>Ga0272446_1003111_pt1 | contig 21484 bp, 16 predicted proteins | sample YNPCB0061_FD_194587 | JGI IMG/M metagenome (GOLD analysis project Ga0272446, IMG submission 194587) | Hot spring microbial mat communities from Yellowstone National Park, WY, United States - YNP-CB-006-1 | ecosystem: Environmental > Aquatic > Thermal springs > Hot (42-90C) > Sediment | place... | reverse complement strand
CGGGCGCGTCGGGCACAATCCGCGCATGTCCGAACCGGCTCCGCCGCACGTCCTGATCGTCGAAGACGACCGTACGATCGTCGGCAATCTGGTCGAGTATCTGGAAGCGCGCGGCTTCGCCGTCGACTCGGCGCACGACGGCGCGGCCGCGATGGCCCGGCTGGCCAGTGACACGTACGACGTGATCGTGCTCGACCTCGGGTTGCCGCGCGCCGACGGCCTTCATGTGCTGCAGCACCTGCGGCGCCGGCTCGCGGTCGCCACGCCGGTACTCGTACTCACCGCGCGCGACGCGCTGGCGAGCAAGACGGAGGCGTTTTCGCTCGGCGCCGACGACTACGTCGTCAAGCCGTTCGCGCTGGCGGAGATCGAGCTGCGGATCCGCGCGCTGCACCGACGCGCGCGCGGCGCCGCGGTCGAGGACGTTCGCCGCGCGGGTCCGCTCGCACTCGACCGCCGTACGCGCGAGGTGCGTGTCGGCGGCGCGCTGCTGAAACTCGCGCCGCGCAGCATGCAGATTCTCGAACTGCTGCTTCAGGACCCGGGCCGCGTGTTCACGCGCGCCGAACTGCAAGCCGCGCTGTGGCCGGACGGCCCGCCGGCGAGCGACGCGCTGCGCAGCCAGATCCATCTGCTGCGGCAGGCACTCGCGCAGGCCGGTTACGAAGGCCTCGAAACCGTGCACGGCGTCGGCTACCGGCTGCGCACCGACGTTTCGTGTTCTCGATGAACCTGAGGCGCCGCGTCGCGCTGGCACTGGTCGCGGTCATCACGCTGTTCGTCGCCGCGCAGGGCGTGCTCGCCTACCTGTCGCTGCTCGAACAGGAGGACGAACTCGTCGACGAGCTCGTGCTCGCGCAGGCGCGCCAGCTCGCCGCGCGCGCCGAGCGCGGCGAGCTGAGCGGGCCGCACGCAGCAGCGCTGCTGCAGCCGGGACCGAATCTTGCCGCGTGGTTCGTCGACGCCGGCGGCGCCGCCTCGCCTGCGCCGCTGCCGGCGCATCTTTCGGCGCTCGCCGACGGCGCGCATCGGCTCGGCCGCCCGCACGAGGAATTGCATGTCGTCGTGCTGCCCGCCGCCGGCGGACGCCTGTACGTGCAGTACGACGCCGAGCAAAACGAGGCGAAAGTGCGCGAGTTCGGCGCGTACCTGATCGGGCTCGGCGCGATCTGCCTGGCGCTCGGCGCAGCGCTGTCGTGGCAGGTCGCGGAATGGGTCGTCGCACCGATCGAGCGGCTTGCCGCGCGGCTGGCGAACTGGGCACCCGACGACGGTCGCGCGGCCGCGCCGGCGAGCGACGAGGAAAGCCGCCTGCTCGGCGCCTTCGCACGCGTGCAGGGCCGCTTCGAGCAGGCGATCGCGCGCGAACGCGAATTCGTCGCCAACGTCGGCCACGAGATCCGCACGCCGCTCGCGGCGCTGCGCACGGATCTGGAGCTGCTCGCGCCGGCGGTCGATCCGGCGCAGACCCCGCGCCTGCAGCGCACGCTCGCGGCGGTCGACGCGATCGCGGCGTCGCTCGAATCGGCGCGCAGTCTGTCGCGCGAGCGACACGTCGCCTCGCAGCCAGTCGACCTCGCGCGCTGCGTCGGTGACGCGTGGGCGAGCCTGCAGGCGCTGCCCGGGGCCGATCGGCTCGCGTTCGCAAACGAGGTCGCGCCGGGGACGATCGTCGAGGCGGATCGGCACGCGCTGCTGACGATCCTGCGCAACCTGTTTCGCAACGCCGTCGAGCACGCCGCGCCCGCGCGCTGCGTCGTGCGCTACGCCGACGGTGCGATCGAAGTCGTCGACGACGGGCCGGGCATCGCCGCGGAGGATATGCCCTTCGTCTTCGATCGTTACTACCGCGGCCGCATGCTCGACACCGCCGCAGCAGCGCCGGACGGCGAGCGCGGGCTCGGGCTGGCGATCGCGCGGCAGGTCGCCGACCTGAACGGCTGGCAGCTCGCGGCGGAGCCGGCGTCGGCGCGCGACCCGGCCTTCGCGCAGGGGATGCGCTTCATCCTTCGGCTCGGCCGGAATTGACGAAATCTTGACGTTCGTTTGACGCGGCTTAGACGCTCCGGTCGCTAACTTCGCCGGGCGTTTCCGAGTGTCCGATGTCGAAGCCTGCCGCGTCCCGTTTCGTTCTGGTCCATGCGCTGCTCGTTCCCGGCGCGCTGGCGCTCGCCGCGGCGTTCGCACGCCAGTCGGGAATCGATCGATCCGTCGCCGACTTCTTCTTCGACGCGGCGCGCGGCGGTTTCCCGGCACACGACTGGACCTGGCTCGAACTGATCGGCCATCGCATCGCCAAGTCGGCTGCGTGGGCGGTCTGGCTCGCGCTGCTCGCCGCAGCGGCGGCGTCGCTGCGCGTCGACCGGCTCGCCGCCTGGCGCAGCGTGCTGTGGACGACGGTGATCGCGATGGCGGCCGGACCGCTGATCGTCGTTGGGCTGAAGAGCATCAACGCCCATCCGTGTCCGTGGGATCTGAAGCAGTACGGCGGATTCGCCGACGACGCAGCCGCGTGGTTCGTGCCGGCGGAGCAGGCGGGTCGCTGCTTCCCGAGCGGGCATGCGGCGGGCGGCTTCTCGCTGCTGGCGCTGTACTTCGCCGGATGGGCGGCCGGCGATCGCCGGCTGCGGCATGCGGGGCTCGCGATCGCGCTCGCCGCTGGGATTCTGTTCAGCGCCGTGCGCATCGCGCAGGGCGCGCACTTCGTCAGCCACAACCTGTGGTCGGCGGCCGTGGTGTGGTGTTCGGCCGCGCTTGTCTTCGCGCCGCTCGTGTTCGCGCGGGAGCGCGCGCGATGACCCGCCTGCGCCGGCCGACGGTGGCGGTCGAGACGCTGGCGCTGGCCGGTGCGGTGCTTCTGGTCGCGGGCTTCAACGGGCCCTTCTGGCAGACGCTGTTCGCGGATCGCACTTTTGCGCACTGGCAGGACTGGCGGCTGGCGCTCGGCACGTTCGTCATGCTCGTCGCGACGTTCTTCTTCCTGATCGCCCTGGTGGCCACGCGGCATACGGTGCGCGCGCTGCTCGCGGGGCTGATCGCGATCGCCAGCATCGCCGGGTACTTCGAGCGGCGCTACGGCGTCGTGCTCGATCCGTCGATCCTGCGCAGTGCGCTGGCGACCGACGCGCGCGAGGCGGGCGAACTGATCGGTCCCGGGCTACTCGGCGCGCTCGCCCTCGGAATCGCGACCGCCGCGCTGCCATGGGCCGTGCGGCTGAAGACGCGCCCGCTCGCGCGCGCGCTCGCGGTGCGGGCCGGCGCGCTCGCGGCGGCGCTGGCGGTGGCGGCCGGTGCGCTCCTCGCCGTGTTCCAGGACTTCGGCTCGCTGATGCGCAATCGGCGCGAGCTGCGCTACCTGATCGTTCCGGCCAACGTCGTCTGGTCGGCCTCGCGCGTGCTGGTGGCGAACGCCAAGCGCGGCGTCGCGCAGCGCGATCCGCCCGAGCCGGCGGTGCGCACGGTCGCCCCGCAACGCAAGCCGACGCTGTTCGTTCTGGTCGTCGGCGAAACCGCGCGAGCGGCGAACTTCTCGTTGAACGGCTATCCGCGCATGACCAACCCGCAGCTTGCGCAACTGGGTGTCGTCAATTTCGGTCACGCAAGCGCGTGCGGTACGTCGACCGAAGTGTCGCTGCCCTGCATGTTTTCGCCGTTCGGCCGCGCCGACTACGACGAGGATCGCATCCGCCGCCACGAGTCCCTGCTGCATCTGCTCGCGCGCGCGGGGCTGCGCGTCGTCTGGCTCGACAACCAGAGCGGCTGCAAGGGTGTGTGCGACGGGCTGGAGGTGCACGACCTGAGCCGCGAGCAGCGGCCGGGCGTCTGCGACGGCGAGCGTTGCCTCGACGAAATCCTGCTGCACGGGCTGCGCGATGTGGTCGGGCGCGCAACGGCGGACACCGTCGTCGTGCTGCATCAGCTCGGTAACCACGGCCCCGCCTACTTCCGCCGCTATCCGCCAGAAATGAAGCGCTTCGAGCCGGCGTGCGAGCGCACCGAGCTGGCCGACTGCACGCGCGAGCAGATCGTCAACGCGTACGACAACGCGATCCTGTACACGGATCATCTGCTCGCGCAGACGATCCGCGACCTCGACGCGCTGAGCGACCGTTACGACGTCGCGCTGCTGTACGTGTCGGACCACGGCGAATCGCTCGGCGAGCGCGGGCTGTACCTGCACGGCATGCCGTACTCGATCGCGCCGCGCGAGCAGCTCGAAGTGCCGATGTTGTGGTGGTTTGCGCCCGATTCGGCGCGCGCCCTCGACGTCGATCTCGCGTGCCTGCAGCGGCGCGCGGCCGAGCCCGCGTCGCACGATCACCTCTTCCACTCGGTGCTGGGGTTGCTCGCGGTGGCCACACCGCGCTATCTGCCGCAACGCGACGTGTTCGCCGCGTGCCGCTCGTCGCGGGTCGCGTCAGCGGCGACGGCAAGCTGAGCGCTGCGCCCTTATCATCGGCGCCCCGACTCCGAGGACGCTGACACGATGCCCGCGCTCGACCACGCCCGCTTCTACAAGTACGAAGAACTGACCGCGAAGCTGCGCGCCTTCGCCGAGGCGTTTCCGCAGCTCGTCGCGGTCGAGTCGATCGGCAGGAGCTTCGAGGGGCGCGACATCCCGCTCGTCACCGTGACGAACTTCGCGACGGGCGCGGCATCCGACAAGCCGGCGTACTGGGTCGACGGCAACATCCACTCGGTCGAGCTCGCGGCGTCGACCGCGTGCCTGTACTTCCTGCAGTGGCTGACGTCCGGCTATGCGACCGACGCCGAGATCAGACGCTGTCTGGACACGCGCGCGTTCTACGTCTGCCCGCGCATCAACCCCGACGGCGCCGAATGGGCACTCGCGGACCGGCCGAAGTACGTACGCTCGGGCACGCGCCGCTATCCATACGACGAGGATCCGGTCGCCGGCCTCGTCGTCGAGGACATCGACGGCGACGGCCGCATCCTGCAGATGCGCATCGCCGATCCGAACGGCATGTGGAAAAAGCACCCGCAGGAGCCGCGCCTGCTGATCCGCCGCGACCCGACCGATCCGCCGGGCGGCGAGTACTACCGCGTGATGCCCGAAGGCCGCATCGAAAACTTCGACGGCGTGCACGTCGAGCTCGCCGGCTTCATGGGCAACGCGCAGGGTCTGGACCTGAACCGCAATTTCCCCGCGGGCTGGCGGCAGGAGTACGAGCAGCTCGGCGCGGGCCCGTATCCGACCTCCGAGCCCGAGGTGCGCGCGGTCGTCGACTTCATCGTCAGGCATCCGAACATCTGCGGCGGAACGAGTTTTCATACGTTCTCGGGCGTGCTGCTGCGTCCTTTCGGCGATCGCCCCGACGACAAGATGCCACCCGAGGATCTGTGGACCTACCAGAAGGTCGGTAAGAAAGGCGAGGAACTGACCGGCTACCCGGCGATCTCGATCTTCCACGAGTTCGTCTACCACCCCGGTCAGTACATCGGCGGCGCGTTCGACTGGATCTACGAGCACCTCGGCATGTTCATGTGGACCGTCGAACTGTGGAACCCGAAGAAGGAAGCCGGCATCGACAACCGCGAGTGGATCCACTGGTTCCGCGAGCATCCGGCCGACGACGATCTGAAGCTGCTCGCGTGGTCGGACGCGGAGCTGAAGGGCGCGGGCTACGTCGACTGGAAGCCATTCGACCATCCGCAGCTCGGCCGCGTCGAGATCGGCGGCTGGAACCGCATGCTCGCGTTCAACAACCCGCCGCCGCACCGGCTCGAAGCCGAAGTCGCGCGCTTTCCTCGATGGCTGTTATGGCAGGCCCTGATCTCGCCGAAACTGGAGCTGCGCGACGTGCAGGTGACCCACGCCGGCGACGGCACCTGGCGCGTTCGGCTGATCGTGCAGAACACCGGCTGGCTGCCGAGCTACGTGACCAAGATGGCCGTCCAGCACAAGCTGCTGCGCGGCGTGCTCGCCGAGATCCGGCTGCCGCCGGGCGCGGAGCTCGTCTCGGGCAAGCCGCGCGAGTCGCTCGGCGAACTCGAGGGCTGGGCATATCGGCACACCGCCGTGAGCTTCTGGCCCGACCGCAAACCGACCGACAACCTCGGCTACGTCGACTGGGTCGTGCGCGCGAAGCCCGGAGCGACGGTCGAGCTGGCGGCGTGGCACGAGCGGGCCGGGCGCGTCCGAACCACGGCGACGTTGCGCTGACGCTCCCAATCGCAGATCGACCCAACCGGGAGGAACCGACATGTCCGAAGCGTTCATCGTCGCCGCGCTGCGCACCGCAGGCGGCCGCAAAGGCGGCCGGCTCGCCGGCTGGCATCCGGCGGATCTCGCCGCGCAGGTGCTCGACGCGATCGTCGAACGCAACGACATCGATCCCGCGTCGATCGACGACGTGATCCTCGGCTGTGTAGGCCAGGCCGGCGAGCAGTCGTTCAACATCGCGCGCAATGCGGTGCTTGCCTCGAAGCTGCCGGAGTCGGTGCCCGGCGTTTCGGTCGACCGCCAGTGCGGCTCTTCGCAGCAGGCGCTGCACTTCGCCGCGCAGGCAGTGATCTCCGGAAGCCAGGACCTCGTGATCGCCGGCGGCGTCGAGAGCATGACGCGCGTGCCGATGGGCCTGCCCGCCACGCTGCCGTTCAAGCACGGCTTCGGCAGCTACATGAGCCCGGCGATGCAGGCGCGTTATCCGGGCGTGCAGTTCAGCCAGTTCATGGGCGCCGAACTGCTCGCACAGAAGTACGAGTTGATGAAGGACGCGCTCGACGCCTACGCGCTGCTCAGCCACCAGCGCGCCGCGGCCGCGACGCGCGAAGGGCGCTTCGAGGAAGAGATCGTGCCGATCGAGGTGCGCAACGCCGAGGGCCTGCCGACCGGCGAGATGCACGCCGCCGACGAGGGCATCCGCTTCGACGCGTCGCTCGAAGCGATCGCCGCGGTCAAGCTGCTGCAGGAAGGCGGCCGTATCAGCGCGGCCACGGCGAGCCAGATCTGCGACGGCGCGGCCGCGCTGCTCGTGGCCAACGAGCGCGGGCTGAAGACGCTCGGCCACGCGGTCAAGCCGCTCGCGGTCGTGCGGCAGATGACGGTGATCGGCCACGATCCGGTCGTGATGCTCGAAGGACCGATCCCCGCCACTGCGGTGGCGCTGCGCAAAGCGGGACTGACGATCGGCGACATCGACCTCTTCGAAGTCAACGAAGCCTTCGCCTCGGTACCGCTCGCCTGGCTCAAGGCCACCGGCGCCGACCCGCAGCGGCTCAACGTCAACGGCGGCGCGATCGCGCTGGGACATCCGCTCGGCGCTTCGGGCGCGAAACTGATGACCACCCTCGTGCACGCATTGCACGCGCGCGGCGCGCGCTACGGGCTGCAGACGATGTGCGAAGGCGGGGGGCTGGCGAACGTGACGATCGTCGAGCGGGTCTGACCCGCATCACTGAAACGCCACCTCCGCAAAGCTTCTCAGCTTGCGGCTGTGAAGCCGCTCGGGCCGCTGCGCGCGCAGCAGGTCGACCGCACGCAGGCCGATTCGCAGGTGCTGGTCGACGCGCTCGCGGTAGAAGCGATCGGCCATGCCCGGCAGCTTGATCTCGCCGTGCAGCGGCTTGTCGCTGACGCACAACAAGGTGCCGTAAGGCACGCGGAAGCGAAAGCCGTTGGCCGCGATCGTCGCGCTTTCCATGTCGAGCGCGATCGCGCGGCTCTGGCTGAAGCGGCGGATCGGCGTTCGCTGCGGCAGCAGTTCCCAGTTTCGGTTGTCGGTGCTGGCCACCGTGCCGGTGCGCATCACGCGCTTCAGTTCGTAGCCCTTCAGCTGCGTGATCTCGGCGACCGCCGCTTCGAGCGCGACCTGCACCTCCGCCAGCGGCGGGATCGGCACCCACAGCGGAAGGTCCTCGTCGAGCACGTGGTCCTCGCGCACGTAGCCGTGCGCGAGGACGTAGTCGCCGAGCGCCTGCGTCGAACGCAACCCCGCGCAATGGCCGATCATGATCCACGCATGCGGCCGCAGCACGGCGATGTGGTCGGTGATCGTCTTCGCGTTGGCCGGGCCGACGCCGATGTTGACGAGCGTGATGCCGGCGCGATCGTCGCGCACCAGGTGATATGCGGGCATCTGCGGCATCCGCGCGGGCGGTGCGCCCTGTTCGCCGGGCGCGACCGGCGGTCGCCCCGCGCGGCGCGTGATCACGTTGCCGGGCTCGACGAACGCGCTGTAGCCGTGGTGCGCGGAATCGCCTTCGGCCATCAGCGCATGCCCGATGCGGACGAACTCGTCGACGTAGAACGGGTAGTTCGTGAACAGCACGAAGTTCTGGAAGTGCTCGGGCCGCGTGCCGGTGTAGTGGCGGAGCCGGTGCAGCGAATAGTCGACGCGCGGCGCGGTGAACAGCGCCAGCGGGCGCGCCTCGCCCGGCGCGGGCTCGTAGGTGCCGTTGGCGATGCCGTCGTCCATCACGGCGAGATCCGGCAGGTCGAACAGCTCGCGCATCCGCGCGCGGCGTGCGGGATCGAGCGAGCCTTCGAGCTGTTCGTCGTCGTCGAGCGCGAAGTGCACGGCGATCGGCTGCCGGCTCGTGCCGACCTCGATCGACACGCGATGGCTCGCGATCAACAGCCGGAACTGCTCGCGGAAGTAATCGGCGAACAGGTCCGGGCGCGTCAGCGTGGTTTCGTACGTGCCCGGTCCCGCGACGAAGCCGTAGGCGAGCCGCGAGTCGGCGCGCGCGACCGATTCGGTCCGCACGCGGACGAACGGGTAGAACGCGCGCACGCGGGCGGCGAGCTCCTCGCCGGCGAGAAAGCGCGCCAGCGCGTCGCGCAGGAACTCGACCGACTGCGCGTAGATCTTCGACACCTGCGCCAGCGCGGCGCCGGGGTCGTCGAAACGTTGGGGGGCGATGAAAGGCGGCGTGTGCATCGGCGCAACAGCGGGGTGCGGACGCATTGTGCCTCCGCCGATCGCGTACGATACGCGCCGGCTGCCGCCGCCGCATTGAAGTCGGCCACGCCAGTCCCCACTTGATCGGTCGGATTCCGACACAGCAGGCCGAGGAGAGGTCGCTTGGAGTTCAAGGACTATTACGCGACGCTGGGCGTTGCGCGCGATGCCACCGCGGACCAGATCAAGAAAGCCTACCGCGGGCTTGCGCGCAAGTACCACCCGGACGTGAGCAAGGAGCCGGACGCCGAACGCCGGATGAAGGAGGTCAACGAGGCGTATGCGGTGCTGTCCGACCCCGAGAAGCGTGCCGCCTACGACGCGCTGCTGGCGCGCGGGCATCACGCAGGCGAGGAGTTCCGCCCGCCGCCGGACTGGGACGCGGGGTTCGAGTTCTCGGGCGGCGGCTTCGACGACGCCGCGGCTGCCGACTTCAGCGACTTTTTCGCGGAGCTGTTCGGCCGCATGGGAGGCCGCCAGCGCGGCTCGCCGTTCGGCCGCGAGTTCCGCTCGCGCGGCGAGGACCATCACGCAAAGGTCGTGCTCGACCTCGAGGACGCGTGGCGCGGCGCGCGCCGAACGATCAGCCTGCGCGTGCCGAAACTCGACGCCAATGGCCGCGTCACGGTCGAGACGCGCACACTCGAGGTACAGATTCCGCGCGGCGTGCGCGAGGGTCAGTTGATCCGGCTGGCGGGCCAGGGCGCGCCGGGCGCGGGCGGCGCGCCGCCGGGCGATCTGTTCCTCGAGGTGCACTTCGCGCCGCATCCGCGCTGGCGTGTCGAAGGACGCGACCTGGTCGGCGATCTTCCGGTCGCCCCTTGGGAAGCCGCGCTCGGCGCGGTCATCCCGGTGCAACTGCCCGACGGCTCGACGCTGCGCGTCCGGATTCCGGCCGGCGCGCAAAGCGGACGCCGCCTGACGGTGCGCGGCCGCGGCCTGCCGAGCACTCCGCCGGGCGACCTCGATCTGGTGGTCCGCGTCGTGCTGCCGTCGGCCGACGATGCGCGCGCGCGGCGTCTGTATGAAACGATGGCGCGCGAACTGTCGGACTTCGACGCCCGCCGCGCCGCTGCGGCCCAGCACCCGGAGCAGGCATGAACACGCACGTCGACCCGATCGAAGTCACGCTGAACGAGGTGCAGCTCACGCTCGAGGAGCTGGCCTGCGTGTGCGCGGTGAGCCCGCAGTGGGTGATCGAACGTGTCGAGCAGGGGCTGCTCGGCGCACACGGCACGGACGTCTCCGCCTGGCGGTTCGATGCGACCGCGCTGCGGCGCGCGCGCACGATGCGCAGCATCGAACTGGCCTTCGACGCAGCACCCGAGCTCGCCGCGCTGGTGGCCGACCTGACCGAAGAGATCGCAAGGCTGCGCGCGGCGCTGCGCAGCCTGGAGGCATCCTCATGGTAAGCACGCCGCGAAGCGCGCGCACCGGGAGATACAAGCGATGAACGCAAGCAGGGACGAAATGCCGGCCGCGCGTTCGCAGTTCGCGGAGTTCCGGCGCACGTGGGCGCTACTCGGCGTGTACGAGCGCTTCGAGCAGGTCATTGCGCTGACGCTGGCGCTGGTGATCGCAGCGATCGTCGTCGTGTCGCTGATCCAGTTGATCCGCACGGTGATCCTGCTGCTGATCGTCGACGCATTCAATCCGCTCGAGCACCGGGTGTTCCAGTCGGTGTTCGGCATGATCATGACGCTGCTGATCGCGATGGAGTTCAAGCACTCGATCGTTCGCGTCGCGCTGCGGCGCGACAGCATCATCCAGGTCAAGACGGTCGTGCTGATCGCGCTGATCGCGCTGGCCCGCAAGTTCGTGATCCTCGATCCGGATACCAGTCCGGCCAAGATCGCCGCGCTCGCGGGCGCGGCCCTCGCGCTCGGCAGCGTCTACTGGCTCGTGCGCGAACGCGACGACCGCAGCAGCGCGCAGGAGGAGGCAACGAGCGGGAGAGCATCCGTATGAGCGACCGCTTCGTCACTCGGCTGATCTGGACGGGTGTGGTCGTCGCCGCACTGATCGCGTTCGCGCGCTGGCTGCCCGGTGGCGGTCCCGCCGACCCGGCGGTGCGCGACGCGGCGCCGCGGCCGGTGGCCGCGCGCGGCGATCTCGCCGCCGACGAGCAGTCGATGATCGAACTGTTCGAGCGCACGCGCGACTCGGTCGTCTACATCAGCACCCGCCAGCAGGTGCGCGACTTCTGGACGCGCAACGTGTTCTCGGTGCCGCGCGGCACCGGCAGCGGCTTCATCTGGGACGAGCACGGCCACGTGGTGACCAATTTTCACGTCGTCGAAGGCGCGTCGGAGGCGATCGTGCGGCTCGCGGACGGGCGCGACTACAAGTCCGTGCTGGTCGGCGCAAGCCCCGCGCACGACATCGCCGTGCTGCGCATCGGCGTCGGATTCAAGCGACCGCCGCCGGTGCCGATCGGTACGAGCAGCAACCTGAAGGTCGGCCAGAAGGCGTTCGCCATCGGCAACCCGTTCGGGCTGGACTGGACGATGACGACCGGGATCGTCTCCGCGCTCGACCGTTCGCTGCCGACGGAGCGCGGCACGGTCATCGAGCATCTGATCCAGACCGACGCGGCGATCAATCCGGGCAATTCCGGCGGCCCGCTGCTCGATTCGGCCGGGCGTCTGATCGGCATCAACACCGCGATTTTCAGCCCGTCGGGCGCATCGGCCGGCATCGGTTTCGCGGTGCCGGTGGACACCGTCAACCGCGTCGTGCCGCAACTGATCCGTACCGGCCGATACGTGCGGCCCGCGCTGGGCATCGAGGTCGACGAGGAACTGAACCGGCGGCTCACCGCGCTGCTCGGCGTCGAGGGCGTGGTGATCCTGCGCGTTGCGCCCGATTCGGCCGCGGCCAAGGCGGGACTCGCCGGCGCGACCGTCACGCCCGAGGGCGGCATCGTCCCGGGCGACGTGATCGTCGCCGTCGAAGGCAAGCCGGTCGATTCGGTGGCGCGCCTGCTGGCGCGGCTGGACGACTTCAAGGTCGGCGACACGGTCGCCGTCACCGTGGTCCGCGACCGCAAGCAGCGCGACGTCCGCGTCACCCTGCAACCCGGAGTGTGACGATGCAGCCGCAAACCCGCTGGAACGTCTGGTACTGGATCTTCGCCGTGCTGACCTTTCTGATGCTGCAGAACTGGTGGCAGGCCGCGCAGCAGATCGAACCGGTGCCCTACAGCGAGTTCGAGCGCGCGCTGGCCGAAGGCCGCGTGGCCGAGGTCATCGTCGGCGAAAGGACGATCACTGGCCGGCTGAAGTCGCCCGAGCCCGGCGGCAAGACGACGATCGTCGCCAATCGGGTCGAGCCGGAGCTGGCCGACCGCCTGAGCAAATACGACGTGAAGTACACGCGCGTCGTCGAAAGCACCTTCCTGCGCGATCTGCTGTCGTGGATCGTGCCTGCGGCGGTGTTCTTCGGCCTGTGGTACTTCGTGTTCCGTCGAGTCGCTGAAAAGCAGGGGCTGGGCGGCTTCATGTCGATCGGCAAGAGCCGCGCCAAGGTCTACGTCGAGAAGAACACGGGCGTGACCTTCGCCGATGTGGCCGGCGTCGACGAAGCGAAAGCCGAGTTGCAGGAAGTCGTCGAGTTTCTGAAGAACCCGAAGGACTACGGTCGGCTCGGCGCGCGCATGCCCAAGGGCGTGCTGCTGGTGGGACCGCCGGGCACCGGCAAGACGCTGCTCGCCAAAGCGGTCGCGGGCGAAGCGGGTGTGCCGTTCTTTTCGATCTCGGGCAGCGAGTTCGTCGAGATGTTCGTCGGCGTGGGTGCGGCGCGCGTACGCGACCTGTTCGAGCAGGCGCGGAGCAAGGCGCCCGCGATCATTTTCATCGACGAGCTCGACGCGCTCGGCCGCGCCCGCGGCGCGGCCGGCCCGATCGGCGGCCACGACGAGCGCGAACAAACGTTGAACCAGTTGCTCGTCGAGATGGACGGCTTCGACAGCTCCGTCGGTCTGGTGCTGCTGGCGGCGACCAACCGGCCGGAGATCCTCGATCCGGCGCTGCTGCGCGCGGGCCGCTTCGACCGCCAGGTCCTGGTCGACCGGCCCGACAAGACCGGACGCGTGCAGATCCTCAAGGTGCACGTGCGCAAGGTCAAGCTCGCGCCCGACGTCGACCTCGAGCAGGTCGCCGCGTTGACGACGGGATTTTCCGGCGCGGACCTGGCGAACCTGGTCAACGAAGCGGCGCTGGCGGCGACCCGTCGCGGCGCCGATGCGATCACGCTCGCGGACTTCACGCATGCGATCGAACGCATCGTCGCGGGGCTCGAGAAAAAGAACCGCGTGCTCAATCCGCGCGAGCGCGAGATCGTCGCCTATCACGAAATGGGCCACGCGCTCACCGCGCTCGCGCTGCCGGGGTCCGACCCGGTGCACAAGGTCTCGATCATCCCGCGCGGCATCGGCGCGCTCGGCTACACGATCCAGCGCCCGACCGAGGACCGCTTCCTGATGACGCGCGAGGAACTGGAGAACAAGATCGTCGTGCTGCTGGGCGGCCGCGCCGCCGAGCGCCTCGTCTTCGGCCATCTATCGACCGGCGCCGCGGACGACCTGGCCAAGGTCACCGACATCGCGCGCGACATGGTGACCCGCTACGGCATGGTCGAGGACCTCGGCTATGTCGCGTACGAGCCGCAACGCGCGCGGTTCCTCGACGTTCCGACCTATCCGCAGGGCGGCTGCGCGACGAGCCCCGACACGCAGCAGCGCATCGACGAGGCGGTCCGCTCGATCGTCATGAGCGCGTTCGATCGCGCCACCGCCATCTTGTCCCGCAACCGCGCGGTGCTCGAACGCTGCGCGCGCGAGCTGCTCGCGCGCGAAACCCTCGACGAGGCCGCGATCCGCGAGCTCACCGCCGACCTGCAGCGCGTCGAAGCGCCGAGCGGCGCCGCACCGGTCCGTCCGGCGGGTGCGCTCGCGGCGTAGCCCGCGGCGTGCGCGCGGTGCCGCGGTTCAGCCCGCGATCGCCGTCTCCGCCGGCGCCATCCCCCACCGGGATTCGCGCAACCAGGCCTCGAGCTTCGAGCGCCGCAGCGGGCCGCTGATCAGGTAGCCCTGCACCAGATCGCAGCCGAGCGCGCGCAGTTCGTCGAGACAGGCGTCGGTCTCGACGCCTTCGGCGACGACCTTCAGACCGAGGTTGTGCGCCAGTTCGATCGTCGACCGCACGATCATGCGGTCGTCGCGGTCGTCGACCATGCCCATCACGAAGGTCCGGTCGATCTTCAGCTCGTCGACCGGCAGCCGTTTCAGATACGCGAGCGACGAGAAGCCGGTGCCGAAGTCGTCGATCGCCAGCCGCACGCCGAGCCCGTGCAGCGCGCGCAGCGTGGCGAGCGCGAGCTCGGGGTCCTCCATGAAGCTCGACTCGGTGATCTCCAGGCAGACGAGTTCGGGCCGGACACGGTGGCTGTGCAGCAGATCCCCGACCAGCTGCGGCAGATCGCGGCTCATCAGGTCGCGCGCCGAGATGTTGACCGCCACTTGCAACGGCGTGCCCTGCTCCGCCCACCGACCGCACTGGCGCAGCGTGACGGCGAGCATCCAGCGCGTGATGACACGCACGAAACCGGTCTGCTCGGCGTACGGCATGAACTCGCCGGGCGGCACCAGTCCGCGCGTCGGGTGCCGCCAGCGAACCAGCGCCTCGACACCGCCGATGCGGCCCGACGCAAGCTCGATCTTCGGCTGGTAGTACGCGCGCAACTCCGCGGACTCGACCGCGCGCCGCAACTCGCCGAGCAGCGAAAGATGCTGGCGCTGTGCGACTTCGTAACGCTCGTCGTAGAAGGCGAAACTGGCCGTGCTGCGCTTGGCCACGTACATCACGATGTCGGCGCGGCGCATCAGCGTTCCGGCGTCGATGCCGTCTTCCGGGTAGAGCGCGATGCCGATGCTCGCGGCAACGTCGATCGGCTGGCCTTCGAATTCGATCGGCGCGCGCAGCGCGCCGACGATCGCGCGCGCGACCGCGCGCACCTCGTCGACGTCGGCAGCGGTCAGCACGATCGCAAACTCGTCGCCGCCGAGACGAGCGACCGTGCCGCGGTCGCGCAGCACGCCGCGCAGCCGCTCGGCCACGCGCCTGAGCACCTCGTCCCCGGCGGCGTGTCCGAGCGTGTCGTTGATGCCCTTGAAGCGGTCCAGATCGAGCAGCATCACCGCGGCGATCTGGCCGCGCTGCCCGGCGTTGCGCAGCGCGACTTCGATGCGCTCGATCAGCCGCGCGCGGTTGGGCAACCCGGTCAGCGCGTCCTCGTACGCCAGTCGCAGCACCTCCTGCTCGCGTCTGGCGATGCCTTCGCGCATGTGGTTGAGGGTGCCGGCGAGCACGCCGATCTCGTCGGTGCGCGCGACCGCGATCGGCGCGCGATAGTCGCCGTCCTGCATGCGCGCGGCGCTGCGCGTCAGCTCCGACAGCGGCCGTGTGATCGTTCGAGCGATCGCGTAGCTCGCGACGACCGCGACGGCAACGCTCGCCGCGGCGAGCAGCAGCAGGAACACGCGCAGCCGCTCGAACGCGCCGAGCATATCGTCGAGCGAGCGCTGCAGCACCGCGAACACGCTTCCGCCGTCGCCGCTGCCGAACGCAAGCACGCGCGTCTCGTACTCGCTGCCGGCGAGCTTGAGCGACATACTCGCCTGCGGCTGCAACGCACGGCTGCGCAGCGCCGCGGCGAGCGCCGCGCGGCGCGTGCCGGTCAGCGTCGACGCCAGCTCGACCGGCGCCCCGTCTTCGCCCGCCCCGAAGAAGCTGATCTCGAGGCCGGTCAACTGGCGCAGTTCGACGACCAGCGCATCGTCGATTTCCGTTCCGAGCACGACCCAGCGGCCGGGCTTCGGCGCCGCCAGCGCAACGGCGACGAACTGGTACGCGCGTTCGTCGAACCGCGCCACCGACGCCGCCCGCCCCGCTTCGCGCGCCGCATCGAGCAGCCCGGCGATCGCGAACCGCTGGCCGCGCCGCCTTGGGTCGAACGCGTCCGCGACGATGCGCCGGTCGGGTCCGACCAGCAGCGCCGCGTCGGCGCCGACGCGCGCGGCGTGCGCGCGCAGCGCCGCTTCGGCGATGGCGGCATCGTTTCCTGCGGACGTGTCGCGCAACGCGTGATCGGCGGCGAGCAGGTCCGCGGCCTGCGCCGCCTGCTCGCGCTTGAGCTGCAGCAGCCGCGCAAAGATCCGTTCGGCCGAGACCAGTTCGGCTTCGGTCTGCTCGCGCGCCTGGCCGACGCCGGCCTGGCTCACGAGCACGAACCCGATCCCCTGGATCGACACGATCAGGGCGGTGAACGACACCAGGATGCGGGTGCGCAGGCGAAACATGGTCGCTGTCAGCCGCGCGTTGCGCGCGCCATCGAAACACGGACCCGGGTGATCGTCACGATGGTTCTCGGTGGTGGCGCGCGCGCCGGCGCTCGGCAATGCACGATAGCGAGCCGAGACCGTCGGCGACGCGCGACAAACGCACACTTGATGGGCTTATTCGAGGTTTCCCGGGTCGCCGCGCGTGCCCGCGTGTCCTGCCCTGCGGCGATCGAGCGTCGCTCAACCTCGTGAAACCGCCGGCCCGCATGTCGGTTTCTGCGTCGCGGGCGCCGGTGTCGTCATCCCGACTCGGGCCCCGCGCCGCCGGAGGGATCCCGGCGTTGCGAGCCCTCGGGACGCCTCGACCGCGGCCGGGAACGACGAGGGGTATAGGCTGCGATCGCCTGTCGGCCGGCAGCGGTCAAAAGACTCGCAACGCGCGATATGCGGGATACCCGGAGGCAGAATCGGGCCAGAGGCGCCGGACGCCGCCGCTCGCGATGCCGCGCATGCTGACGGCGCGCCTTCGCCCATCCGCCCGCCCGTGCATCCCGGTCGGCCGCCTTGGCCGTCGCCGGCGCGGAAAGCCTCCAAAGCGCGAGTCGAGAAAGAGGACGGCGCCGGCAGGCACCGTCGTCTTACGCCGTGTCCGACGTGGCGGCCCGGAATCCTTCTTCCGCGTGCGCCGGGGACTCGATCCGGCGACGCACAGCGGACCTACGCAGCTGCTTGGTTCACGCGCTGGGCGAGCTCGCCCGAGCGGTATTTCTGCGCCATGACTTCGAGCGGCAGCGGTTTGATCCGGCTCGCGTGGCCCTCGCAGCCGAACTGGATGTAGCGCTGCTTGCAGATCGCGCGCGCCGCCTCGCGCGCGGGCTTGAGGTATTCGCGCGGATCGAACTTGCTCGGATTCTCGTGCAGGAACTTGCGGATCGCCGCGGTCATCGCCAGGCGAATGTCGGTGTCGATGTTGACCTTGCGTACGCCGTGCTTGATGGCCTCTTGGATCTCCTCGACCGGCACGCCGTACGTCTCCTTCATCTGGCCGCCGTACTTGCGGATCTCCTCGAGCAGCTCCTGCGGCACGGACGAGGACCCGTGCATCACCAGATGCGTGTTCGGAATGCGGCGATGGATCTCCTTGATGCGCTCGATTGCAAGGATGTCGCCGGTCGGCTTGCGCGTGAACTTGTACGCGCCGTGGCTCGTGCCGATCGCAATCGCCAGCGCGTCGAGCTGCGTGCGCCGGACGAAATCGGCCGCCTGCTCGGGGTCGGTCAGCAGCATCTCGCGGGTCATCGTGCCTTCGGCGCCATGGCCGTCTTCCTTGTCGCCCTTCATCGTCTCGAGCGAACCGAGGCAGCCCAGTTCGCCTTCGACCGACACGCCGACCGCGTGCGCCATATCGACGACCTTCTTCGTCACCTGCCAGTTGTACTCGTAGTCGGCCACGGTCTTGCCGTCCTCGCGCAGCGATCCGTCCATCATCACCGACGTGAAACCGAGTCTGATCGCGCTTTCGCACACCGCCGGGCTTTGTCCGTGATCCTGATGCATCGCTATCGGGATCTCCGGATACGACTCGACCGCGGCCTGGATCAGGTGCTTCAGGAACAGCTCGCCCGCGTACTTACGCGCGCCCGCCGAAGCCTGCATGATCACCGGCGCGTTGACTTCCTTCGCCGCCTCCATGATCGCTTGCACCTGCTCGAGGTTGTTGACGTTGAACGCCGGCACGCCGTAACCGTTTTCGGCCGCGTGATCCAGCAGTTGCCGCATCGATACCAGCGCCATGACGCTTCTCCCGTGTGATGTGTCCGTTCGGACATCCCGTCGATGGTGCCATTGTAGGCGGCTCGCGAGAGGTCGATCGACGATCGAATTCGAACGACGCCGGCCGATCGGCAACGGCTTCGAAGCCGGCGCCGACGGTCGGGACATTGAAATTCCCCGTACCGCGAAGTCGCGAAGGCCGGTTCGATCTGGCGCGGGCATCGGCTCGCGCACAACCGGCCGCCTTCGGACAAGGGGCGCGCGAAGCCTGCGGGGCATCTCGAACGCCGCGCAAGCGAAGCATGCGGGCGATCGAGACCGCGCTCTCGCCGGCCGCTATGGTCTGTGCAGGCGCTCCTTCAGCAGCCGGCGCGCCTCCTCGAGCACCGGATCGCGACTCGCACGCAGGTCGGCAAGCGTGGGCAGCACGAGCCGCGTCGGCGCGAGCGGTTCGCCCTCCATCCGGCGGCCGCGCGCCGAGACAAAACCGGTCTCTGCGATGCGCAGCCCGCCGCCGTCGGGCAGCACGTGTTCGGTACGAACGGCGACGACGCAGCCGCAGGTCGATTCGCCGACGGTGACGGCGTTGCGCTGTTCGACGAGCGTGGTGGCCATCAGCTCGGAGGCGCTCGCGGTGCGGCGGTCGGTCAGCACCGCGATCGGTCCGGCAAACGCCTCGGCCGCCGGCCGCAGCACCAGCGCCGAGCGGCGCTGGCCCGCGCCTTCGCGCCGCACGGCGGTCATCACTTCGCGCGGCGCGGTCATGAACTGCGCCGCGAACCACGTGTACATCGCGTAATCGCCGCCGCTGTTGCCGCGCAGATCGAGGATCAGCGCGTTGGCGCCCGCGAGCTGCTCGACCCCGCGGCGCAGCTCGTCGCGCACGTCGGCGGAAAAACGCGTCAGCTTCAGCACCGCCACACCGTCGTCGAGCCGGGTCAACTCGACGCGCGGCGGCACGCCGACCGGCACGACCGGCAGATCGACCTCGATCGGCGCGACCTGCGGCGCACGCTGCAGCGTCAACCGCAGCGAAGGCGGCGGCGCGTCGGGTGCGCCGCGCAGCAGCCGCTGCAGCGCGCGCAGGCGGCGGCCGCGGTCGGCCTCGGCGGCATCACGCGGCAGCGGCGCGACGACGCCCGGCTCGACGGCGTCGTCGACGGACGCCGACGCGCGCTCGAAGAACGACTCGTCGAGCGCCGTGCCGTTCAACGCGACGACGACGTCGCCCGCGCGCACGCCCGCGCGCGCAGCCGGCGAGTCGGCCGAAACGGCGAGCACCGCCACCCGTCCCTCGACGATGCCGAGCGTGGCACCGGTCTGCGGTGCGACGAAGCGGCGCCGGTCGGCGCTTTCCTTCGCGGTCAGCACGACCGTGTGCGAGTCGCGCAGCTCGCGCACCATCGCCTTGAGCGCAACGTAGAACTGCGCGTCGCTCGCCGCGGCGAGCGCAGCCGGCAGGTGCCGTTCGCGCGCGGCGGCCCAGTCGACGCCGTTGAACGAGGGGTCGTAGTAGCGGTCGGCGACGAGTTGCCAGACGCGCTGCAGGGTCGCCGCCCGCTTGCCCGGCGTGTCGTACACGGGCGCGAGCGACGTCTGCGACACCGGTGCGATCCGCTCCGCGAACTCGGCGGTCCCCGACGGCGGCCGCTCCGGCAGCGTGCCGCAGGCGCACAGCACGAACGCGGCGGCGAGCAACGCTCGCCGCGGATCGAGGATCGAGGATCGAGGATCGAGCACGACGCGAGCCTACGACACCGCGCCGTCCGCCGCGCGACACATGCCGGGGCTACGGCGCGCGGATCGGGGCCGGTCCGACGCGAGACGGCCGGTGCAGGGCCGACCGCCGCCGCAAGCGCGACGATCCGCTCGAATCCATTCGATGCCGATCCCGATGCCCCGCCACCCGGACGATCCTGGCTGCCGCCGTGCGCGTCGCGGCGCCCTCGACGTTCGCTGCCCGCACGTCAGCCTCGCCGAAATCGCCCGCCTTCATCCGTGTCCGCCCACGCGGACGATTTTGGCTTCGGCCGGACGCCTGACGGCGCCCTTGACGTTCGCTCCGCTCACGTCAGCCTCGCCGAAATCGCCCGCCTTCATCCCTGTCCGCCAACGCGGACGATTTTGAGCGTGTTGGTGCCGCCGGCCTGCCCCATCGGTTCGCCGCAGGTCAGCACGATCAGGTCGCCACGCTGCACGCGGCCCTGGTCGAGCAGCAGCTTCTCGGCTGCAGCCAGCGCCGCATCGCGCTCCTGACCCGCGGGAAAGTGCAGCGGGCGAACGTTGCGGTACAACGCGAGCCGGCGCTGCGTGGCGACGCTCGGCGTCAGCGCGTAGATCGGGATGTCGATGTCGTGCCGGCTCATCCACAGCGTCGTCGAGCCCGACTCGGTCAGCGCGACGATCGCCGCACAGCGCAGGTGAAACGCCGTGAACAGCGCGCCGTAGGCGATCGACTGGTCGACGCGCGTGAAGGTCTGGTCGAGGAACTGCGTGTCGAGCACGACCGCCTCCGAGCGGTCGGCCGCCTCGACGATCGACGCCATCGTCTCGACCACTTCAACCGGGTACTTGCCGGCGGCGGTCTCCGCCGACAGCATCACCGCGTCGGTGCCGTCGAGGACCGCGTTGGCAACGTCGCTCACCTCGGCGCGCGTCGGCACCGCGTTGTGGATCATCGACTCCATCATCTGTGTGGCCGTGATCGCCAGCTTGTTCGCCTCGCGCGCCATCTTGATCATGCGCTTCTGCAGCGCCGGAACCGCGGCCACACCGACTTCGACCGCAAGATCACCGCGCGCGACCATGATGCCGTCGGCGGCTTCGAGGATCTCGCGCAGCACCGGGATCGCTTCGGCGCGTTCGATCTTCGCGATGATCTGCGGGCGGATGCCATGCTTCGCGCCCGCGATCGTCGCAAGTTGGCGCGCCATTTCGACGTCGGTGCGATTCTTGACGAACGACACGGCGACGAAGTCCGCGCCGCACTCCATCGCGGTTTCGATGTCGCGCACGTCCTTCGCCGTCAACGCCGGCGCCGACAGTCCCCCGCCCTGCTTGTTGATCCCCTTGTTGTTCGACAGTTCGCCGCCGATGCGAACGATCGTGTGGATCTCGGAGCCCTCGACGCGTTCGACGTCCAGCACGATCAGACCGTCGTTGACCAGCAGCACGTCGCCGGGGCGCACGTCGCGCGGCAGATCCTTGTAGTCCAGACCCGCGCGCTGCGCGTCGCCCAGCTCGCAGGCGGCGTCGAGCACGAATCGTTGCCCGGCCTTCAGTTCGACCTTGCCGCCTTCGAACTTGCCGACGCGGATCTTCGGCCCCTGCAGATCGGCCATGATGCCGACCTCGCGCCCGCACGCACGCGCCGCCACGCGCACGAGCTTTGCGCGCGCGAGATGATCGTCGGCGGTGCCGTGCGAGAAATTCAGGCGCACGACGTCCA
>Ga0272446_1003110_pt1 | contig 21489 bp, 20 predicted proteins | sample YNPCB0061_FD_194587 | JGI IMG/M metagenome (GOLD analysis project Ga0272446, IMG submission 194587) | Hot spring microbial mat communities from Yellowstone National Park, WY, United States - YNP-CB-006-1 | ecosystem: Environmental > Aquatic > Thermal springs > Hot (42-90C) > Sediment | place... | reverse complement strand
GTGTGGGGAAACCAGGTTTCCCCACGCCCCCGCCCCGCAGGGGGATGGGGAAACCTGGTTTCCCCATGCCCCCACCCGCGGGAGGGTCTGGGAGGGCAAAGCCCTCCCAGGAGAACCCTGTGATCCCCTTGCGGATGCAGGCCGGAGGCCCGCGCACCCGGGCCCCGACCTACGGGAGGGTCTGGGAGGGCAAAGCCCTCCCAGGAACAACCCTTTTTCATCCCGTCGGTGCGCGGCGCGAGCCGCATAGGGGTCTGAGGCTGAAGGGCCGTCAATGGGCGTTGGCGGCTTCGACTTCTTTCTTGTGCTGGGCGATGATCGTGTCAACCAGATGCCCGGGCACCTCCTCGTAGTGCGAGAAGCGCATCGAGAAGCGCCCGCGCGCCTGCGTCAACGCGCGGAGGTCGGTGACATAGCGCTGCACCTCGGCGAGGGGCGCCTGGGCGCTGATCACCGTGCGGCCGTGACCCGCGGGCATCATGCCGAGCACCCGCCCGCGCCGCGAACTCATGTCGCTCATAATGTCGCCGGCGTACTGATCGGGCACGACGATCTCCAGGGTGTAGATAGGCTCCATGATATACACCCCGGCTTTCTGGGCGGCCAGTTTGAAGGCCTCCTTGCCGGCGATCTTGAAGGCGATTTCCTTCGAGTCGACCGGGTGTTCCTTGCCATCGAAGACGGCCACGCGCACATTGCTGATCGGGCTGCCCGAGAGCAGGCCCTCGGCCATGGCCTCGCGCACACCCTTCTCGATGGCCGGCATAAAGCCCTTGGAGATCACCCCGCCGACAATCTCGTTGACAAACTCCAGCGGGTCCTCGCGGTTCGGGTCAGGCTCCAGCGGCTCGACCCGCAACGACACATCGGCGAACTGCCCGGCGCCGCCGGTCTGCTTCTTATGGCGGTACTGGGCCTCGGCGCGGCCCCGGATGGCCTCGCGGTAGGGCACCCGCGGCAGGTCAATATCAATGTTCACGTCGAACTTGCGCTTCATGCGCTCGGCGATGATCTGCAGGTGGCTCTCGCCCAGGCCGGCCAGGAGGGTCTCGCCGGTCTGCGGGTCGCGGGAGACGACCAGGGTGGGATCTTCCTCGACCATCCGGTTAAGGGCGGCGCCGAGCTTATCGAGGTCGGCGCGGCTGCGCGGTTTGACCGTGGCGATAAACGCCGGGGCGGGGAAGGCGATCGGCTCGAGTTGCAGGGCGCGGCCCGGAGCGCAGAGGGTATCGTTGGTGGAGGTTTCGGCGAGCTTGGTGATCATGCCGATGTCGCCGGGGCCAACGCTCTCCACGTCGCGCTGCTCCTTGCCGAAGACGCTGTAGACGTGGCCGACGCGCTCTTCCTTGCGGGTGCGGCTGTTCACCAGGGTCGAGTTGGCCCGCACCTGGCCGGAGTACACGCGGAAGTAGCTGATCTTGCCGTAGGTGTCGGCGATGGTTTTGAAGACCAGGGCGGTAACCGGGGCGTCGGCGGCGGGCTGGAGGGTGACCAGCTCGCCGCTGGCCAGATCGGTGGCCACCACCTCCTGGCGCGCGGCGGAGGGGATGCTATCCACGATGCCGTTGAGCAACTGCTGGATGCCGGCCACTTCCAGCGCCGAGCCACAGAAGACCGGCACAATCGAGCCGTCGGCGATACCGGCGCGCAGGCCCAGCAGCAACTCCTCGCGGGTCAGGGCATCTTCGCCGCCCTCCAGGTAGCGCTCGATCAATTCGTCATTGGTGGCCGCGATGCGGTCGATCAGCGCGGTGCGCCACTCGTGCATCAGGGCGTCGAGTTCGACGGGCACGTCGGCCTCGATAAAGTCGCCATTATGGTTGGGCGAGATCATCCAGGCGCGTTGCTGCCGCAGCGAGATAATGCCCTGAAAGTCCTTGCCGGCCCCGATGGGGATCTGCATCGGGATCACCGCAGCATCGAGGCGCTCGCGGGCCTGCTCGATCACCCGGTAAAAATTGGCGTTCTCGCGATCAAGCTTATTGACGAACAAGATACGCGGCACCCGCTGCTGAACGGCCATCTCCCAGACCAGTTCGGTGCCGACTTCGACCCCCGCGGCGGCGTCGAGCACGATCACCGCGCCGTCCACCACGCGCATCGCCGCGGCGATATCGCCGGCGAAATCGGCGAAGCCAGGAGTGTCAATCAGATTGATTTTGTCATCATGCCACTCGAGGGGGAGCACGGAGAGGGAAACAGACATCCCGCGGCGGTGCTCGTCGGGGTCAAAATCACTCACGGTTGACCCATCTTCGACGCGCCCCATGCGCGGGATGGCGTGTGCGGTCATCAGCATCGCCTCGGCCAGCGTTGTCTTGCCGCTGCCGAGGTGACCGAATATGCCGATGTTGTGTATCCTTTCCGGTCCGTACGGTCGCATGGCTGTCCTCCTCGACGTGTCCGACGCGCCGCCTTGATGATGTGACCAGCTTCCGCGGGGCGCGCGCCCCGTACCCGCCAGGCGGGAGTGGAATACGCGCCGGGCATGCCCGGCGCTGGCCCCCTTTCCACATCTTCTGGTCACACCGCCGGCAGGCGCTGCCTGGAAAGGGGGTTCGTTAAGAACAGATTATAGTGCCGGAAATGGTTGCGTCAATGGGAGAGGCCGCAACACAGGGAATGTTCAGGGTATGCACACCAGCCGCCTGTGCGGCGGCTGCGCCGCGCGCCAACCGGAATGCCCTGGGAGGGCTGCGCCCTCCCGGGGGGTGAGGGGATGGGGAAACCGGGTTTCCCCATCCCCCTGCTTGAGGGCATAGCCCTCCCAAACCCTCCTGCGGGCAGGGATATGGGAGAACCTGGTTCCCCCATGATCACCTCAGCCGTCCATGCGGCTGCGCCGCACACTGCCACGATGAAAAAAGTTGTTCTTGGGAGGGCGAAGCCCTCCCAAACCCTCCCGCGGGTGGGGGCATGGGGAAACCCGGTTTCCCCACACCCCTCGCCGAGGGCTTATGTTCACGTTAGGCCCCATGCGCGGGGCGCACACCGCCCGATGAACATGGCCTGGGAGCGCGGGCGGCCCGCCCGCGTCGCGTCTCCGCGGGCACGGTGACTGCCCCCCCTCCCCAGCCCTCCCCCCGCTGGGGGGAGGGAGTCCGGCTCCTCCCCCCAGCGGGGGGAGGTTAGGAGGGGGGTTCAGCGCCGCATGCGCGTAGGTGAGCAGCCTATGTTCACGTTAGCCGTCCATGCGGCTGCGCCGCACAACGCCGCAATGAACATACGGTTGTTCCCGGGAGGGCTGCGCCCTCCCAAACCCTCCCAGGGGGCGGGGCCTGGGTGCGCGGGCCTCCGGCCCGCGTCCGCTGAGGGATGGGGAAACCCGGTTTCCCCACACTCCTGGGGCGTATGTTCACGTTAGCCGTCCATGCGGCTCCGCCGCGCGCTGGCGGGAATGCATTGGGCGGGGCGACCCCACGGGCAGGCGGGGCGCGCCCCGGGCCTACACCGCGGTGGCGGTGACCTTGATCATACGATCGCCCTGCACGATCTTGTCGCAGACCTCGTCCATGCCGCTGGTCACGCGCCCGAAGACGGTGTGTTTGCCGTTCAGGTGGGGTTGGGGCGCGTAGACGATGAAGAACTGGCTGCCGTTGGTGTTCGGGCCGGCGTTGGCCATAGAGATCACGCCGCGTTCGTGGGTCAGGGGGTTGCCCATCGTCTCGTCGCGGAAGCGATAGCCGGGACCGCCGGTGCCCGTGCCGGTGGGATCGCCGCCCTGGATCACAAAGTCCTTGATGACGCGATGGAAAACCACGCCATCGTAGAAGCCCTGGTTGGCGAGGAAGACGAAGTTGTTGACGGTCAGCGGGGCGTGCTGCGGATATAACTCAAGCTCGATGACGCCCTTATTGGTTTCCATCGTGACCCGGTAGGTCTTCGTGACATCAATCTGCATTGGCGGCGGGCTGGACCATTGTTTCGCGCTCACGGCGGGTTCCTTTCCTCCTGCGACCATTGTTGGGAGTATACCATATTCACTTCAGCCGTCCATGCGATTCGCGCACAACGCCCGATGAACATCGCCTGGGAGCGCGGGCGGCCCGCCCTCGTCGCGGCTCCGCGGGCAAGGTGACGGCCCCCCTCCCCAGCCCTCCCCCCGTTGGGGGGAGGGAGTCCGGCTCCTCCCCCCAGCGGGGGGAGGTTAGGAGGGGGGTCAGCGCCGCATGCGCGTAGGTGAGCAGCCTATGTTCACGGTAGCCGTCCATGCGACCTCGCCGCACGCCGACGGATGAACATACGCTGGCTCCCGGGAGGACTCCACCCTCCCAAACCCTCCCGCGGGCGGGGGCCTGGGTGCGCGGGCCTCCGGCCCGCATCAGCGTAGGGGCCGCGCCCGCCCCAACCCTCCCACCAGGTGCGAGCATGGGGAAACCAGGTTTCCCCATGCCCCTGCGTGAGGGCGCAGCCCTCCCAGACCCTCCCACCGGGTGGAGACGTGGGGCAACCCGGTTTCCCCATGCCCCTGCGTGAGGGCGCAGCCCTCCCGCGGGTGGGGGAATGGGGAAACCCGGTTTCCCCATTCCCCTGCTCCAGCAGCCTATGTTCACGTGAGACGGTCATGCGCGTGGCGCACAACGCCCAATGAACATGCCCCGGGAGCGCGGGCGTCCCGCCCGCACCACGGCTCCGCAGGCACGGTGACCGCCCCTTCCCTGACCCTCCGCCGCTGGGGGAGGGAACCCGGCTCCTCCCCCCAGCGGGGGGAGGCTGGGTGGGGGGCTGAACCCTGCGCACGATGGTCACCTCAGACTCAACCCAGGAAGGAAGGGAGCGGCGCGGTTCAATGGGAAAGGCCCGCGCGCAGCAGGAGCTGGTAGGCGATCAGCAGTTGCACCAGGCCGAGGGCGTGGCTCTGGCGCAACTCGCGGCCATTGAGGTACAGGCCGATCTGTTCAGGGCGCAGGTAGCTGAGACCGGGGAGGGTGGCCCAGATGACTTCTTCGACCGCGGCGGCCTGGGCAGCGCTGATGGACCCGTCGATCTCGAAGATCTCGGTGAGCCGGCCCTCGTCGCGGCCAACGCGCAGCCGCAGGGCCGGGGGCTGGATCTGCCGCGCCAGCACCGGGCCGAGATCAGGGTAGGTCAGGGTGGGTCGGAGCACCAGGCGCACATTGAGGTGGCCGTCGGGGCCTTCGCCGTTGGGGTAAAAGCGCACCACGATGTCGGCCCAGCCCCGCTGGGGCTGGATGAACTCGACCGAGTCGGCGCGACTGCGGGCGATCTCGGCGCGCACCTGCTCGGGGGTATAGCCGCGCAGCACGCAGTCGCGCTGGATCTTCCAGCGTTCGCGCAGTTCCTCGGGAGGATCGAGAAAGACCTTGACGTGGCACGGCTCGCGCAGGCGCGGCGTCGCCAGCCCCAGCAACCCCTCGGCAATAAGAAAGGGCGCCGGCTCCAGCCGCTGACGCCCGTCAACCTCGCCGGTGGCGTGATTGTAGACCGGTTTTACGATGGCCTGGCCGCTAGCCAGGCGATGGAGGTGTTCCTCCATCAGGTCAATGTGGTTGCAATCGGGATGCAGGGGGGTCAGACAACGGCGTTCACGCTCTGTCCGGCTATAGCGGTGGTAATCGTCGAGGCTGAGCGTGGCGACGCGGTCGGGGCCCAGAATGGCGGCAATGCCGGTGCTGAGCGTCGTCTTGCCCGCCGCGCTGTCACCCACCACTGCCAGGATAACGGGCCGCTGTTGCATACCCCACACCACCAGGCTCAAAGAAACCATGTTCAAAACATCACATGGTCCTCTGTCTTCAGTATACCCCTCTCGCGCGGGTGGAACGACCGCACGGGGGGCGGTTTCGACCTACCCGGTCGGGTAGGGTAGGGGGGAGCCTGGGGCGCGTTCTCCCGAGCGCGGGAGCGGGGGCGTGGGGGTGAGGGGACAGGGGCGTCAAGATGCGACAAACACCCCTTGCCCCTGAAAAACGCTCCCCCTGTGAGGGGAGCAGGGGTGGGCATCCGCATGCCCCACATGCATTTTCTAGCCCGCGCAGGCGGGCCTGGCCCGGTAGAGCCAGCGTCAGGCGCCGTGGTCAACTGCCTGGTGGGGACGGCGGGAGTTGAACCCGCACGCCTTGCGGCACATGATCCTAAGTCATGCGCGTCTGCCATTCCGCCACGTCCCCGTATGTTCGGTTCGGCGCGAGTATAGCACGCGCCGGATGGGTTTGCAATAGGAGCGGACCGGGCGGGCATCGCGCCTCCTTGCGACCGATCACAGCCACGTGCTATACTTTTCGGTGCGGTAGCACGCTTCAACAGGCTTCGTGGCCCCGTGCCCCGAAGCGGGGAGCAGCCATGAAGGCTGTCGTTATGGCCGGCGGCGAGGGAACCCGGCTGCGACCACTCACCATCAACCGTCCGAAGCCGATGGTGTCCATCGTTGACCGGCCGGTTATCCAGCACATCATCGAACTCCTCAAGCTCCACGGCATCACCGACATCATCATTACCGTACAGTACCTGGCGAATGTCATTCAGGACTACTACGGTGATGGCAGTCAGTATGGCGTGAACATCGCCTATTCCCTCGAAGAGGTGCCGCTGGGCACCGCGGGCAGCGTCAAGAACGCCGAGCATCTGCTCGACGAACCCTTCCTGGTGCTCTCCGGCGATGCGCTGACCGACTTCAATCTGACCGAGATTATCGAGCGCCACCTGGCAACGAAGGCGATGGCGACCATTACGCTGACACGGGTCGCCAACCCCCTCGATTACGGCGTAGTGATCACCGATGAAGACGGCAGCGTGCGACAGTTTCTTGAGAAACCTAGTTGGAGCGAGGTCTTCTCCGATACGGTGAATACCGGCATCTACGTGCTCGACCCCGAGGTCCTGGCCTACGTCGAACGGGGCAAGTACACCGACTGGTCCAAAGATGTCTTTCCGCGCATGCTCCACAAGGGCGACAAGATCCAGGGGGTGATCGCCAGTGGCTATTGGACCGATGTCGGCACGATCGAAGAGTACATGAAAGCCTGCGGCGACTACCTCTCGGGGCGGGTCAAACTGCCGCGGCTAGGGCAGAACATCGGCGGCGACATCTGGATCTATGGCGATGTCGAAATCGCTCCCGACGCCCAGCTCCACGGGCCGATCTACCTGGGCAACGGGGTCAAGATCAAGGCTGGCGTGATCGTCCATGGGCCTTCGGTGATCCGTGACTACACCATCGTTGATACACGAGCCAATATTGACCGCTCGATCATCTGGCGCAACTCCTACATCGGCGAGCGCGCCGAGCTGCGCGGGGCCATCGTGCTGCGGCAGTCTACCATCCGCCAGCGGGCCGTGCTCTTCGAGGGCGCCGTGGTGGGCGATGGAGTGCAGATCGGGGCCGGGGCCGTCATCCAACCCAATGTGAAGATCTGGCCTAGCAAAGAGGTTGATGAGGGCGCCACCGTCTCCAGCAGCATCATCTGGGGGAGCCAGGGCCGGCGCGTGCTCTTCGGGCGGCACGGCGTCACCGGTCTGGTGAACATCGAGATCACCCCTGAGTTCTGCGCGAAGCTGGGAGCGGCCTTCGGCGCGACCCTGCCCCGCAGTTCCACGGTGACGATCAACCGCGATGCCCACTATACGCCGCGCATGCTCAAACGGGCCATCGTCGCCGGCCTGCCCTCCGCCGGGGTCAATGTCTGCGACCTGCAAAATGTGCCCATCCCCGTCGCGCGCTACTACACCTGTGCCACCCATGCCGCCGGCGGGATCCATGTGCGACTCTCACCCTACGATAATCGGGTGATCGAAATCAAGTTCTTCGATGAGCGCGGCCTGGATATTACTCCGGCCACGGAACGCAAGATCGAAAACACCTTCTTCCGCGAGGACTTCCGCCGCGCGTACCTGGACGAGATCGGCCGCATCTCCTACGGCGAAGATATCGAACGCATCTATACCGATGCATTCATCAAGGCCCTGCGCTCCGATGCGCTCAAAACCATTGGTCGCAGTTTTCACCTCGTGGTTGACTATGCCAACGCCAGCACGAGCGCCTTCCTCTCACCGATCCTGCGCCGCTATCACGTGGATGCGGTGGAACTGAACGTCAATCTCGACGAACGCATGGTCTTCCAGGTGCCGGCCCAGTTCGAAGCCGCCATGCAGCGCCTGGCGCAGATTACGCCGGTCGTCGGCGCGCACCTCGGCGCCCGGCTCGACACTGGCGGCGAGCGGCTCTTCATCGTGGATGACACCGGCGCCTGGCTCCATCCGCTCAAGGCCCTGGCTGCCGTTATCGCGCTCGCCATGCGCGCCAATGACGGCGGGACCGTGGCCGTCCCGGTTACGGCGCCGCGGGCATTTGAAGAGATCGCCGCGCGCTACGGCGGGCGCATCGTGCGCACCAAGGCCGCAGTGGGCGCCTTGATGCAGACCGCTGTGCAACATCCCGATCTGCTGCTGCTTGGCGATGGCACCGGTATCTACATGTTCCCTGGCTTCTTCCCCATCGCTGATGGCATGTTCGCCCTGATGAAGTTGATGGAACTGCTCACCGTGACCGAAACCCGCCTCAGCGAAGTGATCGCCGAATTACCGCCGTACTACATGTTCCAGACGCGCACGCCCTGCCGCTGGGAGGCTAAAGGCAAGGTGATGCGCCTGCTGAATGAGCAGTACGCCGAGCGTTCCGCGAACCATATTGATGGCATTAAAATCGAACTGGGCAATGAGTGGGTGCTGATCCTCCCCGATCCCGACGGCCCCTTCTTCCAGGTGATTGCCGAGGGCGCTACCGATGAACAGGCCCGCATCCTGGTCGAGAAATACTCTGGACTGGTTACCAGTCTTCAATAACAGGAGGTATGCGGTGGAGGGGCGCGGGGAGGCGAAACCTCCCCGCATACACCATGCAGGTGGTGCAGGCAACCGGTGCCGCCGGGGAGGGGCGCGGGGAGGCGAAACCTCCCCGCATTCCCCTGTTCCCGCCCGTGGCGGCCTGCCGGCCCGGCGAAACGAGAAACGAATGGAAAGGTTCATGGAGGGCGGCTGCGCCGCCTGGGAGCCTGAGTACGGTTCAAGCCGTGTCTAATCAAAAGGAGCGCACCGATGAGCGAGGACACAACGTCGCGTCCCAGCCGGCCGAGTGATAGGATCCTTGGGACGGTGGAAGGAGTAGTGGCCCCGGTTGCGCGCTTCGGTTACGGCCTGCTCGACCTGGGTCTGGGCCTGCTGCCGCCCCAATCTCGCCAGCATATGCGCAATGCCATTCGCGAATTGAGTTATGCTTTCGCGAGCCTGCCGCGCAACTTCGCTGACATCGCCGGGCGCGAAATCGAGCCCTGGGCGGTTCGAGGCGATGTAGAAGCCGCGCTCATCGCGCGCACCGCCGCCCCCGCGCCCGAGACCAGGCCGGCCCCCGCGCCCGCCGCCAGACCCGCCACCCCCGCGCCCGCCACCAGACCCGCCGCCGCCCCCGCGCCCGAGACCAGGCCGGCCCCCGCGCCCGAGGCGAAGCCTGCCGCTGCCCCCGCGCCCGAGACGAAGCCCGCCGCCGCCCCTGCGCCCGAGACCAGGCCGGCCCCCGCGCCCGAGGCGAAGCCTGCCGCTGCCCCCGCGCCCAAGGCGAAGCCCGCCGCTGCCCCCGCGCCCGAGACCAGGCCGGCCCCCGCGCCCGCCGCCAAACCCGCCGCCCCTACGCCCGCGCCCGCCGCCAGACCCGCCGCCCCCGCGCCCGAGGCGAAGCCCGCCGCCCCGGGTGCTGCTGCTACCACCGGCGCCGCCCCCGCGCCCGAGACCAAGCCCGCCGCCCCGAACGCCGCCAAACCCGCGCCCAAGACCAGGCCGGCCCCCACCCCCGCGCCCGCCGCCAGACCCGCCGCCGCCCCCGCGCCTGGGACGAAGCTTGCCGCCCCCGCGCCCGAAACGAAGCCCGCCGCCCCGGGTGCTGCTGCTCCCACCGGAGCCGCCCTCGCGCCTGAGGCGAAGCCCGCCCCCGCCCCAGCGCCTGAGGCGAAACCCGCCGCCCCCGCGCCCGAGACGAAGCCCGCCGCTCCGGGTGCTGCTGCTCCCACCGGCGCCGCCCCCGCGCCTGAGACCAGGCCGGCCCCCGCCGCGCCCGTAACCCGGATCAGCAGTGGTAGCGCCGGCGCCACAGCCACCACTGCCGCCATAACCATCGCCCACATCGAGTTCAAACCCGAGGGGCGTGACGTGGAGGGAGAATACGTGCTGATCCGCAACACGTCCACCCAGGCAGCGGACATGACCGGCTGGAAATTGCACGACGGGGCGCAACGGCACACCTATATCTTCCCGCCGTTCGTGCTCGCTCCCGGCGCCGAAGTCAAACTGTGGACCCGCACCGGGGCGAACGACGCCGCGAATCTCTACTGGGGACAGCGGGTCGCGGTCTGGAACAATGAGGGCGATACCGGGACGCTGCTTGATGCACGTGGGGCCGTGGTAAGCCGGTATACCTATAGCGGCGACCGCGGCAAAGGGAGGGCATAGCGCCATCGAGGAAACCCGGTTGCTTTGCAGGCCAGCGGCGCGAGAAAAGCCGGTTTCCCCATCCCCCACCCGGTGAGAGGGTTTGGGAGGGCTGCGCCCTCCCAGGAAGGATGTTCATCCCGTCGGTGTGCGGCAGAGCCGCATAGACGGCTTGCGTGGAGAACGATGGTATACTGGTACAGGGGCTTGCAGATCCGTACAGAATATTCCAACGCGACTTCTCCTTGTCGGGGAGGCGCGGAGGGGCCTCGCCCGTCCGAAGGTCCCGTTGTGGTTGGGCAGGGCGAGGCCCCTCCGCGCCAGAATGGGAAATCCTGCGGGGGCCGCCGGCCCCCGCCACCCCCGCCGAGATGAAGTCGCGTCGGAATGCTCGCGCAACAGCAACCCCTGCCTGTTCCCCACCCCTCTGGTTTGAGCCGTTGATCCTTGCCTTGTAAGTCACGGAGTCACCGATGACCGTCCAGCGTGAGCATGCGTTCGACTTTCTTGGCCCCCGCACCCTCATCGGCCCGGAACTACGTCCCGGTGATCGCGCCCCCAACTTTACGCTGATAAACCGCAAACTCCAGCCCGTGACGATGGAGACCTACGCGGGGAAACCACTGGTCATCAGCGTCGTTCCATCCCTGGATACCGGCGTGTGCAGCAAGCAAACCCAGCGCTTCAACGCCGAGGCCGCCGCTCGCGCCGGGCAGGTGAACTTCATTACCGTGAGCGCCGACCTGCCATTCGCCCAGGCTCGCTGGTGCAGCAGCAACGGCGCCGAGCAGATCGAAACCCTCTCGGATCATCGCGATATGAGCTTCGGCGCTGCCTACGGCACCCTGGTAGACGAACTGCGCATCGAGAGTCGCGCGGTCTTCGTAGTTGACCAGGACGGCATCATACGTTATGTCGAGTATGTGCCGGTAGCCGGCCAGGAGCCCAATTACGACGCCGCTCTCGCCGCCCTCGCTGCCCTCGCCTGATCAGCACCTGTGTGGGAGGGCCTGACCCTCACGCAGGGGTATGGGGAAACCAGGTTTCCCCATACCCCCACCCATCGGTACCGGTCTGGTACGCCCCGTATGGTACAGTCCATCCGGTGATGGTACGGGAAAACCAGCTTTCCCCGCATTCGCGGGCCGGAGGAAGGGACAACCCGAATGTTCCCTGGTGTCCACGGGTGTGGGGAAACCAGGTGTCCACGGGTGTGGGGAAACCAGGTTTCCCCATCGCCTCACCCGGTGGGAGGGTTTGGGAGGGCTGCGCCCTCCCAAAAACAATGTTCATTGCAGTATTGTGTGGCGGAGCCGCATGGACAGCTATCGTCTAATTGGTCCTGACAGGACGTGCGCAGTAGAAGCATGCGGGGAAGTTGCGTCTTCCCGCATGCCCCGGTTCGTGGCGGGCCTGCGGCCCGCCATCCCCCCGCCGGGAGGCGACCGGGTACCTTCCTCTACCATCCACAGCATGACCCACCGGGGAAACCAGACAGGACATCCAGGAGACGCGATACCATGAGCGAAGCACTCGATTTCGATGATGACCTGCCCAACGATCCGGAGGCCTTGCGGCAGGAAGTGCGCCGCCTGCGCGAACAACTGCGGCGCTCGGAGGACGTCATCTCGGAACTGGCGGTACCGGTGGTGCCCCTGTTCGAGGGCGTCATTGTGCTGCCCCTGGTGGGCAACCTTGACAGCCGCCGGGCGCAGCAGGTGATTGAGAGCCTGCTCAGCGGCATCGCTGAGCACCAGGCTGATGTGGCAATTATTGATATCACCGGCGTGCCGATCGTTGACACCCAGGTCGCCAACTCCCTGGGGCAGGCGATCCGCGCGGCCAGCCTGCTGGGGGCCCAGGTGGTAATCACCGGCATCGGTGCCCGCATCGCCCAGACCCTGGTTCATCTCGATATTGACTTCTCAAACGTGACCACCTGCGCGAACCTCCGCGATGGCATCGAAGCCGCCCTGGCCCTCAACGGCTTGCACATCGCGCCCGTTGAGGCAGAGCCCGGCAAGTAAGCGCAGCTCCATGACCCGGGAGAGGTAACCGCCTCCGCGCTCCTGGGAGCACGGGCAGCTTGCCTGCGGAGACGCGACGCGGGCGGGAGGCCCGCGCTCCCTTGTGTATGACACCGGGTGTGAACAGTTCCACCCGAGGCGTTAGTTGCCCCGCCACTACGCTTGTGCTATACTGTTCGACGGCGTTGAAATGCGCCAAATACACACACCTCCTCCAGCCGATCGCTCCTGCCGGGATGCCCGGTTCGATCGGTGCACGTGGGAGGTGGCGGCTGGATCTTCCAGAATTGTAAGGAGCATCTGACGGTTATGACCCAGGCGACCTCACCGCGTGTTGTCTCGATCAAGGCGCTGCTGGAAGCCGGCGCCCACTTTGGGCACCAGACGAACCGCTGGAACCCGAAGATGCGCCCGTACATCTATACGGCGCGCAATGGCATCCATATTATTGATCTGCAGAAGACCGTGCTCGGCCTTACGGCGGCCTATCGCTTCATCTCCGACGTCACGGCCCGCGGCGAGAAGGTGCTCTTCGTCGGCACCAAGAAACAGGCCCAGGAAGCCGTGGTCGAGGAAGCCACCCGCGCCGGCCAGTACTATGTCACCCAGCGCTGGCTCGGCGGCACGCTGACCAACTTCGCGACGATCAAGGGGCGCCTGAAGCGCCTTGCCGACCTCGAGGCCCAGCGTGATCGGGGCGATTTCGCCCGGCTCACCAAGGCCGAGGGCCTGCAGCTCGACAAGGAGATTGAAAAGCTCAACCGGGTCTTCGCCGGTATCAAGACCATGGATCGGCTGCCCGGCGCCCTCTTCGTTATCGATCCGCACAAAGAGGAACTTGCGGTTAAAGAGGCGCTCAAGGTCGGTGTGCCCGTGGTGGCGATGGTTGATACCAACTGTGATCCCGACCCGATCAGCTATGTCATTCCATGCAACGATGACGCCATCCGTGGCATCCGCCTGATTACCGGCAAAATCGCCGACGCGGCGCTCGAAGGCGTCCATCGCCGCGAGGCGGCCCATGAGTCCTGAGAGATTATCTCCAATGGACGGGGTTGGGGCGAGGCCCTCCGGTGTTGTGGGGGCGCGCGAAGGCGAAGAGCCTTCCCGGATACCTGCCACGGAGAGGTTGGGAGAGGCAGGCCTGCCCAGGAACCTTCGTTCCCTAGTCATCCTGGAGGAGGGTAGGGAAGCGGGAGTTCCTCACGACCTGGTCCGCGGGCAGGGCCTCGACCTCCCCGCGCACCATGGCGTACCCTGGATCTCTGGATAGGCGCACACACAGGGAAAAACGGCGGCGCCCGTCGCCGGTAAGCAACAGCCAGACGGTTCTGGAGGGGCGTATGCCCCTCCATATCACGAGAAGAGGAGCGAGCCTGTGGCAGTCTCGATTGAACTGGTCAAAGAACTGCGCGAGCGAACCGGCGCCGGGATCAAGGAGTGCAAAGACATCCTCGAACAGACCGGTGGCGATCTCAATAAGGCCATTGAGATCCTGCGCGAACGGGGGATTGAGGCGGCGGCCAAAAAGGCCACCCGCGAAGCGCGTGAGGGCCTGATTGGTGTGTACGTCCATTATGGCGCCCGCGTGGCCGCTCTGGTCGAATTGAACTGCGAAACTGACTTTGTCGCTCGAACGGAGGATTTCGTCACCCTGGCGAATAACCTCGCCCAGCATATCGTCGCGCTGAACCCGCGGTACATCCATGCCGATGACGTGAGCGACGACGCGGTAGCCGAGAGCGGGCTGACCCGTGAGAAGTTCATCGAAGAGAATGTGCTCCTGCAGCAGCCCTTCGTCAAGGACCCATCACGAACGATCGAAGAGTTGATCAGGGAAGCGATCGCCAAACTTGGCGAAAACATTATCGTCCGGCGTTTCGTGCGCTACGAGGTCGGCGCCTGACCTGTTACGGCGTGGGCAGTTGCCGGTTGGCAGGGCGCCCTGCTACCCGGCAACTGCTCCCTGCTTCTGGTACCTCATATGCAAGAGCCTAAATATCGGCGTATTCTGATCAAGTTGAGCGGCGAGCAGATCAAAGGCACCGATGAAGTGGTGAGCTACGATATGCTCGACTACCTGGCCCGCGAGATCGCCGCCGTGCATCGCCGGGGCGTGGATGTCGCGGTGGTGATCGGCGGCGGGAATATCTGGCGTGGCAACCAGTCCATCGCCCGGGGGATGGATACGGCGCAGTCGCACTACATGGGCATGCTGGGCACGATTATCAACTCCCTCGCCCTGCAAGATGTGCTCGAGCAGCATGGCCTGCATACCCGCGCCATGACCGCCATCCAGATGAACGAGGTCGCTGAACCGTACATCCGTCGCCGCGCTATCCGCCACCTGGAAAAGGGCCGGGTGATCATCCTCGCCGGCGGCACCGGCAATCCTTACTTTACCACTGACTCGGCTGCGGCCCTGCGCGCCGCGGAGATCCACGCCCAGGTCATCCTGATGGCCAAAAATGGCGTGGACGGGATCTATAGCGCCGATCCGCGCCGGGACCCCAGCGCGGTCAAGTTCGATCACCTGACCTACATGGAGGCGCTTAATCGCGGCCTCACGGTGATGGATAGCACCGCCCTGACCTTCTGCATGGATCACGATATCCCCCTGATCGTGTTCAACGCGCTGGAACCTGGTACCATCGAACGGATCGTGTTGGGGCAGCACGTGGGCACCCTGGTCAGTAAGAGCCTCCCGGAACGGATGCCCGTGGCGGAGGTGTAATACCATCCTGGATTGCCGGATGTTGGAGGTCGGACTTCGGTATTGCACCCCGCGTAGGCTTGCTACAGGCGAGGAGAGCGTGATGGTCAACGATGTCTTACGCGAGTATGAGGCGCATCTGAAAAAGGCCACCGAGGCCCTGCGGCACCTTCTGGCGACGATCCGCACCGGCCGCGCCTCCGCCGGGCTGGTCGAGCATCTGCACGTCGAAGCCTATGGCGCGCCGATGCCGCTGAACCAGCTCGCCAATATCTCGGTGCCCGAGGCCCGCCTGATCGTCATCCAACCCTATGACGCAGGGCTGATCAAGGCGATTGAGAAGGCCATTCAGCAGTCCGACATCGGCATCAATCCCAGTAATGACGGGCGGGTCATCCGCCTGGCCATCCCTCCGCTGACCGAGGAGCGACGCCGCGAACTGGTGAAGGTGGTGCGCCATCGGGTCGAAGAGGTCAAGGTTTCGGTGCGTAATCAACGCCGTGACGCAATGGATCAGCTCAAGGAGCTTGAGTCCGAGAAGCTGATAAGCGAGGACGAACTCAAACGCGCCCAGGAACGGGTGCAGCAACTGACCGACAAATGTATCGCCGACCTCGACGCGATCGGCAAGGATAAGGAAGCCGAGGTCATGGCGGTCTAAGTCACGACGGGCGGAGAGCAGGCTATGAGCACGGCTGATGGCGGACGCGAGAGCAAGACCCCCCGACACATCGCAGTGATTATGGATGGGAATGGGCGCTGGGCGCGCCAGCGAGGGTTGCCGCGACTCGCGGGCCATCGGGCCGGCACGGAGAATATCCGCGCGATCGTGAGTGAGGCCGACCGTCTGGGTGTGCGCTATCTGACGCTCTACGCCTTCTCGACCGAGAACTGGTCCCGGCCATCGGCTGAGGTGCAGGGCCTGATGCAAATCCTGAGTGATTTTATTGACCGCGAGACTCGCGCCCTCCACGAGCAGAATGTCCATTTGCGGCATCTTGGACGCCTCGAGGGTCTCAGCCCGCGCCTGGCCGAAAAGGTGCGCTACGCGATCGATCTGACCCGCCACAACACTGGCCTGACCCTGGCGATCGCCTTCAATTACGGCGGTCGTGCTGACATTGTCGATGCCGTGCGCAAGATCGTCGCCTCCGGGGTCAGCCCGGATCAGGTCGATGAGCAGTTGATTAACGCCAACCTCTACACCGCCGGGATGCCCGATCCCGATGTCATCATCCGCACCAGCGGCGAGCGGCGGATTTCGAACTTTCTTATCTGGCAGGCAGCCTACAGTGAGTTCTGGTTCACCCCCGTCTTCTGGCCCGACTTCCGGCCGGAACACCTCCAGCAGGCCATCAGCGAGTACGGACGACGCCAGCGCCGCTTCGGCGGGCTCATCTCCGAGTAGCTCCAGCTCCCTCGTCCGGCGCCTGTTCAGCGTCGTGATCCTGATCCCGCTGATTGTCGCCGTGGCCTGGTGGCCCTGGGCCACGGCCATCTTCGTGTCCCTCTGCGTGGCGCTGGCGATCATCGAACTCTTCGGGCTGTTGCGCCAGGGGGGCTTCGCGCCCCGCCGCGTTCCCGGCATCGCCCTGGGGGTGGCGTTCTGCGCCGCAGCCGCCCTGCAACCCTTCACCGGGCTTCACCTCGCCGGGATCACCCTGGCCCTCGGCGTGATGGCGACCCTGGTGTATGAGTTCACCCAGTCTGATCGTAGCACCAGTCTGCAGAACTGGGCGCTTACCTTCACCAGCGCCGCCTACATCGGCTGGCTGTTGAGCGCCTTCATCCTCCTGCGCCAGCTCGATACGCCCCTGCGCGCCGGTCTGCTGGCCCCGCTGAATATCCCTCCTGGCGCCGCCTGGGTCTTTCTGGTGCTGGCGATTACCTGGATCCAGGATAGCGCGGCCTTTTTTGTGGGCCGTTCCATCGGGCGCACCCGCATGGCGCCCATCCTCAGCCCGAAGAAGACCTGGGAGGGCTTCGCCGGGGGCCTGCTGGCCTCGATCCTTACCGCCGCGGCGGCAGTGCCGATCCTGGGCTTGCCGATCAGCCTCATCAGCGCTGCGCTGATCGGCGCGGCCGCGGGGATCGCCGGGCCCCTCGGCGATCTCGGCGAGTCGCTGATCAAGCGTCAGGTGGGCGTGAAGGACTCCGGTACGCTCATCCCGGGCCACGGCGGCATTCTCGACCGCATGGATAGCCTGCTCTTCACCGGGCCAGTTATCTATTTCACGATTCTCTTGACTCTGACCCGCTGATTCGCTACACTACCAGAAGCCTCGGGCGGTCGGCTCGCGGAGATGACGTAGTGCGCGAGGTGCGGAGGGCCTGCGCCCTCCGCGATCCGTTTCGTTCGCAATGGAGATTGTATGCTCGCTCTTGCTAGCATCGCAGCCGCCCCGGTACAGCAAACCGCCGAACAAAGCGGAGGCAATCCGCTGATAGCGATTGGCGCTTTCTTATTGATGCTCGGGTTGCTCGTGGTTATTCATGAACTCGGGCATTTCCTCACCGCCGTGTGGCTGGGAATTAAGGTCGATGAGTTCGGGATCGGTTTTCCCCCACGCGCGCTGACGCTGTTCGAACGCAATGGCGTTACGTATACGCTGAACTGGCTGCCCCTCGGCGGGTTTGTCCGCTTTGCGCAGAATGGCAACGGGGCGAGCGATCCGCTCTATGGCGCCGGCGGCACGCTGGCCGCGGCCCCTCCCTGGCGCCGCATTATCGTGATGGTCGCCGGCCCGTTGATGAACCTGCTGCTCGCCATGCTGATCTTCGCCGTGCTCTTCAGCATCCTCGGCGTTCCGACACCGACCGGCCAGGCGATCAGCGAGGTCTTCCCCGGCACCCCCGCCGAGCAGGCCGGGTTCCGGCCCGGTGATGAACTACGCGCCCTGGACGGTCGCTCCGTTGAGGATCCCACGGTGATCGGCAAGGTGGCTCGCGACAACCCCGGCCGCCCGGTGACGGCAACGGTGCTGCGCGATGGCGAAGAGGTGACCCTGGTGGTCGTCCCCGGGCCCTGGACGTCGCCCGAGGGGAAGAGTTTCGAGTCGGGCTTCGGCTTTAGCTACGGTCCCAGGGTGGAGCAGGTGCAGGTCGGGCCGCTGGCAGCCACCTGGCGCGGCGTGACGTATAGCCTGGAATTGACCGGACGGATGGTGCAGGCCCTGGCGGGTCTGCCGGCCTCGATCCTCGGTCTCTTCTCCCCGGAGCCGTCGCCCGAAGGCGGGCCGATCGGTCCGGTGGGCATCGCTCGCGCCACCGGCGAGGTGATCCAGCAGCCTGGCGGATTCGCGGCCTTCTGGAACCTGGCCGCGGTCCTGAGCCTGAACCTGTTCTTGCTAAACCTCCTGCCCATCCCCGCCCTCGATGGCAGCCACATTATCTTTGCCCTGGTGGAGTGGCTGCGCGGCGGCAAGAAGGTGCCCCCGGAAAAGGAGGCCCTCGTCCACGCCATTGGCTTCGCCGCGCTGATGGGCCTGATGTTGCTCATTACGGTCAATGACGTGCTCAATGCCATCCGTGGCCTGCCGGTGCTTGGTGGCGGTTGATGATCCGGGCCAGTGAAGTCGCCGAGTATGTGTATTGCGCCCGGGCCTGGTGGCTGCGACGGGTGACCGGCCAGGCGCCCGAGGGCCAGGAGCGCCGCGCGCAGGGGAACGCCAGGCACGTGGCGCACGGGCGCCTGGTTGCCCTGAGCGGTATGGCCCTCTGGGCCGGGCTGGCGTTGCTGGCCGGCGGGTTGCTGTTGCTGGCGGCGGGTCTCTGATCGCGGCCATGCTGGGGATCACCGCGCTCGGCCTGGCCCTGCTGCTCCTGGTGGTCGCGGTCATGCTCCGCCGGCGCGCCGGGCTGCCGTGGGGCCGGGTGGCGGCTGCCGATGTCGGCGTGGGGCGACCGCTGGAACGCCCCCTCGTCGCGGCGCGCTATGGGTTGGTGGGAAAGCCTGATTATCTGATCGAACGCGGCGGGGCCATGATCCCGGTGGAGGTCAAACCGGGCCGGCAGGCGCCGCACCCCTACCCCTCCGACCTGATGCAACTGGCGGCCTACTGTCTGCTGGTGGAAGCGACCACAGGCCACGCGCCTCCCTACGGGTACCTGCGCTACGCCAACGCTACCTTTCGCCTCGTCTATACCCCCGCCGTGCGCCGGCGCCTGGTGGCCCTGCTCGCCGAGATGCGCGAACTCCTCGACGCCGACGACGTCGCCCGCAGCCACGACGATCCGCGCCGCTGCGCCGGTTGCGGCTTCCGCGCCGTGTGCGACGACGCGCTCGTCGAGTGAGGGACGCACTGCCAACCCTCCGTGCCCCGGCCCTGGGGAGGCCTCGTTTGCCCCGTGTGCATTGGAAGAATCTGTGCTATGATATTCGAGCGTAGCGCCCTGATCGCCAAACTCCAGGAACGGCTGGACGGCCGCATCGAGGCCGCCGAACTGGCGCAGTGGGCCTTCGACAGATTCTACGAACTGGATCAGGGGATGCTGGCAGTTGATGCCTCAGATAGTGATGTGATCGCCGATGTGCTCGACGAGCTGCTGTTCGCCGATGACACGCGCTTCGCGCTGGACGAAACCGACTTGCGTCGGCTGATCGCCCGGCTTCAAGAGCCATGAAGATCCGCCAACATCCACGCATGCGGGGTATCCTGGTAGGCGACGAGGTGTATTCCTATCCCCAGAAGCTTTTCGCCCGCGTCGCCGATGTCTTCCCCGCCGCCGTTTGTGTCAAGATCGCTATTCTCTCCATTGATGAGCCAATGGAGATTACCCTGGCCCCGCAACTCTGGCGCGCCGACGATATTGAAAACCTCTCGGTGTGCCGGTACTGCGGCTGCCGCGAGAATATTCGCACGGTGAGCGGCACGGGCATTCCCTTTCGCGTCTGCGCTGCCTGTAGCGCCCTGAACGACGACTCGACCCTACCCTCTGTCGCCTGACCTCAATGCCTACCGACCCGGCGCCCCTGCGGCCGTACCTGTCACATTGGTTGAGCGCGCGGATCGGCAGCGCCGAGTTGCGACCCGGCGCAGTGTTTACCTGCCAGGCAACCGTGCTCTACGCCGACCTGCGCGGGTTCACCCGCCTGACCGCTGCCTTCACCACCCTGCCCGACGGCGCCGAACGACTCCATCTTGCGCTGAATGAGTGTTATGCCGTGCTGGTCGAAACCGTAGCCGCCTATGGCGGTGATGTGTCGGCCATCGCCGGTGACGCTCTCACCGCCTGGTGGCCCGACCAGGCCGACGTAGCCATCGTGCGGCAATGCGCCATGGCCCTGCTTAGCGCCGTTGACGCCTTGCCGCCCCTCGACACCCCGGCGGGCCCCTTTCGTTTCTATCTGCGGGTTGGAGTCGGGGTCGGAACGGTCCATGCCCTGCTTGCCGGTTTGCCCCACTACGGCGTGCATCTGACCCTGCTGGGGCCGGCGCTCCTGGCAGCGGCGGCAGCGGAACGCGCCGCGGGCGTGGGCGAGGTCGTCGTCGCCGGCCAGGCTGCCACGACCGCCGAACGGGCGCATTTCCAGCCAGGCGAGCCCGGCCCACCTCTTCAGGACGATGATTTTCTGCCCCACGCGCTCATCGAGCGCCTGCGCCACAATGCGCTCATTGCCGAGTACCGGACGTGCGTTCCCGTGTTTGCGGGTTTCACCCTGCCGGACCACCCGCGCGCGCTGCATGCGCTGGTAAGCCAGGTGCAGACGGTGACCCGCCGTTGGGGCGGCTGGCTGAACGAGATCGAGGTGGGGAACAAGGGGGCCGTGCTGGTGCTGCTCTTTGGCGGGCCCCTGGCGCGCGGCGCGGATGGGAGCCGTGCGGTCGGCTGCTGTCTGGAATTGCGCGCACGCGGGCTGATCACCCGCGCCGGGATCACGCAGGGTCTGCTCTACCTGGGCACGGTGGGCGGCGCCGAGCGACGGGTGTACACGGCCCAGGGCGATGAGATGAACCTGGCGGCCCATCTGATGCAGCACGCCGCTAACGGCGAGATCCTGGTCTCAGGGCGTGTGCGCCACGAGGTGCAGGGGTGCTACCTGACGAGCGAACCGATCCTGCTGGCAACCAAGGGACACCAGGAAGGGGTGCCGGTGGCGCGGGTGCTGGGGCCCGCGCAAGCCCCCGCGCCGTAGGCACAGTTCGGAAACGGGGGGGTTTCCGGGAGGGCAAAGCTATCCTGGACCCAATATCTTGCACATAAGCGCATACGGCGCTTCAGCCCCCCTCCTAACCTCCCCCCGCGGGGAGGGCTGGGGAGGGGGCGGTCACCTTATCTGACAGGACGCACGCGGTGGAGGGGTGGGGGGCG
>Ga0272446_1003109_pt1 | contig 21491 bp, 12 predicted proteins | sample YNPCB0061_FD_194587 | JGI IMG/M metagenome (GOLD analysis project Ga0272446, IMG submission 194587) | Hot spring microbial mat communities from Yellowstone National Park, WY, United States - YNP-CB-006-1 | ecosystem: Environmental > Aquatic > Thermal springs > Hot (42-90C) > Sediment | place... | reverse complement strand
CGGCGTCCGACCTCCGGTATCCGGCATCGGGCATCAGGCATCGGGTATCCGGCCTCTGGCATCCTCCTCCTCCCTCCTCCCTCCTCGCTTCTCGCTTCTGCTTGGGTAGGGCGCCGCTGCGCCGGCGCCGCCCACCCGGCCGCGGACCGCGACGGTGCTGGGCTCGACGGAGTCTCGCCCCACCAGAGATTGCCCCGGCCGCGCCGCAGCGCGGCCCTACCGTTCAGGGCTGTGCCTCGCCGCGCGGACCGGCCAGGAGCCGGGCGATGCGCTCGCGCAGCAAGGCGAAGTCCACCGGTTTCTCGACGAAATCGGTCACCGGCAGCCATTTGGGGTCAATGTCCCGATGGCTGAAGCCCAGCGGGAATTGCTGGTTCACCGCCGTCAGCATCAGGATGGGCAGGTCGGGCGCGTGGCGGCGCAGGTCGCGCGCCACTTGAAAGCCCGCGGCCGGGTCTTCGGGGAACATCACGTCCAGGATCACCGCATCGGGTCGGTGCTCGGACACGCGGGGGAGGGTTTCGCCCGGGGTGGACACGATTTGCGTCTCGTGCCCCATCGCCCGGCACACGGTCGCGACGGCATTGGCGAAGTCGGCGTCGTCATCAACGATCAGCAGGTAGGCCATGGTGGGATTGAGGTTGAGCCGCGGAAGGGGGGGTGGGCGCCGGCGCTGCCGCCGGGTGAGCGCCGGGGAAAATCACCGTGAAGGTGGTGCCCCGGCCGGGCGCGCTTTCGACCTCGAGGGTGGCACCCGTGGCACGGGCCACTTGGCGGACGATGGCCAGGCCCAGGCCGGTCGAGGCCCGGTTGTGGGCCACTGCTTCTTCGGTGCGGTAGTAGTCGTCGAAGATGCGCGGCAACTTCTCCGGCGCGATGCCGATGCCGTGGTCGCGCACCGTCAGGCGCGCGCCGCCGGCCGGTCCCGGCTCGGGGGCGCAGGTCACTTCGACCACCCCGCCGTTGTGGGAGTAGGTCACCGCGTTCACCACCAAGTTGTCCACGAGCATGGTCAGGTGGTCCGGCGCGGCCCGGACGGGGGCGGGTTGAAGGGCGGCGTCCAGGCGGATGCGCCGTTGGCGCGCGGCCGGTTCGAGGCGGCCGAGGACTTCGCGCACCACGCCGGCCAGGTCCAGCGGGCGCAAGGGCGGGGCGGTCTGGGCGCGGGAGCGGAGGTTGGCCAGTTGCAGCATTTCCTGAATCTGCCGGGAGAGGGCCAGGCAACGGTCGGCAATTTTGCCCGCCACCTCGCGGGCCGGCGGCGGCAGCTCGCCCGCGTACCCGCCCAGCAGGACCTGGGTCATGGCGTGGATGGCGGCAAAGGGCGCCTTCAACTGGTGGGTGGTTTGGAGCATGTGCTGGGCGCGTTCTTCACTGCTGGCGGCCAGACGCCGGTTGGTCTCGGCCAGCTCGAGTTCGCGCCGGCGCAGCGTCGCGGCCAGGCGCGACACCAGGTACCAGATTACGCCCCAAACCAGGAGCATCGGCACCAGGCCGGCCCAGAGCTGGCCCGGGGTCGGCAGGCCGAGTGACCCGGTTCCTTCCAGCCGGATGGTGGACGCCGGCAACCAGCCACGGCTCACGGACCAGAGGGAGAGCCCGTACAAGCCCGCGGCCAGCCCCAGCACGGCCAGGCTCTGGCCCGGGGAAAACACCAGGCAGGCCAGAATGATGTGGAACAGGTACATGAACGGCGCCGCCGGCCAGTCCGGTCCCACCCAGTAAATCACGGCCGTGAGGATCACCAGGTCGCTGGCGATTTGGGCCCACAACACCGCCCGAATGGAGCCGCGCGCGCCCGGCCCGCCCGCCGCTCGGGACCGGCGCATGAATTCCAGATTCAACGCCGCCAGTACGCCGGCCGTCACCGCGGGCCAGAGCGGTTGAATCCGCAGCCCCACGGCCGCGGGCAGCGCGGGCACCAGGCCGGTCGCCGCCACGACCAGCAGCACGCCCACCACCAGCCAGCGCAGTTGGCAAAACCAGACGGCATTGGCGCGCAGCACCGGTTCGATCCATGCCGCCTCGCTGGCGGCATCGGGCGGAGGCGCGCCGGCAGGCGCCTCGGGCACCGGCGCCAGGCGGTACCGGGCCGGGGGCGCGGCGGAGTCGGCGGCGCCGTTCATGCGCGCTCATTCGACCACCCACGTGGTTCCGGATTGGAGCAAGGCCTGGAGATTCGGCCGCCCGCGCTTGGCCACGGCGTCGCGGATTTGGCCCAGCAACAGGTCGTCGTAGGTGGGGCGCTCGACCTGGCGGAAGATGCCCAGGGCGGTGGGGAATTGGGGTGGTTCCAGCTCGGCCAGCAGCGCAGCCAGGGCGGGCGAGGTGCTGCGGGCGTTGTGCACGATCACCTCGGCCGCGCGCGCCGGCTCGGTCTCGAGGTCCACCACCGCCGGCTCCATGTCACGCACCACCAGCCCGTACCGGCCGCCCTTGCCGAAGCGCAGCGGCTGGCCGTGGCGCAAGAGGACGCGCGCTTCCTCGGCCCGCGCACGGTCGGCCACGTCGTCAAACGCCCCGTCGTTGAAGATGCGGCAGTTCTGGAGAATCTCGATGAACGCCGCGCCGCGATGCCGGGCCGCCGCTTCGAGCGTGGCGGCTAAGTGGGCGGGGTCGGCGTACAGCGTGCGCGCCACGAACGTGGCCTGGGCGGCGAGCGCGGTTTGGATGGGGCGGATGGGCTGCTCGATGGTGCCCAGCGGGCTGGACTTGGTGCGCTTGCCGAACTCGGAGGTGGGCGAGTACTGGCCCTTGGTCAGGCCGTAGATGCGGTTGTTGAAGAGCAGAATCTTCAGGTCCACGTTGCGCCGCAGGGCGTGGATGAGGTGGTTGGTGCCGATGGACAAGCCGTCGCCATCGCCGGTGACGACCCAGACCGAGAGCGCGGGGTTGGCACACTTGACCCCGGTGGCGATGGCCGGCGCCCGGCCGTGGATGCCGTGAAAACCGTACGTGTTCACGTAGTACGGGAAGCGCGAGGAACAACCGATACCCGAGACGAACACGAACTGGTGCCGCGGCAGCCCCAGCCCGGCCAGGACCTTTTGGACCTGGGCCAGGATGGCGTAATCGCCGCAGCCCGGGCACCAGCGCACTTCCTGGTCGGTCTGGAAATCCTTGCGGGTCAGTTGGCGCAGGCAGTCGCCGGCGGGCGGTGGCGGGGCTTCGGGGGAGACAAAGGCGGTGGTGCTCATGAGCGGAGGTGGGTTTCGATGGCGTTGCGGATGTCGCGAATCAAAAACGGGCGGCCCTCGACCTTCGGCAGCGATTCCACCGGCACCAGGAACCGGCTGCGCAGGAGCGTGGCCAAATGGCCGGTGTTGTTTTCAGGCACCAGCACTTTGCGGAAGGCGCGCAGCAGGGGCTCGACGTTGCGCGGCAGCGGATGCAGATGCCGCAGGTGCAGGTGCGCCACGGCGTGGCCCTCGAGCCGGGCCTGGCGCACGGCGGCAGCGATCGCGCCGTAGGTGCTGCCCCAGCCCACCACCAGCAGTTCGCCGCGCGCTTCGCCGTTCAATTCGGCCGGCGGAATGTCGTCAGCAATCCCGGCCACTTTGCGCGCCCGCAGTTCCACCATGCGCCGGTGGTTCTCCGCGTCGTAGGTGACCAGGCCGGTGACGTCCTGTTTCTCGAGGCCGCCGATGCGGTGTTCCAATCCCGGCGTGCCGGGCGGCACCCAGGGCCGCGCCAGTGTGCGGGGGTCGCGCCGGTAGGGGGCGAAGTCGCCGGGCTCGGGCAGGGGTTCGGCCGGGCGCAGGTCCGGCAACTGGTGGACGTCCGGGATGCGGAAGGCCTCGGCGCTGCTGGCCAGGAAACCGTCCGAAAGCACCAGCACCGGCGTCATGTACCGCGTGGCCAGGCGCACCGCCTCGAAGGCGATGGGGAAGCAATCCGCCGGTGTGGCCGGGGCCAGCACGGGCAGGGGCGCCTCGCCGTGGCGGCCGTAGAGGGCCATGAGCAGGTCGGCCTGTTCGGTCTTGGTGGGCATGCCCGTGCTGGGGCCGGCGCGTTGCACGTCAATGACCACCAGCGGCAGTTCGGTCATCACCGCCAGGCCGAGGGTTTCGGTCTTCAGGGACAGGCCCGGGCCGCTGGTGCCGGTGGCGCCGATGGCCCCGGCAAACGACGCGCCCAGGGCGGCGCAGGCGGCGGCAATTTCGTCTTCGCACTGGATCACGCGTACGTCGAACTCCTTGCGGGCCGAGAGCTCGTGCAAAATCTCGCTGGCCGGGGTGATGGGGTAGCTGGCATAGACCAGCGGCCGGCCCGCGCGGTGGGCGGCGGCGATCAGGCCCAGCGCCATCGCCTCGTTGCCGGTCACACGCCGGTAACGCCCGGGCGGCAGCCGGCCCGGCGCCACGCGGTAATGGACGCGCAACAGCTCGGTGGTGTTGGCGTAATTGTAGCCGGCCCGCAGGCTGGCGCCGTTGGCGGCCATCACCGCCGGGTCCTTGCGGAACTTGCGCATGAGCCATTCGAGCAGGGGCTGCATCGGCTGGTCGTACAGCCAGAGCGTCATGCCCAGGGCGAAGAAGTTTTTACACCGCGCCCGGGCGCTGGCCGGCAGGCCGGTGGCCTGGGTGGCCTCTTCGGTCAGGCGGGTCATGGGCACGGGCACCACGCGGTAATCGGCCAAGGAGCCGTCCTCGAGCGGGTTGGCGCGGTAGCGGGCCTTGGCCAGGTTCTCGGGCGTGAATTCGTCGGTGTCCACGATGATGAGGCCGCCGGGTTGGAGTTCCGGCAGGCTGACCTTGAGCGCGGCGGGATTCATCGCCACCAGCACGAAGGGTTGGTCCCCCGGCGTCATTACTTCCTCCCCGCCAAAGCACAACTGGTAGCCGCTGACCCCCGCCAGCGTACCCGCCGGGGCGCGGATTTCGGAGGGGAAGTCCGGGATGGTGCGGATGGAACAGCCGGAAAGCGACGCCAGGTCGGCAAACTGGCTGCCCACCAGTTGCATGCCGTCGCCGGAGTCGCCGGCAAACCGCACGGTGGACTGGCGCAACTCCCGCAACTCCGGGCCGTGGTCAGAACAACAAGGGTCCATGGAAAACTCTCCGATTGACGCCGGCACCGAGCCGCGACACCGCCCCGGGGTTACACGGTCCCGGGCTGGTTCGGGGTTAGTTGACTTCGGCGTCATCAATTCGCTGGCCCCGCTTGTGCGCCGACCGCGTCGCGCTGTAAAGCCAAAAACCCGCCGGCGCGCCCGGCATTTTTTAGCTAAGAAAACACCCGGTCGCGTGTCATACTGGGGGAAGCTCATGCAAGCACAGCCCACGACCGCCGCGCGCGACGCCCGGAGCGCCCGGCCCACTTGACCCGGCATGGCCACGGCCGATTCCGCACCTTCCGCCGGTCCGCCGCCCACCGCCCTGCTGGGGTGGTTCGAGGTGCTGGAAGGGCCGTTGCTGGCCTACGCCCTGCGCTTGCTGGCCGACCCCGACATGGCCCAAGAAATTGTCCAGGAAGCCTTCCTCCGGCTGCACGCGCACTTCGCCGAGGTGCGCGACCCCCGCCGCTGGCTCTTCCGCACCGTGCACAACCTCGCCCTCAACCACCGGCGCGAGGCCGGACAGGTCATTTCCCTGGCCGAGGCCGCAGCCGGCCCGCAGCCCCCCGAAGAACCGCCGGACCCCCAGCCGCCGCCGGATGAATTGCTCGCCCGCTGGGAGGCGGTGGGCCTGGTCCGGCTCGGCCTGCAGAAGCTCGATCCCCGCAGCCGCGAGGTGCTCGAACTCAAATTCGCCCACGACTTTTCCTACCGGGACATCAGCGCTCGCACCGGCCTGTCCGTGGGCCACGTGGGCTACCTCCTGCACCATGCCCTTAAAACCCTGGCCACCGAGCTGGCCAAAGCCGGCCTCGTGTCATGAACCCCGTCCCGCCGCAACCGCCCCCGCCCGACCCGGAAACCCGGCTCACCGCCTTGTTGCTGGGCGAACTTTCGCCCGAGGAAACCGCCGCCGTGTATGCTGAACTGGCCGCCCGGCCGGACCAGATTCAACTTCTCGCCCGCCTGGCTCGCACCTTGCCGCTGGTGCGCGAAGCGGTGCGCGGGGCCGAAGCCAAACCTGCCCCCGATCCTGCCACCGCCGCCCCGGCCCCGGCCCCGCTGCGGCTTTCTCCCGAGCGACGCCAGGCGCTCTTGGCCGCGTTCAAGACCGTGTCGCCACCCGCCTTTGCCCCGGCCCGCCGGGAGGCGAGCTCCCGGCGCACCCACTGGCTTGCCCTGGCGGCGATGGTGACCCTGCTCTTGGCGCTGGCGGCAGGCATGATGTTGCCGGCCCTTTCCAAGGCCAAGGCCAAGGCCCAACTCATCAGCCAACGACACCAGGAAAGGATGGCCGAACTGGAGCGGCGACTGGCCGAAGCCGACGCCGCCACGCCGCCCCAGCCACCCGCCGCCGCGGTCGTGCCTACGGCGGAATCCAGCGACCGGCGCGGGCAAACGCTCGGTCGTTCCCCAGTCCCGGCCACGCAGCCCACGCCTGCCACTGCGCCGCAGCCCGCGGCTCCGACTTCAGAGATGGCTCCGACCCTGGCGCGGTCGCGTGTCCTCACCGCAGCTTCCGGCACGGCGCAGCCACAAACCGAAAACTTACGCGGGTCAGTGCGCTATGGCCTGGCTGCCCCGGGAAGCCGGTCAACCGAGAGCTTCACGAACGCAGCCAACTTCCCCGAGTCGCTTGCGCCAGGCACTGCGCCCACACCTGCTCCTGCGGCGGGCGAATCATTTGCGCTGGGGCTGCCGATACAAGGGGGTTTTACCTCGGCGGCCCCTGGCCGGTGGGGCGCGGAAACCCGAAGCGAACGGCACACCGTGGCGCTCAAACTGCACGAAGAACGGCTCGCGGAAAGTCCGGCTGCGGACGCGACTCGGTTGGAGCGCAAGGACACAAAGCAGATCGCGCCCGCTGCCGCGCCCGCACTGGCACTGCCGATGCACCAACCCGAGGTTGCCTCTGCTGAAAACCCGTTTTCGACCTTCTCGCTGAACGTCGCCGACGTGTCATTCCGCCTGGCTGCCGCCAGCCTCTGGGCCGGGCAGTTGCCGCCGCCGGGCGGTGTGCGGGTCGAGGAGTTCATCAACGCCTTCGATTACCGCGACCCCGCCCCGGCCCCGGGCGCGCCCCTGGCCTTTCACTGGGACCGCGCGCGCCATCCCTGCGCCCACAATCGCGAGCTGGTCCGGTTCAGTGTCCGGACCGCCGCGCTGGGCCGCGAGCCGGGCCGCGCGCTGAACCTCGTGCTGGTGCTGGATCGCTCCGGCTCGATGGAGCGCGCCGATCGCGTGGCCACGTGCCGCGAGATGCTGCGCGTGCTCGCCGGGCAACTCCAACCCGCCGACCGCCTCAGCGTGGTGACCTTCGCCCGTACCGCGCGGCTCTTTGCCGAGGGCGTGGCGGGCGACCACGCCGGCCCGGTACTCGCCGAGGCCGCCGCGCTGACCCCGGAAGGCGGCACCCACCTCGAGGACGCCCTGCGCCTGGGCTACCAGGTCGCCGTGCGACATTTCCTGCCCGACGGTGTTAACCGCGTGATCCTGATCACCGACGGCGCCGCCAACCTGGGCGAGGTCATGCCGGACTCCTTGCAACAACTGGTCGAAGACCACCGCCGCCGCGGCGTGGCGTTGGACGCCTTCGGCGTGGGCTGGGAAGACTACAACGACGAACTGCTCGAAGTGCTCACGCGCCACGGCGACGGCCGCTACGGCTTCCTCAACTCGCCGGACGAAGCCGCCGCCGGCTTTGCCGCGCAACTGGCCGGCGCGCTCCAGGTCGCCGCGGCCGACGTCAAGGTGCAGGTCGAGTTCAACCCGGCGCGCGTCCCCCGCTGGCGGCAGCTCGGCTACGCGCGTCACCAGCTCACCGCCGAGCAGTTCCGGGACAACACCGTGGACGCCGCCGAGCTGGGCGCCGCCGAGGCCGGCACCGCGCTGTACGCGCTCGAAGTCAACCCCGCCGGCCAGGGGCCGCTGGGCATCTTCCGCGTGCGCTACCGCGAGCCCGCCTCCGGCCGGTACCGCGAACTGGCCTGGACCCTGGACTACCGCGGCCCGGCGCCGGAACTGGCGGACGCCGGCCCCGCCCTGCGGCTGGCCGCGACCGCGGCGTTGTTTGCCGAATGGCTGGCGCAAAGCCCCTTCGCCGGCGACGTCTCCCCCGAACGCCTGCAGCCGCTCCTGGCCGGCGTGCCCGAGGCCTTCGCGCCCGATTCCCGACCAGCCCTGCTGGCCCAAATGCTCGAACAAGCCCGCCGCCTGGCCGGGCGTTGAATCCGGCCCTTTTGACCATGAACGCACCCAAGCCGAATCCGTCGTTTTCCTTCCGCCCCCGGCCGTGCCCGTGCCGCAGTGGCCCGCGCCTCGTCCTGGGCGCGCTCGGACTGGCCGTCGCGCTGTTGAGCCGGGGTGCCGAGCCGACCGCCGTCGAGGTCCGGCGGGCCACGGTCAACGGCCAGCTTGACGGCGAAAAAGCGCGCCTGGTCATCGAGGCGGACCTGAGCGGACTGGGCGCGGCGGCGCGGCCGGCCCTTTACGGCGCCACCTTCGAGCAACACCTCGAGGTGGGCCGCGAACAAATCCGCCAGCGCGTCCAGGTGCAGGCCGAGGCGTTGCAGGGCGAATTGCGCGAGCTGGTCTTTGCGCTTGCCGGCGAGGGCGAAGTGCGCGAGGTGCGCGGCGAGGGCCTGAGCGACTGGGCGGTGCGCCAGACCGCGTCGGGCCGGCAACTGGTGGTGCGTCTGAGTCGCGCGGACCCGCCGCTCAAACGGTTCACCGCCACGATCCAGGCCGTCACGCCGGTGCCGGACCTGCCCCGCACGGTGCAGCCGCTGACTTTTGCCACCGAGCCGGCCCTGTTGGCGGCCGGGTATCTGCGCGTGGATGCGCCGGGTGAACTGGCGGTCGAGCCGGGCGAAGGACTGGCCGGGCTGGTGCCCATCGAACCGCGGTTTCTGCCGCCGGGGTTGCGTCCGGACGACGCGCCGGCGGGCGCGCCCGCGCCGCTGGCCTTTCGTTTTCAAGGCGCCCTGGGCGTGCTGGCGTTGAAAATCGCCCCGGCCGACCCGGAGGCGCGGCAGGTGACGTGGCGCGATTTCCAACTGCACGGCGAACTGAGCGAGGAACGGGCGCGCTTCCGGCTCACCGCGCGGGCGCGGGTGCCGTTGCCCCGCGGCGGGCGCCTCGAGGTGCTTGGCGGCGAGGCGGCGCTGGCCGGGTTCACGGCGCCGGAGGGAGTGCGGCTGCGCTTCGAGCGCGGCGCCTACGTGGCCGAATTTGACCGCGCGGGCGAGTTTCCGCTGGCGTTCGAGTTCGATGCCGCGGTGCGCCGCACCAACGGCTGGCGCGAGGTGTTCTTCACCGTGGCGCCGGCGGCCGTGCTGCCGGTCACGCTCACCGGCCTGCCCGCGGACACGCAGTTGCGCTGCGCGGGGGCGGCCCGGCCGGAGCGCCGGGGTGAGGTGTTTGAAAGCCATTTGCCGCCGGATGGCCGGGTGCGCCTGGCCTGGCAGGAAGGCCGGCCGGAAGCCGAGGGGCGCCTGTTTTTCGCGGCCGAGGCGCTCGAGCAGGTGACGCTCAGTCCCGGTCTGCTGCGGCAGGCGGCGGCGCTGGAGTTCCGCGTGATGCAGGGGGAGATGCAGCGCGTGGTGCTGGCGCTGGCCGGCGGGGCGGCGGTCACGCGCGTGCAGGGCGGGGCGGTGTTGTCGTGGGAGGTGTTGCCCGCCGGCAGCGACGGCCGCCGACGGCTGCAGGTGCAGTTGAACGCCCCGCAAAAGGACACGTTCCACCTGAGCGTGCACCTCGAACAGGCACTGGACGCCTTCCCGCAAACCGTGGCGGTGACGCGGCTCGCGCCCGAGGGCGCCACGCGCTTCGCCGGGTACCTGCGCGTGGCCACGCAGGGCGCGGTGCGGCTGGATGCGCTCGAGGCCGCGGGCCTCGCGCAGATTTCGCCGGAGCAGATTCCCGCGAGCGACACCGCGCGCGCGCTGGCGCCGGCGGCGGCCCGCACGGTGTTTGCCTACCGGTTCGCCGGGCCCGACCAGCGGTTGCGCCTGCAAGCGGACGACATCCTGCCGGAGTTGGCTGTGTCGGCCGTGCTGGCCTATCACCTGGGCGAGACCGAGCTGGGCATCGAGGCCGAGTTCGAGGTGGACGTGCGCGAGGCGCCGCTGCGGGAAGTCCAGGTGCGGGTGCCGGCCGGGTTTACCGTGGTCGCGGTGCAGGCGGCGGGCATGAGCGAGTACACGGTGCCGCCCGCCGGGGAGGCCGAGCCGGTGGTGCGGGTGCTATACGGCGCGCCGGTGCTGGGCCGGCAACTGATCACCCTGCGACTGGAGCGCAACGAGACTTTCCGCGAGCCGCGCTGGACGCTGCCGCGCCTGGAGGTGTTGCGCGCCCGGTCCACTCGCGGCCACGTGGGCGTCTCGGCCGACGCGGGGTTCCGGCTCACGCCGGCGGCGACAACGGGGCTGACGGAGCTGGCCACGGCGTTTTTCCCCAAACCGCGCGCGGGGTTGCAGGCGGCGTTTCGCATCACGGAGCCCGCGTGGTCGGCGGCGCTGGTGGTGGAGCGGCTGCCGCAGACGGTGCAGGTGGACGCGTTCCATCTCTTCTCGGTGGGCGAGGGCGTGGCCTACGGCAGCTCGGTGTTGAACTACCTGGTCAGCGGCGCGCCGGTTTCGGCCTGGACGCTCGAGCTGCCGGCGGAGGTGGCCAACGTCGAGTTCACCGGCAAGTACGTGCGGGGGGCGCATCCGACGACCAACGGTTACCGGGTCGAGTTGAGCCAGCCGGTGAGTGGCCCGTACACGCTCCTGGTCACTTACGACCGCCCGTTCAAGGCGCCGGGCGACCAACTGGCCTTCACCGGCGCGCGCCCGCTCGAGGTGCAGGCCGAACAGGGCTACACCGTCGTGGTCAGCACCTACCAGTTCCAGGTCCGGCCGGTGAACGTTTCGCCCGCCCTGCTGGCGCTCGAGCCGGGCGAATTGCCGGCCGAGTACCGGTTGCTGTTCGACGCGCCGGTGCTGGCCGCCTACCGCTACACCGCCCGGCCCTTCAACCTTGAGCTGGCCCTCCAGCCCCTGGCCCAGGGCGAAATGCTCAGCCAGGTGGTGGACCGGGCGGCGCTGACCACCCGCATTTCCCGCGAGGGCCAGGTGGTGACCGAGGCGCGCTATTTCGTGAAGAACAAGGGCACGCCGCACTTGCAACTGATCCTGCCCCCGAACACCACCCTCTGGTCGGTGCTGGTCAACAGCAACGCGGTCGTGCCCGTCCGCGACGGCTCGACCAACCTCATTCGCCTGCCCCAGCACAGCGACCCGAACACGCTCAACCAGGTGGTGGTCAAACTGGCCGCCACCAACGCCCACGCCCGCCGATTCACCGTGGCCACGCCGGCGGTGACCGCCCCCGTGCTGCTGGCCGATTGGCGGCTGGAGACCGAGCGGGACCGTCGCCTGGTGCTGCGCTCCGCCACGTTGCCCCCCGCCACGGCCGCCCCCGCGCACACCGGCTTTGCCGCGCTGGCCCGCATCTTCACCGGATCAGATGGCGGGGAAGCTGCCGGCCGGTGGCTGGCGTTGTTTGGATTGGTCTTGCTGGCCGCGCTGGCGCTGCGCTGGCTGGCGGGCTCGCCCGGAGGCTGGTTCGCCCCGCGACGCCTCGCCGCGCTGGCGGCGGGGTTGCTGGCCCTGTCCTTGGCCGCGCGGATGCTCTGGGCCTGGGTTGCCGCACAGCCGCTCGGCCCGGAGGAAACCGGCCTGCGTTTTGTGGCGCCGGTGCTCCCGCCCGGCGGCGTGCTGCGGGCCGAAGTGCAGCCCGTGCCGCTGACCGCGCCGGTCTGGGGTCGGGTGTGGAGCTATTGGCCGGCCGCGCTGGCGCTGGTGGCCTGGGCCGTGGCGCTGGGCGCCACCCGCCCGCGGCGTGCCGCGGCGTGGCGCGCGCTGGGGTGGACGGCACTGGCCTGGGCGGCCTTGCGGCAACCGGACGGCGGCGTGTCCTTTGCCGGCGTGGTGGGGTTGTTCCTGGCGGTCCAGTTACTGGTGCCGCTGCTGCGGCGGTGGTGGAGGGCCCCGGTGGCGTCCGGTCCCGCGCCCGGTCCGGCCGCCGCTGCGGTGGTGGGCTGGATTGGCCTGGGGTTGGGCGCCGGCGCGCTGGAGGTGCCGGCCCGAGCGGCCGCCGCCGCGCCTCCTGTGGCCGCGCAAATCACCCAGGAAGTGCGGGCGGAGGACGAGTACGTGCTGGGCGAGGCGCGGCTGCGTTGGCAGGCCGCCACGGGGCAGACGCTGCCCGTGCTCGAGGCGCCCGGTGTGCTCACGGGGTTCGAGCTGGTCGCGGGCGCCGCCCGCTTGGTCCAGGGCGGCGCGCCGGAGCAGCCGCAACGCGGGCTCCTGGCCGAGACCAACGGCTGGATCGAGGCCGTGATCCGCTACCAGACCCGCGTCGAGCCGCAGGGCGAGGCGCGCGGCTTCCGCGTGCCGGTGCCGCCGGGGTTGGTCAACCGGCTCACGTTGACCGTGGCGGGCCAGGACGTGGACGTGTTCGCGGAACAGGCCGTGTCCGTGCAACGGCGCTCCGCGGCGGGCGCGACCAACACGGTGGTCGAACTGGTGCTGCGGCCCGCCGGCGAGACGCGGTTGGGCTGGCGGCCGCGGCAACGCGACCCGCGGCGCGAGGCGGCGGTATTTTACGCGGAGTGGACCCAGGTGTACGTCCCGGCCAGCGGCGCGGTGGAGGGGCTGCACGCGGCGCAGGTGCGCCCGGCCCGGGGCGAGCTGGCGGAACTGGTGTTCGACGTGCCGCCGGGCGCGGCGGTGACGGACGTGACCGCGCCGGGGCTGGCGGGTTGGCGGTTTGACCCGGACACCCGGCAGTTGCGCGCGCGGCTCAGCCCCGCGCAGGCCCGGCCTTTTGCGGTGCAAATCCGCTCGCAATCGCCCGCCGGCACGTTGCCCGCGGAGACCCGCGTGGGCCTGGTGCGGTTGCGCGGCGCCGCCAGCGAGGTGGGCGTGGTGGGCGTGGCCACGGGGAGCGAAGTGCAGTTGGAAGCGGTGGACGCGGGTCCGCTGGCGCCGATCAACCTCGAGGACTTCCCGGCCGCGGCGCTCGAACCGTTGGCCGCGCAGGCGCCGGGCCTGGCCGTGCGCCGGGCCTTCCGGTACGCGAACACGGAGGCCGCGTTGCGCCTGCGGGCCGCGCCGGTCGAGCCCGAGGTGCGGGTCGAGTCGCAGCAAACCCTTTCGCTGGGCGAGGACCGCGTCTTGCTGGCGGCGACGTGGACGGTGGACATCACGCGGGCGGGCATTTTCCGGCTGAGCTTTTCGCTGCCGCCGGGGTTGGAGGTGGAGACGCTCAGCGGCGCGGCGTTGAGCCACTGGACGGAACTCCGGACCGACGCCACCAACCGGGTGATCACGCTCCATCTCAAAGGCCGCACGCTGGGTCCGCAGACCTTTGCGCTCACGCTGGCCGGGCCGGGCGTGCGGGCGGCGCCGGGCTGGGCCGTGCCCGTGCTGCGGGTGCGCGAGGCGGCCCGGGAGCGGGGCCAGTTGTTCGTGGCGCCCGAGCAGGGCCTGCGGGTGCGCGTGGCCGCGCGCGAGGGCGTGGTGCCGTTTGACCCGGCCGAGGTCGGGTCGCAGCCCCGGGGCGTGCTGGCCTTCCGGCTCCTGCAAAGTCCCTGGCGGTTGACCCTGGACCTCGAACCGGTGGACGCCTGGTTGCAGGTCACCAGCCTCCAGCACGTGACCGTGGGCGACGCCCGCCTCCAGGTGCAGGCCAACCTCCAGTACGAAATCGAAAACACCGGCGTCAAAACCCTCCGCGTGCGCCTGCCCGCCGCGGCGGAGAACGTCCGCTTCCGCGGCGAACAAGTGGCCGATTTCGCCCCGCGCGAGGACGCCACCAACGCCGTCGCACGCGTCTGGGAGGTGAAGTTGCACCGGCGCGTGCTCGGCCGGCAGTTGCTCCAGGTCAGCTACACCCTGCCCGTGGACGGGGCGGCGACCGCGGCCGAAATCCTCAGCGTGCAGGCGCTCGAGGTGAACCTGCAACGCGGCTTCCTCACCGTGCAGGCCGCCGGCCGGCTCCAGGCGCGGGTGACGGACGTACCGCCGAGCCTGCAACCCACCGAGTGGCAGGTCATCCCGCGCGCGTTGCTGCGGGACATCACGGCGGCGGCGGCCAATTACACCTTCCGCCTCATCGAGCCGGAGGCGCGCCTGACCGTGCGTCTGGAGCGGCACCAGGCGGCCAGCCTCCTGCCCGCGCGCGTCAATCGCGTCGAGCTCCAATCCGTCGTCGCCGACGACGGCGGGATGCTCACCCGCACGCGGGTCGAACTGGTCCCGGGCGACAAGCGCCTGCTGCATCTGCGGCTGCCGGCCGGGGCGCGTTTCTGGTTCGCCTTCGTCAACCAGAACAGCGTCTGGCCCTGGAACGACGGCGACCAGGTGCTCATTCCGCTCGAGCAACACGCCGGCGGCAGCGAACCGGTCACCATCGAGTTCTATCACACCAGCCCCGCCGGGCGTGCGCGACCGGAGGCGCTCGACCTGGCGCTCGTGGGACCGCGCCTGGACCTGCCCCTGGAAAATGTCACCTGGCAGGTCTTCCTCCACGACCGCTGGCGGCTGAAGGACTGGTCCGGCACCCTGCAATTGCAGGAAACGGCCACCCGCGGCGCGGTCCCGCCGGACCTCGAGGCCTATCTGGCCACGGAGTGGACCCGGCAACGCGAGCAGAATCAGCAGGCCGAACAGTTCCTCTCCCTGGGCAACCGCTTGCTCGAGGCCGGCGACGCCGAGCGCGCCCGGCAGGCTTTCAAAAACGCCTTTCAACTCTCGAGCCGCGACGCGGCCTTCAACGAGGACGCGCGCGTCCAGCTCCAAAACCTCAAGATGCAACAAGCCCTCCGGGGCTTGAACCTCAGTCAAAACCGCGTCGCCAGCCAGGGGCCCTCCCAGGCCGCGGGGCCGGCGATGCCCCCACGGGCCGGGCAACTCCTTGAACATGGCGTGGCCGAGGAGGACGCGGTGCCGTTGAAGCTGGCCCAGCGCCTCATCCAGCAGCAGGAAGCGGCAGCGGCCAGTCCCTCGGCCTTGCGGGTGGCGCTGCCCGAGCAGGGCCGGGTGTTGACCTTCACCCGCCCGCTGGCGGTGGAGCCGTGGGCCGAATTGAAAATCGCCCTCCGGGCCGCGGCCGTGCGGGCAGATGCGGAGGTTTCCGGCGCGGGCCGGCTGGCCCTGCTGGCCGGCTTGTTGCTAGCCGGTTGGGTGGTCCTGCGCTTCGCACGGTCAGCCGCCAAGCCCGCTGGCGACAGTTCGGCCGGCGCCAGGTGACCCGACATCCGCACCGCCCACGGCCCATCCGGACCAAATGCGCCCGGCGGAGCGCAGCGCCCATTTGACCAAACGCATGGTAAACGGTCTCGCGTGCCGGGGTGCACGTGTCCCGCCTTGCCCTGAATCTCCTGCGCCCGCGTCTGGAGCAGTCGGGCGGGGAAGAGTGAACAGTCCTTTCGCCCGCGGCGGACGTCATTGCCCACCACGCGCCGCGAGTGTTTCCCGCAACGTCCCCGGCCGCGCGCGCTTCAGAGGGCCCGCCGGAGAATGGCGGTCAGTTCCTCGCGGGTCAGGCGGACCGGGTTAGCCTGCATGCTGCTGGCCTGCGCGGCTTTTTCCACCACCGCGGGCACCTCGGCCTCGGTCAACCCGTACGTGCGCAACGGCGGAATGCCCAGTGTCTCGACCAGCTCGCGCACCCAGTGCACGCCGTCCTCGCCGCTGGCCTGCGGGCGGCCCGTCAGCCAACGGGCGATCTCGGCGTACCGCCCCAGGGCGGGCGATTCCGGCTGCCGCTCGCGCAGGGCGCGGAGGTTGGCGGCCATGACGTGGGGCAGCAGGGCGGCGCAGACCGCGCCGTGCGGGGCGGGAAACATGCCGCCGATGGGGGCGGCAAAACCGTGCACTGCGCCCAGACCTGCGTTGGCCAGCGCCAGGCCGCTGAAGAGGCTGGCCAGGGCCATGTCTTCGCGGGCCGCGAGGTCGCGGCCGTTCGCGCAAGCGCGGGGCAGCGCGCGGGCCGCGCGCCGGATGCCTTCGGCGCAGAGGGCGTCCACCAACGGATTGGCGCGGAGACACACGTACGGCTCGATGAGTTGCGTGAGAGCGTCCAGGCCCGTGGCGGCGGTGATGGCCGGGGGCAGGTCAAGCGTCAGTTCCGGGTCCACCACGGCCACGCGGGGCAGCAGGTGGGGACTGCGCAGACTGACTTTGAAGCGGTGTTCGGGCGCGGCGAGCACGCTGTTGCGGGTGACCTCGGCGCCGGTGCCGGCGGTGGTGGGCACGGCCAGGCACGGCACGCCGGGACGGGGCAGGGGACGCGCGCGGCCGATGACTTCGAGGTAGTCGAACAGGTCGCCTTCGTTGCCCAGCAACGCGGCGATGGCCTTGGCGGCGTCCAGCGCGCTGCCGCCGCCGATGCCGAGGACCAGGTCACAACCCAGCTCCCGCGCCCGCGCGACCCCTTCGAGGACCCGCGTGGTGGTGGGCTCGCCGGGAATGGGAAACAGCGTGCCGGACACGCCTTCGGCCGCCAGCCGGCTCAACAGCCCGGCCGCGCGGTGCGGTGAACGGCCGGTGACGACCAGTGCGCGGCGGCCCAGGGCGGCGGCCAGCGGGCCGATTTCGCCGAGGGTGCCGGGGCCAAAAAGAATGCGACCAGCGGTGGCGAATTCAAAGCGCATGGGTCAATGGGGTTTGCTCCGGGGCGGGAGGAGTGGGCGCACCGTCGCGCGGCTCCCGCACGGGCCGGGGCTACCAGGCGGTGTCCTCGGGGAACACGTTTTCGTATTTCACGCCGGTGCGCGGCTCGGCCATGAGTGGCGCCACGGTGTCGCGCCAGCGGGCGTAGTGGGCGGTCGCCTTGTGCGCGGCCGGCGCGTCGGGGGTGCGGTAGGCCTCCACGAGCACGAAGCGCGTGGGGTCGTCGCTTTGCTGGAGGACGTCGAAGCGGGCAATGCCGGGCTCTTGGAGGCTGTGGCGGGCGTTTTCGAGCGTGGCCGTTTTGAAGGCCTCGACGGCTTCGGGTTTGACGCGGACGTGGACCAGGACAACCAACATGGCCCGCAGTATTGCCCCGGGTGCGGTTGGAGCAATGCGTTTTTCGCGGCGGCACCGGGGCGCAAGCGCCGGCGAGGCTCAATCTTCCGCGTGCTCCGAGTCTTCGCGGCGGGCGATGGCCTCGGGGTGGTCGTCCAGATTTTGGGACAGGTAGATGTGGCGGACCTCCTGGCCGAAGCCGTGCTTGCGGAAGAAAGCCAGGGCCTGCTTGTTGCGCTCGTCGGTGTCCACCAGCATGATGCGGGCGTTGCGCTCGATGAAGCGGCTGGTCAACTGGCGCAGCAGGCGCGTGGCTACGCCGCGGCGTTTGAAGGCGCGGTCCACGCCCAGCCACTCGAGCCAGCCGTAGCGCCAGGCGCTGCGCGGTTTTTCCATGATTTGCCCCAGGGCGAAGCCCACCACCTGCCCGGCAGCCTCGGCCACCAGGCAGGTCTCGCGGTCGGTGGTGTAGAGCCGCACCACCTCGTCTTCGTCCCAAGCGCGGTAGAGCGTGGGCAGCTTGTCCGGGGTGAACAGCTTCTGACCCAGCGCGAAAACCGACGGGATATCCTCCAACGCCAGCTCCCGGATGGTGACGGGAGCGAGGGCGCGGCGGGAGCGGGGGCGGTGATTGAGCACCAGCCCGTTGAGGGGGGAATTCTCGGACATGGACAAAGGGAACAAGGAAGAAAGTTGCGGGTCCGCCAGGTTCCGGCGTGGCTCAAGGGGCGCAGCCCGGAGGGCCGCCCGTCGGCCCGGAATGAACCCCGCCCGGGGGCGGGGTCGCGGGCACTCGGGCGTGAGCCGGAGCGCAGACCAAAGTCACGTCTGCAGCTTACCCCCGCCCGCGGCGCTGACCAGAGGGAAGTTATTAACCGGCGGGAGGGTGGGGGAGGCTTCGAGAAAGATTGGCCTTGGGAAAGGTTTGGGGCTGCTGGTCGAGCGGCGCCCTGGCCAGGACCGGGGCCTTGGTCAGGGGGCCCATTACCCGGGGCTTCACCACCGGGGGCACGATCAACCCCGCCTTTCCCGTTGCCGTTGCCGATTTGCGTTTGACGCAAGGGTTTCCGGTCTTAGGATGCCGGCTCCCGTAAGCAAGCGAGCGGAAAAACCTTCGGCCGAACGGCCGAGCAAGCTGGAACACACAAGACATGGCAAAGATTGACTTCGGCGGCACCCTGGAAACCGTCGTCACCCGCAAGGAATTCCCGATGTCCAAGGCCCGCAAGGTCCTGAAGGACGAAACCATCGCGGTCATTGGCTACGGGGTGCAGGGCCCGGCGCAGGCGTTGAACCTCCAGGACAACGGGTTCCGCGTCATTGTGGGCACCCGCCCGGACGGCAAAAGCTGGAAGCGCGCGCAAGCGGACGGCTGGAAGCCGGGCAAGACCCTGTTTGACATTCCGGAGGCGGTGGAGCGGGGCACCATCATCCAGTTGTTGGTGGCGGATGCGGTGCAAAGGGAAATCTGGCCCGTCGTCAAACCGCGGCTTCACGAGGGGGACGCCCTGTATTTCTCGCACGGCTTTGCCATTACCTACCAGAAGTTGACCGGCGTGGTGCCGCCCCCGTTTGTGGACGTGATCATGGTCGCGCCCAAGGGCTCCGGCCTGAACGTGCGCCGTAATTTCCTCAGCGGCGCCGGCATCAACTCGAGCTACGCCGTGTACCAGGACGCCACCGGCCGGGCCGAGGAGCGTTGCCTGGCCCTGGGCATCGGCATCGGCTCGGGCTACCTGTTCCCCACCACCTTCGCCCACGAGACCAACAGCGACCTGGTGGGCGAGCGCGGCGTGCTCATGGGCTGCCTGGCCGGGGTGATGGAAGCCCAATACGAGGTGCTGCGGGCGCACGGCCACAGCCCCAGCGAGGCCTTCAACGAAACGGTCGAGGAACTGACCCAGTCGCTCATCCGCTTGGTGGACGAGAACGGCATGGACTGGATGTACTCGAACTGCTCGGCCACGGCCCAGCGCGGGGCGCTGGACTGGAAACCCAAGTTCAAGAAAGCCGTGCTCCCGGTCTTCAAAGAGCTCTACCAACGCGTGGCCTCGGGCAAGGAGGCCGCGCGGGTCATCAAGGCCTGCGGCACGCCCAATTACCAGGAACAACTGGCCCGGGAACTGGCGGCCATTCGGGATTCGGAAATGTGGCGCGCGGGCGCCGCGGTGCGGGCCTTGCGGCCCAAGGAGCCGGCCAAAGCCGTGGCCAAGGGCGCCAAGGGCGTGACCGGCCGCAGCGCAAGCTGAGTCCACCGGACCGAAAAACCAGCCACGGATTTCATGGGCGGCTCCGGCCGCCTTTTTTCTTGCCCGGCGGCGTTGGCAGGCACCCTCGTCCGAGATGCTCCAGTGCGCGGGTGGGCTTGGCCGGGGCCGGTTCCTTGACAAGCAGGCCCCCCCACCTATCGTTCGCCCAACATGTTGACGGATGCTTCCCCGACCGGCGCTGAGGAGCCGCCAGCGCCCGCCATCCTCGAGGAACTCAAGCGTTTCCGCCCGGCCGGCCGCGGGTACTGGTCGCAAGTGCCGGAGGCTCAGTGGAACGACTGGCGTTGGCAGCTCAAACACCGCATCACCACCCTCGATCAACTCGAGCGCTTGCTGCCCACCCTCACCCCGGAGGAGCGGGCCGGCACAGTGTTGGCCAATCACAAGCTGGCCCTGGCCATCACGCCCTACTTTTTCAACCTCATTGACCCCGCCGACGAGTTTTGCCCGATTCGCCGGCAGGTCATTCCCCGGCTGGAGGAAACCCTCACTGCTCCTTGGGAAATGACCGACCCGTGCGGCGAGGACAGTCACTCGCCGGTGCCCGGCCTGGTGCACCGGTATCCGGACCGGGTGCTGTTTCTGGTGACCGACCGTTGCGCGGCGTATTGCCGTTACTGCACGCGCTCGCGGCTGGTCAGCAACGCCAGCGGGTACGATTTCCACCCGCAGTTTGATCGGCAGATCGAGTACATCGCCGCGCATCCCGAGGTGCGGGACGTGTTGCTCAGCGGCGGGGACCCGTTGTTGTTGAGCGACGAGAAGCTCGAGGACCTGCTCGGCCGTCTGCGCGCCATCCGCCATGTGGAGTTCCTGCGCCTGGGCACGCGCATCCCGGTGTTTCTGCCCCAGCGCATCACGCCGGAACTGTGCGCGCTGCTGCGACGGTTCCACCCGTTGTTCATCAGCATCCACTCGAACCACCCGCGCGAACTGACCACCGAAGTGCGCGCGGCCCTGGGCCGGTTGGCCGATGCGGGCATTCCGCTGGGCAATCAGTCGGTGCTCTTGCGTCACGTCAACGACGACCCGGTGGTGATGAAGGCGCACCTGCACAAGCTGCTCATGTGCCGGGTGCGGCCCTATTACCTGTACCAGTGCGACCTGATCGCCGGCTCCGCGCACCTGCGGGCCAGCGTGCGGCGGGGGCTCGAGATCATGGAGGCGCTGCGCGGGCATACCACCGGTTACGCGGTGCCCACGTACGTGATTGACGCCCCGGGCGGCGGCGGCAAGGTGCCGGTCAGCCCCGAGTATGTGCTCAGCCGCAACCGGGACCGGGTGGTGATCCGCAATTACGAGGGGCGCATTTTCGAGTACCCCGAGGCCTTGGACGGCACGCCGCTGTTCAAGGGGGTGGCCCCGGACGGAGCGTCGGAAATGTTCTGAGCCGCCGCGCGCGGTCAATGCGCCGCGGGGAGGAGTTGCGGTGGCGGGACCGTCCTGACAGCCTTTGGCGCATGGCGCCATCTTCCGGATCGTTGACCCCGCTGCCCGCCATGCGTTATCGCCGTTTTGGCAAAACCGGTCTGCGGATGCCTGTCATTTCGTGCGGCGGAATGCGGTACCAGTACAAGTGGCAGGACACCGCCCCCGAAGAAATTCCCGCGGACAACCAGGCCAATCTCGAGGCCTGCATCCGCCGCGCCCTCGAATTGGGCATCCACCACATCGAGACCGCTCGCGGCTACGGCACCAGCGAAATGCAGCTCGGGCCGGTGTTGGCGCAGTTCCCGCGCGAACGGCTGATCGTGCAAACCAAGGTGGCCCCGATGGCCGACCCGGCCGAGTTCCGGCGCACGTTCGAGAAGTCTTTGAGCTACCTCCGGCTCGAGTACGTGGACCTGCTGGCCCTGCACGGCATCAACAATGCCCAGCTCTTGGAATGGTCGCTTCGCCCCGGCGGTTGCCTCGATGAGGCCCGCCAGCTCCAACGCGAAGGGCGCTGCCGGTTTGTCGGGTTCTCCACCCACGCCACGCCCGACCTCATCCTGCGCGCAATCGAAAGTGACGGGTTCGATTACGTGAATCTCCACTGGTACTTCGTGTACGACCTGACGTGGCCGGCGGTCGAGGCGGCGCACGCCCGCGACATGGGCGTGTTCA
>Ga0272446_1003108_pt1 | contig 21495 bp, 18 predicted proteins | sample YNPCB0061_FD_194587 | JGI IMG/M metagenome (GOLD analysis project Ga0272446, IMG submission 194587) | Hot spring microbial mat communities from Yellowstone National Park, WY, United States - YNP-CB-006-1 | ecosystem: Environmental > Aquatic > Thermal springs > Hot (42-90C) > Sediment | place... | reverse complement strand
TGCAAGGAGGAGCGACAAAGCCAGGCGCCTGCCTGGGCCGGAAAGCGGGCGCGTAGCGGGCTCACCTTCCGGGTGAGCGTGAATACAGCAACAAACGTCACGATTCATGCGACTTCTCAAAGGCTATAAAGCGGTCAACTGAGGTTTTTAGGATGATCCCAGGGCACCTCGAAAAACCTTACCCGAGCGTGCCCGGGTTAGGTTTTTCGAGGTGCTCTTTTATTGATCTGGCCTGAAGATTTCTTGATTCCGTTGGTGTCGAGCTTGTCGAAACATGTGCGGAATCATGGCCTTCGACAGGGCTCTCCTGAGAAAGTCGAAGGGCTCGGGCCGAACGGTGAACGGTGTTCACGTTTATATGGGGCCGGATCAATAGGATAACCGCCGTACTGCCAGGGTGTGCTCAACCCAGGGGCGATCTCATATGGGCGACGACCAAGCCAACCCGATTTTTTCACCCGGAAAGCCCCAGCGTGGCGCCCATTTCGGCCGCTACCTGATCATCGGCTTCTTCACCGTGGCACCCCTGTGGGTGACCTGGCTGGTGCTGGATTTCCTCTTCAGTCTGCTAGCCCGGACGGGCTCGCCCTTCCTGCGGGGTCTGGCCCGGGGGGTGCGCCCCATCTCGGAAAGCCTGGCGGACTGGCTGCTGAACCCCGCTGTGCAGTATGTGCTGGCGGCCCTGTTCACCCTGGCGGGGCTTTACGGGGTGGGCCTGCTCACCTCGCTGGTGCTGGGGCGTCGCCTCATCGCCTTCGCGGAAGGGGTGGTGGGCCGCCTGCCCCTGGTGCAGACCGTCTACAACGCCACCAAGCGCTTTCTGGAAACCCTGCGCAAGCCGCCGGTGTCGGGCCAGCGGGTGGTGCTCATCGCCTTTCCCTCGCCGGAGATGAAAGCGGTGGGTTTCGTCACCAAGGTCATGACCGACCCGGACACAGGCCGGCAACTGGCGGCGGTCTACGTGCCCACCTCCCCCAATCCCACCTCGGGCTACATCGAGATCGTGCCCCTGGAGGACACGGTACCCACCGACTGGAGCGTGGAGGAGGCCATGACCTTCGTCATGACCGGCGGCACCAACGCGCCGGACCGGCTGCGTTTCAACAACCCACCCGCCGGGGAGCCCCGGCCGTGATGGGCGCGATCCTGCTGCGGGGCACGGCCTTCGCCCTGGTCTGGTGGGTGCTGGCCGAGGGCCGCGCCGACAGCTGGGGTGTGGGGACAGTGTCCGTGGCCGCCGCCCTGGCCACCAGCCTTTACCTGGCGCCGCCCGGTACCGGACGGCTGTCCCCGACGGGCCTGCTGTGCTTCGCAGGTTTCTTCCTGGTCCAGTCCTTCAAGGGCGGTACCCAGGTGGCGGTTCGGGCCTTCCGTCCCACCATGGACCTGGCCCCGGCCCTGGTCGACGTGCCCGTGACCCTGCCCGAAGGCCTGCCCCGGGTGCTGCTGGTGAACACCTTGAACCTGCTGCCCGGCACAGTGAGCGCGGGCCTGGAGGGGGACAGCCTGCGCCTGCACGTGCTGGATGCCCGACTGCCCATCGCCGAGGAAGTTCGGCAGGTCGAGGCACACATCGCCCGCCTGTTGGGGATCGAGCCGTGACCGGCCTGGAATGGCCTCTGGCCCTGTTCCTGCTGGCCAACCTGCTGGCGGCCCTGGTGCGGGCGGCCCGGGGACCCACGGCGGCGGATCGCATGCTGGCGGCGCTGCTGTTCGGCACCACCGGGGTGGGCGTGCTGCTGTTGCTGGCCCACACCGGCGATAAGGTCTCCATGCCCCTGGTGGACACCGCCCTGGCGCTGGCCCTGCTGGCCGCCATCGCCGGCGTGGCCTTCGCCCGACGGGCCTGGAACAGAGCGGGAGGCGGCCATGACGATGCCTGAAGTCCTCAGTGCTACGCTGCTGCTGGCGGGCGCCGGCTTCTACCTGGCTGGTACCGTCGGCCTGCTGCGCTTTCCCGACGTGTACGCCCGCCTGCACGCCCTCACCAAGGCGGACAACCTGGGCCTGGGCCTGCTGGTCCTGGGCCTGGCCCTGCAGGCGGACAGCCCGGCGGTGGCCCTGAAAATTCTGCTCATCTGGCCCCTGGTGCTGGCCGCCAGCGCGGCGGTGAGCTTCGCCATCGCCAGCCGGGCGCATGAGCTGGGGATCGCGCCGGTGAGGGCCTTGCCCTCTCCCCCGGCCCCTCCCCCCGGGGAGGAGGGGAGGGTGTCATGAGCCTGGCCTTCGATGTCCTGCTGGCCCTGGCCCTGCTGTGGAGCGCCTGGCGCACCCTGGCCACGCCGGATCTGGCCCGGGCGGTGGTGATGTTCATCGTCTTCGGCCTCTTCATGGCCCTGGCCTGGGCGCGGCTATCGGCGCCAGACATCGCCCTGGCGGAGGCGGCCATCGGCGCCGGCCTCACCGGCGCCCTGCTGCTGGATGCCCTGGGTGCCTTCCCCCCTTTGAAAGAAGGGGAAAAACACCCGGCAGGGGAGCGGGAGCGATGAACACCGCCGTCCGCCTGGGCGTCATCCTGTCCGCCCTGGCCCTGGGTGCCGCCCTGGCGTCCGCCATCCTGGACCTGCCCATGCCCGGCCGGGAACTGCCGGGTGCGGTGGTGGCGAATCTGGCCGACAGTGGCGTGGCGCATCCGGTGACGGCGGTGCTGCTCAACTTCCGCGGCTACGACACCCTGCTGGAGGTGGCGGTACTGCTGCTGGCCCTGCTTGGCATCTGGGCGGCGTCGCCGGGGCAGGGCGGTGCCGTCGCCTCCGCCGTGTACCCCGCAGGGCCGGTACTTCAGACCCTGGCCCGTCTGGCCGTGCCCCTCATGATCCTGACGGCGGGCTACCTGCTGTGGGCCGGCGCCCACCGCCCCGGCGGCGCCTTCCAGGCCGGGGCGGTGCTGGCGGCGGCGGCGGTGTTGCTGCATCTGGCCGGCCTCCTGCCGGCCTGGGCCTCCCCCGGCTTCCTGCTGCGCCTGGGCCTGGTGGGCGGACTCCTGGCGTTCCTGGCGGTGGCCGCCGCCGTGTTGGGGCAGGGCGCCCTGCTGCGTTACCCGGCGGACCACGCGGGGGCGCTGATCCTGCTCATCGAGGCGGGTCTGACGATCTCCCTGGGCCTCATCCTGGCAGGCCTGTTCCTGGTGCTGGCCCATCGCGGAGGCAGACCATGACCCCGGGCCTGATCTACGCCCTGGCCGGGGTGGCCCTGTTCGTCCTGGGCTTGGCGGGGGTGGTGGTGCTGAATCAGGCCCTGCGCCGCATCCTGGCCTTCAATCTGATGGGCAGCGGCGCGTTCCTCACGCTGGTGGGTCTGGCCCAGCGGGACGGCGGCGTCGATCCGGTGCCCCAGGCCATGGTGCTCACCGGCATCGTCGTGGCGGTGGCGGCCACCGCCCTGGCCCTGGCCCTGGCGCGGCGTCTGGCTCAAGGGGGGCATGGGGATGGCTGAGGCCTTCCTGGACCCCCTGCCCTGGCTCATCGTCCTGCCCCTGGCCTGGGCGGCTCTGGCCTTCCTGGGCGGCCCCGGACGGGGCGGGCACCTGGCCGTGACGGGGCTGGTGGTGCAGTTGGCCCTGGCCCTGGCGCTGGCAGGCCAGGTGCTGGAGAACGGCGCCCGGACCCACGCGGTGGGGGGCTGGGGCGCACCCCTGGGCATCGACCTGCTGGCGGATGGCCTGGCGGTGGCCATGCTGCTCCTGGCCCAGGTCGTGGCTCTGCCCCTGGCGGTGTATGCCCGAGCCTATTTCAGTGAAGTGGCTCAGACCGCGTTCTGGCCCCTGGCCGGCTTCCTGATCGCGGCCCTCAACGCCCTGTTCCTGTCCGCCGACCTGTTCAACCTCTACGTCACCTTGGAGCTGCTGAGTCTGGCGGCGGTGGGCCTGGTGGCCCTGGGCGGCAAACCCATGCAGGTGGCGGCGGCCTTGCGTTACCTGCTGGTGAGCCTGACCGCCTCCGCTGCCTACCTGATGGGGGTGGCCCTCATCTACGGCACCTACGGCACGGTGTCCATCGCCACCCTGGCGCCCCTGATCGGTGCCGATCCGCCCCTGGCCGCCTGGCTGGCGGCGGGCCTCATGCTGACGGGGCTGCTGGCCAAGACCGCCCTGTTTCCCTTCCATTTCTGGTTGCCGCCGGCCCACGGCGGCGCGGCGGCCCCTGTTTCGGCCCTGCTCTCCGCCCTGGTGGTGAAGGCCTCCTTCTATCTGGTGCTGCGCCTGGCCCTGGATGTCTTTCCCGCCCTCGCCGCCCATGCCGCTCCGATCCTGGGCGTGTTGGGGGCGGCGGCCATTCTGTGGGGCTCCTGGCAGGCCCTGCGCACCCCCCACATCAAGATGCTGGTGGCCTGGTCCACGGTGGCCCAGTTGGGCTATCTGTTCCTGGTCTTCCCCCTGCTGGCCCCGGACGGCCTGGCCCTCCAGGCCGGGGTGATGCAGGCCATCGCCCACGGTCTGGCCAAGGCGGCCATGTTCGCCGCCGCCGGCGTGCTCATGCTGGCCACCGGGCGGGACACCCTGGCGGGCCTGGCGGGGGTGGCGGGCCGGGTGCCGGTGACCCTCTTCGCCTTCGGCCTGGCGGGGGTCACCCTCATGGGCCTGCCCCCCTCCGGCGGCTTCCTGGCCAAGTGGCTGCTCATCGAGGCGGCCCTCTCCCACGGCCAGTGGCCCTGGGTGGTGGTGGTCATCGGCGGCGGCCTGCTGGCGGCGGCCTATGTCTTCAAGGTGCTGCGCCAGGCCTTCCTGCTGGCGCCGGAGGACAGCCACTTCCACCCCGTGCCCCGGAGCATGGAATGGGCCGCCTTCGTCCTGGCGGCCGCCAGCGTGGTGCTGGGGCTGCGCGGGGTGGAACTGATGGCGCTGCTGGCCAAGGGCGCGGCATGACCCTCAACGAAGCCCTGCCCCTGCCGGTGCTGGCCTCGTCCCTGGTGCCGGGGCTGATCATCTTCGCCCTGCCGGAATCCCGCATCCGGCTACGCACGGCGCTCAACCTGTTCGGGGCCACGGCCAAGCTGGTCCTGGTCGGCGTGCTGTTGGCGGGGGTGAGCGCGGGTGAAACCTACGGGTTCCGCCACGAAGTGCTGCCGGGCCTGGAGCTGGTGTTCAAGGCCGACGCCCTGGCCCTGCTGTTCGTCACCCTGTCCACGGTGCTGTGGCTGTTCACCACCCTGTACGCCATCGGCTACCTGGAAGGCGCGCCCCATCGCAGCCGCTTCTTTGGCTTCTTTAGCCTGTGCGTCACCGCCACCATGGGCATTGCCATGGCGGGCAACCTGTTCACCTTCTTCGTCTTCTACGAGTTGCTCACCCTGGCCACCTTCCCCCTGGTGGTGCACCGGGGCACCCCCCAGGCCATGCAGGGGGGCACGGTGTACCTGGCCTACACCCTGGGGGGCGGCGCGTTGCTGCTCACCGGCGTGGTCTGGCTGCACGGCCTGGTGGGTTCGGCGGACTTCGCCCACGGCGGCTACCTGTCGGCCCTGGACCCGGCCCAGGCCGGCCAGCTGAAAATCGTTTTTCTGCTGCTGATCGCCGGGGTGGGGGTGAAGGCGGCCATCGTGCCCCTGCACGGCTGGCTGCCCCAGGCCATGGTGGCGCCGGCGCCGGTGTCGGCCCTGCTGCACGCGGTGGCGGTGGTGAAGGCGGGGGCCTTCGGCGTGGTGAGGATCGTGTATGAGGTGTACGGCGTAGAGTTCGCCCAGTTCCTCAACCTGCTCACGCCCCTGGCGGTGGCGGCCAGCATCACCATCGTCTGGGGCAGCTTCCGCGCCCTGTTCCAGGACGACCTGAAGAAGCGCCTGGCCTATTCCACGGTCAGCCAGGTGTCCTACATCGTGCTGGGGGTGGCGATGTTCGGCCCCCTGGGCACCATCGGCGGGCTGGTGCATCTGGTGCACCAGGGCATCATGAAGATCACCCTGTTCTTCTGCGCCGGCAACTATGCCGAGACCCTGGGCATCCACAAGGTGAGCGAGATGGATGGCGCCGGGCAGCGCATGCCGTGGACCACCCTGGCCTTCTCCATCGGCGCCCTGGGCATGATGGGCGTGCCGCTGACCGCCGGGGCGGTGAGCAAGGCCTGGCTCATGGACGGCGCCCAGGCCGCCCACGCGGGCTGGGTGGTCTGGGTGCTGTGGACTTCCAGCCTGCTCAACGCCGCCTACTTCCTGCCCATCCTGTGGCGGGCCTGGCTGCGGCCGGCACCGGCGGACTGGCCGGAGGAACACATCCCGGCCAAGGGCCGCCGGGAGACCGCCTGGCTGCTCCTGCTGCCACCCCTGGTCACCGCCGCCGCCGTGCTGGTTGCAGGCGTGTTCGCCGAGGCCGGCTGGAGCCCCCTGTCCTGGGCACGGCTGGTCGCGGAGCGGGAGTATACGCAGTGGGCGCCCTGAGTCGGGTCGGTCTGCTGCTGGCAGCCCTGCTGTCCGGTCCGTCCTGGGGCGGGGCAGGGGAGGGAGATGTCCAGTTGCCCCTCGATACCCGCAGCCCGGTGGACCTGGAACGGGAGCTGCAAGCCCCCTGGCAGGCGGGGGGCGAGATCGTGTTGCATGCCGCGCCCGACTGCGGTCCCCGGGCAGGCCGCCTGCCTGCGCCGCCGGCCGACGCCGCCGGAGAGCAGGCCCGCCGCGCCGAGCATTTCGCCCTGGCGCGCAAGCTCAACCTGGTGACCGCCCCGCTGGTGGTGCCCTATGCCCTGCCCCTGTCCGAGACCCAGATCGAGATGCTGGAACGCTTCGCCCGCACCGACGCGGGGGCGGTGTGGTTCCGGGAAATGGCCGATGACACCCTGCGCCTGTTCAACCAGGGTTACCTGGATTACGACGCGGACCGTTGGCAGGCCTTTCTTGACGGCGGGCCGCGACCCCGTCTGTCGGAGCTGATCAGCGGACGCCTGTCCGAGGCCGGTCTGTTCGCCCAGGACGCGGCGGTATTCCGCATCTATGGCTATTACGGCAATGGTTCCATGGGCGGGGCGGCCAGCATCCGCATGGGGCATGCCGGCTTCCGCTGCCAGTTCCAGATGAGCGGCGAGGCGGTGGACCCCTTCGCCATCCTGTCCCACGAATTCGGCCATAGCCGCTACGGCGATCCCTGGAGCGCCGGGATGCCCCTGGGCGAGGCTCGCACCGTAGCCCGTTACGAGAACCCGGTGCGCCTGCGCGACGGCTTCCCGCCGCGCCTGGTGTACTACCTGCGCATGGATTCCGCCCGGCCGATCGGTACCCGGGACCCGCTCTACAACCGCTTGCTGGCCTGGCGTGAGTACAGGAAGCAGGGCCTCGCCGAGCTGGCGTCCGTGGAGGGGCTGTACTGCGAATGCCCCGATACGCCCGGCGCCCTGCGAGACTGCCTGGCGGAGCCGGAACCGAACCAATGTGAGTTGCGCTGGGTGGCGGTGCGGGTGGAGTCGTCGGAACAGGGCGTTTCCGGGAATCCGTGATCCCTTTCCCCACGTAACCTGAAAGGGATAGGCGGGGGAACATATTCCTCTTGGACAGACTCCGTTCTTAACAGTCCGGCGGCTGGACAAGCCATGGCCCATATATTTTGGTAGGCGTTTCCATCGATTTCGACCGAGCATGAGCCCAGACACCCTCCACGCCGCCCCCTTCGCCGAAATGGCCCTGCTGCTGGGTATCACCGCCGCGGCCGGGGCCCTGGCCGTACGCCTGCGCCAGCCGGTGCTCGTCGCCTATATCGCCGTGGGGATCCTGGTGGGGCCGGCGGTGTTCGGCCTGGTGCAGGCCCACGATCAGATCGACCTCCTGGCCCAGATCGGCGTGGCGGTACTGCTGTTCCTGGTGGGCCTGAAGCTGGACCTGCAGCATGTGCGCCACATCGGTCCCGTGGCCCTGGCCACGGGCCTGGGGCAGCTGGCCTTCACCATACTGTTCGGCTTCCTGCTGATCCTGGCCCTGGGCAAGGGGGCCATGGAGGCCCTCTACGTGGCGGTGGCGCTGACCTTTTCCAGCACCATCATCATCGTCAAGCTCCTGTCGGACAAACGGGAGTTGGATGCCCTCCATGGCCGCATCGCCGTGGGTTTCCTCATCGTCCAGGACATCGCCGTGGTCATCGCCATGATGGCCATGAGCGCCCTGCGGGGCGCCGACGGGGCTCCGGGCTGGGAGGTGGCGGTGTCGCTGCTGGTCCGGGTGGCGGGGGCGGGTGCGGCCCTCTTTCTGGTGATGCGCTACGTGTTGCCCTCCCTGGTGCGGGTCATGGCCCGTTCCCAGGAACTGCTGCTGGTGTTCGCCATCGCCTGGGGCACGGGCTTGGCGGCCCTGGGGGAGTGGGCGGGCTTCTCCAAGGAGGCGGGGGCCTTCCTGGCGGGCTTTTCCCTGGCCTCCACGTCCTACCGGGAGGCCATTGGCGCCCGGCTCACGGGTATCCGCGACTTCCTGTTGCTGTTCTTCTTCATCGACCTGGGGGCCAAGCTGGACTTCTCCACCCTGGGGGGAGAGATCGGACCGGCGCTGGTGCTGTCGGCCTTCGTGCTCATCGGCAACCCCCTCATCGTCATGGCCATCATGGGCTACATGGGCTACCGCAAGCGCACGGGCTTCCTGGCGGGCCTCACCGTCGCCCAGATCAGTGAGTTCTCCATCGTCTTCGTGGCCATGGGCATCGGCCTGGGCCACGTGGGGGTCCAGGCCCTGGGGCTGACCACCCTGGTGGGGGTGGTGACCATTGCCCTGTCCACCTACATGATCCTGTTCTCCCAGACCTTGTACGAACGGCTGGCCCCCTGGCTGGGCCTGTTCGAGCGCAAGCAGCCCCACCGGGAACTGGCCGTGGAGCAACAGCGCCATGGGGTGGCCAGCCCCCACATCGTCGTCTTCGGCCTGGGGCGCTATGGCGAACGCCTGGCCCGGCGGCTCCAGGAATCGGGCTTGCATGTGCTGTGCGTGGAGTTCGACCCCGAGCTGGTACGGCACCTGCGCCGCAAGGGCATGGATGTGCGCTTCGGCGACGCCCAGGACCCGGATTTCCTGGAAAGCCTGCCCCTCGAGGGCGTGCCCTGGGCCGTGAGCACCTTGCCGGACCTGGTCTCGAACCGGGCCCTGCTGCATGCGCTGGCAGCCCGGGGCTACGCCGGCGAGGTGGCCGTGGTGGCCCGGGACGAGGCCCAGGGCACGGCCCTGAAGCGCATCGGCACACCCACGGTACTCTATCCCTTCCGCGACGCGGTGGACTTCGCCGTGGAACATCTGGCCACACTGATCCGACCCCAACGGGCATGACTTTTGGGCATCTTTTCGGGGTATGAAAGCCATGCCCGTTACCCTCTCCCCCAGCCCCTCCCCCCAGGATGGGGGAGGGGAGCTTCGAGAGGCCGCCTTGCGGCTGATACATTAAACCTAAAAACCTCAGTTGACCGCTGGGTGGCCATTGAGAAGGCGCATGGATTATGACGTTTGTGGCTGTGTTCACGCTCATCCGGAAGGTGAGCCCGCTACGCGCCCGCTTTCCGGCCCAGGCAGGCGCCTGGCTTTGTCACTCCTCCTTGCAGGGAACGACCCTGCGGCGTCGTCGCTTCGCGCCAGACACCTGCCTGGTCCGGCCTTCGGACGCGTTCAACTGAGGTTTTTAGGTTAAAGGAACCGACATGACCGCCCTTGCACGCATCCTGGCCGCCACGGATTTTTCCGCCCCTGCCCGTCATGCCGTGGCCCGCGCTTTCCGCGTGGCCGCCGAAACCGGCGCCCGACTGGAGCTCAGCCACGTGGTGGAGGGGGGACCCCTTGAAGGCATGCGCCGCCTGCTGGGGCTGGAGGCAGCCCGGGTGGAGGAGCACATCCTGGGCAAGGCCCGGGAAAACCTGTATGCCCTGGTGCAGGAGCTGGGCCAGCCCCATGGCCTGGGCGCCGGCATCCATCTGGTCACGGGCAATGTGCTGAGCACGCTGCTGGAACAGGCGGAGGAGCTGGACGCGGACCTGTTGGTGGTGGGGGCCAAGGGCGAGGGGTATCTGGGACGTCTGCTGCTGGGCACCACCGCAGAGCGTTTGCTGCGCCGGACGTCCAAGCCGGTACTCATGGTGCGTCAGATACCCCACGAGGCCTATCGGCGGGTACTGGTGCCGGTGGATTTTTCCCCCTGGTCCGCTCCGGCCATCCGCCTGGCCCGGGCCGTGGCCCCGGAGGCCGAACTGGTGGTCCTGCACGCCTTCGAGGCGCCCTTCGAGTCCAAGCTGGAATTCGCCAGCGTGGGGGAGGAAGCCATAAACCGCTATCGGGCGGCTACCCGGCAGGAGGCCCAAGCCGAACTGGACAGGCTGGTTGCCGAGACCGGCTTGGATTCAAGGCGCTTGTGTGCCCGGGCCATCCACGGCCCCACCAGCCGGGTCATCCTGACCCAGGAGCAGGAGCAGGACTGCGACCTCATCGTCATGGGCAAGCATGGCCAGGGCGTCATGGAGGAGCTGCTGCTGGGTAGCGTTACCAAGCACGTCCTGGCGGAGGCGACCGGTGACGTCCTGGTGGCGGTGACGGGATAGGGTCTTTGCCGAACCGGCCGCCTATTCCTCCTCGGCCGCTGGCTTGAACTTGGCCGCCAGTTGCTGCTGGATTTGGGGCGGCACCGGATCATAGTGGCTGAATTCCAGGCTGTAGGCGCCCCGGCCGCCGGTCAAGGACTTGACCCGGGACTGGAAGTTTTCCAATTCAGCCAGGGGGGCCAGGCCCAGCAGGGTCTGCATGCCGCCACGACCGGTCTGGTGGCCGGTGATCTGGCCCCGCCGGCCGGACAGGTCGCCGCTCACGTCGCCGATGTTGGCTTCCGGTGTGGTCAGCTCGATGCGCACTATGGGCTCCAGGATGATGGGACGGGCGTTGGCCGCCGCCTCCTGGAAGGCCTTGCGGCCGGCGGTGATGAAGGCGATCTCCTTGCCGTCCACGGGGTGGGTCTTGCCGTCGTAAACGGTGACGCGAATGTCCTGCATGGGAAAGCCCCCCAGGGCGCCGGCCTGCATGGCTTGTCTGACCCCCTTTTCGACGGCGGGAATGAAAGAGGCGGGGATGACGCCCCCCTTCACTGCGTCCACGAACTGGAAGCCCCCACCTCGTTCCAGGGGCTCGATGCGCAGGAACACCTCACCGAACTGGCCGGCGCCGCCGGTCTGTTTCTTGTGGCGGTGATGTCCTTCGGCCGGCTGGGTGATGGTCTCCCGGTAGGGGATGGAGGGCGGGTGGGTATCCACGTCAAGGCGGAACTGCTCCCGCATTTTCTCCAGCACCGATGCCAGATGGGTCTCGCCCAGCCCCCGGATCACCGCCTCGTGGGTGGTGGGATCGTGCTCCACCTGCAGGGCCGGGTCCTCGATGATCAGTTTGTGCAGTACGTCGGAGAGCTTGTCCACGTCGGACTTTTTCTTCGGCCGCACCGCCAGGCCGAACACGGCGTGAGGGAACTCCAGGGGCCGCATGTGGATGTGGTCGTCCTCGGGGGCGTCATGGAGCACGGAATCAAAGGACAGGTCATCCACCTTGGTGATGGCGCAGATGTCGCCGGGGATGCAGGACTCCACCGGCTCCAGCTTCTTGCCCTGGAGGCGGTAGAGGTGGGCCACCTTGAATGGCTTGCGCAGCTCGCCGATGTAGAGCTGGGAATCCGGCGTGACGGTGCCCTGGTGCACCCGGAACACGGCGGTGCGGCCCACGTAGGGATCCATTTCCACCTTGAACACGTGGGCCAGCACGTGCTTGGCCGGGTCCGGCTCCACCAGCAGGGGCCGGGCGGCCTCGCCCTCGCCCTTCACGAACATGGGGGGGTTACCCTCCGTGGGGTTGGGCAGGAGCTTGACGATGATGTTCAGTAGCTCCGCCACGCCCGTGCCCTGCCTGGCTGACACGAAGCACACGGGCACCAGGTGGCCTTCCCGCAGGGCCTTCTCGAAGGGGGCATGGAGCTGTTCGGGGGCCACATGACCCTGTTCCAGGTAGGTGGCCATCAGGTGCTCATCCACCTCCACCACCTGATCCACCAAGGCGGCGTGGGCGGCCTCCACGCCCAGGAAGTCGGCCTCGCCGGCGGGGTTGAAGAAGCAGTCCGTCACCCGGGCGCCGCCGGCGGCCGGCAGGTTGATGGGCAGGCATTCCCTGCCGAAGGCGGCCTGGAGGTCATCCAGGAGGGCAGGGAGGTCTGCATCCGCCGTGTCCAGTTTGTTAACGATGACCATGCGGCACAGCTTGCGGGTCTGGGCCCAGTGCATCATGCGGTGGCTGGTGAGCTCGATGCCTTTCTTGGCGTCCACCACCACGGCCACGGTATCCACCGCATCCAGGGCGGTCATGGCCTGGCCCATGAAGTCGGGGTAGCCGGGGGTGTCCAGCAGGTGGATGCGGCAGCCGGCGGATTCCAGGTGGGTTACCGCCACTTTGACGGAGTGGAGATGGGCCTTTTCCAGGGGATCGTAGTCGCAGACCGTATCCCCCCGCTCGATGGAGCCCGGCGTGGTAATCGCCCCCGCCTGGGCCAGCAGGGCTTCCGCCAGGGTGGTTTTGCCCGCCCCGCCATGGCCTACCAAGGCCAGGGTTCTGATGTGTTCCGGGGTGTTTGCACGCATGGCGGTCTCCTTGGCTGATGAACTAGCGGTAGCGTCCGCTTTCCCGGCAAGGCCGTCAATTAGTGTTTCTCGATTTGTCGCGATGCTCTTTGTTGTCGATTTGCAACACCCCATCCAAGTCGTCATTCTGGGCAAGGCTGGGTTGATTGTTCCAGGAAAAAGAATATTAGAGAATGCTAATGACACTGGTGCTCATGCTTACTCCCTAAGCATTATCAGTGTTGTCTCCTCCATCCTCCTCCTTTGGTGGATTTAGCCCGGTCACCCGACCGGGCTTTTTTTTTGCCGGCGCAGTACGGACAATCCGGCCACGCTTCTTCATGTCACGGTCGGAAAATCCATGTCCCAGCCCCTTTGGTATCTACGCCAGCATCCGGGAGGGCCTGTCATCGGTCCTTTCCCGGCTGCACAGGTCCGGGAATTTCTGAGGAACGGGGAAATCACGCCGGCATGGGAGATCAGTCTGGACGAGAAGGACTGGCTCACCATCCTGGAAAGCGGCCAATTCGCCCCTGAAGGCGCGGAGCCGTCCGTGCCGGATGCAAGCGACGAGATGAGCAGCCAGTCCTGGCGGGAGGAGCGGGCTCAGGCGCGCCACCGCTGGCTTCACGACACGGCGGACATCGATCAGGCCGAACCCCATGACCTGGCCATGGAACGGCGGACCCGCCAGGCGTTGGCCGGGGACCGTCTGGAAACGGAAACCCTGGTGCAAAGACAGCGGCAGCGCCGTCCCCCCGTGGTGGCCGGCCTGCTGGCCGTCTTGGTGGTGCTGGGCGCCGTCTATTTCATTTGGCAGGGCCAGAACCGGGTTTCAGGCATTCAGGCCGAGATCGGCCTGGTGGCCAATTGCGCGGCCCCCCTGGCCGATGCTGTCAACTGGCGCCGCTGCGACAAGCGGGGTTTGTCGGCAAGCGGCGTGGTGGCACGTAACACCCGCATGGAGCGGGTGAATCTGGAAGGGGCGAACCTGGCGGGCGCCGATCTCGGTTATGCCGCCTTGGCCATGGCCAATCTGCGCAATGCCGATTTGAAAGGCATCAATCTTTCCGGCGCGGACTTGACGGGGGCCGATCTGAGCGGCTCGGACCTGTCCGGCGCGGACTTGCGCTTCACTGTGCTGAAGGATGCCCGTCTGGAAGGGGTCCGCCTGGCGGGGGCCCGACTGGGCAAGGCTGTCTGGCCCGATGGCCATCCGTGTCAGGAAGGGGCCGTGGGCCAGTGTCCGTAAAACACGTCGCCTCCCGCGAAAACCACACCTATCGCCAACTGCTGGGTCTGGCCCAACACCGCCGTGACCGCCGGCAATGGGGCCAGACCCTTCTGGATGGCGAACATTTGCTGGAGGCCGCGTTGCAGGCGGGCCTTTTGCCCAGGTTGCTGGTGTTCGCCGAGCCCTGTCCGGCCACCGTGATGGAAGGCTGGCAGGCGCGTCTGCCGCACATAGCCGCCATCACCCTGGCCCCACGCCTCTTCGCCTCGCTCTCCCCCGTGGAAACCCCCAGCGGTCTGCTGGCGGTGATCGATATTCCCCGTCCCCAGCCCGCCGCGCATTCGGGGGGCTTTCTCCTGCTCCTGGAAGATATCCAGGACCCAGGCAACCTGGGGGCCATCCTGCGGGTGGCCGCAGCGTCGGGGGGGGATCGGGTCTGTCTGTCCAGGGGTTGTGCTGAGGCCTGGTCGCCCAAATGCCTGAGGGGAGGGCAGGGGGCCCAGTTCCAGTTGTCCATTCACGAGGGGGTGGACCTGGTTGCCGAGGCGGCAGTCTTTGATGGACCGGTCTATGCCGGCCTGCCGGGGGCCGGCCTCAGCCTGTTCGATCTGGACCTGAAAGGCCGGGTGGGTTTTGCCTTCGGCAACGAGGGGGCGGGTCTGAGCCCGGCCTTGAGGGCCGTCTGCACCCCATTCTCCATTCCCATGCCCGGCCGGGTGGAGTCCCTCAATGTGGCCACCGCCGCAGCCGTGTGCCTGTTCGAAAGGGTGCGTCAGATTTCCTGATCCGGCAGAGTGGGCAGGGACTGCTTGATCTGGGCTGCGATCTCCTCCACCGAGCGGTGAGTGCTGTCGATGATGGGAATGCCCGCCGCCCGCATGCGCTTTTCCGCCTCCGCCAATTCCGATCGGCAGGTTTCCAGGGCGGCATAGGGGCTGTTGGGCCGGCGTTCGGCGCGAATCTGGGCCAAGCGTTCCGGCGCCAGGGTTAGCCCCCACAGCTTGCCCAGATAAGGTTGCAGGGCCCCTGGCAGGCCGGGCCGTTCGAAATCCTCGGGGGTGAGGGGGTAGTTGGCCACCCGCAGGCCATACTGCAAGGCCATATAAAGCGAGGTGGGGGTCTTGCCGCTACGGGATACCCCCACCAGGATCAGGTCGGCCATGGCGTATTTGCCCATGCTCAGGCCGTCGTCCGCGTCCAGGGTGAAGTTCACCGCGTCGATGCGGGAATGGTAGGTGCCGAAATCCTTCATGCCGTGGGCCCGGCCCCGCTTGGGCTGGGGCTGGGTGCCCAACTCGTCCACCATCATGCCCAGGAAGTGGCCGTAGATATCCATGACCAGGGCCTTGCAGTCCTGAAACACGGCCCGGGCCGCCGGTTCCGTGAGGGTGGAGAAGACCAGGGGGCGCAGGCCGGTCTGCTGCCAGGCCGCATGGATCTGGGCTGCCGCCACCCGTGTTTTTTCCAGGGAATCGATGAAGGGCAGGTTGGTGAGGTGAAACGCGTTGCCCGGAAACTGAGACAGCAGGCTTTTGCCGATGACCTCGGCAGTGATGCCGGTGTGGTCGGAAATGAAGAAGACGGGGCGGGCAGCGGTCACGGCGTCAGCGCGGTGTGAAGGATGCGGGGCAATATAGTCCGCGCCCCGATCCCCGTCCATGTGTCCCCGGGCGGTTACATCTGGGGCAGACCGCCTTCCGCGTACACTTTTTCCATGATTTCGATGAAACGCCGTGCCTGGGGCGACATGAAGCGCCCCTTGCGCAGCACCAGGCCGTAGCCCCGCTGGGGAAAATATTCGGTGAGGGGGATGCGGGCCAGTTTCTCGTCGCCGGTGAGGCAGATGTCGGTGACGATGGAAATGCCCATGCCCAGTTCCACGTATTTCTTGATCACCTCCCAGCCACCCGCCTCCAGGGTCACGGTGAAGGTCAGGTTGTGCTGCTGGAACACGTACTTGACGATGCGCCAGGTGGACAGATGGCTGGGGGGCAGGATCAAGCCGTACCGGCTCACGTCCTCCAGACTCACCTTTTCGCCCGCCTTGGCCTTTTGCGCCAGGGCGTGATCCGGCGGCGTAATGAGCATGGGATCGAAGGTGACCACGGGGGTGTATTCAATGTCTTCCGGCACGTCCAGCATGGAACCCACGGCAAAGTCGATCTCGTCGCCCCGCAGCATCTTCAGGCCGTCCCGGCCGGTGACGTTGTGCATCTTCAGTGTTACGCCCGGATAGGCCTCGACGAAGCGGCGCACCGGTTCCGGCAGGATGTAGAGGATGGTGGATTCCCCCGCGCCGATGTTCAGCTCCCCCGAGTCGATCTTGCCGAAGTGGGCGGCGAAATTCTCCTGTAACCGGTCGATGCCTTCCACTAGAGGGTCTGCCAGCTGATACAGCACTTCGCCTTCCGGCGTCAGTTTCAGACTGGGGCCCCGGCGCTCGAACAGGGTGGCATTCAGCTCCCGCTCCAGTGCCTGGATCTGCAAGGAAACCGAAGGCTGGGAGAGGAACAGCTTTTCCGCCGCTTTGGAGATGCTGCCGCTGCGCACCACCTGGGAAAAGGCCCGCAACTGTTTGAGGCGGCTGTTCTTGTAGTAGAGAGGGGAGTCTTCACGCATGGTCGTCTCCAGTGTCCAATCCACTCACATTAAAGCATTCAATACACACAATTGAAATAATTGAATCATTCAATCATTAAAAAATTCCTAGACTTCAATCCGCAACAATTAAGACTAGATGGTCCTTAATTCCGACTGGTTTTGTCGGGTTTGACGGAGCGGAGCGGATGAGCAACTTGCTGTTTGCCGGCGGCTTCATGGCCCTGTTGGGCGGATTACTGGCGTGGCTGCTGGCGATGGCCAACAAGCGCCTCTACGTCTACGAGGACCCCCGCATCGACCAGGTGGAAGAACTCCTGCCCAAGTCCAACTGCGGCGCCTGCGGCACAGCCGGTTGCCGCAACTTTGCCGAGCAGGTGGTGGCCGGCCAGATCGAACCGGCCAAGTGCACGGTCAACGCACCGGACATGAACGGCTTTATCGCCAAGTTCCTGGGTGTGGATATGGGCAACGTGGAAAAACGCGTGGCCCGCCTGGCTTGCGCCGGTGGCCGGCATGTGGCCCGCATGCGCGCCCGCTACGAGGGCCTGGGCACCTGCCGCGCCGCGACCCTGGTGGGCGGCGGCGGCAAGGCCTGCGCCTGGGGCTGCCTGGGCCTGGGCGACTGTTCCACGGTCTGTGAATTCGATGCCATCACCATGAACCAGTTCGGCCTGCCGGTGGTGGATGCCGCCAAATGCACCGCCTGTGGCGACTGCGTGGATGTATGTCCCAAGGACCTGTTCTCCCTGGAGCCGGTTTCCCACCACCTGTGGGTGGCCTGCAAGAACCACGCCGACGGCGACACCGCCGAGATGCAGTGCGAGGTGGCCTGCACCGCCTGCGGCAAGTGCGTGGCCAATGCCGCCCCCGGCCTCATGCACCTGGAGCGGGAACTGGCGGTGATCGATTACAGCAGGAACAAACTGGCAACGCCCAATGTGATCGAGCGTTGCCCCAGTGGCGCCATCGTCTGGCTGGACGACGGCAGGATCAACAAGGGCAGGGAAGCGAAGCGCATCGTGCGCACCGAGCCCCTGCCCGTGGAAAGTGCGCTCTAGGCCCCAGGCCGCGCGGTTGTCGAGAGGAGAAGACCCATGATCAAGCAACTGTTCGAAAAGCATCTGCTGGAGAAGACCGGCGGTGGTAGCCAGCCTGAAACCCAGGTGGTGAAATACCCCGGCGTGCGGGATGCCATCGACGGCAACACCGCGGTCATCCAGGTGGAACGGGAAGCCTCCGACGCCGCCGGCGCCTATCCCATCACGCCTTCCACCCAGATGGGCGAGTACTGGGCCGAGTCCGTCGCGGCCGGCCATGTGAACATCTCCGGCAGGCCCCTGATCTTCGTGGAGCCGGAATCAGAGCACGCCGCAGCCGGCGTCACCGCCGGCATGGCCATGACCGGCCTGCGGGCCACCAATTTCTCTTCCGCCCAGGGCGTGGCCTTCATGCACGAATCCCTGTACGGCGCCGTGGGCAAGCGCCTGCCCTATGTGCTCAACCTGGGCTGCCGGGCCATCACCAAGGCCACCCTGAACGTGCACTGCGGCCATGACGACTACCACTGCGTGGACGACACGGGCTTCATCCAGGTGTTCGCCAAGAACGCCCAGCAGGCCGCCGACCTGAACATGATCGCCCGCAAGACCGCCGAACTGTCTCTCACTCCCGCCATCGTGGCCATGGACGGCTTCCTCACCACCCACCTCATCGAGCCCGTGCTGGTGCCCGAGAAGGCCTTCGTGGAGGAATACCTGGGCAAGGCGGATGACATCATCGACACCCCCACCCCCGCCCAGAAGCTGATCTACGGCCCCAAGCGCCGCCGCGTGCCCGCCATCTGGGACGTGGACATGCCCATGGTGTCCGGCGCCGTGGCCAACCAGGACGCCTACATGCAGACCGTGGCGGCCCAGCGTCCCTATTTCTTCCAGCACATCCCGGAGATCATGGACCGTTGCATGGCCGAGTTCCGTGAACTGTCCGGCCGCCGTTACGACCGGGTGGAGACCTACCGCTGCGACGATGCGGAATACGTCATCCTGGGCCAGGGCAGCATGTGCGTGCAGGCCGAGGCCGTGGCCGACTGGCTGCGCGCGGAAAAGAAGATCAAGGTGGGAGTGGTCAACATGACCCTGTTCCGCCCCTTCCCGGGGGACGTGCTGGGCCACGTGCTCAAGGGCAAGAAGGGCGTGGCCGTGCTGGAACGCACCGACCAGCCCCTGTCCGAGGACCTGCCCCTCATGCGTGAGGTGCGGGCCAGCGTCACCAAGTGCCTGGAGAACGGCGGTGCGGACGGTGAGAAACCCTATGCCGCCTACGCCAGCTATGCCTCCGCCAAGGACATGCCCCGCCTGTATTCCGGTTGCTACGGCCTGGGCTCCCGGGACCTGCAACCGGAAGGCCTGGTGGCGGCGGTGGAGAACATGCTGCCCGGCGGCGCCAAGCGCCCCTTCTATTACCTGTCCGTGGATTTCGTCCGCGACCAGAGCGCCAATCCCAAGCAGGAGATCCGCCAGCAGGCATTGCAGGAAGCCTATCCCCGCATCAAGGAGATGGCCCTCAAGGGGTCCGTGAACCCCAACCTGCTGCCGGCCAAGGCCATCGCCGTGCGCATGCACTCCGTGGGCGGCTGGGGCGCGGTGACCACCGGCAAGAACCTGGCCATGACCCTGTACGAGCTGCTGGGCTGGGACATCAAGGCCAATCCCAAGTACGGCTCCGAGAAGAAGGGCATGCCTACGACTTACTACCTGTCGGCGGCCCCGGAACCCATCCGCATCAACTGCGAATACACCCACGTGGACGTGGTGCTGTCCCCCGACCCCCAGGTGTTCCTGCACACCAATGCCGTGGGCGGCCTGGCCAAGGGCGGGGTATTCATCATCCAGAGCAATCTGGACTCGCCCGAAGCCGTGTGGGCCAGCTTCCCCATGCATGTGCAGAAGGCCATCGTGGACGGCGGCCTGCGGGTGTTCTACCTGGATGCCTTCAAGATCGCCCGGGAAGAGGCCAGCAACCCGGATCTGCAACTGCGCATGCAGGGCAATGCCTTCCAGGGCGCCTTCTTCCACGCCTCCGACGTCATGCAGCGGGCCGGCTTCGATGAGGAAACCCTGTTCAAGGCCATCGAGAGCCAGCTCAACGACAAGTTCGGCAAGAAGGGCAAGCGGGTGGTGGATGACAACCTGCGGGTGGTGAAGCGGGGCTACGAGGAACTGCACGAGATTCCCGCCGAGGTGAAGAAGGTGGGCGCCCGCCAGGCCCTGGCCCATGTGGCCGCCAGCCTGCCGGTGATGTTGAAGCAGCAGCCGGAAGGCGATGGCGCGAAGGGCTTCAAACCCGCCGACATCCACCACTTCTGGGAATCCACCGGCAGCTTCTACGCCGCCGGCAAGGGCTCCGACAACCTGGTGGACCCCTTCATGGGCATGGCCCTGATCCCCGCGGTGACCGGCGTGTTCCGGGACATGACCCAGATCCGCTTCGAGCACCCCGAGTGGATCGCCGAGAACTGCACCGCCTGCGGCAACTGCTACACCGAGTGCCCGGACAGCGCCATCCCCGGCCTGGTATCCGATGTGGCCGACGTGCTCAACACCGCCGTGCAGAAGATCGAGTTTGGCGGAAGGCCCACTCGCTTCCTGCGCAAGGCCGGCCGCACCATCGAGAAGAAGCTCAAGGGCAAGCTGGAGAAGGACGGCGTGGACGTGCGCGCCCTGTTCGACCTGGCCATGGCCGAGACCTTCGCCGAGGACCCCGCCCAGGGCGAGGATCGGGAAAAGCTGGCAGCCGAATTCGAGTTGCTGAAGGAAGCCATCGGCGGCTTCAAGTTCGCCGCCACCAAGCCCTACTGGACCACCCGGGAGAAGAAGAACAAGGGCTCCGGCGGGCTGTTCTCCATCACCGTCAACCCCTACACCTGCAAGGGCTGCAACCTGTGCGTGGAGGTCTGCGAGGACGATGCCCTGCGCATGGTCACCCAGACCCCGGAATCCATCGAGGTGCTGCGCAAGGATTGGAAATTCTGGCTGGACCTGCCCACCACGCCCCAGAAGTTCAGCCGCATCGACGACCTGGACGAGAAGATCGGCGCCCTGGAGACCCTGCTGCTGGACAAGAAGAACTACGGTTCCATGGCCTGCGGCGACGGCGCCTGCCTGGGCTGCGGCGAGAAGACCGCCATCCATCTGTTCACCGGCACGGTCACCGCCCTGATGCAGCCCCGGGTGAAGGCCTTTGTCGAGCAGATCGACGATCTGGTCATGGGCCTGGAGAAGCACATCCGCATGAAACTCACGGAAAGCGTGGACTTCACCGACACCCGCGCCGTGCTGGAAGCAGTGGATGCCAACGCCGGCCACGACCTCACTCTGGCAGCCCTGTCCGAGCAACTGTCCGCCCGCAGCACCGGCCAGCCCATCGATCCCCAGTGGCTGAAGTGGGCCACCCAGTTGCTGGAAAAACTGAAGGACCTGCGCTGGCGCTATGTGGAAGGCCCCACCAAGCGGGGTAGGGCCGAGATGGGTATCGTCAACTCCACGGGCTGCACCTCCGTGTGGGGTTCCACCTTCCCCTACAACCCCTATCCCTTCCCCTGGACCTCCCACCTGTTCCAGGACTCGCCTTCCGTGGCCCTGGGCCTGTTCGAAGGCCACATGGCCAAGATGGCGGAAGGCTTCAAGGCCGTGCGCATGGCCCGGATCGAACTGGAGCGGGGCTTCAACCCGGATGCGGACCAGGCCTTCTTCACCCATTTCACCTGGGAAAGCTTCAGCGACGAGGAATGGAAGCTGTGCCCGCCCGTGGTCTCCATCGGTGGTGACGGCGCCATGTACGACATCGGCTTCCAGAACCTGTCCCGGGCCCTCATGACTGGCAAGCCCATCAAGATCCTGGTGGTGGACACCCAGGTGTATTCCAACACCGGCGGCCAGGCCGCCACCTCCACCTTCGTCGGCCAGGTGGCGGACATGTCCCCCTACGGCAAGGCGGTGAAGGGCAAGCAGGAAATCCGCAAGGAGATGAGCCTCATCGGCATGGCCCATCGCACCAGCTATGTGCTGCAAAGCGCCATCTCCAGCCCCACCCACCTCATCGAGGGCTACATCGAGGGTCTGAATTCCCGCCGTC
>Ga0272446_1003107_pt1 | contig 21498 bp, 19 predicted proteins | sample YNPCB0061_FD_194587 | JGI IMG/M metagenome (GOLD analysis project Ga0272446, IMG submission 194587) | Hot spring microbial mat communities from Yellowstone National Park, WY, United States - YNP-CB-006-1 | ecosystem: Environmental > Aquatic > Thermal springs > Hot (42-90C) > Sediment | place... | reverse complement strand
GGTAATGAAAAGATTACATTACCTATTGCGGAAATGTCACTTAATCGACTTGATATTGATGCATCGGGTCTAGACAAAACAGATCGTCAACTTCTTATGGTAATGGCAAAAAATTTTCAAGGTGGCCCTGTAGGGTTAAATACTTTGGCAGCTTCTCTTTCTGAGGAAATTGGTACAATAGAAGTGGTTCATGAACCTTTTCTATTACAATTAGGGTTTATAAAAAGAAGCCCACGTGGAAGAGAGCTTACATCACTCGGATGGAAGCATATTGGATTAACTCCCCCTTCATCACCAAGTGAAGAGCAAATGCTATGAACTACGATCGCAGTGAGTTTTCATATGAGTATCCTGACTATTTAATCGCACACACTCCTATAGAACCACGCGATAGCGCACGCCTTTTGATTTCCTCGCCACCCAACAAAATTTCAGATAACTATTTTTTTGAATTGCCTCTCGCATTGCGCGCAGGAGATATAGTAGTGAGAAATATTTCTCGTGTGATTCCCGCGCGCCTTATTTTATTGCGCGCATCAGGAGGTGAACGAGAATTGCTATTGGCACACCCCACAAATAGGCAACCACTTACGGACGCTCCATGGCCACACCAATGGCGGGTAATGATTCGTGGTGAAGTACGTGAGGGTGAAATCCTCATGCACCAAGGACAGTCAGTGGGAAAAGTAACCACGCTTCATCTGGATGGAACGAGGACATTTGAATTTAATACTTCGATTAACGTAGCAACTTTTATCCATTCGTATGGAGCTCCTCCTCTACCTCCTTATATTCATACAAATGCGTTGGCAATGGCCGAACGTTATCAAACCACCTATGCACAAAAATCCGGTTCGGTCGCCGCACCTACCGCAGGACTTCATTTTACTGATCGTACTTGGGAAGATTTGTCCCTCCGAGGAGTAAAAGTATGTGATATTACTTTACATGTCGGGCTAGGTACGTTTAAACCACTTGGAGAGGGGGATGTGCGAAACCAGCATCTTCATGCGGAATGGGCAGAAATCACTCCTCAAGCGTGCGAGTTAATAAATGCCACACGCGAAGCAAAAGGAAGAATTATTGCCGTGGGAACTACCTCTGCGCGTACACTCGAGCATTTCGGGAAATCTGGCGCATTACGCACTGGTGCTGAGGAAATAGATTTATACATTACCCCCTCGCATACGTGGCAAATGGTGAACGGGCTTATTACAAACTTTCATTTGCCCGAAACCAGTTTGTTAGTTTTGGTTGAATCGTTTATAGGCAGAACACGACGCCAACAAGTATATGCACATGCAATTCGTGAACAATATCGACTTTTTTCTTTTGGAGATAGTAGTCTATTGTGGAGATAAAAAGATAAAAGTATTGTGCAGCTCAATTATTTTATTAAATGCAATTAACACTTAATTTAAATCTATTCCAATCCAAGTACCTGTTTCCATTTTTTTCTTTCATCCCAAGGAATTTTTTTTCCATTCTCCTCACAAATTAATTGCTCTGACCCTTTCCCAGTTGAAAGAATAAGATCACCTGCATGCGCTATTTTTGCCGCAAAAGAAAATGCTTCGAGACGGTCATGAATTATAAAAAGGTCCTTATTTTCAATTTTACCCGCATTGCGTGCACCTGCTGCAACTTCTTCCATAATTTTTATAGGATTTTCATCATACGGATCTTCATTAGTTACTATAACTATCGCAGCTTTTTCCGCTGCCATTCTCCCTAAAATAGGACGACGTGCGGTATCTCTTCCTCCTCCTGCAGACCCTAATATATGAATGAGTCTTTTGTATTGTATGGAATCTAATGCTGAGTAAGTTGCTGAAAGCGCATATGGCTCAGGCGCATAGTCAATAACAACTCCAAAAGGCACTTTTTGAATCCACTCCCAACGTCCTTCAAGACCTGAGAAAGAGTTCAAAGCATCCGCACATTGAGAAGGAGCAAATCCCAGCGATCGTAAGGTTGCATAAGCAGCCAGATAATTTTCTATCATATATCCACCAGGTGAAAAAGGGTAAAGTGTCACTCCTTCAATCATTACACTTCCTTTATCGATATGTTGTGCACATGATCTGACAGGCATATCTCTACTTTCAAGCAATGATCCTGTTTCCATAGCAAGCTGAGCGCCAGGCGCATCATGCGGTACGCGAAAATGGTAAGGAGTAGACGCGATTTTAAAAAATTTTTTCCCTTGTGCGGAAAATAAATGTACATCTCCTGCAGGAAATGATGCGTAGTATGCTGCATAAGGAGAGTCTGCGTTTGCCACAATCAGAGTATGTGGTAACTCATGCGTACTATTATTTTTTTTAATCTTCTTTTTAAGTGATGCAAATAAGCGTGCTTTAGCCCATCGATAATTATCCATTCCCCCATGAGACTCTAAATGTTCGGGAGTGAGGTTGGTAAACACAGCAATGTCGTATGCAATACCAAGATGACGGTATTGCCGAAGTCCTTCTGATGACGTTTCAATAACTGCCCAACGACATCTCGCATCTAACATTTTTCTTAAAGTACGGTGTAAAAAAGAACGTCCTGGCATTGTCATTTTTAATGTATTTAATTTTATTTCTTCTCCAATACGGAATCGGACCGTACTTGTTTCGCCTACAGGACCATCTAAAATTTGTAATGCATGTGCAATGAGGGCAGTAACTGTTGATTTACCATTTGTTCCCGTCACGCCAATGACACCAATGTTATGTGAAGGAAATCTATACCAAATCGCAGATACGTATGAAATAAATGCATGATATACATCAAGAATTCCCAAAAAACTACCAAATGTATGTATGAATTTTTTTATACGCGCAAACATATATGACCTGAAACCCCGCTTGTGTGCGGGGTTATTTTTTTAAAACTGTGGTTTCTCATCAAGTTGCACATCAACATCTTCTTGCCACACACTATCAGTTGGACCTCCATCGTAACGCTCGTCATCAATTTGCCAAAAAATCCTGTAGTCAGGATGTCGCCCACTTTGCTTTTGTTGATTAGGACCAACAGCAATACGGATCCGCTGTCCATTAATTATAAGATTGCCATAAAACATGTCGTCATATTTGGCATGTTTCCAAAGTGCTCCTGCAGGGAATAACATAGTGTTTTGAAAAAAAAATGAATTAAAGTGCTTTTAGTGTAACATAGCGAAATAAAACTCGCTATATCTATTTCACTGGAATCACAGTTACCAGAATGAGTGGTTGACGATTTGTTGCTTCGAAAAGTTCTTTTCCAAGCGTGTCTTCGAGCGATTGACGCCACTTAGGTAAATTACCTCGTAATCCTTCTGGAATTTTTTGTAATTCTTTTTCAATAAAGAGTGCAATATTCTGAGCAGTCTTAGGGACCATTGATTCTTTGCGAAATCCATATATTTTTACATTAACTAACCCATACAACCTATCATTTTTCCATGCAAAAGTAACGACAATCAAACCTTCTTCACCTACATGTTTACGTTGACGTAGTGTTTCCAAATCAACCTCATCTATTGTTTTTCCATCAACAAAGACATAGCCAGCAGGTAAATAATCTGAAGTGAGACGGCCGCCGTTACGGTCAAACTCCACCACTTGACCATTATCTGAAATAAAAATATTTTCTCTCGAAAGTCCCGCAGCAACTCCTGCTTGCGCATGGGCGTGTAAGAAAGCATGATGTCCTTCTATTGGCATTAGATAACGTGGTTTCACATGCTGTATCACTGCTTTTAAATCATCTTGACGTGCATGTCCTCCTGCATGAATATCAAGCATTTTAACATTTATTACACGTGCACCAGCTCTGTAAAACTTATCAGTTACTGCCTGTACCGTTCTTTCATTACCTGGAATTACTGATGAGGAAAACACTACTGTATCGCCAGGTCTAATCTCAACAAGAGGATGTTTTCCATCGGCGATGCGAGAGAATGCCGCGTTATTTTCTCCTTGCGCCCCAGAGCAAATTATCATTTGTTTGTCATCAGGGTATGAGGCTAATTCTTTTACCTCCAATACAGTTTCGGGAAGATATGAAACATACCCCAATTGTTCAGCAATTTCTAAGTTTGTTTTTATTGATAAACCTTCAATTGCCACCTTACGCCCAAACTGCTCAGCTAATTTAATCATTTGTCCTAAACGAAGAATATTCGTTGAAATCATACCAACTATGAGTCGTCCTGCTGCGTCTTGAAAAATCTTTTCAAGATTAGTTTCTACTTCTCTTTCCATAACTTGAAAGCCAGGTACAGATGCATTCGTAGAATCAGACATCAAAAGCAATACATTTTCGCTTCCTAAATCTTGCAATCTTTGCAAGTTTGCTTTTCCTTCTGCATCTTGTGGGTTATGATCCAGCTTAAAATCTCCTGTATGAACTACTTTTCCTACAGGAGTTTCAATTATCACACCATGAGATGAAGGGACTGAGTGCGAAACTCCAAAAAATGTTACATGAAATGCACCTAATTCAAGACGAGTGTCGTTATCAACCGCTTTCATTTCAACATGCACATCAGTATGATATTCAAGTTTTTTTGCAATCATCGCCAAAGTGAGAGGCGAAGAGAAAATAGGCACATTGGGCAAAAAAGGCATTAAATGTGGTATTGCGCCAATATGATCATTATGCGCATGTGTGATTATTACTGCGCGGACATTTTGTTCTTTACCTTTTAAGTAACTAATGTTTGGAATAATTACATCAACTCCAAGCATTCCCTCTTCGGGAAATTGCACCCCCATGTCAATAAGTATGATATCGTCTTCATATTCAAGAAGAGACATATTGCGGCCAACTTCCTCATTACCGCCTAATACCGCAACACGTAATTTTCCATGTCGTGATTTTGATGCAGGTTTTATGTGATAGGAATCTTGTGGAGATAGATCCAGATCTCCATAACGAATTCCTGATCCACGACGATGTGGTGTTGAAGTCGGTTCTGTTGCCCAGCGCGCGCGCACAGGTTTTATCCTTGAGCGTCTTTCACCCTGCTTTTCACGTCTAGATCGAATATGTGATACGCCCGCGCTTCTTCTAGAAGGCTTTCCGTAGGATCGAATATGTGATCCACGTGTGATTGATTGATTTGTCATATCTGAAACATAATTCTATTCAATAAACCCTGATATCGCTTACTCCAACAGTCTACTTTCAGGACTGTATCGGTTGTTGTTTTAACGCGATATGCAAGTGGTTAGGTCAATACTCCACATTGGCCAAAACATCTGCACGCGTTAGAAAACGTATTTTTATTTACTTTATTTACTTAATAAAAAATGCAAAACTACTCATAATTTTAGGTAATTCAAATTTAAATGTCAAATTTATAACAATCCTCTTATTGTTCAGATGCATTAAGCAATGCATTCATTTGACCACCTGCATTTACTTTTAATTTTTCCAAATTAAAAAAGTAGTTGTTAGCTATATTATTTAATTTTATTTTTTTATAAGAAGTACTAATTCTACCACATATATGAATAAGATAGGATAATTCTCTATTCTAAAATCTTTCAAAAATCTATTTTTATCACTGCCATAAACCTCAAAAATAATATATATACTGTTACCTTTCGCAAATTCACCCTATAATAAATGAGAAAGCTATGTGTAGTTATATCTACACTTTCATTTTCTCCACATATAACCCAAGTACAATGATTTCTTTATTCTGAATCGAAGAAATTATATTTTCCCCTTCAAAAGGGACCATTGGAACTAATCTGCAAAAATATTCAATACCGAAAATAAGAATAAATGTATTTAATTAAACATAATTGATCAATTATTAAACTTTTTTTAACGAGTTACACCACCACTACCATTCGTTATCTCTATTGTATTCTGCGTCAATCTAATTAATGTAATACATATGCACTCGTAGCTCAGGTGGATAGAGCACTTCCCTCCGAAGGAAGAGGCCACAGGTTCGACTCCTGTCGAGTGCAGCAAAATATGATTTTCAAAAAATCGACCGACTTTCTCTGTTAATAACGCACAGCTTTACCTCGCCGCACTGCCCGAAATTTTGAGAAAAGAAGGGTAAAAAATGTCTTTTAATTTCAGAATTTTTTTGAGGGGAACATGAATCAAAAATCGTAGATAAACTTTTTTATAAGACACCCCGTATTGCCGCAATGAGAAGGGGTAGAGTATCTAGTTTCAGTCAATAATTTTAGATTAAATAAGTCTAAGGCGTCTTGTAAGAAAATATTTTTTGTAATTTTTATTTTTTTTGATTAGTATACTTATATGAGAAACTTTTACGAGCATTCGTTTTCTGAGTATGCAAATGACGCGATTAAAAGTAACATAAAAAAAGATCTCTCTCGTTACGCTCAATCCTTTATAGATAGTCATTATACCTTTCTTCAAAATAAAATCGATGAGATTACGAAAAAAATTAATGAATTGGAAAAAAATGAAATTCTTCAAGATAATTTTGATGACGAATTTGATGAGCTTGAAACAGGTCTAGACGCATTAAAAAATTTTGTAACGGCATTAATTTTAACTCAAATTAAAGATATTTATCCGGTTAAAGTTGACGAAAATACTATTTCACATCTTGATCTTGAAGGTCAATATGAAATGGTCATGGAAGCGCTACTCAATGCGAGAAGTTTTTTAGAAAAAATAAGAGGCGAACTTTATATACTTGATTCTCATCATATTGAAAAAGGAAATACAAAATTTTCAGACACTGCATATTCATATCTTGAGTCAAAACAGCTTACCAAACAATCAAAATCTGAAATTGAAAACTTTCTGAATACAAATTTACGAGAGTTACAACTTATTGAACTTAATTTTAAAGAATTTTATGAAAAAGAAAAAAAAGAAAAACAACGAAGACTTTTATTATCAAAAAGTGATGAAATGAGACGGGATTACAAAGAAAGTTTAATAAGCGAATTAGAGGAATTTGAGAAAAAATTTAAGAAACTTCGCTCTGCAGTCCCAGAGAACAACTAATTCAAGTGTAAAATACTCTTTCTTATTACTCTTCTCGCAGAACTAAGAAATCTGATACAAGAGTACAAAAACGGGTAAAAGATGAAATCATATGTCCCCGGCCGTATATCCAATACTCCGCCAAATCCTTTTTTAAATCGAGTGACTCCTGCTAACGGATGTATTTCTTGATTTGGAGGAGCAATTCCGTACCAGTCATACCATAAAAAACCTCGCGAATGGGCATTTTGGATAATCGTTGAATGAAGTGCATATGCAGGCATTTGTGCGCGATTTTCAAAACGAGATCCTCCATGCGCATAGGTAACTACACTTCCAAACTCAATAGTAACTGCAACCGCGGCACAAGCACCGTCTTGAGCGTATGCTCCCCACCAAAGTATTCTAGGGTCATTTTGGGTTTGTGCGACATTTTTGTGAAAGGATCTTTCCCAAAGAGTTTGATAATGGCTTTTTGAATGTGGGATATATCTATCTCGATGCGCAGTTGATAGAATAAGTGCAATGGCCTCATGTGCATCATCATCATTGTCAATTTGACGAACCATAATGTTATGACGTCGTGCAACACGTATGTTATACCTCACCTTGTGATGCCAAGAACTCTCAATTTCTTCTATGGGAAGATGTAACGGTAGTCTTAAAGTACAAGAGGGATTCCAGTCTTTAATCCGTATAAATGAGGAAGTAATTTCATTCTCACTAATTCCTTCTGGTTCTCCCCTCCACCACAATATCCTTGTTTTATTTTTATATTCAATTTCGTTTCGGTACTGCAATAAAATATTAGAAAAAAAACTCATACTTAATTTTTTCTCATTATCCGACAATGAAAAAAATAATGGTCCGACGGGAGACCAAAGATATAGTAAATTTGAAAAAAGAAACTCATGGCGTACACACCATGCTCCTATTATTCTGTTTCTATCTACTATTTGAAAAAATTCAACATAATGTTCTTCTGTAAACCATGGAACCATAGTCTCAAATCGAGGTGGCTTTTTTGAGCCAAGAATTAAGTCTCGATATTGTTCTCGAGAAATACGCGCATATGACCACATACTTTTATTTTCTTTTGCCCATCAATTGTAGTGCCTCTTTAATTTGCCCTTTAGTATCTTGTGCCAAAAATTTGTGGCCATTCAATTTCTTTTTAATATCACTAAAACGATATCCTAACCCTTCAAGTGCAGACACAATATCATCGGGAATTGATGAATCAGAGATGGTGTGTACACTAGACGAATGCACAAAAGAACCAGTTAACTCTACGATAATTTTAGCAGCTATTTTTTCTCCAATACCCGGCGCTCTTAAAAATGCAGGTTGTTTGTCTTGTATCGCACTAATTATACTCTCAACTCCTGCGAATCCCATAATGCTTAATGCAGAGCGAGGTCCAACCCCACTTACTCCCACCAGCTTTTCAAAAAGGACTAATTCTTCTTTATGAGTAAATCCATAAATTTCAACTCCATCTTCTCTATGACGATAGTAGCAATGCAGCGACACTATTTCCCCCACTTTTGAATTTTCTCCACAGTGAGATAACACATACACTTCATACCCTACACCCATGTCTGTTCCATAAGGGTTAATCACCAGGCGCATATATCCTTTCGCTTCTTCTTGTGCTATAATCACTCCTCGAATCCAACGAATCATGGTTGTATATTGCCTTGCTTTATTAAAATCGGCAACTCCTCAGGAAAAAGAACAGTTGGTCCATAATGTGAGAGTGTATCAACTGGCGTCACACCCCAACCCACTCCTATAAAACGAATCCCTGCCTCCTTGGCAGCAAGAGCATCACGAATCTCATCACCGATATAGAAAGCACTATTTCTTTTACAAAATTTTTTTAATACTTTTGATTTAGTAAAAAGATTTGTTGAAATACATTCTTCAAAATATTCGAATATATTATGTTTTCGCAAAAAATCTCTTGCTACTTCTCTACTATTTGAAGTTACTACATAGAGTTTATATCCTTCTTGATGTAAGAGGGTGATAATAAACTCCATTCCTTTTCGAAGTTCGATCTGATCATATCTTTTTGAAAGGAGTATTCGTCCTTGACGTACCATAAAAGGAATCTTCCATTGAGAAATTCCTAATTTTCTTAAAAACTCTATTGGAGTTGCACGACGCACTTCTTCCCAAGTTGCATCAGAGACTTCACCACCTCCCCATTTTTTTGAAAGTATTTTATATATGGCACGAATATCTTGTTCAGAATCAGCAAGTGTTCCATCGAGATCAAATATAACTGCATTTTGTTTTTCAGATTCACGAAGTCGCGTAATACTGAAATGAGCTATGAATGCAACAAGTGCACTCATACTTGCAACAAAACTAACTACCGCAAATAAATATGTCGCATCTGAAAATTCTATTTGAATATGCCCCGCTACCCAGCCTGGAGTAAAATAAACAAAAAACCATAAAAAAGCTCCTGTTATATTTGCAGACTGAAACGTTGAAGCCTTCATTCCCATAGTTCCTGCAATAAGTGGGGCAATAGGTCGCATTACATGTATAAATCGTGCACATACGATTGAAATCCAACCATGCTTTTCAATAAAAATTTTTGTAGACTCATTTCTTTGAGTAAATAGATTAATCGAATGAATTTTATTCAAGAATGTTATTTTTTTACCAATCATATACATAAATGCATCCCCCGCAATTGCACCAATAAGAGATGGAATAACTACTTTGCCTAGTGAGATAAATCCTTGTCCTGTGAAAAAACCTAAAGTAAGAAGTATAATACTAATTGGTAAAAAATACCCAAATGGTGGAATAGTATCAAAAAAAGAAAGAATTCCTCCAATATATGGGGCCCATTCTTTATATTCCTGTAGAGAATAATACACATGAGATATATCCATATGATTAGGGTATCTGTAGATTTTTGTATGCGCAAACACGTCCGCAAAGCGGACGTGTTTAAAAAGAGTCGATCTTTCACTGTAAAAAACTCTCTGAATACACAAGTGTTCTTTGCATGCGTGAAATATCAATTATCAATTTATCTGATACTTCCAAAAAAGATTGAAGGTACCATGGCATTTTGGTAAAGAATATGAATGGAAATTCTTCATAAGACAACATATTGCAAATGTGCTTCTTTGCTGGCTTTATTTCAATAATTTCTTCTATGAGAATATGTGCATGAGTAAATTTTTTTGAGGAATTTTCGAAAATATCATAAATTTTTCTATACTCTCCAGAGAGAAATTTATATTGTTCTTCGACAAAATTACATTGAAAGAATTTTTGAGGGTACTTTTTTATTCCTCCTTTTTCGTATTTTAAAACTTCTCCCCACCTTTCTTTATAATTTTTCAAAGAAATAATACCTATCCAATAACTATAAAGTGTTTCGGATAATTCACGAGATGGTATTTTGATTCCATCAAAAAATGAAACAATCATTTTGCCTCCTTTTTTAATTATTACTTTTATATTAATGATATATTCACCATATAAGTGAACCCAGTTTTAGTAAATTTTTTTGTACATTGAAAAACTACGCTCAAATAATGAGCGTAGTAAAAAAACTAAAGTTTATACAAGTTGATTTTTTCATTTATCACGTGTTTGCAGTGTACATTACCTGATTCTTTTAGATATAACGTCAAATAGTGATTAGGAAAAGGTTCAATTATTACACCCTCATCTCGCAATCTTTCAATCTCTTCTTTTAAGAGAACTGAATTTTTGTAAGTAAAGCACTCAGAAAAATAATAATCTAAGGTTTTATCAAAATTTTCCCTTACTTTTTTTATAAGTGGTATCGGTTCCGTAAACATTGGGAGTACTACTTCCCCTCTCGCAACTTCAAAAAATAAGGTGTTAAGCGCTTCTTCTTCTACTTCAAAAACTGGAGACCATGTGACGTACTCTCCGAGTTCTGGAGAATGTTTGAACTCCTTAGAAATAAAAAAAGGCGTTGAAGGTGGTTCATCAAAGCAAACGTAATAATGATTTTTTTTTCGAAAACAAAATGAGTAGACAAAACCAACAAAAATAATTCCATCATCCTCTTTAAAGACAGCAATGTACGGCGCGATAACTACTCGCAAGGAGATCAAGTGCGAAGTAAGTAAAAGTAGGAAAGTAATTGCAATTATTAGAATGAAAAAGATGTATTCATTCTTTTTCCAAGAAAAGACTTTTAAAAACACAAAAGTTAGAATTATTGCAATAAGGAATGCAAATAATACTCTTAGAAAAATACTATTAATGACTATTGCAAACAATTCACGAAAAAGATTTTTTTTGATCATATTCCCTCCAAAATTAATTTTTTAATATTATCTAACATATTAATCTCATATGTCAATTTTTATTTTGTTTATATGACAATATTTTCTAAATTTTTTCCGTCAAATCTTTGCAAAACTATTGTCATTCTATTTGTAAATATATTTAAAGACTGATAAGTAATAATGATATGGGTTTCAGCGAACTTACCACATCAAGTGATCAATTTAGGTTAGTTGCACCGTACCCACCTGCAGGTGATCAACCACGGGCAATATCTCAACTCACAAATAATATTCTGTCTGGAATGCAGTACCAAACTCTCTTAGGAGTAACTGGTTCTGGAAAAACTTTCACTATGGCAAATGTGATACATAATCTTCAACGTCCTGCACTTGTAATAGCTCATAACAAAACATTGGCTGCACAACTTGCTTCTGAGTTTCAAGAATTCTTTCCCCACAATGCAGTACACTATTTTGTTTCATATTATGATTACTATCAACCAGAAGCGTACATTCCCAGGTCTGACACTTACATTGAAAAAGATGCGCAAATAAATGAAGAGATCGATAGACTACGTCATGCAACTACTCAAAGTCTTATCTCTCGACGTGATGTGGTTATTGTCGCATCAATTTCTTGTATTTATGGCCTTGGTAACCCTCGAGAATATGTGAAACAAAAAATACCACTTAAGGTAGGGTCGCTATATCCTCGTCGAAAATTCCTTGCCCAGCTCATTGACATTCAATTCACACGTAATGATATTGAATTAAAAAGAGGCACGTTTCGTGTCATAGGTGAAACAATTGAAATATTTCCAAAAGTGCATGATGATCGATGGATTCGCCTCAAGTTTTTTGGAGACGAGCTTGAATCAATTGAAGAAATACATTTTCTTGAGGGAAAAGTAATTAAAAGTTTCACCTCATATGATATTTTTCCTGCAACACATTACACACCAGATAGAGAGCAAATGCCACAAATAATTAATTGTATTCGTGAAGAACTTAATGAAAGACTTAAAGAATTAAATTCACAAGGCAAAATTCTTGAAGCAAATAGACTTCAGCAAAGAGTTATTTTTGATATAGACATGTTGTCGCAGGCTGGATTCGTGCAAGGGATAGAAAACTACTCCAGGTACTTTGATGGAAGAATTACAGGACAACCCCCCTATACACTGCTTGATTTCTTTCCAAAAGACTATCTTCTTTTCGTTGATGAATCACATGTGACAATCCCACAGTCTCGAGCAATGTATGCAGGAGATCGTTCACGAAAACAAAATCTTGTTGACTACGGATTTCGTCTACCATCTGCATTTGATAATCGCCCATTAATGTTTTCGGAGTTTGAAGAGAGAATGGGGCAAACTATTTTTGTATCTGCTACTCCTGCCGAATATGAGTTGAAAAAATCCTCCTCAATTGTTGAACAAGTGGTGCGTCCAACTGGTCTTCTTGATCCTCTTATAGAAATTCATCCTATTGAAGGCCAAGTTGATGACTTGATACAACGTCTTAAGAGAATTGTCGAAAAAGGTCAAAGAGCCTTAGTTACAACACTTACAAAAAAACTTGCTGAAGATTTAACAGAGTATTTACAAGAGGCAGGGATTCGCACTATGTACTTACACTCAGATGTAGATACATTTGACAGATTAGAAACTTTGCGCGACTTACGTATGGGTGTCTTTGATTGTATAGTAGGTATCAATCTACTTCGTGAAGGTTTAGATCTTCCCGAAGTTTCACTTGTAGCCATACTTGATGCAGATAAAGAAGGTTTCCTGCGGTCTGACGTTTCTCTCATACAAACAATGGGACGTGCAGCACGTCACGAATCAGGTACAGTGGTAATGTATGCTGACCGCGTCACTGGCTCAATGCAAAGGGCAATAGATGAAACAAACAGAAGGAGAGCGATTCAAAAAGAATATAATAAGCTACATGGAATAGTTCCTCGCTCTACCTCACGAGGAATACGTGATGATCGTGTTTCTGGAGGAAAAAAACCCGAAGAAACAATCCACTCTCCTTGGATCAAGATATCAGAAGAGGATTGGTGTGCGCTTCCGCCTCACCTTCGCGCCGAAGGAAAAAAAGAAATTGAAGGTAATATGGAACTTGCCTCGCAAAATTTAGAATTTGAAAAAGCAATACGGTGGCGCGATAAACTCGCTGAGATACATACCTGGGAAAAGAAAAACCCCCTGTGAAGAAGACAAGGGGGTTAGCATAAGACTTAAAATGAATTTATCCCGGCTGCAATTTTTTCTAGTTCTCCTTCAAGGAGGGAGAATTTTATTATGAGAAAAAATTTTCGAAAAAAATTTTTTTCAATTTCGATTCTAAAAAAAATTTCATTCATTTCAGATAGGATCTCATTTGCTTTATCAATGGCTTGTGGGTTATTAAACTTTGATATTATTTCATAAAGATTATGCGCGTTTTCCATAAATAGATTTTTTTAAATGTTTAAAAGATCTCATCTTTTTCAAGAGGTATTGGCAATTTCATTTTTAGTTCTTCAAGAATTCTTTCTAATTCAAGAGTATATTCAAAAAGTGCATCGATGTTAGAAAGAATCTTTTTTGAACTGTCATATGAAATAGGAAGTCGGATTAATGGCATTTCTTGTTCCAACTCCTTATAACGCGAGAGAAGTTTTGCATACTGTTCATGGGGAACATGAATGTGTAATTGAGGTATCAATTCATTCATTTCATCCCTAAACTGATTGAGATATCTCACCATGGCAAGCACTTTGCTCACAGTGCTTTCAGATTGTTGTGATTTTTTTTGTAACATATTTCCTCCATTGTTTGTTTTAAAATCTTAAATAGTATTACATATTTTCTCTTAAAAATAAAGAGAGCCCTTCTTTAAAGAAGGCGCTCTATTTTATTCGCTATTTCTTGGCTGATTTTTTCTGGCGATTGCATACCATCTATTTTACTCCATTTTTCCCCTCTGAAGTAAGTATCAGCCAATACATACGCATTGTACCACTTTAATTGTAATTGCTCAGCTGCATTATCAAATTCACTACTTTTTTGAGCAAGCATTTTTCTTCTCTGCAATTCCTGAAGTGGGACAGATAAATAAAATACGTAAGAATCCCATCCTGATAAATCAAGAAAATTATTTATTTCGGTAATTTCTCCCCATCCCTCTTTCCCATTTGAGAATTCAGGTAATTGCAAAAGTTGGTATGCAAGAGAGCTTGGCCATCCACGATCAGAAATGATTATTGCACCAGTTTCCGCTATCTTTGCGAGTTTATCATACTGCTCAGCTCGTGCTGCCTGAAAAAGTCTCATTTGAGTTACTATATTTAGTTTTAAGAAATTTTTTTCTTCAATTAAATTTCTTATAAATTTACCGATAGTAAAATTACTTGGCTCAGTGGTTGTTTTGACTGGAATACCTTTTTTTTTGAGAATCTGCTCAACAATTGAAGCAATTGTTGTTTTTCCGCTTCCATCCATTCCTTCAATTATGAATACCTTTTTCATGAGAAATCTCCAATTATATATTTTTTTAAAAAGGAAACATACAAGGTAAGTCTAAAAAAAAGTATACACTGTTGTCAATTCCTACATATTTGTAAAACCTAGTATCAATCAGCTAAAGTTTGTGCATGAATAATGATTTTAACGGGGTATTTTTATGTGATAAACCAGCAGATTGGACATCCCATGATGTGGTGGGATGGCTTCGACCTCGTATAGGCATAACAAAAATAGGACATGGTGGCACTCTTGATCCTTTTGCAACTGGATTACTTCTCATAATGATTGGTTCGGCGACAAAACAAAGTGAAAACTTTAAAAAAACTAAAAAAAGATATGTAGGAACGGTCTTTTTTGGAGTTCATTCATCAACTAATGATTGTACTGGAATATTCACTCCAACAGAAAAATCTCTTCCAACACTTCAAGAAATCGAACAAGTCTTAAAGCAATTTCAGGGAGAAATTTTACAAATTCCTCCGATTTTTAGCGCAAAGAAAATAAATGGCACACGAGCATATTCAGCAGCAAGATCCGGAACTCCTCTACAATTAGCACCCCAAAAAGTAACTATTTTCTCACTCTCCACACTTTCATATGAACCTCCCTTGTGGCGCTTTTCACTTATATGCAGCGGTGGATTTTATGTCCGTTCACTCGCGCGTGATATGGGAAATATTTTAGGATGTGGCGCATATCTTCATTCTTTACGACGTGAATCTGTTGGAGACTTTTCGCTCCCAGGTTTTTGTCCTTCAGAACATAATACCCAGTATCATTCAAAAGAAGTATGGAGGGAAATACTTGAAAAATATCGCGCTCCACACTTGCGTAACCAATAAAAGATTGATACCTTATTTGCACGTGCCATTACCACGACTTTTTAACTGATTGAATTATATATGCCCAATAAGGCTAATGCTGCAAAAGCCCTCAGACAAAATAAAAGGAGAAGATTACGCAACGTACATCGCATTCGTACAATGGAGCACATGATTAAGGAATACAAAAAAGCGATTGCTTCCGGGGCGCCCATCGATGAACTCAAAAAAATTGCGCAAAAAGTACAACAAGCAATTGATAAAGCTGCACAAAAAGGCCCACTACACAAAAACACAGCCTCACGAAAAAAAAGCCGTATATTGCGTCCTCTCTCTCCCACACAACAAAAAATAAAACCTCTTAAAAAGGTCGTAAAATCGTCAAGAAAAGCACCTGCAAAAAAGTAAACACCAGGTGGAAGTCCACCTGGTCTTTTTTTATGCCCTCTACACCCCCGACTCATCAAATCATTTCGATTTTAAATAAATACTATCCAGATGCAAATTGTAGTCTACATTATACCACCCCATGGCAATTGCTTGCAGCAACTATCTGCTCGGCACAAAATCTAGATGCTACAGTAAATAAAGTAACCGAAAGTTTATTTGCAGAATTTCCTGACGCAGAGTCTGTCTCAAATGCGCCAATTAATTCACTACGTCTTCATACAAAAAAACTTAATTATTGGAGAAATAAAACAAATGCTTTGCGTAAATGCGCGCGTATTATAGCAAAAAAATATCACGGTACTCCCCCGTATGATCGTTCAGTTCTTGAGTCTTTGCCAGGCGTTGGTCGCAAAACAGCCTCAGTCTTTTTACATGAACTCAGCAATCAAACTGATTCGATTGTAGTTGATACACATGTGGGGAGGATTTCACAACGTATTGGATGGAGTAAGGAGAAAACTCCAGAAAAAATAGAGCGTGACTTATTGAAACATATTCCCCCGGAGTGGCGAAAAAAAATATCTCATATTCTTATAGCGCATGGGAGAGCTTTATGCAAAGCACGGACACCAAATTGTCTTCAATGCCCTCTCTCAAGTATGTGTAAGACAGGAAAAAAAATTTTAGCTAAAAAAAATTATTCTGATTCTGCTTAAAAACTTTTTTTTAAAAAGATATTTAGTAAATCCAAAATTTATATTTCTTTATATTTTCGCAATATTCTATAACATATCGTAAGTCATGATTTGTATATAAGGAGATAATAGCCTGAAATTTTAATAGTGCGTAGCGATATACCCCTTCTCAAAATACAACGTGCAAACTGAAAAGTTAAAAATGAAGAATCGATATTCAATAATTTTTGAATAAAAATATCTTCTATTATCGTCTTTATATTTTTTATATAAATATTTTCCAAATACATTCACATAGGTAAGCGATATGTACACAACACTGAAAAATTTTTATTCTAAAAACTCAGTTCTCATGGCAATTCTGAATCACTGAGGTGACATAGGTCAGTAAAACGTTAAATGTTACAACATCAGAAGTTTCTTAAACTGAACTCCTGAATTCGAAGCAAGACATGCATTGGTTAATATCTCTACTGAAGTAATTCATTTTTAAGTCTAGCGAACCTATCATAGAATAAGACCTTATGAAACAATAAGAAATTAATTACACTTTTAGTTGAGCAGAATATTCAAATTCTTCCAGAAGACTCGCGTATTTTACTTTTTCATTTAGCCTTTCTGTTTTGAGATCTTATAGCCTAGGGCTTGTTATTAATTTTATTTTTCAATATTTTCTAAATAAAAATTCCAATATGCAAACGCATTTTTATTATTTTTTCTTATATCTATCCACAATAGTGCCAACTTTTCATACCTCTGTAGAAGAGTTTGTAATGTAGGTACACGATGCGCCAGACTTTGTGCTTTTTTCCAAACAAATGGTTTTACTCCCTCTGGGACAAAAGTAGTATCATTTGATTCCATAGCACTTTTTGCCATAATTACCATTCTGAATTGCCAATCTATTCTTACAAGCAACTCTTCAATTTCAGAAACCTCAGAAATGAGTTGAGTACCGCTTCGAAATAGTTTTCCATTTCCTAAAACAGCTGCCTCTGCAAGCAAAAAAATATTATCATCTGAAAATTCATCTCTCGGTAAAATATCGAATACTGTTACTTTTGATTGGGGTGCAAATGACAGAATTGCAGTTTCGATCCAATTTAATTTATCATCGGTAATCTCGTTTAAAAGATAAGAATATAATGTATCAGAAAAAGTATTATCAAAAATCAACTTTTTTTCATTCATTAATGATAAAAAAATAGCATGTTGTGACTTTACTGAAGGAGTAATTTCCTCTTTTGTTACTTCATGTAGTGGTGCAAATACTTCTGAAAGAGTAGACGAGTGGTTAGAAAGAAAAACTACAGTAAGATCATCTCCTGCGGATGTTAAAAGTGGAGAAATATGCCTAATAAAATCAGTATCTTCATGCCGTGAAACATCGGGGACATGAATAAAAATAAGACGAGGAACTGAAAATAATCCCCCCGTAATTTCTTGTGCAAGCTTATCCATGTTTTCCGCTATGACACTTCCTATTCTAAAATCATAGTATGTTATTTTTCCAAAAGGATATTTTTTTTTAAATATTTTTATCCACTCTTTTTTTTTATAGCGTAACCAAAAAGTAAATGGGGAAACCCACCATCGTACTCGGACAAGATGTCTGCTCATGTCACTTCTTTTAAATCTTCCCAATTCTCCCCACAACGTGCATTCACCTGTAAAGGCCCTGGGAATTCATTAACAATTTTCATTTCATGCGCTATTTTTTTTACAAAGGATTGAATCTTTTCTGAAGGAACTTCAAATAATAACTCATCATGCACTTGAGAAATTAAGTGGACTCCCCTCAAATCAGGGTCATTTTTGATACATTCATACACACGAATCATTGCCCGCTTCATTATATCAGCAGCAGTTCCTTGCATAGGGTAATTCACTGCAGCACGCTCGGCGACCGCACGTTCGCGTGTACTCCCCTTTAAACCAGGTAGATATCTTCTACGTCCAAAAAAAGTCTCTACATATCCATGAGTTTTTCCAAAGGTAATGACCTCAGCTAGATAACTTTGGATATTCGGAAAAGAAAAGAAGTAATCTTCTATAAATTTTTTTGCTTGTGCACGCGTCAAGCCCGTCCTCTCTGCCAACCCAAATACTCCCATACCATATAGTATCCCAAAATTAATTTCTTTTGCCGCGCGTCGCATTTCTGGAGTGACACTTTGTAAAGGAATATTGTGTAATAGAGATGCGGTCCATGCATGAATATCTTGCCCCTCAGAAAAGGCGTGCAACATTTTGTGTTCCTTTGCAAGGAAGGCAGCGACTCTTAATTCTAATTGTGAATAATCCATTGATACAAGAAGCATGCCCTCTCTTGCAACAAAGGCCCTTCGTACTGATTTTCCTAAATCTGTTCGGGTCGGAATATTCTGCAAATTTGGATCCGAAGATGAAAGTCTTCCTGTGGCAGTGATTGTTTGATTGAAATGAGTATGAACTCTTTCATCCTTGTCGCAAACCTTAGGAAGCACTCTTACGTAAGTATTAAGCAATTTTGATAATTCACGATACTCTAAAAGAAGAGCGGGGAACGGGTGTAGTTGTGAGAGCTTTGCAAGGGTATGTGCATCCGTAGACCACCCTGTTTTATTTTTTTTTGATCCGCCCTTATCCAAACATAAACGATTAAATAATACATCAGCAACTTGTTTTGGAGAATCGGGATTAAAATCTTTACTTTCTGTATACAGATTTAATTCTGAGAGTACTTCATTTTTTCTTGCAGTTAACTCTAGTTCCAATTCTGTTAAATATTTTTTGTCAATCTTCATCCCCGCATTTTCCATTGAGGTGAGAATTGGTGGCAACGGTTTTTCCATTTTTTCGTAAATCTCTCCTTGAGATAACTCGTACATTGTCTGATATGTCCATATATATAATGCTTCACATACTATTACTTCTGTATATTCGTCCGCGTCTTGTACTTCAGAAATGACTCCTATTTTTTTTCCATTTTCTAACAAAGAACTACTCCATGTATAACAAGAAATACAATAAAGCATCAAAGATACATCATCAATGAGATGAGGAATAATCCATCCCTCTTGCGAAAACAAATGTAGTACATGCTTCGCGCTATAAGTAATGAATCGCACAGAGAGAACTTCTTGAACTTCGCTATTATGTTCAATACAAAAAGAAAGAGGAATCATCCAAACTGTTGTCTCATCACATTTACAATATATACCTTTAAACATTTTTTCATTTGAATGAGCTACTGTATCTTCTTTCAATGTGATAATTCTCCTTTTACTCTGAAACCATAATTTCTTGAATTCAGAAAAATTTTTTTCATTTACCTCAATCTTTCTCAAGAAAACTCCATTATTTATTGTAGGAAGTTGCTTAGATATTTTTTGAGTAGATTGTGAATAAGTCGACATAGCATCTGTCGAGTTAAGGAAGTTTTTATTTTCATTTTTTAAAAAAACTAAAAACTTATCAGTAAGGGTGGTGAAGCCAAACTCAGTTTTTAAATGCATCACATCATGAGAAGAAAATTGTGGCCATTGCGATTGCAAGAAATCAAATGAAACAGGGGCATACGCATCTATTGAAACCATTTTTTTTGTGAATCTAATCTCATCAATTGCAGAAATAACTAAGTTTTGTACACGTGGTGTAATTTGGATGTCTCTTTCTTTTGCAGCGCTTATTATAGATTCACAATCTCCAAATTTTTTTACGAGCTCAGTCGCAATCTTTTCTCCTATACCCTTGGCGCCAGGTAAGTTATCAGAAGGATCACCCCGTAATGCTTTGTAGTCAACCCAATAAGTATGTGAAAAGTCATATTTATTTTTAAATACTTCCTTGTTATATAATGTATCGGATCCGAATCCAATCTTTGGAGTGAGTACCCATACCCTATCATCAATCAATTGCAACATATCTTTGTCACCTGTCAAAATAACCACATCATGTTCTTGACTTGCTTGCCGTGCTATAGTCGCGATAATATCATCCGCCTCATATCCTGAAAAAGAAATTATTGGTATCTTTAGCCAAGAAAGTGCCTTTTCTAATTCAGAAATTTGTACCACCAAATCTGTAGCTGGTTCAGGCCTTTGCGCTTTATATTCTTGATGCACTATTTTCCTTAAAGTAGGCTCTGGTCTATCAAATGCTGCAATAATATTCTGAGGTTTCGTCTTTAAAATAAATCTATATAATATAGATAAAAAGCCATATACCGCCCCTAAGGGTTTACCGTGGTATTCAAGTGGTGGTAATGCCGCATATGCCCGAAAAAGTAGTGCAAAACTATCAATTAACAAAAGCGGATTACGTGGCACTCGCATATCTACAAGATTAGCTTGTAAAGAAAAAAATGCCTATACGTGCTATGATCATGATATGATTTTTTCTTGGAATGAACTTTTCTCCCTTTTACTCGCAGTTGGATCGGGCTTATTTATTGGAATAGAACGAGAACGTAACGCCTTTAAAGAAAAGGTGCTGTCCCTATTTAGTCTTCGCAGTTTTGTGTTTTTTGCATTGGGAGGATGGCTTGCGTCTTATTTTGGATTATTGTACGGGCCTATTGCAATGGCTGCGACGGCACTTACTCTTACTGCAGTTGCGATCATTGGCGCATTTGTAAACCGAGAAAGTTATCCTAGTTTAACCAGTGAACTTGCTGCTCTTTTTTGTATAGGTATTGGTCTTCTTTCTCGTGCTGAGCCTTATACGGCAGTGGTAATGGCAATATTAGTTATATTAGGTCTCACACTTAAAGAAAATTTGCAAGAATTTGCTCTTGGTCTCAAAAAAGAAGAATATTTGGCAGCCATAAAAT
>Ga0272446_1003105_pt1 | contig 21511 bp, 13 predicted proteins | sample YNPCB0061_FD_194587 | JGI IMG/M metagenome (GOLD analysis project Ga0272446, IMG submission 194587) | Hot spring microbial mat communities from Yellowstone National Park, WY, United States - YNP-CB-006-1 | ecosystem: Environmental > Aquatic > Thermal springs > Hot (42-90C) > Sediment | place... | reverse complement strand
CCAAACAAAATAAAGACCACACCAAACATCCGCACATTTGCGTCGGCTGCGGTGGCAGGAATCAAGCCACTTACCCACAGCACACCGACGAGCACCACCATTCCACGAGCAGCGTAGTTGACGATAAGCAGAGTTTTATTCATAGATTTTGCCCCTAACCTAAAGCACGTAGAGACGCACTTGTGTGCAAGCCACGTCTCTACGCGAAATGACTGAGTACTGTTTTTCAATACTGTCAGCGAAATCATCATCGCAATCGGAACACAATCGGAATGCTAACCCAACAGTCAATTGGCTGGTTATTTTGGATGGCAGGAGTAAAGACCGCGCTCATCGTTGCTTTGACTGCTGCATCGTTCAGCAGCTCTGAATCCGTAGATTCAATCAGGTATTTTTTGGGTACGCCGTTTTTACCCACGAGGACGCGAATATTGACTTTTCCTTCAATGCCAGCGCGTTTTGCCAATTCTGGGTACACCACTCTACGCTGAAGGTCTTTGATATCAATGTACGGCTCTTTCTCTACGGGAACGAAGTCGTAAGCACTTGGCTCGTCCTCACGCACTTCCACCTCTACATCTTTTGCCAATCCCAAAAATCCTTGGTCATTACCGTCGCCACCAGTCGTGCTGGCACGAGAAACTTCTTCCACATTGGCGAAGTCTTTCATATCGGGCGTAACCAAGGCATCTGGCACAGGCACGGGTGTGCCTGCACGAGCGGCAGGTCCTGCAATGGTCGTTGGCGGCGGCGGCGGCGGCGTGTCGGCTTGCTGTGCTGGCGGTGGCGGCAGTTGCGTGAGTTTCATTTTGTTGACTGCTGGACCCTTTTTAGCGGCAGCTTCAGAAGCCCGCAAAAATGCCCAGTAGCCCAGCAAGAGCAATGCCGTGAGTGAGACCGCGTAGATAAAGCCGTTACGCGTAGAAAGTTGAATGTATTTTTTCAACTCTACCGCGCCATAGCGACCATCATTCATTGGTTGAGCAACGCTTGTCATAACGCTTTGAGCTCCTCAATTTTTTCGGGTGTCATAGGCGTAAGCGCGAATTTGCGCTGACGGGTGATGTTCTCAGCACTGAGTTTTTGGATGATGTCGGATTCTGCAATATTGAGTTCGTCCAACACCGCTACCACAAACCCGTACGGAACTTTTTTACCAAACTGAAGAGAAGTGATGAGCCGATTTTTTACGCGCATGTTCTCTGTAATTGCCAGAGAACGCAATTCCTTCAAGTCTTTGACCAGCGTCGGCGGTTCACCACCCAAACTTTTGAAAATTTTGCTATCGTCACGAACATAGAGGATAAGCAGTTCTGACTGCTTTACGTCAACGTTCTCGGTCTCAGGTGGAATCGACATCTCCATTGTTTGTGGAGTGTTCAGTGTTGTTGAGAGCATAAAAAACGTCAAAAGCAAGAATGCGATATCCACAAGCGGGGTCATATCCAGCACAAAGCCGACACGTTTTTTCTTTTTCCGTTTTGTGGCAAACGAGCCGCGTTTTACTTTCGCTTCTCGTTGTAATCCACCGCCACCGCCGCCCATAATGTGCTCCTTCAGTGAAAAAGTGATTTAAAATCTGGTGTTAAAATTGAGCATAACCTTCTTGCGACACAAGCACACTCTGAGCAGGTACAAGCACGAAAGCCTTCCCGACTCAGTCCTTTGTTGGCTTATCCTTGTTTTTCGGTCACAAAATTAAAGATAGTGGCGTTACTTTTTCGCAGCACCTCCATCATATCCTCGACCCATTTGTATTGAATACGCTTGTCAGCATCTACAGCGAATTTCATCTTGATATTCACGATACGAGTTTGCTTGACCAGTGCTTCTAATTGTTTAAGGTCAACTTTTAACTGCGTTTTTTCGCGCATTTCGTTCGGCAGTGATATCGAAGGCGCGTAATATACAATCTTGCGGTCAGCCTCATTAGAAAGTGAGTAGTAATACGATGTATCGTTCAGCACCGTATCAATAGCGATTTTAATCAGCGCAAGATTCTGGTCGGGCAACTTCGACGTGTCTGCTGAAGCAGTTGGGCGCTTGATTTGAAATTTTTGCTCATTTTCGGTGTCAGACTTGAATTTTGCCGTGAACATAAAAAACGTCAGCAGCAAAAACGCAATGTCCACCAAAGGAGTCATATCAAGCACAAAACCGACGCGCTTTTTCTTGACTTTACCCACAATTGGTCTCCGGTTAAAAAGGTTATGAAATCATCGTTGCGTCAAGAAAGTATGTTGAAGAGGGTGCTATGGGAACTGTCTTGTACTGTTGGTATTGCTAGTTCAACAGCACCCGTATCCAGCATTATTTCTTTACCTTAACCGTCAAGATTTCCGTCACGCTCAAGATAGCCTCATCAATCGTGTAGGTAAAATCATCTACGCGTGTTGTGAAGAAGTTGTAGAACACGATGCAGATAACAGCACCAATCAGACCACCAGCGGTGTTGTACAAGGCTTCCGAAATACCAATCGAGAGTGATTGTGCGGACACTGTGCCGCCGGCACCCAGAGCAGCAAACGCACGAATCATCCCGAGCGTTGTACCAAGCAAGCCCACCATTGTTGCAATAGAAGCAATCGTGGAAAGCATCACCAGATTTTTCTCCAGCAGTGGTGTTTCAAGATTTGTTGCCTCGTCAATAGCGCGTTTGACTTCGAGCATTTTTTTCTCGGGGTCAATATGGTCATTATTTTTTACAGTTTGGTATTTCTCCAAGCCGGCTCGCATGATATTTGCTAAACTGCCACGCTGTTGGTTGCAGGCTTCTAAAGCCGCACTGACATCATCGGCTTCCAGATATTCTTCGAGCTTTTTCGCAAATTTTGCCATATCTTCCTTGCCGGCAGCCTTTCTCAAGGCCAAAAAACGCTCGATAACAAATGTAATCGCAATGATAACAAACGCCAGCAGTACTGCTACCAGAGGTCCACCTGTGTGAATTGTTCCAAGGACATTGCCCGGAAGAGGCTCGTGGCGCATAGCACCATCTTTAAAGTTTGCGGGATTACCCATAATAAACCACCACACGCTAAATCCAACAATCATAGCAAGCGTAATGACGATGGTGTTGAGTGCCTTCATAAGAACAACTCCTGAAGAAAAATGGTAAAAAATTGGTTATGAATTAGATGAAAAATGCTTTATTGCTTCGTCCACTGAAGAATACATCTCGAAAACTAAGGTGAGTTTGGTTATCACAAAAATATTTTCGATACTTTTGTTAATACCACACAGTGCCATTTTGCCTCCGCGTTTCGAGATATTTGAGTGTGCTGAAATCAGAACACCAAGTGCAGTGGAATTAAGATAGGTCACATTTGCCAAGTCTGCTGCCACGAATTGTTTGTCAGTTGCAGCAAACTTTTTGAATTCTTCACGCAAGGCATCGGTTTCATCGCCGCCGATAAACTGACCTTTCATGCGAATAATTGTTACTAACTCTTGTTCTTCTACGGTGATATGGTCGAGCATGATACCTCACTTTGCAAGTGATGTGCTATCTATGTGATGTGCTATTTATGGTTATGGTAGAATGTGAGTGCACCATAGAGCCTGCTGAATTTGAGATGCAGTGTTAGCGGTTAGTGGTAGTCTTTGCCAAAAGCATAAGCCATCTGACCTGATAATTTGACCTGATAATCCATAACAGCAATGCAGCACTAACCTCGCAACAAATATTTCAGATTTCACTATTTCAAATTTCACGAGTGGTTCGATCATGCACCAAGCATTTGTACCAAACTTGTGTGGGAATAGCAACTTGAAGCACTCTATTCCTATTTGGCAAGAATATTATGTTATGTAGCGGATTGCTTTTCGCCTTGAACATCGCCTCAAATCAAGGTTTTGTCCTAAGCACGGCGAAAATTTACATCAAAAAATCTACGTTGTCAAAAAATTTATGAAACAATACGAAGATTTTTTCGTTCCATCTTGTCGTATGCTCCACCTACTCACCTTGCACCACCAAATTTACGCACGCACAACAACACGAGGAATTCCAGCAAAATCCTGAACAACGCTCACACTAAAGCCTTGTTCTTCAAATGCTTTCACCACCTGAGACTCCTGAGCATAGCCAATTTCCACAGCAAACAGTCCGTTGCTCTGCAACAGTGCGGGGAAAATTGCTGCAAAACGCCGATAAAACGTTAAACCATCATGCCCGTCGGTTAATGCAATCGAAGGTTCATACTGCCCAACCTCTGCTTGCAATTCAGGCATTTCGTCGGCAGCAATGTAGGGAGGATTGGACACAAGAACATCAAACCGCCCATATTCCTTCTGTAAGGTCGCTACACCCTCGTGCGTAAGAATATCTATCGTCCGAAACTCCACATTATGGACACCTAAACGTTCAGCGTTGCATTGAGCAGTGGCCACAGCCCGTGCAGAAACGTCTATACCTACGACACGCAAAGCAGGATACTGTTTCGCCAGAGCTAACGCTATGCAGCCAGAACCTGTGCCAATGTCTAATAATACCCGCAAGCCCGCGTCCGTATAACCCGTTTCGCCAGAACATTTTGCACGAAGTGCCGCAATAACGCTTTCTACCAATACTTCCGTTTCTGGACGAGGAATGAGCACATCAGGCGTAACAACAAGATTCAGACCATAAAAATCGGTTGTGCCAAGAATGTACTGCAACGGCTCAAATTTTGCTCGGCGGCGAACCAATGGGCGCAAAGCGTCTAATTCTTCGCCACTTAAAGGCTTGTCAAAACTCGTGTACAGTTGCACACGGCTTAATCCTGTGACATGAGCAAGAAGCAATTCCATGGTTAGCCGTGGGCTGTCGATGTTTTTCTCTTCAAAAAACTGTTTGCCCCACTGAATCATCTCTATCACTGTCCACGTTTTTTCCATGTATGGTTGTCCTTGTCCTCTTGTCCTAATGGCTGAACTTATCGCCGTGCATCGGCAATCAATTTCAGTACCGCCATGCGTACAGCCACGCCGCGCTCAACTTGCGAAAGGATGAGCGACTGCGCCGCATCAGCAACCTCAGACTCCAGTTCAATGCCTCGATTGATAGGACCCGGATGCAGAATCGCCAAATGAGGCTTTTGCTCAATGTGGCTGTGTTTTACGCCAAAATAGCGCACAAATTCGCGCAGCGTTGGAATTAAGCCTTGCTGCATCCGTTCGTGCTGAATCCGCAGCACATTCAGCGCGTCTGCCCATTGCACAGCATCGTCAATATGCTTAAACATCCGTACACCCAGTGCTGAAAGGTCGGGCGGCATCAGTGTTCCGGGTCCGCACACGGCAACCTCAGCACCCAATGCTTTGAAAACGGGAATGCTGGAGCGTGCCACACGACTGTGCAAAATATCACCCACCAAGCAATAGCGCATACCCTGCAGTGCCGACTGCATCTGGCTTGCCGACGAGGCAAACTTCTGTGCCATCGTGAAAGCATCCAACAAGGCTTGCGTGGGATGTTCATGCTGACCGTCGCCAGCGTTGATAATGCTACTTTGCACACGCGGCGCACGTGAAGTCAAGAATTCATGAGCTCCCGAAGCCGCATGGCGCATTACCAAAATATCCACATTCATTGCCTCAATGTTCAGCACCGTATCCAAGAGCGTTTCGCCTTTGTTCACGCTGCTGGAAGCCGCTTGAAAGCCTGTTACTTCGGCGGAAAGGCGCTTGGCGGCAATTTCAAATGAAACGCGCGTGCGCGTAGAATTTTCAAAAAATGCCAACACCACCGAAACACCCTGCAAATCCTTGGTTTGACGCTGTGGCGCATGAAGCACGGTCAGATATTCTGCTGTGCGAGCAAAAATGTGCATGATGTCCTCTCGTGAGAGGTCATAAGCACTGATAAGGTGTTGCGAGCGCATTGCTTGTGCTTGATGTTATGAAGGCAAGGTACTCAACGTTAGCAATCCGAACATCAGAAATCACGGACTGGCGCGGTCTGCGGCAACAAGCCTTAGCAACCAAACCTCAGCCATTTCACGTCATTGCAGGCGCAAAAAAACCGCCCTCAAGAAGCATAGTCTTTGCGGGCGGTTTTCTGAGGAAAAAAGGCAAAGAAGCGCATTACTTCTTCTTTGCAGGAGCTTTTTTCGCAGGAGCTTTCGCGGGAGCGGCTTTTTTTGCGGGGGCGGCTTTTTTCACGCCGTTTGCCACGTCTTTCAAGCCTTTACCCGGAGTAAATTTCGGCACTTTACGAGCCGGAATTTTAATCGTTGCTCCCGTGCGTGGGTTTTTGCCGTTGCGAGCAGCACGTTTTGCTACGGAAAATGTGCCGAAGCCAATAAGTGCCACCGAATCGCCTTTTGCAAGCGTGTCGGAAATAGCGTCAAGCACGGCGTTTAACGCTCTCTCTGCTTGAACTTTTGTCAAGCCGGCACCAGATGCTACTGCATCAATAAGCTGTCCTTTATTCATACAAGCACTTGTATAAGGTTAGCGTAAAGTGAATTCGGTGCGAAAATAGGCGATTTCTTTCTGCACTGCAAGAAAAAAATACTTGACAACCCTGATTTTATGCGGTTTTTTGCATTTTTTTTTCCACACACTCCTCATAAAGCCTCACAGTGTCTCTTTTGGCACGGATTTCAACGTCAAAGAATCAAGCATTAACGAGGCTTGCAAAGGATTTTGTTTTTTTTGCCTCAGCACATACTTCTTTGAATAGATAAAAAAAAATTCTCTATTTTTGCCCTTCGTACACCAACAAACCTTGTTTTCACGTGCTGCTTGCGCCTTAGAGCAATGTCATGCTTACGAAATGCTTTTGCGATAATTCATTGTTTTTACTCACCCTTCTTTCGTGCTGCATTATATGAAATTTTTGCACCGTTCTCTACTGGGTCAATCACTCAACATCAATCGTGCCTTTGAAAAACCCCTGCGCGATAGACAATACCACAGACAACACCATAGACAGCACCATAGACAAACCGCGCCCTTGGGCTTGGTTACGGCTTTTGGCATACTGAGCATGCTCATGCTGAGCATGCTCGCAGCGTTGTGCTCACCTGCTTCGGCGCAAGCCCAAACTTTGCAGTACGAAGTCGCGTACGGCTCGGTTCGTTATGCACCGAACGAAAATATCGCTCAATTCGACGAACGCAAGCACAGCCTCCAAAGCGCGTTGTTTGCTGGCAAAACAACAGATACTCAACGACAATTCTACGTAGTGTTGCAATTTCATACTATTCCGGGCATTGATGCCACGGCACGGCTTAAAGCCTCTGGTGTGGAGTTGCTTGAATACGTTCAAGGCAATGCCTACTTTGCAGCAGTCCCAGAACGACTAACAGCAAGCGACTTGAAAGCGATGAACGTCCGCGCTCTTGACCCCATTCGCAGCGAAGGAAAACTTCCTGCCGCACTTGCTGCGGGCGACGTTCCCGAGCAATCACGAGTACAACAAGGTTTTGCTGACCTTGTGGTGTCCATCTACGAGACCATAAGCCGTGAACGTGCCGTAGAGGCACTGCAAGCCTTTGGTGCGAACATCGTGAGCGAGCGCACAGGATTTTCCAGCTTTGTCGTGCGTGTGCCGCTTGACCGTATTCGCGCACTGGCTGATGAACCTTACGTGTTACACATTAACGCGCTTTCACCAACGCCAGTTACTGATAATCGACCGGGTCAAATGAGCCACCGCGTGAACACCCTGCGCTCGAACAACACCAGCATTTTTGGCGGGCGAAACTTAACAGGCGAAGGTGTGCGCGTGGGAATGTGGGACGGCGGTGGCGTGGGCAATCACATTGACCTCAATGCTCGCCTAACACAAATAGAGCCCGGTCCGTACAATTTTCACGGCTCCCACGTCATAGGCACTATTGGCGGTGGTGGGCACCGTGACCCCACAGCAGAAGGCATGGCTCCGCGAGCGCGGCTGTTTTCATGGGATTTCGGTGGCGATATTGTTCAAGAGGAATTACGCGGTATCACCACAGCTACCACGTCCATAGCGATTTCTTCACATTCCTACGGCGCAAACCCTACATCGTTATCGTTTGGGCAGTATAACACCGACAGCCGCGACATGGACAATCTTGTGCGGCGGTTTCCGTATTACAGCCACATTCACTCGGCGGGGAACTCCGGTCCGACGGCGTTTACCATTACCTCGAATGAGTCTAACACCAAAGGCGCGAAAAACATTATCGTTGTTGCCAACATGACCAACATCAATGATATTGCTGCCTCAAGCAGCCGCGGACCTATGCAGGACGGACGTTTAGTGCCGCACATTGCTGCGGTGGGAACAAATGTGTGGTCAACCCAGAACAACAACACCTACGGGTTTCTGTCGGGAACTTCGATGGCTACGCCCGGTGTGTCGGGAACAATGGCACTGCTCTATCAACGGTTCTACCAACTCAACAATAACGCCCAACCCCGTGCAGCACTGATGAAAGCTCTGGTCTGCAACACCGCCGATGATGCTGGAAATCCCGGACCAGACTACACGTTTGGCTACGGGCGCATAAACGCCTTGCGCGCGGTTGAAGCACTGGAACGGCGTTGGTACAGCATTGACAGTGCCGGCAATGGCGACACTCGCACAACCACGATTATTGTGCCGGCAGGAATTCAGGAACTCAAAGTGATGATTTGCTGGACAGACCGCGAAGGAACGCCATTTTCACCAGCATTGGTGAACAATTTGAATATGCAAGTTTCTGGTCCAAGTGGCACATTTAATCCGTGGATTGTGGATGCCTTTGCCCCAGACCCAATCAGCCCGTTTAACCGTGCCGTGCGAGGCGTGGACAACGTCAATAACGTTGAACAAGTAACCATTCCAACGCCCACACCCGGCACCTACACCGTAACCGTCACGGGCGCAGCAGTGCCGTTCGGACCGCAAGAGTATGCGCTTACCTACGACCTTGTGCCAACGGGTGGCTTGCGGATGACCTTTCCAACGGGCTTGGAAACATTTGTTTCGGGCAGACAGGAATTTATTCGCTGGGAAGCAGCAGGCGTGACGCAGCCATTCCGTGTAGAGTTTTCAACGGATAACGGCACGACGTGGCGCACGATTTCCACCGCAGTACCGCCCACAGACCGTGTGCTGGCGTGGGTTCCACCCGCAGACGTTGTAGCAGAGCGCGTAACCGTGCGTGTTAGCAGTGGTACGCTTTCTACGACGAACACGGTCAGTTTTGCGGTGCTTCGCACACCAGAAAACCTTGTCAGCGAATCGGGCGACCGTCGGGCGCAGATGTTCTGGACACCCGTTCTTGGCGCGGCACAGTACGAAATTGTGCGCTTTAACCCCCAAAACGAGACATGGCAAGCAGTAGCAAGCACCACAGGCAGCAGTTTTGTGCTGACCAATTTGGAAAACAACGTCCGCACATGGTACAGTGTGCGTTCGGTCTCAGCAAACGGTACTCGCAGCGAACGCGCTGTTGCCATTAGTGCTGCGCCCAGCGTGCCATACACGGTCACGGGGCAGGTCATTGGCGATGGTCTGCCGTTTGGCGGCGTGGAAATCACAGTGAGCGGCGATAACAGTTTCCGTGTGGTTACTGACGCGGCAGGACGTTTTACGCTCAATAATTTGACGGGCGAAAACACGATTCGTGCTACACGCGATGGCTACATCTTTTTGCCAGAAACGCGCACATTTCCGTTCGGCACTACGGGCGCACAAACACTCACGTTTACCGCTACCAAAGCGTTGCAAGTGGGCGTACCGGGTGGCAATGGCAACAATAACGCTACGAGTATCTTTACGCCGTATTCTGGCGTGAACCGCAGCGTCAAAACTCACTTGCTTGTCAGAGCGTCTGAATTGGCGGCAATTGGCGCACAGCGCGGCAACGTAAACGCGTTGGGCTTTTTGGTCGCGGCAGTCAATGAATCGAACCCACTGCTCAACTTTTCTATTCGCATGGCAAATACGTCAATTGCCACGCTTGCAACGGTAACAGCAGCCACGCGCTTTGCTCAGGCAAACTTTACGAATGTCTTTGCCACCAGTGCACACATACCAATTGAAGGCTTGAACCTGCACACCTTTCAGCGACCCTTTGCATGGGACGGCACGTCGAACGTATTGATTGAAACGTGTTTCGATGGCTCTATCGCAAAAGCCACGCCGACTATGCAGCGCACAGGAACAGCGTTCTTAAGCGTTCATGTTCACGCTACGGATGCCACAGGTGTCTGCGATTCGGTAAGAGTCATCACCAGTTCAACGTTCCGCCCAAACATGGTGTTCAGTTTCGAGCCAGTGGGTGGTGTGCCGCCGCCGCTGCCACCGCGCACAATTTTCCCTGCCGACGGCGCATCGCAACTCAGCACAACCACCACGTTTACGTGGCAGCGTATTCCCGACGTGGATGCGTATCGTGTGGAAATCTCGCCCACAGCCGCGTTTACGCAAGTGATTCAAAGCATCACGGTCTTTGCGCCTTCGACTACGGCTTCCGAGGTCTCGGCAGAATTTCCAGCAGGGCAAAGCCTGCTACACGGTACCCGCTATTTCTGGCGCGTTCGGGCAGTACGCGGCTTCGGTGCTTCAGCCATCAATGGTGAATGGTCAGCCGTAGCCTCGTTTACCACAATTCCCGTAACCGACGTGCCACAAGTTCCGTTCTTTCTGGGCGCAAGCACGGGCGAAATTCGCCGAACATCGTTGCCGTTGATGGGTTCTATCGCGCCGCCGCCGATTGTACGCAGTTACACGAGCGTTCTTGGTATGGCAGTGGATACGCTGAACAAACGCCTCTTCGTTGTTCGCGGCGGTGCGCCGGGCACCGATGAACAGTTTATTACCCGCAGCGACTTGAACGGTGCTAATCAGTTCGATGTGGTAGCTGACCGTGGAACGCTCATTGATGTGGCATTGGACGTGAACGCAGGGCAGATGTACTGGACAAATTCGGCGGGTGGCACGATTCACCGCGCTGATATGTTCGGCAGAAACTCTACGGTGCTGGTAAGCGCGCAAACCAATCCTTGGGGGCTGGCGTTGGACTTAAGCGGCGACAAAATGTACTGGACGGAGTTAAACGGCTTCCGTGTGCGCCGTGCGAATGTGGACGGCTCAGGGATTGAAACGCTCTTCACAGGCACCACGGCTCTCAGGGGCTTGAAAATCAATCCTGCCACAGGACACATTTATTTTGCTGAAACTGCCACAGGCACGATTTGGCGCATGAATTTGGACGGCTCGAACCGCGTGGCGTTTATCCGCGAACCCGGCACGGGTGCAGCGCAAGGGCAACCACGCGATATTGAGTTGGACGTGGCAAACAACTGGATTTACTGGACAAATCAAAATCTTGGCACTGTGGTTCGCGCACGGTTAAGCGATGGCTCAAATCGTGAGGTTATCACGACTGTGGCAACCGTTGTGGGCTTGGGGCTTGGTACGGGCGCATTTGGTGCGCCGTTCAACGTAACGGCATTTGCACCCACACAAACGGTTGTGCAGGGCTTGGCAAATCGCGTCGTGGGCGTGGAAGTTGTGGGCGGTTCTGGCAACGTTCGCCTGACAGCGCGTTTAGACGGTAGTTCCAACGGTGTGCTGAGCGTGAACACCACTATTGCAGGCGGTGTAACGGCTGAACAAGTCATGGGCAATGGTACAAGCTCAGTAACGATTACCGCGCCGCGTTTGGCACTCAATCGTACCTTAGCTGCACCGAACGGACTGGCATACCGTCCGACAACTACTGGTCAGCAGCGCATTATCGTCAGTGGTGCAGACGGCTCTGGCACAAGTTCACCCGAACGCACGATTACGATGAACATCATTTCGGCTTCTACGCCGCTCAGACTCGACTACCGCACCTTACCACAAGCCGAACTCACTGCTGGAAGAGCACTCAACGCTGTGCAAGTGGCGGTGGTGGATGTGGCTGGCAACGTGGTAACAGGCGATACCCGCGAAATCACCCTCACGGCAACCCTCGTGGGCGCAACGCCGCCCTTTACCACAAGCGTTCGGGCTAATGCTGTGGCTGGTGTGGCAACGCTTTCGGGCATTACGTTGAACCGCGCTGGCACATACGCTGTGGTTGCAACAACAGCAAGCCTGCCGAATTTGCCAGCACTCCAAGTCAATGTCAATCCGGCAGACCTAACCACGATTGTCTTTACGAGTGCACCCGCAGCCACCGTGCCAGTACGCGGCATTACAGCAGCAACGGTACAGTTGCGTGATAATTTCGGCAACCGCGTTATCAACACGCCCGGAACTGTAACCCTCACGTTCTCCTCCACAGGTGGCACAGTAACAAGCACAGGCACACTTCGCGCACCAACGCTGTTTGGTATTGCATCGTTCCCAAATTTGGTATTTACCGTGCCAGGAACGTATTCGCTGACGGCATCGCTGGCTATTGGCACAACGGGCAGTTTGTCGCTTGCTCCGCGCACGTTCGTCGTTGTTGCTCCACAAACAGCAACACGTGCGACAGTGGCGGCACTTGCGGCAAATGCCACTCATCAGCCTGCGGATAACCCACCAGCCAATATTCTCACGAATATAGATGCCACGCCAGACAATCCGTCAAAACTTGGGTTGGCTATCTATCCGAACCCCAGTGCAGGCGAATCGGTTACGGTAGAATACACCCTTGCAGAAGCCTTGCCGCGCATCAGTGCTGGCTTGCCGCCAATGCTTAGTGTGTATGACGCTCTTGGTGGCAACGTGGCAAGTCTTGCTCTGCCCTCGCTCACAGCAGGCAAGCACCGTCTGACGCTTGATACACGTTCGCTCGCGGCAGGCGCGTATCTTTGTCGCATCAGCACAGTCTTTGGCACACAATCGGTGATGCTCACCATTATCCGCTAAGACACTATGCGAAGACAAACGAAGAAGATAACGCACACTCAACGCTAAGTGCAGAGGTTGAGCGCAGAGAACGCAGAGTACACAGAGAGAAGAGCAATGCAGTGAAGTTGCTCTGCGCTTTATGTTCTTCAATGGTGAATTGACATCGCAAGCAAAAACGCCGTAGGATGGTGAATCCTACGGCGTTTGTTGTTTTCTTTGTTCTTTGTTCTTTGCTGCTTGCTCTTTCATGGTTTGTGCAAGGCTTTCTCAGTACACCAGCACATCATGCCTGTCCACAACCATTGTGTGTTCAAGCGGCGCGGGCAATGAGGATTCACCCATCAAGTATTCATCAACGCTGCGAGCCACATTGCGCCCTTCAGCAATTGCCCAGACTACCAACGACGCTCCGCGTGTGCAGTCGCCTGCGGCAAACACGCCTTGCTGCGAGGTAGCGAAACGTTTGCTCACCGCCACCGTGCCGCTTTTGGTTGTTTCCACGCCAAGTTTGCCCAAGAGCGGATATTCAGGATAACTAAATCCCACGGCTAACAGCACCAAATCAGTGGGAATCCGCAGTTTTTCGCCTTTAATGGATTGCACATTCAGCCGTTCCTCGCGGCGTAGCGAACGCCCTACTTTTACAGCTTCGAGTGCCTTGACGTTCCCAAAACCATCGTCCACAAAACGCTGCGTTACAACGGTAAATAGCCGCTTGCAGCCTTCTTCCTGAGAGCTTGATTCCGTAAACACCAACGGCACAAGAGGCCACCAAGGATTGCCATCGCCAGCAAGTTCCAAGCCACGCCCATGAATGTCCAATTGTGTTACCGAAGCCGCGCCCTGACGGTTTGCCGTGCCAATGCAGTCCGATGCCGTATCGCCACCGCCAATGACCACCACGTGCTTGCCATGCGCAGAAATACGCTCTTCATCGGCAATAGCATCGCCACAGTCTATGCGATTTTGCTGCGTCAGGTACTCCATCGCTGTTACCACGCCCGAAAGTGTACGTCCTTCCACAGGCACATCACGCGGCACGGTCGAACCAATTGCCAGCACAACAGCATCAAAGCTGCGTTTCAGGTCGCTCACGGTTACATCAACACCCACATTGACCGATGTGCGGAATTCAATACCTTCAGCACGAAGTTGGTTCACGCGGCGTTCCACTGCATTTTTTTCCAGCTTAAAGTTGGGAATTCCGTACACCAACAGTCCTCCAACGCGGTCATCACGCTCGAACACCGTCACCAAATGCCCCGCACGATTCAATTGCTGCGCTGCCGCCAATCCCGCCGGACCAGACCCCACAATCGCCACACGTTTGCCCGTGCGGTGCGTGGGCGGTTCGGGGTGAATCCAGCCTTCTTGCCAACCACGCTCTACAAGAGCGTTTTCGATAGATTTTATCGTTACCGCAGGCGCATTGATGCCCAGCACACACGCACTTTCGCAGGGTGCGGGACAGGTGCGCCCTGTGAATTCAGGGAAATTGTTTGTAGCGTGGAGTTGGTCTAACGCAACACGCCAATCGTCCTTGTAAACAAGGTCGTTCCACTCTGGAATCAGGTTTCCAAGCGGGCAGCCCGCCATACAAAACGGCGTTCCGCAGTCCATGCATCGCGCTCCTTGCGTTTGCAAGTCCACCACAGGCAGCAGAGTCTCAAACTCGCCAAAATGCTTCACGCGCTCGTGAATAGGGGCTTTGTCTGGTGCGCGACGGTCGTATTCTAAAAATCCTGTTGGTTTGCCCATACTAATTGCTGGTGTATGTTTTGGTTGCTTTAATGCGCCATAAGTATTTCTGGCTGTTCTTGCTTGATTTTTTGTGCTTGCAGGTAACGACGGTATTCATGCGGGAACACGAGTGCAATATCCTGCACGGCACTGTCCCACTGCTCTACAATGCGCTTGGCGACGCTGCTGTCGGTGTGGGTGATGTGCTGCTGAAGCATATCCCACAAGTGCTGGCGAATCCCGTGGTCTTCCACGCTTGACAAATTCAGCACATCGACCATTTCATGGTTGCAGCACGTAGCAAAGGTGCGCTCAGGGTCATACACAAACGCCAAACCACCGCTCATGCCAGCAGCAAAATTGCGCCCCGTCTTGCCCAGCACCACGACGATGCCACCGGTCATGTACTCGCAGCCGTGGTCGCCAACGCCCTCCACCACAGCGTGTGCGCCTGAATTCCGAACAGCAAATCGTTCGCCTGCTTTGCCGCGTAAAAACGCCCTGCCGCTCGTTGCGCCATACAAACAGGTGTTGCCTGCTATCACGTTCTCTTCGGCTTTGTAGCTGCCATTGTGTGACGGGCGCACAATAATTGTTCCTCCCGATAGCCCTTTTCCCACGTAATCGTTGGCATCACCTTCCAAACGCAGCGTTATGCCACGCGGAATAAATGCCCCAAAACTCTGCCCCGCCGTGCCGTGAAAGGTCAAGCAAATGGTATCGTCTGGCAGCCCTTTTTCGCCAAACCGCCGCGAAACTTCACTGCCGAGCATCGTGCCAACGCTGCGATGTTTGTTAGCAATAGGCAGCCTGCGTTCTACACGCTCACGACGCAAGTCGTTCGTTTCCAGAGCGGGTTTGCAGGCTTCAATAAGCTCGTTGTCCAGAGCAGTGTGCAATTCGTGGTCTTGTGCGCTCACACAGCGAATAGGCGAACGGTCGGCGTTTTTGGGTTTGTAGAGCATAGCGTCTATGTCCAGCAGCGCAGCCTTTTCGTGGTCTGTGGCAGCCGCTTTGAGCAAATCGGAACGCCCAATAAGTTCATCCAACGTTCGCGCACCCAAATCTGCCATGATTTCCCGCACTTCTTCGGCAACAAAACGGAAAAAATTGATGACATAGTCGGGCTTTCCCGTAAACTTTGCTCGCAGTTCGGGACGTTGGGTGGCAATGCCCACTGGACAGGTGTTCAGGTGGCACTTCCGCATGAGAATACATCCTTCGGCAACAAGCGCGGCTGTTGAAAACCCAAATTCCTCTGCGCCCAACAGCGCAGCAATGATAACATCACGCCCCGTCTTCATCTGCCCATCCACTTGCACACGCACGCGCCCACGCAATTCGTTCAGCACCAACACTTGTTGTGTTTCCGCCAAGCCTAATTCCCACGGAATACCCGCATGGCGCACCGAACTGACGGGCGAAGCACCCGTGCCGCCGTCGTACCCCGAAATGAGAATCATGTCGGCATGGGCTTTTGCCACACCAGCCGCAACCACGCCCACGCCTGCCTCTGAGACGAGTTTCACAGAAACTTGAGCGCGAGGATTCGCATTTTTCAAGTCGAAAATCAGTTGTGCTAAATCTTCGATGGAATAGATGTCGTGGTGCGGCGGCGGCGAAATAAGCGTTACGCCCGGGAGCGAGTGCCGAACGCGGGCAATCGCAGCGTCCACCTTGTGTCCGGGCAATTGCCCGCCTTCACCCGGTTTTGCACCCTGAGCGATTTTAATTTGTAGCTCATCGGCGTTTATCAGGTAATGCGACGTTACGCCAAACCGCCCAGAGGCAACCTGCTTAATTGCTGACCGACGGTGGTCACGGAAGCGTTCGGGGTCTTCGCCGCCCTCGCCTGTGTTAGACTTGCCCCCGATAGCATTCATGGCAATTGCCAAGGTTTCGTGCGCTTCTTTGCTAATAGAGCCGAACGACATCGCCCCAGTGGCAAAGCGTTTCATGATGTTTTCAATGGGTTCGACTTCGTGCAGAGGAATGGAAGCCGTTTGCTTCAACTCCAGCAAGCCCCGAAGCGTGGCGTGGCGTTTGGTGCGCTCATTGACGAGTGCCGAGTATTCCTTGAACGCAGCGTAATCGCCATGTTTGGTGGCAACTTGGAGTTTGTGGATAGTAGCGGGATTGTAAGCGTGAAACTCGCCGTCGCGCTGCCACTGGTACTGCCCAGAGCGCACGAGTGCTGGTTTGCCAATACGCCGTTCAGGAAAAGCCTGACGGTGCCGTGCTGCCACATCTTGAGCAATCGAGCGCATATCAATACCGTCAATTTTTGAACTGGTGCGCGGCATGTATTTGTCAATAATGCGGCGGCTTACGCCCACAGCCTCGAACATCTGCGCCCCACGATACGACGCAATCGTAGAAATACCCATTTTCGAGAAAATTTTGAGCAAGCCCTTTTCGACGGCTTTCACGTAATTATGATGCGCTTCTTCAATGTGCCGTGCTGTGCGAGGGTCATGGGCAGCACTGCCTTCAATAGCTTCACCGTGCTTGCGTTCGTACTCGCGGGTTACGAGTTCGTCTATTGTGCCAAATGCCAGATACGGATTGACGGCACTTGCACCGTATCCGATAAGCAACGCAAAGTGCATGACCTCACGCGGTTCGCCAGACTCGACAATAATGCCGCATTTTGTGCGCTTGCCCACGCGAATCAAGTGGTGATGCACCGCCGAAGTTGCCAGCAGGCTTGGCATGGGTGCCATTGTGCGGTTCACCCCTCTGTCGCTTAAAATAATCAGGCTATGACCTTCGTCCAGTGCTGTTTCCGCTTGCTTGCAAAGGTCGTCCAATGCTGTTTCCAAGCCCTGTTCCCCACTTGCAATCTCGTACAGTGTTGAAAGCGTTGTTGTCGTAAAATGGCGATACGCAGGGTGCTGTGCCAAACAGCGCACTTGCTCAAGTTCGGCACTGTCCACCACAGGGCTGCTGAGTTGCAGCACGTAGCGGCAGTGGTCGTCTTGTTCCAACAGCAATGAGCCACGCCGCCCCGTGTAAACGTTGAGCGACATGACGAGTTTTTCTCTGAGCGGGTCTATGGGCGGATTGGTTACTTGGGCAAACAGTTGCTTGAAATAATGAAAAAACAGTTGTGGCTTGTCCGACAGCACTGCAAGCGGTGTGTCCGTTCCCATAGAACCCACAGGCTCTTCGCCCGACTCCATCATGGGTTGCACAATGATTTTGATATCTTCGTCGGTGTAGCCAAAGGCTTGCTGCTGCTCCAACAACTCATGGCGGTCAAACAGATACAAACTGGCGTATTCTTGGTGCTGCTCTTCGCTCAAGGGCGGAGTTTCTGCAAGGCGAATGATGTTGTTTTCAATCCATGCGCTGTAAGGCTGCTGTGCGGCAATCTGCGCTTTGAGCTCGTCGTTTTCAATAATGCGTCCTTGTTCGGGGTCAATGAGCATCATGCTTCCCGGCTCCACACGTCCGCGCCGTATTACACGTTCTGGCGGAATAGGCAATACGCCTGACTCCGATGCTAAAATAACCACATCGTCTTTGGTAATCATGTATCGTGCTGGGCGCAAGCCATTGCGGTCAAGCATAGCCCCAATGCGCGTGCCATCGGTGAATGCAATGGCTGCTGGACCGTCCCAAGGCTCCATGAGCGTTGCGTGATAACGGTAGAACCCGCGTAGTTCGTTGCTCATATTTGGCTTGCTTTCGTATGCTTCTGGCACAAGCATCATCAGCGCGTGCGGTAGCGAACGACCGCCAAGCACGAGCAGTTCCAGCATATTGTCCAAAATGCCCGAATCCGAGCCGCCTTCCACAACAATCGGCTTGATTTTGCTGATGTCCGCGCCGAACTTCGGTGATTCAAGCAAATACTCGTTAGCATACATCCAGTTTATATTACCCCGAAGCGTGTTAATTTCGCCGTTGTGGGCAATGTAGCGATACGGATGTGCCAGTTTCCAACTTGGGAAGGTGTTCGTGCTGAACCGTTGATGAACAAGCGCAAAAGCCGAAGAAAAGTCGTCTTCCGACAGGTCGGTGTAAAATTTATCCATCTGCTCAGGCAGCAACAGTCCCTTGTAGCAGACAGTTTTTGTGGAGAAACTGGGAATGTAGAAATACGAACCTTGCGGCAGACCCAGTCGTGCGATTTCTTTGCTTGCCATGCGGCGCACCACAAAGAGCTTGATTTCCAACTGCTCTTGCGTCAGATGTGGCGCAGACACGAACACCTGCCGCACCGAAGGCTGCGTGGCACGGGCATTGTCACCGATAGCATTGGCGTTTGTTGGCACATCGCGCCAGCCCAGCACAGTCAGTCCCTCCGAGCGCAATTGTGCGTTCACAATTGCCTCGCAGCGAAATTGTTCTTTGGGATTTGTAGGCATAAAGACCATGCCCACGCCGTAATTGCCGCGTTCGGGAAGCTCAAAGGCAGAGCTTTTGCTGGTAAACAAGCCGCCAGTGTGCCGACGTTGATGCTCCAATAGCGCACCTTCTTGGGAAATACGCCGAAAAAATGCATCGGGAATTTGCACCAAAATTCCTGCGCCATCGCCCGTTTGCGGGTCGCAGCCACAAGCTCCTCGATGCTTCAGATTTTTCAAAATGTCCAAACCCTGCTGGACAATCTCATGCGAAGGCTGTCCGTGCAGATGTGCTACAAACCCCACGCCACAGGCATCACGCTCAAACGAAGGGTCATATAAGCCCTGCGGCCCTGGAATATTATAGTCAGCATTATAGTCAGCACTGGCAGAATGCCAATGCCACTGAGAACATTGATGCTGTGCAAACGCACACTGGTCGTCTGATGAACGCGATTCGGCATGATGCATAAAAAAACTCCTCTAAAAACTGAACAAAGGCAATAGGAAGGGTGAGAAAAATCCTCCACATTTTTCTTTAAGCGAAATTTCGCTTATGCCGTAATGTACGCATTAAAATATTGTTTCGCAAACCTTTGCACCAAGAGCAGATTTTATGCGCTCTGCAAGTGCTGTCATCGCACGGAATAAAGAAAAACGCTACAAGATTAGCACTCGTAGCGTTTATCAGGAATGGAGGAGGAGTAAAAAAATTGCTGTCTCGAATGCTACTTTCAGAACAAACGACAACGTTGGGTGGTATCTGAAAGTTCCCAGCTGCATTTCTGCGCCGCAGAAGGTTCTGGTTTGACCCACCTGCTGCTATTCTGCCAGCAGAGAACGCACTTTGCCCATGAGCGTTGAGTCGTCAACCGTCATTTCGCCATGCTGCGTAATGTCCAGTCCAACAAGTTCTTGTTCAGCACTCACACGAAGCGGAATAATGACATTCGTCAAACGATAGAGTAGATATGCTCCCACAAAGGTAAACAAGGCAACGATAAGCAAGCCCTTCAGATGCGTCAAAAACAACGTAGTGTCGCCCGTTATCAAGCCGCCCGACTGTGCAAAAACCGCTGTGGCAAGCATACCGAACACTCCACCAATGCCGTGGCATGGAAATACGTCAAGCGTGTCGTCGAGCGTAGATTTAGACTGAAGATGCACAGCAAGATTGCTCACAATAGCGGAAAACGCTCCAATGCACAGGCTTGCGCCCACGCTCACGTAGCCTGCTCCGGGAGTGATAGCAACCAGACCAACCACCGCACCAATGCAGATGCCCATAGCCGAAACTTTGCGCCCGCGAAGGGCATCAAAAAAACCCCAAGCCAGCGCAGCCGCAGCCGCAGCCGTGTTCGTCGTGGTAAATGCCAGTGCAGCCGATTCGTTTGCCCCCAGAGCAGAACCCGCGTTAAAGCCAAACCAACCAAACCACAACAGCCCCGTGCCAATGATAACGTACGGCACACTATACGGAGAGTGGGATTCATTTTCGATGTGCGTTTTGCGGCGACCAAGAGCTATTGCGCCCGCAAGCGCAGCAAATCCCGCCGACATATGCACAACCGTACCACCAGCAAAATCCAGCATGCCCCATTTGCGGAGAAATCCGTCCGGATGCCACGTCCAGTGAGCAAGCGGTGCGTAAATCAACACACTAAAAAGACAAATAAAGAGCAAGTAACTCGAAAACCGCACCCGTTCCGCAAACGAGCCCGTAATCAGTGCGGGTGTAATGATGGCAAATTTTAGTTGAAACATGGCAAACAGCGCGAGCGGAATAGTTGGCGACAGCGTTGGGTGCGTTGCACCGCCTACATGATGAAACATGAAAAACGTCATGGGATTGCCAATAATACCGCCGATACTGTCTCCAAAGGCAAGACTGAAGCCAAGCACTACCCATAACACGCTTATCACACCAAGCGCAATCATGCTTTGCAGCATCGTGGAGACCACATTTTGCTGCCGCACCATACCGCCATAAAAAAATGCCAGACCGGGGGTCATAATCATGACTAAAGCCGAGGCAGCGAGCAACCATGCCGTATCGCCTGCGTTGAACTTCTCCCCAACTACCGTTGGAGCAACCACAGGCGACAATGCACCTATAACGCTCACCGCCAGCAATAACCCCAGAGGAACAAGCCACTTTGCGTTCAATTCGGTTTTCATAGTTTTTTTACCCTTTCACACTGTGCAACAAAAGACATAATACGTTGTTTGTCGTTGTAAAACAATTTTTTAACAAATGCACTACAAACGTAAATCTTTTTTCAGATAAAGTCAAGTTTTCTTAAAAAAATATTGAATTCACGTTGTTCTTTCTATTTTTGTTCGCTCTCAGCGAAGTTCATACATCATCGCTATTACGGCTGAACTTTTACCATTTGTGTATTGCTGTATCACATTTCTGCGAAAAACTATAAAAGCTATGCCTTGATACAAAAGCGACAAGCGCGCAGTTCTCCTTGTGTACACGGCTGTGTTTTTTATTAGACTTCTTAGGACTTACGAAAAAGGTGAATTGAACGTCAATGAGAGATAATCATGCAAGCGAGAATACTTCATTGGAGCATCCCTATTACAAAACTCCTGCCGAAAATGCACCGTCGGGAATATTGTCAGT
>Ga0272446_1003104_pt1 | contig 21511 bp, 17 predicted proteins | sample YNPCB0061_FD_194587 | JGI IMG/M metagenome (GOLD analysis project Ga0272446, IMG submission 194587) | Hot spring microbial mat communities from Yellowstone National Park, WY, United States - YNP-CB-006-1 | ecosystem: Environmental > Aquatic > Thermal springs > Hot (42-90C) > Sediment | place... | reverse complement strand
GCCCCCTTTAGCCAGTCTCTTCGTAGCATCGACGTGCAGCTTACCACGCTTGCGTATGACCGGCGCAACCCGCTGTTGACTCTGTATTGGGCGACGCCTATAATCTTTGCACGGTAAGCTGACAGGTTAGTTGAGTTCATTTTGACCTGAGGAGGTCTTGAAGAGAACTATGATTTCGTCTACGCGCAGCTACGTTTTGCTGCTGGTCTTCCTGGGGTTGTGTTTTCGCGCCTCAGCCCAGGAAGTCCGCGCCAATATCACGGGCATTGTCACCGACCCCACAGGCGCTGCGGTAGTCAACGCTAAAGTTACGGTTACCAACCGTGCGACCAACCTGACCGTGGAGGCGACAACCAACACCTCGGGAAGTTACGCCACACCCTATCTGGCCCCGGGCGCCTACCAACTTACGGTCGAGGCGACGGGATTCAAGAAATACGTGCGCAGCGATGTCGCCCTGCAAGCCGGCGACAGAGCCCGCGTTGACGTTCAACTCGAAGTGGGCGAGCTGACCCAGAGCGTGACGGTCGATGCCGCGGTTTCCCAGCTCCAGACCGAGACCGCCACCCGTTCCCAGGTGCTCTCCAACGAGATCATCCAGAACGTGCCCACCCAGGGACGCAACCCGTTCCAGATCGCGTGGGCGGCCTCCGGTGTGATCAAGAGCGGGAGCTGGCGCTACCTGCGGTCGTTCGACATCGGCGGCACCTCCGGCATTTCCATCAATGGCGGCCGCGAGAAAACCAATGAAGTGCTGCTGGACGGCATTAGCAACGTCCGGGCGGAATATACGGTGATCAGCATTCCGACCACCGAGTCCGTGCAGGAGTTCAAGGTGCAGTCGAATACCTATGACGCCCAGTACGGGCGTACCGGCGGCGGTGTGATCACCATTGTCACCAAGGGCGGAACTAACGAGTTTCACGGCACGGCGTTCGAGTACTTTCAGAACGACAAGCTCAACGCCAACCAGAGTGAATTGAACACGCCCCAGACCGTGGCCGGGGTGTTCTACCCCAAGGGCCGCAAACCACCCAACCACATCAACCAGTTCGGGGCGATGGTGTCGGGTCCCATCGTCATCCCGAAGGTTATCAATGGGAAGAACCGCTTGTTCTGGATGCTCTCCTGGGAGAGCATGCGGCAGCGCTCGGCCGACCCCGACGTGAAGACGTTTCCGACCATGGATATCCGCACGGGCGACTTCAGCCAGCTTTACAACGCCCAGGGACAGCAGGTATTGATCTACGACCCGTTCAGCACCCAGGCCGACGGCACCCGCACGCCTATCCCCGGCAACCGGATCCCCGCCAACCAGATCGACCCGGTGGCGGCGAAACTGCTTTCCTTCTATCCGGCGCCGACGAGCGAAGGCACCGGGCCGGCGCACATCAACAACTACCCCTATCCTTCAATGTGGCGGGCGAGTTTCGACCAGTTTGTGGGCCGCACCGACGCCATCATCAACTCCAAGAACACCGTGTTCTTCCGTTACAACGAAAATCCGTTCCAGGAGTACCGGGCGGTGGTCTTCGGGCTGAACAATCCGGCGGAGCCTACGGGCAATGCGCCGCTGCTGCGCAACGGCCGCAACATCATGATGAACTGGACCTCGACGCTTTCGCCCACCATGACCTTCGACTTCCGCTTTGGTCTGAACCGGTGGGAGGAAGCGGGCGGCAGCAGCATTGGCAAGGGCTATGATCCCAAGCAACTGGGCATCGATCCCAATCTGGTGGCGCAGTTCACCCGATACCAGTTTCCCAGGGTCGACATCGAAGGCTACCAGAGCATCGGCTCGGACGCGTTCGGCCCCGGCACCCGCGACACCTACAGCATGCAGCCCAACTTCAGCAAGGTCATCGGGCGGCACTTCCTGAAGTTCGGCGCCGAGGCGCGGCAGTACAACCTGAACGATCCGGGCCGCGGCTATCCCTCCGGCTACTATGCCTTTAACAAGAACTGGACGCAAGCCAACGCCAACCGCGGCGATGCGGTTTCCGGCAACGGCCTAGCCACCATGCTGATGGGGATCCCCAGCACGGCCTACGTGCAGAAGAACATCGACCGCTCCTACAAACACTTCTACTATGCCGGGTTTTTCCAGGACGACTGGAAGCTCACTTCGAAACTGACTTTGAATTTCGGCCTGCGCTGGGACACCGAGACCGGAAACGTGGAACGCTACGACCGGATGGTGAACGGCCTGGACTTCAACGCTGCCAGCCCGATCGCCAGCAAGGTGACGGGGCTGAACCTGAAGGGCGCCGTGCTATTCGCCGGCAAGGATGGCCAGCCGCGGACGCTGCTTGACGCTCCCAAGAACGACTGGCAGCCCCGCATCGGCGCGGCCTACAAGTTGCGCGATAAGTGGGTGATTCGGGGCGGCTACGGCCTGTACTACATCGGTGACGATCGCATGGGTTCGACCAACGGCTTCAGCCGGCAGACCAACGCCATCGTGTCCACCAACGGTCTGACGCCCTACCCGGGCATGAGGACGTCCAATCCCTACGTGGCTTTGCCGGGCGGCAAGCTGCTCGATCCAATCGGCTCATCCCTCGGAGCAGCCAGCTTCCTCGGCGAAAGCGTGCAGGCCTGGAAACGGGATCGCGCCCTGCCCTACACCCACCAGTACTCGTTCGACATCCAGCGCGAGCTTCCAGGAAACATCCTGTTCGAGATCGGTTACGGCGGAAACACGACGCGCCGCCTGCCCCTGGATTTCTCGCAGAACTATGTACCTGCGAGTGAACTGGGACGGCGCACCTCCACCGGCGCCATCGACACGGCGTACTACACCGCCCTGGTTCCTAATCCCATGGCGGGTCTGATTCCCAACAACGCGTCGCTGAACGGCGCCACCATCCAGCGGCGATTCCTGATGTATGCCTTTCCCCAGTTCACCGACGCGCCAATCTACAGCATTCCTCTGGGCAAGAACCAGTACCACGGCATGACGATGAAGGTCACCAAGCGTTTCTCCCATGGGTTGAGCTTCCTGTCGAGCTACACGATCGGCAAGAACCTGCAACAGACCCGCTGGCTGAACGCCCAGGACTTCGGCGGGCTTTCGAGTTGGGAGAACACCAAGCTGGTGAAGGAATCCAACCAGAACATCGATGCTCCCCAGAAATTCGTGATCGCGGGCATCTATGAGTTGCCTTTTGGGAAGGGGCGCCAGTTTGCGTCCAACGTGCCCGGCGTCGTCAACCAGATCATCGGGGGATGGCAGATCAACTGGGACGTGACGTACCAGAGCGGCTGGGTGGTGGATTATCCGAACGCTCCGCAGATCCGGCCGGGCAGCGCGAAGCTGCCGAACCCGACCCGCACACAGGTGTTCGACACCTCGTTGTGGAAAACCCCGTCCGGCACGCCGGTTCCCACCCAGGAGCCGTACACGCTGCGCACGTTCCCGCTCTTGTTCTCCGACGTGCGCCGGCCCGGCTACCAGAACTGGGATACGTCGCTCTCGAAGTACTTCCCCCTGCGGGAATCGCTGAAGTTGCAGTTCCGCTTCGAGATGGTGAACATGATGAACCACCCATGGTTCGCCGACATGGCTTCCACCGACGTGACCAGTCCCGCATTCGGCCGGTTGAACCCAACGCAGCGCAACCTGCCGCGGTTCATCAAGCTGGTGATGCACCTGCACTGGTAGGCAGTCCCTTGCGGGGGAGTGGCCACGGTACTCCGGCCACTCCGCCCGCCGCCTACGCCGCGGAGACGCGCCACCCGGAGCCGGGATGGATGGCCGCGAGTTCGTCCGGGTAGTGGCGCACCAGTTCGCAGGGCGCCTCCAGGGGAGTAAGACCCAGCAGGGCCTGCAACTGAATGGCATTGACCACCGACTTGCCCTGTGGCGAGTTGGCCGTTACCACGTAAAGCGCGTTGGTATGCCCGGCGATACGCTCAATACGTGACTTCCAGGCCTCGAGTTCGGCTACAGAGTACAGATAATCTTTGCCCCTCCCGTGAAGTCTCACATAGCCCACTCCCGCAGTGACGAAGGCGGCGGGCGGCATTGCGTGAGTCCACGCCGGCTGGTCGAGATTGCAGAAACCGATGCGATAGTCCATCAACGTTCCCAGGGCTTCATCCAGCATCCAACTGCTGTGCCGCATCTCGGCCGCCAGCGGGAATTCGTGGAACTGGCGGCGCAGCCGGATCAGGAATTCGCGGTTTTCCCTGGTGAAGCGGAATGCCCACGGGAACTCCATCAGCACGCAGCCCAGGCGGCCGGCGTTCAGAAAAGGCCAGAGACCTTCCTTGAAATCGCGCACGGCGGCTGGATCCAGGTCGCGTTCCCGGGTAAACCGGTTGCCCAGAACGATGGTGAAGACCGGCTTCGGTCCGGACCGGTTGAGCCAGAGACGCGCGACCTCGGGCCGCAACGCCGATTCGCGCGAGGCGTTGATCTCGAACAGATCGAAGAACGACGCCAGGTACGCCAGGGGATGGAATCCCCGGGGTTTGACCTGCGGGTAGACCACGGCGTTCCAATCCGGATACGCCCAGCCGGAAGGTCCGCAACGGATGTTGGGGGGAAGTGGCATGGAGGCCTCCGCGTTTCGCTTTTTATTCGCCTCCATTGTAAGCCAGTGCTTCCCGGCAGGTCAAGGGAATTTTGTGCGCCCCTGCACGCTAAAAAAAAACTTCTACCGGCTGCGTAACGTCCGCCCGGATCCGGCCGTCTTATTCATCAAATCCCCGTTTACAACGGCGGGCGCGCTCACCCCTATCACCCAATACGCGCCCGCTACTCAATCTTTTCCGGAATTTTCCCTCAGACTGTGTCGTAGAGTACGGCGGTGAACTTGTCCCCGCGCAGGGTTTTTTCGATGGAAGGCCAGACACGCTGGTGGTCGTCGGTCGCAACCCAGGTTTTGCGCTGCTCCTCGGTCTGGAAACTGATCACCAGGCGGTAGCTTGCGTTGGCCGGCGCCTGTCCCTTCAGGGCTTCCCGCAGTTTGAGCAGGCGGACGGAGACAAAACCGGGCTGCTTCGTAATCACGGGGCGGAAAACCTTCTTAAAGTTGGCGACCATCTCCTTTTCCCGGGCCGGATCCACGTCGAGATCGACGTGCAGTTGGATGGGCCGGGAGGGCTCCGCGGCGACGGCCGGCGCCGCTCCCACCGCGGCAAGGGCTTTCAGTGCGTTTCTGCGGTTCATCTGACTCTCCTATCCATGTGAAGACTGGAACGAAGAATTGTACCACCGGCGCTGGAAGCCGGCCCGTTGCCTTGACCGCCTCCCGCCGAAAACCGGATAATCACGACTTAAGCGTTGTACATACGAAAGGAGTAGTCGCCTTGTCCTGTAAGATCGGATTCATCGGTTTGGGCATCATGGGCAAGCCCATGTCCCGCAATCTCATGAAGGCCGGGCATAAGCTGGTTGTCTACGACGTCGTTGCGGCTCCGGTGGAGGAACTGGCGGCGGAAGGCGCGCAAAAGGGCGCTTCCTGTGCCGATGTAGCCTCCCGGACTGAGCTGATTATCACCATGCTGCCCGATGGGCCGGACGTCGAAAAGGCCGTCCTGGGCCCCGGAGGTGTTCTGGAGGGCGCCAGGCCCGGCGCCGTCCTCGTGGACATGAGTTCCATTAGTCCCATCGTCTCGCAGAGAATCGGCGCCGAATGTGCCGGAAAGGGCATCGAGTTCCTGGACGCGCCGGTGTCCGGGGGTGAGCCGAAGGCCATCGACGGCACGCTGGCGATCATGGCCGGCGGAAAGCCCGAGGTGTTCGAGAAAGTACGCCCGGTACTCCAGGCCATGGGATCCACCGTCACCCTGACCGGGCCGGTAGGCGCAGGCAACGTAACCAAGCTGGCCAACCAGATTATCGTGGCCTGCAACATTGCGGCCATGGGCGAAGCGCTGGTTTTGGCCACCAAGGCGGGCATCGACCCCGAGGTGGTATTCAACGCCATCAAGGGCGGGCTCGCCGGAAGCACGGTGCTGAACGCCAAGGCGCCCATGGTGGTGAACCGTAACTTCAAGCCGGGCTTCCGGATCCGCCTGCATCAAAAAGATCTGCGCAATGCGTTGCTGGCCGCCGAGACGCTTCAGGTCCCGCTGCCAATCACCAGCCTGGTGCAGCAAATGGTCGTCAGCCTCATGAATGAGGGCAAGGGCGACCTGGACCACTCCGGTATCGTGCAATTCATCGAGAGAATGGCCCAGATCGAGATCCGGAAAGGCGCGGCGGCTACGGCATAAGGCGCGCCGTCTTGATGTAATCCAGCCGCGGGAACTGGCTCGCCAGGTAGTCGTTCCCCTGGGTCTCGATCCGGGACTGGTCGGGGCCGGTTCCGCGCGGCGGCGCATCGCCGTAAGAGTCGTACAGGTTCTCCACCACCTCCATTCCTTCCACCACGCGGCCGAAGGGTGCGAACCCCATTCCGTCGAGGTTGGGGTTGTCCCTGAGGTTGATGAAAACCTGGGTGGTGCGGGAGGTGGGCCCCGCCATGGCGAAAGACAGATAGCCTTTCCGGTTGCTCTGCTTGACGGGATCGTCCAGGATCCGCATGTTGCTCCAGAAGCGGGAGACCTTGGGATCGCCGTTAATGCCGAACTGGACCACGAAGTTGCGCACTACGCGGAAAAAACGGACGTCGTCGTAAAATTTCTGGTTTACCAGGTTGTAGAAACGCCGGGCGCCGAGCGGGGCCCAGTCGGTGACCACCTCGACGACAAAGTCCCCTTTTGACGTCTCGAATTTGACCTTGAACGCGGCCGGCGCAGGCTCGTCGATGCCTGGCGGGGACGTTGCCTTCTTTTCGGAGGTGCAGGCAGTCAGCAACAGCGCTCCAACGGCGCAGGAAAGCAGGGAGAAAAGTTTCATGGGAGTTTGGTTCCTTCGCGAATTTCGTCGCTGGCGCGGCGCAGGATGACGTCGCCCTCGGCCAGCGGCCCGAAGACTTCGACCAGACCGCCGGCGGGAGCCCCGCGGGTGACGTTGACCCACTCGGCGGCGCCATCGCGCACGCGGATGACGAACGTGCGCTCGGTGGTGGAGACAATGCTCGAGGCCGGCACCAGGAGCGAAGGCCGCGGCTTGCGGACAGGCCAAAGCACAGTGGGAAACATACCGGGCGCGAGGCGGCCATCCGCATTCGGAACATCCAGTTCCACGGCCATGGACCTCGTCCTGGCGTCCATCGAGCGGGCCACCCGGGCAATCACGCCGGCAAACGAAGTCCCCGGCCAGGCGGGCACGGTGAAGCTGACGCGCGCGCCGCGGGCAATGCCCGCCACTTCCACCTCGGGCACAGCCACCACCAGGCGCAGGCGGGAAATTTGTTCCAGGTGGAGCAGAGGCTCGCTGCCGGGGCCGGCCAGAGCGCCCGGATGCACGTTCCGCTGGGTGATGATGCCGTCGAACGGAGCGGTGACGGCGAGGTAGTCCTCGATTTTGCGCAGGGCCTCGACAGCGGCGCGGGCCGCCTTCGCCGAGCCCTCCGCCGCCTGGACCTGCGCCCGCTCCGCTTCCACGGCCTTCCCGGCCGCCACCAGGTCGTTGCCGGCCACCACGCCCGGGGTGGCGGAGGCGGCCTTCAAGCGGCTGTAAGTGCTTTCGGCGGCCAGCAGCCTGGCCTGTGCCTCGGCGCGCCGCGCGTCGGCAGCCTGGACCTTGGCCTCGGCTTCCAGGCGCCGGGCCGTTAATTCGGGTGCGACCAGGGTAACCAGGAGTTGATCCTTTCGCACCTGGGAACCGCGGTCCACATGCACCTGTTCGACAAAGCCGCTGATCTTGGCGCGAAGCGCCACCTGCTGAAAAGGCAGGAACTCGCCGGGGAGTTCAATACGGCGGTCAAGCCGGCGCGAGGACACTTTGACGGTGTCCGCGGGCTCCGCCGGGAAAACGGCGGCCAGCAGGAGCACAGCCGGAAATCTAAGCACGGTCATAGTATGGGCTCGATGGGTCATCCGGGTCCAGCGAGACGGAAACGCGGCCGGCCTTCCTCTGCAATATCGTGTATGCCGCGGGCAGCACAAACAGTGTCGCCAGGGTGGCGGCGGCCAGGCCTCCAATGACGGCGCGGCCCAGCGGGGCGGTCTGTTCCGCGCCCTGGCCGAAGCCCAGCGCCATGGGCGTCATCCCCGCAATCATGGCCGTGGCGGTCATAAGAATCGCGCGCAAACGCCCGCGCCCGCCTTCCAGGGCGGCTTCGGCGGCGGGCGCGCCCGCGCGGCGGCTCATCTCGGCGAAGGTGACCAGCAGAATCGCATTGGCCAGAGCCACGCCCGTGGCCATGATGGCGCCCATGAACGATTGGACATTGAGGGTAGTGCCGGTCACCACCAGCATGGCCGCCACCCCTGAAAGCACCGCCGGAACCGTGGACATGGCCGCAGCGGCCAGGCGGAACGACTGGAAACTGGCGGCCAGCAGCAGGAAGATCACCGCCACGGAGAGCACCAGGCCGATCTGCAATCCCGAGATGGTCTGCTCGAGCGGGGGAACCTGGCCGCGGAGGGCCACGGTGACTCCCCGGGGTGGAGTTCCCGCGCGCTTCAGCGCGGCGCGCACGTCGCGCGCCACGTCACCCAACACCCGGCCGTGGATGTTGGCCGTGAGACTCACCAGCCGCTGCATGTTGTAGCGGTCCACTTCCCCCATGGTGCTGCCATAGCGCACCTCGGCCACGTCGCCAAGCAGCGGGTGGCCGAGGCCCTCCTTCATGACCGGCACGTTCTGAACATCTTCGAGCGACGCCATGCGCTGCTGGGGGATCTCGACCTGGATCTGAAAAGCGTTGCCGCTGGCCGGATCGCGCCAGTAGTTGGGCTCGACGAAGCGGCTCGAGGAGGTTGCCGCCACCAGCGACCGAGCCACGTTCGCCATGCTGAGGCCGAACTGTCCGGCGCGGGTGCGGTCAACGGCCACTTGCACGGTGGGATAGTCGAGGGGCTGGAGGTATCCCAGGTCGCGCAGAGCCGGGATCCGCGCCAGTTCGGCGCGAATCTTCCCCGAGAAGTCCCGGTTGGCCTTCAGATCAGGCCCTTGCACGGCCACTTCGATGGGCGTGGGTGAGCCGAAGCTCATCACCTGGCTGACAATGTCGCCGGCTTCGAAGGAAGCGGTCACACCGGGCAGGGCCTCGGCGATGCGCAGGCGGAGGCGCTCCTTGAGGTCTTCGCCCCGCAGGCGCGCGCCGGGCTTCAAGGCCACCAGCAAAACCGCCTCGTGCGGCCCGCTGGTGAACAGGTAGATGGTGTTCACCGGATAGCTGGCCGGCTGCACGCCGATGTAGCCCATGGTGATGGCAACGCTGTCCGGACCAGCCTCCTGTTTGATGATTTCCAGGGTTTTGAGCGCCACCAACTCGGTGCGCTCGATGCGCGTGCCGGTGGGAGCGCGCAGGCGCAACTGGAACTGGCCGGCGTCGACCGTGGGGAAGATCTCCGTGCCGAGCCTGGGGACCACCAGCAGCAGGAAACCGGCGGCCGCCAGAGTGTAAACGGCCGCCAGCGGCCAGCGGAATCGCAGGGTCTGGCGGAGCGCGGCGGCATAGAGAGGCAGGGCCGAACGTTGCTGGGCGCGGCCGGCGCGCATGATCCGGGTGGCCAGCACAGGCACCAGCGTGCTGGAGAGCAGGTAGGAAGACACCATGGCGAAACCCACGGCCAGCGACAGCGGTACGAATAATTGCCGGCCCACGCCCACCATGAAGAACGAAGGCACGAAGACCGAAAGCACACACAGCATGGAGAGGAAGCGCGGGCCGGCGGTCTTGCGGCAGGCGTCGAGAACGGAGCGCGCCCGGCCCAGCCCGGTGGCGATGTGGGTATGGATGTTTTCGATCTCCACCGTGGCCTCGTCCACCAACACTCCCACGGCCAGGGCCAGCCCTCCGAGGGTCATGATGTTGATGGTCTGGCCGGCAGCCCAGAGCCACACCACGGCTGCCAGCAGGGCAAACGGGATGGTGGTGATCACAATCAGCGAGCTGCGCCAGTCCCGCAGAAACAGGAGCACCATCAGACCGGTGAGCACGGCGCCAAGAAGTCCCTCGGTGACGAGGCCGCGAATGGCGTTGGCGACGTACCTGGATTGATCGAACTCGAGGCGGATTTCGACGTCCTCCGGCGCCACGGCGCGCATGGCGGGCAAAGCGGCGCGCACGCGTCCGATCACCGCCAGCGTGGAGGCGCCGGCCCGCTTGGTCACCGGGATGTACACCGTGCGTTTGCCGTTGACATGGGCGTATCCGGTCACAATGTCGGTGCCGTTTTCGACCACGCCGATGTCCCGCAGGTAGACGGTTGGGCCGGAGCCGGCGCGAATCGGCGTCTCTCCGAGTTCCTGGAGGTTGCCGCCCACCACGGTGTTGGCCGACGCAATCCGCATCAACTCGCCCGTACGCACGTTGCCGGCCGGCATGACCGTCGTGCCGCGATTGACCGCGGCAATCGCCTCCTCGGGCGAGATCCCATAGGCGCGGAGACGCTCGGGGTTGAGCCGCACCACGATGGTGCGCTGGTTGCCTCCAAACGGCGGGGGCGCCGAGACACCCTCCAGAGTGGCGAAGAGCGGCCGAACCCGGTTGAGGGCGATATCCTGCATCTCAGCCGGCGTCCGGATGGGGCTGGAGAATACCAACTGGCCCACCGGCACGCTGCCCGCATCGTAGCGCACGATAAACGGCGGCACTACCCCGGGAGGCATGAAAGCGCGCGACCGGTTCACGTACCCCACTACCTGCGCCATCGCCTGGCTCATGTCGGTGTCCGGATGGAAGACCAGCTTCATCAGAGCCGCGCCCTGGATATTCCGTGACTCCACGTGTTCAATTCCCGTGATGTAGAGGAAGTGGTACTCGTAGTAATACGTCAGGAAGCCTTCCATCTGCGAAGGATCCATGCCCCCGTAGGGTTGAGCGACGTAGATCGCCGGCGCGCCGAGGTTGGGGAAGATGTCCGCCGGCATGCGCCGCAGAGCGAGCAACGCGCAGAGGGCCACCGAGATGACGGCCACCAGAATGGTGACGGGCCGCCGCATTGCCGCCAATACCAGCCACATAAGAGAGAGTCCAGCCTCCGGGTACCTTGGAGGTATTCTACCTGCAATCACGGGTCCGTGCTGTGTGTTACCGTAGTTCAATGCCCGCAAATATCCATCCGCGCGCGCGGACCCTCCTGGTGCCCGCCCTCGCGGCCGCATTCATCGGCCAGGCAGGCGCCGAGACGATTCAGTTCAAGCCCGTCGACCCCGCAGTTGTGGAACAGCGGTTCAACCAGGTGGTGAAGAAGAACTCGGAGCGCGCCGACGCTCTCCGCAAGCTCTTCGTGCAAGCAGGCTGCGCCGGGGACAAACTCACCGACCAGGCCATCAAGGGCTCCGACCTTTCCAATATCGTTTGCACCCTGGCGGGAAGCGGAAATGGCGTGGTGGTGGTGGGCGCTCATTACGACAAGTCGCGGGGAGGTGAAGGCGCCGTGGACAACTGGAGCGGAGCCGCGCTGCTGCCCAGCCTTTACGAGAGCCTGGCCGGAACGCCCCGCAATGCCACGTTTGTTTTTGTCGGCTTTGCGGACCAGGACCGGGCCGGATCGGGAGCCGCTTCCTACGTCAAGGCCAGTGGCGGCAAGTTGAGCAACGTGCGCGCCATGGTGAATCTGTCTTGTCTGGGGCTGTCGCCCACCAAAGTCGCCATGGACCACTCGAACAAGGAACTGGTCAACGCGCTGGCCCGTATCGCGGCCTCGATGAAGCTCCCCGTTTCCGGCATGGACTTCGGCGGCAGCATGGAAACCGGCGCGATCGCATTCCAGAAGAAAAAGGTGCCGGTGGTGGACCTGCATTCGATCACCCAACAGACGGCGTCGCTGCCGGGCAGCGACAACGACAGCCGGTCGGCGGTCAACATGGACGAGTACAAGACCACCTACCGGCTGGTTTCCGCCTACCTGGCATACCTGGACCTGGTGCTCGCCAAGCCGGCTCCGGCGGCGAGCGCAAGCCAGTAAGGGGAACGCTGGACCGGTCCGGATTCGCGCCCTCCGGGAGCGGTCGTCTGGAGTGCGCACCGCCGCCGAAAAGCATCTCTTCGATGTATCTTGCCGTGGCCATGCGGTTGCGGCATAGTGGGTAAGGGCCGCCGCGCCCCGGATGGTTTTCGATGACAGAGACCCTGCTCTTCTTCACCGAAATCCCTGGCTTGCCGGTTTACGACCTGAAGGGCCACCGCATCGGCCGGCTTCGGGACCTGGCCATAGTGCCTCTGATCGATCCCCGCCGGGTGGACCGCTTCCTGGTGGGCGGCGGCTGGGCGTGGCTCACCATCCGGCACGATCAGGTCCGCTCCATTTCGCTGGACGGCATCCATTTAAGCGACGAGCAGCTCACCCCGTTTCACGACGACGAGTACATGCTTCGGATCAGCCGCGATCTGCTCGACCAGCAGATCATCGACGTCCACGGGCGCAAGGTGGTGCGCGTCAACGATGTCACTTTCGAGATCCGGCACGAAAACGGGCACGATACGCTCTGGGTGCTGGAGGTGGACGTCGGCCTTCGCAGCATCTTCCGCCGCCTGGTCCAGGGAATCCTGCCGAGGCGCCTGGTCCGGCGGCTGCACCTGTTTGTGGCCCCGAATTCGATCCGCTGGGAGTTCTGCAACATCGTCGAGCCGGACCCGCAGCGCCGCCTGCGATTGAACATCTCCAACCGCATGCTGGAGCAGATGCACCCGGCGGACCTGGCGGACATTGTCGAGGAACTGGCGCCCGCCGAGCGGGAAGCGATCTTTCAGACCATCGACAGCGAAGTGGCCGCCGACGCGCTTTCCGAAGTCGACCCCAAGATGCAGGCCAGCATCCTCGAGGCGCTGGAGCCCGAGAAGGCCGCCGACATCGTTGAAGAGATGGCCCCCGACGAGGCGGCCGACGTCCTTGCCGAGCTCGAGGAGGAGACCTCGGCGGAGATCCTGGAGGAGATGGAGAGCGAGCCGGGCGAAGAGGTGCGCGAGCTGCTCGAATTCAAGGAGGATTCGGCCGGCGGCATGATGACCACCGAGTACGTGGCCCTCAGCGGCGACGCCACGGTGGACGACGCCATCGCCGCCATCAAGGGCAGCGAAGACCTGATTGAGAATCTGAACACCCTGTTTCTGGTGGATGAGAATGGCCGCCTTACCGGAAGCGTTTCCCTGCCCCGCCTGTTCGTGGCTTCCGGCAGCACGCCGTTGCGGGAACTGGCCTCCGAGACGCTCGTGACGGTGCCGGTGGACGAGAAACAGAACCGGGTCACCGAGCTGTTCGACAAGTACAACTTACTGACCCTGCCGGTGCTCGACGAGGAAGGCAAGCTCGCCGGGGTGATCACCGCCGACGACGTCATTTCCGTACTGAGGCAACGATGATGGAATGCGCCCATGCTGTTCAGCTCTAGACTTGCCAGGATCATAGGGCGCTTTCGCTATCACCTGGCCGTATTCTTCTCGGTCATCGGGTCCGGATTCATTACCGCGGTGGTGGACAACGACGCCGGCGGCATTTACACCTACTCGCAGGCGGGGGCCCGCTGGGGGTATCTGCCGCTGTGGACGCTGGCGCCCATCACCGTGGCGCTCATCATGACCCAGGAGATGTGCTCGCGCATGGGCGCGGTCACCGGCAAGGGCCTGTCAGACCTGATCCGCGAGGAGTTCGGTCTGCGGCCCACCTTCCTGATGATGATCCTGCTGGTGCTGGCAAACCTGACCAACATCATGGCCAATTTCGCCGGCGTCGCCAGCTCCCTGGAACTGTTCCACGTCAGCCGTTACATTACCGTACCGCTGGCCGCGGTGGCGGTGTGGCTGCTCATCGTCAAGGGCAGTTATCTGAGCGCGGAGCGCATCTTTCTGTTCGCCTGCGTCTTTTACGTCACTTACGTAATATCCGGCATCCTGGTGAAGCCGGATTGGACCAAGGCGGCCATCTACAGCGTCCGGCCCGTCTTGATGCTCGACAGCGCTTACATTGAGATGCTGATCGGCATGGTAGGCACCACCATCGCGCCCTGGATGCAGTTTTACCTCCAGGCTGCGGTCGTGGAGAAAGGCATATCGGCGAAGGAGTACGCCGAGTCCCGGGTGGAGGTCGTCGTGGGTTGCATCATGACCTCGGTGATCGCATTTTTCGTGATTGTGGCCTGCGCGGGCGCCATCTGGACCGTTGCGCCGCACGACATCCGCGACGCCGCCGAGGCCGCTCTCGGCCTCCGTCCCTTCGGCGAGTATGCGTTCCTGCTCTTTTGCGCGGGTCTGCTGAACGCTTCGCTGTTCGCCTCCACCATCCAGCCGCTGTCGACCGCGTACTCGGTGTGCGAGGGCCTGGGCTTCGAATCGGGCGTAAACAAGAGCTTCCGCGAGGCGCCCATCTTCTACTGGCTGTTCACCCTGCTGATCATCATCGGAGCGGGCGTCGTGCTCCTGCCCCGCTTTCCCCTGGTACGCATGATTCTGCTCTCCCAGGTGATCAACGGCGTGCTGCTGCCCTTCGTGCTCATTTTCATGATCCTGCTGGTGAACAAGAAGGACCTGATGGGAGAGTGGACCAATTCGAGATTCTACAACGCGGTCTCGTGGGCCATGGTCGTAGTCATGATCGGGCTGACTCTGGCGCTCACGGGCATCAGCATTCGCGACCTCGGTTGAGCCATGCCCCCGCGGTTGGGAATGATCGCCGACGATCTGACCGGCGCCTGCGATGCCGGGGTGCAGTTTCAATCGGCCGGACTGCCGGCGGTAGTCTGTTTGGAGTTCCGGGACCAGGCGGCCGGGATGACCGTTCTGACCACCGACAGTCGCGCCGATTCCCCGGATACCGCGGCGAGCAAGGTGCGTGAGGCGTGCCACTGGCTGGAGCGGCAGGGCATCGAACTGGTTTACAAGAAGATTGATTCCACGTTGTGCGGAAATGTCGCGGCGGAGGTTGAAGCGGCGCTGGCGGCCAGCGGCCGCGAGGAAGCCTGGGTGTGTCCCGCGTTTCCGGCCATGGGACGCACGGTGTCGGGGGGCTGGCTTCTGGTGAATGGCGTGCCCCGGGCGCGTGTGCCGGCCGGGCCGCGGGTCCAGTCTTTCGACGCAGTCTGCGATGAAGATCTGGCGCGAATCGTGGAACGGGCGCTGCGCGCAACGCCGCCCCCGTTGCTGGCGGGATCGGCGGGATTAGCAGCCCAGTTAGCCAGGAAAGTGCGCCCCGGCGCCGGCCGTGTCGACGAGCCTGTCCGGGCCGGGCGGGTCGTAGTCTGCGCCGGCTCGGCCAATCCCGTAACGGCGGCTCAACTGGAGCGGCTGAAAAGGGAACGGCCTTCTGTCGAAATCATTGTTTGAATTGAACTTTCGACGCGAATCGTCTCGCATTGGGCTGCGTCAGGAATCCTGCCGTCCGTGGAGTGGGCCGCCGGCGGTTTTGACAGCCCGAAAAATTACTGCGCAACGACCCAAATAACTACCGGTTCACGAACTGCAATACCCGCTACCGTAGGCACGACCTCCGCAAATCCTGCACTCGTAGGCTGAAACCGAACCTGGGCGACTCCAGAGATAGCGCCAGGGAAAGTAATCGTTGAGAGAATACCGGTTCCCGTTGCGCCAGGGGCGATTGCGATGGGTGGGCCAGCGCCAATCGAACCGGTTGTTTGAAGAGGTTCAGTCGGCCCCAGGCCATTCATAAAAATTGTCACTGTGGAACCGGGCAGCGCTCCATTTGCGCAACTGTTCAAGGTCCCGTCGGCATTAATCGCCAGCGCATGTTGAGCGCGGCTTAGGTCATTGCTGCAGTAAAAATAGCCCGGAATGTCCGAAAGAAGGGCATCCGGCGCGAGAAAGACGCTCGGCTGCCGCTGCACGACAGGAAACGTTTTCCGCTCCACGGATCCCTGGCCGAGACTGACCTGCATTTCAACGGAATCCCGGCCGACAATCTCATACGGGACCTGAATATTGATCTGTTCGTTTGACATGTACAAGATCGGCGCCGCAAAGCCGTCAAAGGTCACGGTGACGCCCCGGAACGAGGAAGCGCTCCCTCCGGGAGGCACGGCACCGCCGGAGGCCGTGATCCGTGAACCGAAAATGCTGAGAAGCTGTCCCGGCGCTACCGCCGTGATCTGCACGTTGTCGGCCGGGTCGGTAAAGCAAGCCAGCCGCTCGGAACCGAAAAGCTGGACTCGCGCAATCGCGCCGTTCATGCCCGCCGTGATCGCGGTTCCATCCGGCGTCACGGCCAAGGCCCAAACATCCGAGGAAGTGCTCTGCGTGTTTGGGAAACACGATGCGTACGTGCAGGCCGGCGCCCCATAGATCAACTGTGACGGGCTCAGGCTGGTACCATCCGGACTCAATCGGGCAACGAAACCGAGCCCCTGGTTGACGGCCGGTTTGCAGCCATCCGGTACCGAACCGGATAAGCCCGGCAGGTCGTTCGAAATCGCCTGCCCGGTGATGTAGATATAGCCACTAGGATCCACGATCATGCCGGAGATCGCATCCTGCACCGACCCACCGAAAAAGGTGGACCAAATCAGGTCCGTACCGGTAGCATTGAGCTTCGTTACATAGCCGGTTGAAGGTGGCAGGTTGATCGAGGGTCGACCTGGCTGACTTGGCGGCGCCGCGGCGTTGGCCACGTACGCGCTCTGGAGCGCCAGTGCAGTTATCGGATAATCGGCGGAGTTGGTTGTGCCCGCAACAATCACATTACCGATAGCATCCACGGCGATGCCGGCAGGCGTTGCGCCAAACGAACCGGTTACGAACGTGGCATAGCTCAGTTTCGTCGCCGAGGGATCGAGTTTTTCCACAAATTGATAGCTGCACGGGAGGAAAACAATGCCGCTGCCACGGCATGCTCTAGCTTGGACGCTACTCTGAAAAGCACCTGGGCTGGTTTGCAGGGGCACGTTTGCTCCGATTGTTCCAGTGGCTGCAGCAGCGGTATAGATATTCCCCTGAGGATCGAGCGTCAGGACTGTACCCCCATGGGCGAGCGTTGCGAACAGCAGTTTGCTCAGGTCAGGGTCGAATTTCGCCAAGAAGAAGCCGTTTCCGAGGCCAGTGTTGCCAGGCGTAATTGGAAACCCGTTGCCGGATGACGTTCCGGTGAGATACACCTCGCCCGTATTGTCGAGGGCCAAGGCACTGCCCGATGTCTGCGCGCCGCCGCCGAAATAGGTTGCGGATTGAACCTGTCCGTTAGGGCCGATTTTGGCAAGGAAAGCTTGGCCGCCGTTCGCTGCTCCCAATGCCGGCTGCAGCGCACCCGAGGTTATGGGAAAATCACTCGACAAAGTAAAGCCCGCGACGTATACAGTTCCATCTGTACCCAGCACAATCGCGCTAGAAGTATCGTCCGCGGAACCAGCAAAGACGGTTTTATAGAGCTGTACTCCGTCTCCTGAGAACTTCGCTACAAAGGCATCGGTGAGATTACCCGCTTTGGCGTTGGCTGGCGTTACCGAACCAGTAATGTAGATGTTCCCGGTGCTGTCGATCCGAATCGCTGTGACACGAGTGCCGTTAGGCTGGCGAGGAAACAGGCTCACCTGTCCGGCGAATGCTGGGACCACAAACAACGTGAATAACGCGTACTGCACAGACGGTACTATCGAGCGCCTGAAGAAACGACGCCATTGTTTAAGCATGAACTCCTCACACGGTTTAAGCATGAACTCCTCACACGGTTTAAGCATGAACTCCTCACACGGCATCCGAACGCGACGTCACTGCACCATCTCCATAGATGCGACGGACAACTGGATGCCTGATGAGGACAATGCACTAGTGGGATCAGCCCGTTGGGTACCCACAGTGACGTATCCACTCATCCCAGACGTTGTCAAGCCATAGTTAACACCTCCGGATGAAGTGTCAACATTGAAGGCGGTTATTTGCGTCGAATACGTCGAGTCCCACACCTCCACCCTGAACTTGTACGTGGAATCCCAGCTTGCCCAGAACAGATAGCCATTGAAGTAGTACGTCGTTCCTGGCGTCAGCCCAGTAATCTCCGTCGGGAGAAAATATTCTGAGGCCAAAGGAGCCATGGTCGGGTCTTCAGTGGCGTTGTTCGTCGCTTGGCTTGTTCGACACCACGGATAGCCCGAGTTGTCGGCTATGCTGCAGTTGGAGTTGGTTGACCAATAGAAGTACATCTTGTCCAGACTCACGCCGGGACTCATTTGCCGAAAGAAGCCAAACTCCCTCTGGCCGGCCCAATCCGCTCGTTCGCTGAAATAAATGGCTTCTAACATAGTACCAGCTGATCCGGACACGGAGCCTGAAAACGCCGCCTTCGGGCGGTATCCTCCGAGTTTCGAAGTCCCTACGAACTCTTAAAACTCACCCGGGTCAACAGTTCGCCAGCTTAGCCAATGGTACTACAAGTTTTAGAGCTCGTCAACGCTGAAGGGTGCACGTCTGAAAAGTGATTGATGGTGAGCAAGCACGATGGGTTTGGGTTGTGCTTGTGTGTCGGACAGTATATACTGCTGTCAGGTGAGACATGCCTACCGATCCTGATCTCGAAGCCCTCTTGCGACAACGCGACCAGTTGAAAACCCAACTCGCTTCCGTGGGCGATATGCGCCCCGGCTCTCTGGTGCCCCGCTTCCGGAAGTGCGGCAAACCCTCCTGCCACTGCGCGAAGAAAGACGATCCCGGCCACGGCCCGTCTTATTCCCTGACTCACGCCGTCGCGGGCAAGACCGTGACCCACGTCATTCCCGCCGGCGCCGCCGTAGAGCGTACCCGCGAACAACTCGACGAGTATCATCGCTTCCGCGAGTTGGTGCGACAGTTGATCGCCGTCTCCGAGCAGATCTGCGATCGACAACTGCGGCAGCCTCCCGAGACAGGGGTTAAAAAAAACCGCGCTCGACGGGCTGCTCGCCGCTGAGATCCTGTGGGACATCCAAGCTCTGCTGGGCCGACAGAGCTTGGAAGACCTCGACCTGGAGGCGCTGGAAACGGCGGTCCGCCGGCAGGCGCTCCATTTGGCCGGCCGAGCGGTAGAGCAACGCCTCAATGCCGATCACTCCGACGACGATGCCAGTCACGCTCGTTGTGCGTGCGGGCAGATGGCCCGTTACGCCGGACGGCGCGAAAAGACATTTGAGAGTGTGCTCGGGCCGCTCAAACTGGAGCGCGCCTATTTTCACTGCGCGGCCTGCGGCCACGGCTTCTGCCCGCGCGACCGGCAACTGGGTCTGCAGAACACTTCCTTGTCGCCGGCTGTCACCCGCATGGTCGCCGCGGTTGGGGCGATCACCAGTTTCGAGGAGGGCAGCCAGTTGCTTCGAGAACTGGCCGGCGTCGAGGTCGATGCAAAACACGTCGAGCGCGCGGCGGAGGCCCTGGGCAATGAAATCGCGCAGGATGAAAAACAGGACGTGAAAGCCGCTGCTGAGTTGCCCCCGGCCCCTACCCTATACCTGGGCTTGGACGGCACCGGGATTCCCATGCGCGCTTCCGAGTTGCAGGGGCGCTCCGGTAAACAACCGGACGGGAGTGCCAAGACTCGGGAAGTCAAGCTGTGCACAATTTGGAGTGCAGAAAGTCGCGACCCGAAGAATCGCCCAATGCGCGATGAGGGTTCGGTGACCTACACCGCGGCGATTGAAAGCGCCGCCACGCGGGACATGGACAAGGCTCCATCGGCGTTTCCCCAGCGTGTGCTCCGCGAAGCGGCGCGCCGTCATTTCACGGCGGCCGATCGGACCGTGGTCCTCGGCGACGGCGCCCCCTGGATCTGGAGCATCGCCCAGGAGTTGTTTCCCCACGCCATCCAGATCGTGGATCGGTTCCACGTTAAGCAACATCTCAGCGATCTCGGCAAAGCCATCTACGGCGCCGACTCACCCCAGGCCCGCGAATGGGCACAGCGTCGGCATGAGGAACTCGACAGCGGCCGTCTGCCGGATTTGTTGCGTGCCATTCGTCGGCACGCGGACCGATGTGAAGAGGCCCGAAAGTGCTTTCAGTACATCCACCACAACCGCGAGCGGATGAGCTACCCTGCCTTCGAGGCTCAGGGCCTGTGCACCTCGACGGGAGTCGTCGAAGCGGGCTGCAAAGTCGCCATCGGCGCCCGCCTCAAGCGCGCCGGCATGCACTGGACCACCGCTGGCGCCAACGCCATCATCGCTCTGCGCTGCTGCCGCCTCAGCGGGCGCTTTCAGGATTTCTGGGAACGCCGCACCGACCGACAAAAGGTGGCATGACCTCGTTCACGTCACTTTTCTGTCGTGCGCCCGGTGCTTTCCGGGCGAGTGGAATGCCGAAGCGGGAGGCAGTGGGGGACGCGGTCCTGATCTTGGGAAATGTGACGGCTACAGAGTAACCGCCGTCACGCCCCCCTGAGGCGGCGGTCACAGCCTTTTGGCAGACGCTGCACTCACGCCCTATATCCATTCGGATATAATCGGGGAGTGAAACCAGTGCGCTTCCTTGGGGACTCGCTCCAGCGCCTACGAGACTTCTCCGAGCAGGCGCGGCACGATGCGGGCTACCAACTGGAGAAGCTGCAGCGTGGAGAACAGCCTGACGACTTCAAGCCAATGCCTGCGGTCGGCAAGGGCGTTGAGGAGATTCGATTGACGGACGACAGCGGCGCTTACCGCGTGATCTACGTGGCCCGGCGCGCTGAGGCCGTCTACGTGTTGCACGCTTTCCAGAAGAAGACGCAAGCGACTTCGAAGCGCGACATCGACACGGCGAAGAGACGTTTCGCGGAACTGACGAAAGGTGGGAAATGAGGAAATCCGAGAGCTTCGATAGCATCTGGGATGCGATTACGGACACGCCCGGGGAGGCGGCTAACCTGCGCGCGCGGGCCGAACTGATGCGGCAGATTGCGGCTTTCGTGAAGAAGCAGGGCTGGACGCAGGCCGAGGCGGCGCGACACTGCGGAGTCACCCAGCCGCGGATCAACGATCTGCTCCGCGGCCGGGTTTCACGGTTCTCGCTGGATGCGTTGGTGAACATCTCTACCGCGTTGGGCTGCCGCGTGCGGGTCGATCTCGAAGCGGCCTGAGCCACGTGCCTTCGGCCGGCCGGCGTTTGCGCGCTGGTTCGATGGCCTGAACGCCGGCCTCGGCGGCGTGGTTTGATGGGAACAACCGGATGGTGAACGCGGGGCTCGGCATCCAGTACGACGCGGCCGGCAATCTGACGGCGATCGGGGGATTCACGTTCGGCTACGACGCCGAGAACCGGCTGGTGTCGAGCACGTTGAACGGTGTGACGGCGACCTACGCCTACGACGGCGAAGGGCGGCGGGTGAAGAAGGGCGCGGTGGTGCTGGTCTATGACGCCTTCGGGCGGCTGGCGGCCGAGTACGGGGGCGTGGCGGACCCGGCGGGGACGGAGTATCTGACGGCGGATCACCTGGGCTCGACGCGGCTGGTGACGAGCGCGACGGGGGCCGAGCGCCGCTGCCTGGATTACCTGCCGTTCGGCGAGCAGATGGTTGAAGGGATGGGCTCGCGCGGCGCCTGCTACGCGAGCGCAAACGA
>Ga0272446_1003103_pt1 | contig 21517 bp, 22 predicted proteins | sample YNPCB0061_FD_194587 | JGI IMG/M metagenome (GOLD analysis project Ga0272446, IMG submission 194587) | Hot spring microbial mat communities from Yellowstone National Park, WY, United States - YNP-CB-006-1 | ecosystem: Environmental > Aquatic > Thermal springs > Hot (42-90C) > Sediment | place... | reverse complement strand
CGATTCCCTCCAACTTTTGTGTGTCTTTTTGGTAGTCCATGATTAGTCTTATACATGTTTCTTATTGAATTGGTTCATAAGAATCATGTACTTTATATATGTCTTATAATATAACGGACTTGTGGTTTTAGCAATACCCTTTCAGGCATGTCCTTTAATTGTCCCTATGAAAAATCTAGTCGGAAAATCCTACGTATTTTGTTTTCGTATGCGTGGTATCATGGGAAGCGATGGCACGCACTGGAGTAAGGAGAAATGGTCGCGAAAGAAACCTTAAGGAGAAGGGGTTTGGCGAACCGCGCGCGCCGCTCATCAGCCACGAGGCGTTGCGCGGTGTTGCAGCGATATTCTTTGTCGCGCTCGCTGTTTTTTTCGTTTTAGCGCAATTCGGTGGCGGTGGCACGTTTGGCGCAGCGACCTTTTCTGGGCTCACGTGGCTTCTCGGCATCGGATATATCCTTCTTCCTCTTTCTCTTCTCTTGCTTTCGATTGCGACGGTGCGCTCGCTTGAGCGCCGACTCGGCTGGGTGCAAGGCATCAGCATGGCCGTGTTTCTGATCTCCACACTCGCACTGGTAGACATTGCTTTTCCTGGCCATGGCGGAGTCTTGGGTGGGATTATCTCGAAGCCGATACTTTCTGCGTTCGATACGACGGCAACTGTCTTTTTCCTTTTGGCGTTCGCCATTGCGGCACTCATCGTCTCATTTGACATTCACATCGCAGAACTTGCGCACCGCGTGAAGGATTTCTTTAGAGGCCCTCAAGTTGAGGGGGAAGAAGAGGGAGAGGTTGCACCTGCAATCACCGGCTTGCCGCATGATGATGAAACTGAAGAGATTGTGCCGCCGCCCCCGCCAATACCCGAGGATGAAGAGGCAACGCCGGAACCCGAGGTGCCACGCGAAAAATCAGTACACATCCGCGAGATGCCGCAAAATGATGAATCATCCGCGGGAGCCGGCTTCCCTATCGCGGCTCACTTAGGTGCAACATATGTGCCGCCACCCCTGTCACTCCTCGGAAAGAATAAGGGCAAGCCGGAAGTGGGAGACGTGAAAGCCAACATGAATATCATCAAGCGCACTCTCCAGAACTTCGGTATCCAGGTAGAGATGGACGAAGCCTCGATCGGGCCAACTGTTACTCGCTACTCGTTGAAACCTGCCGAGGGTGTACGACTCTCAAAGATCGTTGCACTCCAATCCAACCTCGAGCTCGCGCTCGCCGCCTCACCCATTCGCATCGAGGCCCCGATACCCGGAAAGTCTCTCGTCGGCATCGAGGTGCCGAACATTGCGCGCACGACGCTCGGTCTTGCCCCGCTCATCGGCGATGAGGGTTTCTCCGGGAGCGATAAGCCATTGATGATCGTGCTCGGCCGCACGATCACGGGCCAGGCGCAATTCGCCGATCTCGCCAAAATGCCGCACCTTTTGGTAGCCGGTACCACCGGCTCTGGTAAATCGGTTACGATCCACAATTTCATCGTCTCGCTCCTCTATCGGTGTGGACCAGAGCGGCTACGATTCATCATGATCGACCCGAAGCGCGTAGAGCTCACGCTCTACAATTCCATACCTCATCTTTTAACCCCAGTCATCACCGATGCTAAGAAGGCGATTCTCGCGCTCAAGTGGCTCGCGAAAGAAATGGATCGCCGCTACAATATTTTGGAGACCGAGCATGTACGCGATATTGCCTCGTACCATGCGAGCGTGCTGGCCCCCGCGCTTGAGAAGGCAAAGAGTGGGAACAGGGGCGAAAAACCCCTCCCGGAAGCTATGCCCTACATAGTCCTCTTCATAGATGAACTCGCCGATATTATGCAGACATACCCCCGCGAGCTGGAGGCCGGCATCGTGCGTCTCGCACAGATGAGCCGCGCCGTCGGTATCCACCTCGTGCTCTCGACGCAAAGGCCCAGTGTGAAGGTCATCACCGGACTCATAAAGGCCAACATACCAGCCCGCGTCGCACTGCAGGTCGCCTCCCAGATCGATTCGCGCACTATATTGGATGGCAGCGGCGCCGAGAAGCTCCTGGGTGCGGGCGACATGCTCTTCCTTTCGGGCGAGATGTCGAAGCCGCGCCGCATCCAGGCCGCCTACATATCCGAAGAGGAGCTCAAGCGGGTCATCTCGTTCATTGCCAAACAATCGGAAGGGAAGCTCCCGAGTGAGATCAATTTCGAGGAAGGTTCAAACCGCGCAAACGACCCTATCTTTGCCAGTATGGATGATGGTTTAGGCGACGATGAGGACGACGAACTTTACCCCGAGGCGAAGAAGACGGTCATCGAGGCCGGTAAAGCTTCTACGTCTTATCTGCAGCGAAAACTGGGAATTGGCTACGCGCGCGCGGCGCGACTCATGGATCTCTTGGAGCAGCGTGGCATCATTGGCCCGGCTGATGGTGCCAAACCTCGCGATGTGATCGGTGCGGGTGATGCCGATGAGCTCGGAAGCGGCGGCAACGAGACGGATGCGGCCTGATATGCTCCCCTATTCGAACCGCCTCTCCCGCATAGCACTCATCATTTTCTTCCTTATTGTCGCGGGTTATACGATCTTCGAGGCGCAGGCCATACTCCTTGGCCCGCGCATCGTAATCGACAATGCAACAAACATGGTGCTGCATCAGCAATTTGTAAAAATCCAAGGCATGGCGATCCACATTACTTCCCTCACCATGAACGGCGCCGAAATCCCCGTTACTGAAGCTGGTGTTTTTGACGAACCCTACCTTCTCGCTCTGGGTGAAAACCGCATCACACTTGTCGCCAAAGACCGCTACGGCAATACGACGACCAAGATAGTTACGCTCTACTACATGCCGACGACCACGCCGACTTCGCTCATGCCGGCATCCCCCACGCCTGCGACATCAACAGCAGCGAGCTCGACGCTGGTCGCGGATTAGCACTCATCAGGTATACTGCCCAGATATGGCTACCAAAGAAAAGAAACCGCCGAAGACTACCGGCACCGGAACGGACAAGGACATCGATCGCGCACTTAACGAGATTAGGACAAAATTTGGTGACGAGGCGATCATGAAGCTCGGCGATACGCCGAAGGTAGACATCGATGCGATCCCTACCGGCTCTATCGGCGTCGACTGGGCGCTCGGCATCGGTGGCCTCCCCCGCGGGCGCATCATCGAGATCTTCGGTCCCGAATCCTCGGGCAAGACCACACTCTGTCTCCACGCCATCGCCGAAGCGCAGAAGAAAGGCGGCATCTGCGCGTTCATCGATGCGGAACATGCGCTTGACCCGGAATATGCCAAGAAGCTCGGCGTAAAGATTGAGGAACTTCTCGTCTCGCAGCCCGATACGGGCGAGCAGGCCCTGGAGATCGTCGAATCGCTTGTCCGCTCAGGCAAGATCGACGTCATCGTGATCGATTCGGTCGCCGCACTCACGCCGAAAGACGAGATTGAAGGTGACATGGGCGCACAGCATGTGGGTAAGCAAGCGCGCCTCATGAGCCAGGCACTGCGTAAACTCACCGCGATTGTGAGCAAGACTAAGACCGTCGTTATATTCATTAATCAGATCCGCATGCAAATCGGCGTTATGTTCGGGAACCCCGAGACGACGCCAGGCGGCAAGGCGCTCAAATTCTACACGAGCGTCCGTATCGACATCCGCCGCATTGCGCAGATCAAAAAAGGCGACGAGGTGATGGGCGGCCGCCACCGCGTGAAGATTGTCAAGAACAAGGTGGCGGCCCCGTTCCGCCAGAGCGAGTTCGATATGCTCTACGGCGAGGGTATCAGCAAGGAGGGCGAGGCGCTCGCCTTAGGCGAAAGATTTGGCGTGGTCAAGAAGAGCTCGGGCGGCGTCTACGAATACGGCGAAAATAAGCTCGGCCGCGGCTACGACGCAGCGCGCACCTTCCTCCATGCCAACAAATCCATACTCAACCAACTCTTGAAAGACGTACGCAAGGGCCTCGAGACCGGCGCCGTGCCCTCATCTGCGGGCGGCGGCGAGGAATAGCGGCAGCTTCTCTGCCATGATACGCTCTGTGCAGTGATGCCAACAGGGAGTACGAATTGATGGGGAAAAAAGATGAGATTTGGTATCAAGCCATGCTTTGGTTGTGGTCGCGTGATGAGCAGCATCGCAAGAGCGAACGTGTCCCGCTCGGACCGCCACGCCGATTGCTTGCGGACGTTGCGATAGATATTGCGCGGTGCCTACCGGAAGCCTTAGCACTCTACTCCGAGAGTGATTACTTCCGGAGAGAGGGCGGCGCTGAGATCATTTGGCCACTAATGCACAGGGGAGAATGGATCGGCGCCGACATGCTCAAGGCGATGCAGGCGGCATAATCGAGGCGGACGGGAAACACCCGTCCGTTCTTCTTTGCTGGACACTGCCTCGAAAATGGCTATAATGCGCCATTATGTTGAACTACAACGAAGTCCGCCCAGGTGTTGCCATTATTCTCGACGGCGAGCCATACGTATGCACCTGGAATAATGTCATGCAAAAACAGCAGCGCCGCCCGGTTAATCAGACCAAGCTCCGCCACCTCGTGCGCGGCAATGTGATTGAGCACTCGTTCGCACAATCCGACAAGCTCGAAGAGGCTGAGATCACGACAAAACCGGCTGTGTTTATCTATTCGCGAAATGGCAAGTGGGTCTTCCACCCCGTGGGCAAACCTGCCGAGCGCTTTGAGATTTCAGAAGAAATGGTGGGGGAACCGGGGCGATTCCTCAAGTCGGGCATGGAGGTCACGACACACATTTTCCAAGACAAGGTCATCCGCATTCAACTCCCGGTAAAGGTCGAGCTCAAAGTCGTCGAAGCCCCGCCCGACATACGCGGCAACACCGCACAGGGCGGCTCGAAGATCGTCACGGTGGAGACCGGAGCCGACATCACCGTACCCATGTTCGTCAAGGAGGGCGATATAATCCGCATCAATACTGAGACCGGCGAGTACGTCGAGCGAGCGTAAATCTCTCCTCTGATCAAAAAGCCCGTTCACCTGAACGGGCTTTTTGATCATCTCTTTACGCTCCGAGCAAAACACTATTTCTGTATGTACGGTAAGAGTCCCATAAAGCGGGCACGCTTGATCGCCTCCTCTACCATGCGCTGCTGCTTGGAGGTGAGGTTCGAGCGCTTGTGGCTCACGATACGTCCATGAGGATTCACGAACTGCTTCAAGAGCTCGATGTCCTTGTAGTCGACGTACCGAATGTCATTTTGAGTAAGGATGTTGTTCATAGTGGTGTATTAGTGTTAATAAATATACATACGACAGCTAAAATGGAATGTCGTCTGGATTGATGTCATCTTTTGGATAATCGATACCCGAACCTGCTGGTACTTCCTCCTGCGGCTCGTCCCGACGGCCGCCTCCCTGTCCCGAACCGGAGCTGCGCGGTCCGAACTGAACGCGATCAGCGACAATCTCGGTGCGATACTGTTTGACACCATCTTTCTCCCAACTCCTCGTTTGAATGCGACCTTCGACGAACGCGGAACTCCCCTTTTTGAGGTACTGGTTCACTGTATCTGCCTGGCGTCCAAATACGACAATGTTGTGAAAATCGGTCTGTTCCTGACGCTTTCCATCTTTGCCGGTGAAGACACGATTAGTTGCGATTGAGAAACTGCAAACATTCATGCCGCTCGGCAGCGCGCGCAATTCCGGATCGCGTGTCAGATTGCCGAAGATGAACGCCTTATTGAGATACATAGGTTTGCTACTCGGTGATCGTCTCAAGGGCCTTGTCGAGATCCGCTTCAGAGACCGGCCCTGCGGCCTCCTCCGCCTTATGGACAGTCTTGAGCGTTTCGGTACGCTTTACCTCGCGCAACTGCGGGCTCTTAGTGAGTTTAGCCCGCGTGTCTTCACGGACGGTTTTAAAGACAATGGAACGAAATATCGAGCGTGTAGTGCGAAAGTACTCCTCGAGATCGGAGACAACTTCGGGTGGGGCCTCAAATTTAAGCCACCCAAAGTAGCTGCGATCGTATTCGACATTCTTGTCACCCTCGCGGGTGGTCATGGGATAGCTGAGCTTCAGGGGAACTGGCGCTCCCTCGGCAATGAGGGAACCTTGGTGCTTCTCGATAATGGCGCGAATCTCGGCGATGATATCATCGACATTCTCCTCCTTGATGTGAGGAACGATGTGGTAGCCTGCTTCGTATACGCGGAGAATGATTTCGCGTTCCTCGGCGGCTTGTTTCTTGACTGCTGCTTTCTTTGCCATGTCGGGGCACTTTAACACAACCTACTCGCCTCTGCAACGGCCTTACTTCAGGCCGAAAACACGCTCTGCATTCGCGAGGAGCTGAAGCCGAACCTCTTCTTCGGGGAGCTTTTTGATGCGGGCTATGGCCTGCACCACAAGGGGAATGTAGGCGCTCTCGTTGCGCGTCCCGCGATGGGGCACAGGCGTGATGTAAGGTGCGTCCGTTTCTGAGAGCAGCATGTCGAGCGGGGTGTGCTGTACCACTTCATCGTAGTCGTGCGTAAAGGTGAGAACACCGGTAAACGAAAGTGTAAAACCGAGATCGAGCCATTGCTTTGCGGTATCCCAGTTCCCCGCAAAGAAATGCACGTCGCCCTTGACCTCAGATGATGATTCGACGAGTGCGAGCGCATCGCGATAGGCGTCCTGGCTCCCCTTCGAAGGACGCACGTGAAGCATGAGCGGCTTTTTAAGGCGGTTGGCAAGGTCGATCTGCGCCATCAGCGCGTGGCGCTGTGCAGCGGCCGTGATAGGGTCGTTGCGATAGTAATCGAGTCCGCACTCACCTATCGCTATCACCTTTGGGTCTCTACCGAGCTTTTCGTATGCATTCGCATCGAAAACCTCGCCACGGGAAGTGAACTCTTTGCCACCTTTGCCCAGCTCGGCCGTATCGTGATACGACCTGGTCGTGTGCACCGGATGGAGCCCTATTGTTGCCCAAGCTTCCTCGTGTTTATGGGCAAGCGCGACGGCTGCGCGGCTCGTGTCAATCTGCGTCCCAACGAGATTCACCCCAACACCGGCCTCGCGCGCCCGCTCGACAGCAGCGTCATGATCGCCCTCGTAAGCGACAAACTGCAGGTGTGTGTGGGCGTCGAAGTAGCGCATACTATTTTGCCCGGGTAGCGTCCCCCACCTCACTGGCATTATGGTAACTCACACCCTGTGTGATGAGTCTCTGCCAGTAGGAATCATCCATGGCGCCTCCACTCCAGCGGAGATACATCGCTTTTATCTCACTGTATTTCTTCAGTAAGACAGTTTCCACCTTTGCTGACGATGTCCCGCTGATACGCCTCAATAGCTGCAAATGTTTTTCCGGCGTCATCATGATTGAGCCGAATTCCGCCCGATCCTCTGACGGACTCGTCGATCCATACTGTGTCGAAAACGGCACTTCCGCTTCGACGTCTGATGGTAGGTGTAAGGGATCGAACCCGTACGGTAAACAGCGACAATCCTTCTGCATATCGCGCCACCGCTGATCATCCTGATCAAATCCCCCATCTGCGTAGTCTAAAAGATGGAATAGCTCATGATGAAAAACTTCGCGCAGGAGTTTCATGTCTCCATTCCCGTAAGACAGGATGATGCTGTCCTTCTGCAACCTCTGAAAGATTCCGCGAATGGGCTTTGTGTGGAGGAACAACCCTTCCTCGGCGTTTGCAAGCAGATGGATACGGTGAAGCTTATTACGCTTAAAGAAATCCGGAGGATATTTTCCAACCTCCTCGATAATGACCTCGAGCATATCGGCAGCGAGCTCCTGCGGTATCTTTTCGCCAAATACGGTGGGGTCCCACGTCTCACCCGTAGTTACTTCGATACCGTAATTATCGGAGAGGAACGCCCGCGCCTCTTCGAACACCGGCAGCTTCGGCTCGGGCGCTGCCAGTGCCTCGAGAATGCTATTTCTTTTTTTATAGAGCGTCCCGGTCCCAAAAAACAACATATGCCCACCAAGGCCTATCCCCATGGTTTTGAGTACATCCCTCCGAGTGAATTTTTCTCTCATATCATTCCTTCCGCGGAAATAGATTCGCGGGCTTCTTGTTGGTGCGAATTGAATCCAATATGATTGCCGCCGTCACCGGCATGACGGGTTCGAGTCTTTTCGCGATGACGAATAGCCGCTTAACCATATCTTGTATGAGAGCGACGCCGCGTTCACGATCCTCCCTAATGACAGCAAACGGTTTTGAGAGAGTGATCATCTCATTCAGCTGTGCAATGGCGAGATAGACAATGCTCGTATACAGCTGATAGTCATACGCAGCAATGGCATTGCGCAGAGACGGGTCTTCATCCAGTTCAGATGGGACATCTACCGGCTTTTCAAGATTATCTTCCGCCATTTTCATGACTCGAGCAGCGGTATTGCCCAACCCATTGGCAAGATCGGCATTGTACGCTTCCTTGAACTTCTCCATGGTGACATCAGAATCCTCGAATGGGTGGACATGGTGTGCCAAAAAGAAGCGCAATGCATCGGTGCCGTATTCTTCGATGATTGCATTGGGATCGATGACATTCCCAAGACTCTTGCTCATCTTAGCCCCGCCCGAGGTGATAAATCCGTGGATTGCGATTTGGCGCGTTGGCGGCAAACCTGCCGACATGAGCATTGCCTGCCACATGGCACTCTGCTGGCGCAAGTTATCTTTACCGGCAACCTGGATGGCGCGCGGGTGATGTTGTGTGCCCCAAAATTTCTCGAAGGTCGCCGTGTCTTCTGGCCAGCCGAGGGTCGAGACGTAGTTCACGAGGGCGTCGAACCACACGTACATCACCTGGCTCTCATCATCCGGGACCGGCACTCCCCATGGCATCTTGCTCTTGAGCCGTGAGATGGAAAAGTCCTCGAGTCCGCGGCCAATGAATGCTTTAATCTCATTAAAGCGAGAAGTGGGAACGACGAGATCCGGGTAGCGCGCATAGAGATCGAGAAGCGGCTTCTCGTAGCGCGAGAAGCGAAAAAAGTAATTCTCTTCCCTGATTATCTCAATGTCGAGATTGGGGTGAAGTGGACAGCGCCCGCGCACGAGCTCGCTGTCAGTTTTCTCAAGCTCGCAGCCGACGCAGTACTTCACCTCATACTCCTTCTGGTAAATATCACCGGCGGCTTTACAGCGCTTCCAAAACTCCTGTGCCGTAGCCTTATGATGCGCGTCGGTCGTACGAACAAAATGTAATCCCGGCATGAGATTCAGCCGTTTGGTAAACGCGCTGAATCGCGCGGCGTAACCATCAACATACTCCTGCGGATCCTTCCCCTCTTCTTGCGCCTTTCTGAGTATCTTGATGCCATGCTCATCAGTTCCCGTATTAAAGAACACCTCGTCCCCGCAGAGGGCGCGGTAGCGCGCCAGAATATCGGCCTGTACAAACTCGAGTGCGTGGCCGAGGTGCGGATCAGCATTCACGTACGGGAGTGTAGTCGTGATGTAGAAAAACTTACTCATGATGTACCCGCGTCATCTCCCGCTGCAGTCTGCCCGATTCGATATCGCGCGCGAGCTCTTGAATTGTCGCCGCAATGGGGACAGAGAGGATAATGCCGAGGAAACCCGCGAGTTCACCGCCGCAGATAAGCGCGAGAATGATGAGTAGCGGCGGAACGCCCACCACGCGCGTAACGACGAGCGGATAAATGAGATGGTTTTCAAACTGCTGCGCGATCACATAGAGTGCGACGGTGAGGAAACCGAGCGTGGCGCCGCCATCGACGAATGCGATCGTAACGGCCGGAATAGCGGAAAGAGTCGGCCCAAAAACGGGAATGATCTCAAACACTGCGGCAACAACTGCGAGGACAAGCGCATGCTTTACGCCGAGAATTGTGAGCCCCAAAAAGACGAGAACGCCCATAATGACACCCAAAAGGAGTTGCCCCTGCATCCAGAGGCCAATCTTCTCCTGTGCGCGCCGCCAGAGACTCAGTACGTACGATTGCTGCGGCTTCGGCGTTACGATGCGCAGAAAATCATCCACACCCGTCTCAACAACGGCGAAGTAGAACGAGAATATGATTATGAGGAGAAAGGAGAACACACCCCCAAAGATCTGACTCGCGGCCGAGAGGGCGTTGCCGAACACACCGCCGGGGTCAATCGTCTGATGGAAACCCTGCATGATATCGTTCACTGAGATGTCTGACGGTGAGGGCAATCCTAAGATGCGCACATAGCTGTCGAATGCGCCTGTGCGGCTAAACGCATCGAGGTACGTCGGGAGTTGTGAAAGAAATGTTGCGAAATCCTCAAGAACTGAGGGGAGAAAAAAGTAGAAGATCGTAAAAAAGATCGCGAATAGGGCGAGGTAGATAGTGAGGACAGCAAATACACGCGGAAACTTGCGCTTAACCAACGCGACCACACCCGGCTCAATCGCACTCGCGATCACGATCGCAGTGAGGACGATGAGCGCGATTCCGTGAAGATAGTAGAGTGCCCATGCCAAAGCAAAGATGATACCCGCCTTGAGGAGCGTCCCCGACGTAATCGAGATTGTAATGGGGCGATCGTTCATTGTTTTATAGTAGCACAGAGCGCTCCCTCCTACAGACAGCTCACGAGTGCCGATACCGGGACGCGCTCCTGCGTTCCCATATCGCGCTCGCGCACCGTGACCGTGTCCTTGAGCTCGGGCTTCTCGCCCAGCGTGTCAAAATCGATGGTAATGCAGATGGGCGTGCCTATCTCGTCCTGGCGGCGATAACGCTTACCAATGTTTCCGTTATCATCCCACATGATGCGGGGTTCTGTCTTCCTGAGCATGGCGTAGATCTCGCGCGCTTTGGCCACGAGTTCCGGCTTGTTTTTGAGGAGCGGAAAAACCGCAGCCTTGATGGGGGCGATCGCTTTGGGAAACGCGAGGTACGTACGCGATTCGTTATCCATCTCGTCCTCGCGATAGCACGAGGTGAGAACCGCGAGCACCGTACGATCGAGCCCGAATGACGGTTCGATCACGTGCGGCACGATCGCTGGCTCGCCTTCCTTATCCTGAATTCCGAGGTTCTGCCCACTCATATTTTGGTGTGCAGAGAGGTCGAAATTACCGCGATACGCGAGTCCGTAGAGCTCTTTCTTGCCGAACGGGAATTCAAACTCAAAATCGATGGTGCGCTGCGAGTAGTGCGCACGATCGTGGACGGGGACCTCATATTCGCTCACCCTTTTTGTATCGATACCAACTGCGGCGATCCACTCATGCAGAGCGACACGCCACTCTTCGAAGGCCTTCTGCCACTCCTCGGCGCGCACGAAATACTCAATTTCCATTTGTTCGAATTCGCGGGATCGGAACACAAAATCGCGCGGTGCAATCTCATTGCGAAACGCCTTGCCTATCTGCGCGATGCCGAAGGGAAGCTTGGGGTGGAGCGTATCCCACACGTTTTTGAAATTGACAAAAATGCCGCCGGCCGTTTCGGGTCGCAGGTACGCTACGAGAGCATCATCGGTCGCGCCGACTTCCGTCTTGAACATCATGTTGAACTGCTTCACCACACCGAACGCGCCGCCACACTCCGGACACTTTTCCCCCACCTGATCGGCACGGAACCGCCTGTTGCACTTCGTGCACTCGACTAGCGGGTCCGAGAATCCCGCCACATGCCCGCTCGCCTCCCAGGCCTTCGGATTCATAATGATCGCCGCATCAACACCGTACATATTTTCGCGCTCGCGCACGAACGTTCGCCACCAGAGCTCCTTTATGTTGTTCTTCAGTTCGACCCCATACGGGCCATAGTCCCAAAATCCGGCAATCCCACCGTATATCTCTGATCCGGGGAAGATAAAACCGCGCCGCTTGGCGAGCGAAACAATCTTTTCCATAGCGACCTCTGCCATGGCGAGAGTGTAGCGCACCTTGTGCTACTTCACCACCGTCGCATTCGAGGCAGAGAATCCAGGCTCACCGACTATTTTAATATCGGGAGAGGACTTGGAGACCTTGGCTATGTTGGTCGTGAGGTCGTCGACGGTTCGGGAGATCGGTTCTGTCGTCGAGGCGTCGACACCCCTGAGCGTGATGTTCTGCAGGAGAGCCGGCTGCTGGCCGATCTGCGAGGAGGAAGGTGTAAACCCGATTTCGAACACTGCCTGGCGCGGCGGAGTATCTCCCAATCCAACATTCGGTTCTATATCTCCGAGGTGCCACGTAACCGTACCTTCGGCTTGATTGAAACTCAATTGCTCCGCCTGCGAATTAGAGAAACCCATCCAGCGTACGTATGGGGGCAACCGCGCGGTAAGAACGGCATTGCTGATCTTATTGGTGGTATTGCGTACGGTCAGCACGAGCGCATAGGTCGTTTCGAAACCAGCTTTCGGCGGCATCGGGCCGGAAGGGCCGAGAGGATTCGAATAGTAGAGCCCTGTCGCAATGAGCTGCAATTCGCTCGCAAGCGAGATTGATTGTCGCGCTGTGGCCTGGAGCACCTCTGGCACTCCGGCCTCGGCGACACGTTTGCCAGCAGCGTTCACGGAAATGTCGAGGTGTGGATTTGTGTAGTGCTCGAGTTCATCACCGCTCGGCATCTGGAAAGAGAACGATACGGTGCCTTTGGCGCCCGGCGCAAGCGAGGAAAAGCGACCATTGGTTGTGGTTCTATCGAAGAAGACAGAATCATCGGCTGAGCGGAAAAACCCATCGGTCGATTTCACGGTCGAGCCATCGATTCCAATGCCCGAGAGCCGCGCAACAATGATCACATTGCTGATTGGGACGGAAAGATTATTTTCGTAGGTGATACCGATGGTCACTTTTTCACCGGGGGTAACAACAATGTTTGGCTTCGTCGAGGTTGAATCATTGACAGCAATGGAGAGGTTGAGGAACGGCTGCGAGATCCCTACCGCAAATGTGCTATCGGCAAGTGTTGTGTCGACGGTCGAGTGTGAAAACTGACTCCTCGTCCCTGCGCGCACGTGGAATATTCGCTCATCGCCCGCGCCGCCGGAGAGTGTTCCACTGATAGTGATTGACCTCTTCGTACCGGGAGCAAAATCGCCGAGCGTCCAAAACGAATCCTGCGTCGGTGGTGGCGATGCAGAAGAGAATTTGAAACCGAACGGATAGTCGATGTCGAGGACGACATCGCGCATCGGAATGTTGACGTTGTTCGCCACGTTCACGGTGAGCGAGACCGGTTGGCCGGAGATCGCCTGGGTGTTACCATCGATCGTCACCGCAAGCGGCGAAGAGCTAAAGTTGATCGCGTAGTCACGCGACGCGACGAAAATTGCATTCGAGCCCGCGACATGATACTCAACTTCGACCTTGAGCTTCTGCCGATCGCCACCCTTACCGGCAAGTACAGCTCTGACCGTACCCTGGCTGCTACCACCTGGTTCGATCGTGCCAAGCGAAATACGCTGTGAGGGAAACTCCGTCACGTAGTCCTCTGCCGAGCGCGTACCCGGCGGATATGTGATCACGAGTTCAACAAGCTGGAGCGGCACCCTATTGCGATTGGTGATCCCGAGCTGGAATTCAGTCGGCGCACCGCCTTCTACCTGCGGCGGACCGGCGATGACGATGTCGATATTCTGAGGCGATGCAGCAAGCGCCCCTCCACCAATCGTGAAGTAGTATACGAAGAAACCACCAGCGCCCAAAAAGAACGTGATCGCAATTCCCAGGATCCACCAGAGCGCCACACGAAACCAGCTAATTTGCCGAGGTGCCACGAGTGAGGGATTCAGTGCGTCTTCCTCACGCTTCCAATCCTCACCAATGAGGGGGCGTGAGAGATCGAGCGTGCGACGTTCGCGCGGCACGAGTTTCTCGGAAAGTGTGCGGCTGTACATCGCCTGCCGCAGTTCCTCGAGATGCCTGTCTTCGCGTTCGGGACGCTCTTCCATATACGCGTATGGTATCACGCAACCGATTCCAAAAACTCAGAGCTGTGTCTCCACGATGGCGCGGTTGATCGACGAGAGAAGCGCGTCGCGCTTCTCTTCCACCTCAGCAAGCTCCGATACGCCGTATGCTGTGTGCGAGAAGATTGTCGTCTCCAACGCCTCATCCGAGAGGTAGCCGAGCGCATAGAGGACACGCGCGACACAGACGATCTCGATCGAGGCGGTATCGGTGCCTTCCGTAAAGAGCGCGCGCTGCGCTTCGGCAAGCGCTTCGAAAAGGTACGGGTTGCGCTCTTCACCTGCACACAGACGCACAACCAATTGCGCAATGCGCGCAAAAGCGCGCAGTCCAGGTTCGGGCACCCCAATAGAAGACGTGTGGGCAACCGCACCGGCAAGGCGCCATCCATGCTTACCCATCACGAGCGACACGTGCGCCCGCGCGCACGACTGCAAGGCGCCACGCATTTTCGATCGCTCCGTGCGTACTGCCGCTGCTCGTGCCCACACGAGCCCGAATGTCTTCGTGTACAAGGCGAAGGAACGATCAGCCTCGCCGCGTTCGCTCAAATCGAGAATCAGTGCGTCGGTGGAGTATTTTTCGTACATGCGCTAGGTTTCGATGCGAATCTCGAGATCGTTGCCCGGCGCGCTTGCCATGCCGCGCGCGTTGGTTGCCGCGAGAATGTGGTCGCGGTATTTCTCGAGGATGGCGCGCGTTGTGTCGTCGGCGGTAATGGAAAATGCAATTGGGTCACTGGGACGCAAGTCGGCTTCCTTGCGCTTCTGCTGTATCGCGCGGACGATCTCGCGCACTACCCCTTCCTCGCGCAATACGGGTGTGATGGTCGTATCGAGCTCGACCGCAAACCCTTCTGGTACACCAGCGATGCGCGCAAAATCCTTTACATTTACCTCGTCTTTTATGAGTGCAATGAGATCGTCGCTCAGCGCGGGTCCGCCGGAAACCATCGCGAGCCGCGAGAGCGGCTGGCGTACCGGAATACGCATCTTTGCGCGTTGCTCGAGCGCAAGTGAGACAATGTTGCGCACCTCCTGCATAACGGCAAGCGCATCGAGGTCCGCCCCGGTAATTACGCGTGGCTCGGTCCATGCAACGAGGTGCACACTCTCGCCTTCACCCTTCATCTCTTGCCAGAGCCACTCGGCGAAAAACGGCGCGAACGGCGCGAGGAGTTTTGCGGTCTCTCTGAGTACCTGTGCGAGTGTCGCGAGCGCCTGCGCATCGCCACTCTTGATACGATCGCGCGAGCGGCGCAGATACCACGTGGAGAGATCGTCGACGAACCGATCAAATGGGCGCGTCGCTTCGTCGAGTTTGTACTCCTCGAGCCCGGCCGTCACCTGCACGTGCACTTCGGCGAGGCGCGTGAGCATCCACCGGTCGAGCACGTCGGTACTCGCTTCTCCGGGTTCGTGCGGTGTCTCACGATAGAGCGCGTAAAATTCGTACACGTTCGCGAGGCGGCCGAAGATCTTGCGGCCGAGTTCGGCAACATCCTTTTCGGAGAAGGCGAGCGATTCGGCGCGCACAACAGGCGACGAGAGCATATAGAGGCGCATCGCGTCGGCACCGTATTTTTCGATCATGTGCCACGGATCAGGATAGTTATTGAGCTTCTTCGACATCTTCTTGCCGTCTTCCGCCAAAACAATGCCCGTCACGACGCAGTTCTTGAACGCAGCGCTGCCGAAGAGTCCGCCCGCGAGTACGTGCTGGTAGTAGAACCATGCGCGCGTCTGATCTTGCGCCTCGCCAATAAAATCGGCTGGCCTGAGCGCTTCACCCGCCGCTGCTTGTGCCGCACCATACCCCTTGGTTGCAAATGGCACCGATCCCGAATCGAACCACGTGTCTAACACATCCGGCACGCGGCGCATCGTGCCGCCGCAGGTGCAGGCGAAGGTGATCTCGTCGACGACATCCTTGTGGAGATCGGAAACGCTCATGCCGCTCTTCTCGCGCAACTCCTGTGCCGAGCCGAACACGATGTCGGTCTTACACTTCTCGCAGCGCCACACAGGTATGGTATTGGCCCAGAAGCGCTGCCGCGAGATGGACCAATCGCGCGCGCCCTCGAGCCACTGCCCGAATCTCCCCTCCTTTATATGCGCGGGCGACCAGTTGATCTCCTTGGCAGTCTCGAGCAAGACGGGCTTGAGCTTCTCGACGGCGACAAACCACGACGAGGTCGCGTAGTTGAGGAGCGCGGTGTCGCAGCGCCAGCAGTGCGGGTACGAGTGCTCATATTTCTCGTACGAGAACACGTGGCCCCTCTTTTCGAGATGCTTCACGATCGTGAGATCGGCCTCGCGAATCTCCTCGGGCTTGTTCTTGGCGCGAGGCTTGAGATCGAGCCCGGCAAACTCTCCAGTCTCGAGCGCAAACGTTCCGTCCATCTTCACGTGCTGCACGAACGGCAGGTTCTCGCGCTTGCCGAGCGCCATGTCGTCGGCGCCAAACGCCGGCGCGATATGCACGATGCCGGTTCCTGTATCGGTCGTGACGAAATCAGCGGTGTAGACTTTCCATCCGTTCTCGCGATTCTTCAATTTTTCGTCGTTGGCGTAGAAATCAAAGAGTGGTTCGTATTCGATGTCGCGCATGGAATCGCCATCACGAGAAGCGAGAATCGTGGCGTCGGACCCGAAAATCTCTTCTCCTCGCTGATGCAACACAATGAAGTTCCCATCCTCTCGCGTCACGACGTCATACAGAAGCACCGCCCCCACCGCGAGCGCCACATTCCCCGGCAGCGTCCACGGCGTCGTCGTCCACGCCAGCAAGTAGGTATTCTCGGGAAGGCCGTGTTTTTCCGGATGCTTCACCTTGAACTTCACCGTCGCCGACAAGTCCTTCACATCTTTGTATCCTTCGGCAACCTCGCCTTGGCTCAGTGTCGTCTCGCAGCGCGGACAAATGTGCATCGAACGATAGTCTTCGTACACCAAGCCTTTCTCGTACAGCGTCTTGAATGCCCACCACTCGCTCTGCATGTATTCGAAATCCATCGTGCGGTACGGATGCGCCATGTCGGCCCAGCGTCCAAATCGCGGGATGATGCGCTCCCACTCATGAATGAACGTGAATATGCGCTCGCGGCAGAGGTCGTTGAATTTCTTGACGCCCATCGCCACGATATCCTTCTTGCTCTTGGTGCCGAGCTCCTTTTCGACAATGTTCTCTATCGGCAGGCCGTGGCAATCCCACCCCCATTGGCGCGCGACGCGGTAGCCGCGCATGGTTTTGTAGCGCGGAATCGCATCTTTGATGGCGCTCTGGAGCAGGTGGCCGTAGTGCGGCGTGCCAGTTGCAAACGGCGGCCCGTCGTAAAAAACGAATTCTCCGCGGGGGGCGTCTTTTTTTAGAGACTTCTCGAATATGCGCCGCTCATCCCACAGCGCGAGTACGCGCTCTTCACGCTCAGCTGCACTGCTTTTCGTGACTTCCATGCAGCAATCCTAACAGAAAAAAACTCCCAGTGAACGGCCGCTCAATCGAGCGGCCGTGGCACAAAGCCTATTCAGGCGCAGCACGCGACTATCGCCCCATGGGGACGCTCCCCAAGCCACACCGCAATGATGTGTTGCAGCTCATGCGGTTCTGCCCCATAAGGAATATCGAGGGTATCGCCCGTATCGAATGGATCATCGACCACAAGCGGAGAAGCAATGATTTTGGTTACATCTCCACGCTTTACCCGCGCGACGATGCTATCGACATCATATTTCGAAAAGATCTCGCACATGGCGTCCCCTTACATACTGTTTCGGCTTACCAAACTATAGCGCCACTTTCCACATGCGCAATTACATCAGAAAAAATTATTCCACTTCTCGTAGAGTGCGCTGGTTGCCCGCAAGTCGCCCACGTTATAGCGGGCGATATCGAGAAACCGCTTTTCACAAAAGAGTGTCGCCACGTCGTTACCGGTAACACCACTGGCTTTCGGGCTCGGAATGCCGAATGCACGGCACCACAGATGAAGCGCACCCGGCCGACGCACGGCGCCATAAAATGACAGCTGATCGCGTAAATCGATATGCTTCACGCCGCGCTGTTGGTAGAGATAGCGACCTTCCATGAGATTAACCGTCGGCTTGATACCGTGCACCGCCGAGCGAATGATCAGAAACGGCGCATCGAATACGCGGCTATTGAAACCGATAAATTCATCGTAATCTTTTGCACCGCTCCAAAAGTGTTCGAGCATAGCCCGCTCGCTCATCGGTCGAAAGCGGATGCCATCCTCCTCGGTATCCGTGTCACCCACTCCCGGCGATTGGTAGTACACGACTCCTTTGTCGCGCTCCACATCTAAAACGCCAATCGCGACGATCTCGCCGGTGAGCGGCGAAAAGCCGAGGCCATCCTTGAGTTGCGCGAGTTCTCGCTCATACTCCGCGTCATCTTCTGCTTCCGCGCGTATCCAGTTCGTGAGCACGTGCTGAGTGGTCTCATCGAGCGCATCAAAATTCTCGCCGACAGTCTCAATGTCAAAAACGAGTTTCGCCATAGCTACATCTTTTCCGGCGCGGCTATACCGAGAAGCCAGAGGCCATTGCGGATGGTATTCCCTGCCGCCCCGGCGAGCGCGAGCTTGTGCGCCGCGGCGGGTGTGCCATCGAGAATCTGCTCCTGCGCGTACCAACTATTGAAAACACCAGCGAGTTCGAGGAGATACTGCGCCACGTGGTGTGGCGCAAACTCCCTGGCCGCGCGCTCGACTATGGACGGAAAACGCGCCACGAGACGTGCCACCGTATTATGTGGCGCGGCTGTCGGATCCGCCTTTGGGATGATGCCCGCATCCTTCGCTTTGCGTGCGATAGCTCTCGTGCGCGCATAGGTGTACTGCAGGTACGGCCCCGAATCGCCCTCGAGCGAGAGCGCCTGCTGCGGATCGAAAACGATGTCCTTCGCGCTCCCCTGCTTGAGTACCTGGAACTTAATCGCACCGACCGCCACATCCTCGGCGAGAACCTTTGGATTATCGGCACGGCTCTCCGTGGCGCGTTCGAGCGCGGCTTCGGCGAGATCGCGCAGCAGCGATTCACCGGTGATCACGTCACCGGTGCGCGAGCTCATCTTGCCGGTCGGCAGCTTCATCATGCCGTGCGCGACGTGGCGCAACTTCTTCGCGATGTCGGGGTACACCAGCTCCATCGCCTTCTTCACGACGCGGAAGTAATCGCTCACCTCGTTGGCCGTGATGATCACGAACGCGGCGGCGTCTGGATACTCGTCCTGCTTAAGTTTCTCGAGCCCGAGCTCCTTTGCTTCGTAGGTCGGGATCCCCTTCGCATTCAAGAACACGCGCGTATGCAACCCGTACTCTTCTCCCCTAAATATTCGTGCGCCCTCAGACAGCGGGAAAATATCGGGATGCGCGAGGACAATCTCCTTGCCGATCGGCGCCGTCTCACTCTCGAAGTAGTAACGATCAAACTTGGTACCCAGCGTAGCGTATATCTTTTCGAATGCGGCGAGCGATTCGCGCCGTCCGGTGTCGTAGAGCTCGTTGAGCTGGGGATCAGTGCGGTCGTAGAGCTTCTGATTGATCGCATCGATCTCGCCTTTCGCCATTGGGTCTTCCCTGTATGCGCTCGCGCCGACGGCATAGGCGCGACCGAACTCATCAGCACTTTCGGGGTGTATTCCGAGCGCGCGGATTCCCCACAGGGCGCACGCCACATGCACGCCCACGTCGCCCTGATAATTTGCGCGCACCACGTTTGCACCCTGAGATTCGGCGAGCCGCGAGAGCGATTCGCCGATGGCGTTACTCATGAGGTGGCCGATGTGGAATGCTTTGAACGGATTGGGGTCGGTGTATTCAAAGACGATCTGCTTCCCTGCTTCGGCCGTGCCATTGCCCCAGGTATATGCCTGCGCTGCTTCGATCACCTTCGCGAATACCTCGGGCGCAAGCGTGAAGTTGATGAAGCCCGGTCCGGCAATCTCCACCTCCGCGACGCCTTCGACGCTTCCCATCAACGTGACGAGCTTTTCGGCCAGCGCGCGCGGATTCATTCCCGCTTCCTTCGCCCGCGCGAGTGCGACGCCGGAGGCGAAATCGCCATGCGTGATATCTGCCGGAAATTCGAGCGGCACGTCCTGTGCCGGAACATTCAGGCCCATTCCGGCAAGCGCTTTCGCGATCGCCTCCCGTATCCTCTGCGCCGTTTCCATACGCGAATACTAAACGCAAAACGGCGCTCGCGCGAGCGCCGTTTGCCGTGAGTCGTACGAAATTACTGCGAGTCGATGCCCATGGAGCGGGCGGTGCCGGCGATGAGGCGCTTGGCAGCCTCGAGATCGGCAGCGTTCAAATCCTCCATCTTCTCCTTGGCAATCTCCTCAACCTGCGCCTTGGTGAGCTTAGCAATCTTGTTTTGCGCCCTGGTTGATCCCTTTTCGATCCCGAGTTTCTTAAGAATCAGGCGAGAGGCTGGCGGCTTCTTCGTGATGAACGAGAAGGAGCGATCTTTGTAGACCGTGATGACTACCGGCAAAACGTTGCCCGTCTGCGCGCGCGTTGCATCGTTGAACTGCTTAACAAACTCGCCAATGTTAATGCCGGCGGGACCCAACGCGGTGCCCACTGGCGGGGCTGGGGTTGCGGCGCCAGCAGGTATTTGCAACTTAATTATCTTGGTGATCTCTTTTGCCATAGGTACTGTGTTAAATATTAGACACGCTGAACTTGATCCGCCTCGAGCTCTACCGGGGTTTCGCGCCCGAACATCGGTACGAGCACTTTAACCTTCCCGCGCTCCTCGTCAATCTCACCCACCTTACCCTCGAGATCTTTGAACGGACCGTCAATGATGATAACCGCGTCGTCGAGCGCAAGATCGATGGCGTGACGAATCTGATCGCCGCTGACGCGCTTAAGAATTTTGTCGACTTCGTCCTGCTCCAGTGGAACCGCCTGGTTGGCAGTGCCGACGAAACCGGTCACCTGCGGGGTGTTGCGCACAACGCTCCAGGCATCGTCCGAAGCGATCATATCCACAAGTACGTAGCCGGGAAATATTTTCTCTTTCACTTCGGTCTTTCGCCCATTTTTAATCTTCACCTTCTTTTCGATGGGAACGACTACCTGGAATATTTTGTCTTTCATGCCGAACGAATCGATGCGCTGTCTGAGATTGCGCGCAACCGCATCCTCGTAGCCCGAGTACGTGTGTACCGCGTACCATTTGCGATCAGTGCCGTAGGTTTGCTTCATGGTGATGTGGTTATGGTGGATAGCTATTTGTTCGTAGAGGTGGAGAAGGTCGGGATCGTAATCTGCGGAGTCGGATTTGCGGAAACCGGTGCATGATCACCTGCAGTGGGGACTGCCCCGCCCTGCGACTCGATGACGCGCTGTAAAGACGACGTAAAGAGAAAATCAAAGAGGCCGAGGTACAAGGCAACGCCAACCGAAATACCGACAACGAAGATTGTGTAAACGATCGTCTGCGTCTGGGTCGGCCACGCGACGTGGCGCAATTCGTTCCGAGTTTCCTTGAGATATTCTGCAAAAGACATACGTAAAGATTGTCTCTATTTCAAGCCAATTTAAAAACCCCTCGCGGGGTTAATATATTTATTGTATCACCCCCCT
>Ga0272446_1003102_pt1 | contig 21519 bp, 23 predicted proteins | sample YNPCB0061_FD_194587 | JGI IMG/M metagenome (GOLD analysis project Ga0272446, IMG submission 194587) | Hot spring microbial mat communities from Yellowstone National Park, WY, United States - YNP-CB-006-1 | ecosystem: Environmental > Aquatic > Thermal springs > Hot (42-90C) > Sediment | place... | reverse complement strand
CATGTTTTGCCGCCTGAAAGATGCCCGGCGTATCGCCACACGCTATGACAAAGACGCCGTCGTCTTCCTTAACGCCATATGCCTGGTTTCAACAGTTTACTGGTGGCTCAATTGAGTCCAGACCCTAAAGCTAGCATGGAGTTACCCCGCCATGGCCCTCTCCGATACCGCCGTCCGCCGCGCAAAAGCGAAGAAAAAGCCCTACAAGCTGTTCGATTCAGGCGGGTTGTTTTTGCTCGTCATGCCGAATGGCGGCAAATGGTGGCGGTTTAAGTATCGCTACGCAGGAAAAGAGAAACTCCTGTCCCTTGGTGTGTACCCCGACATTTCCCTCAAAGACGCCCGTGACCGCAGAGATCAAGAGAGAAAAAAGCTTGCCGACAAAATCGACCCCGCCATTAACCGAATAGCCACCAAAGCAGCATGGGACGGAAAACAGGCCAACAGCTTTGAGGTTGTGGCAAGGGAATGGATTGAGGAAAAAGGGTCAGCATGGTCGGCCTCCAATACATCCAAAACCGAAAGACGGCTTGAAGTGGATGTCTTCCCGTGGCTTGGCAATCGACCCATTGCCGATATTACTGCCCCAGATTTGTTAACCGTCCTGCGCCGGACAGAGACACGGGGAGCCATAGATACAGCCCATCGGGTTTTGCAGACCTGCGGCCAAGTCTTCCGCTATGCCATCGTGACCGGACGGGCCCAACGCGACCCATCGGCTGATTTGCGCGGCGCATTAAAGTCCTCAAAAGGCGGCCATTTTGCCGCCGTGACCGAGCCAAAAGCCATAGGCGCCCTGCTTCGCGCTCTTCATGGTTATCAAGGCGGCGTTGTAATCCGCTGTGCCTTGCGGCTGGCCCCACTGGTCTTTGTCCGCCCCGGCGAGTTACGCAAAGCCGAATGGAAGGAAATAGACTTCGAAAAAGCCCAATGGGACATTCCCGCCGAGCGTATGAAAATGGGCGTGGCGCATATTGTGCCCCTCTCCCGACAAGCTAGAGAGATACTCAAGGAATTGCATCCCCTCACCGGACGCAGCCCATACCTTTTCCCCAGCCCTCGAACCAATCAACGGCCTATGAGCGACAACGCCATTCTCAGCGCCTTGCGCCGCATGGGTATCAGCAAGGAAGAAACATCGGGCCACGGCTTTCGGGCAATGGCGCGAACTGTGCTAGATGAAGTCCTGCATGTGCGCCCTGACTATATCGAACACCAGTTGGCGCATGCTGTACGTGATCCAAACGGACGCGCCTACAATCGCACGGCGCATTTGGAAGAACGCAAAAAGATGATGCAACAATGGGCGGACTATCTGGATAAGCTGAGGAATCAGAAATAATTTAGCCTCTCCCAAATCCTCGGCGAAGGCGGTTAGAGCTTACCCACGCAACCTTTAACCCTTTTCTAACCACGATTCTACCAAATAATGGTAATTATATACCCATAAATGGTAGCAACTCATTGAAAGTATTATCGTATTTGAATGTAGGTGCCCATTTTTGGTATGGTCTTTATACGGTTGGATTTGAAAAGCTTGATTGAATTAGTTTCATAAAAATCAAGATATTACAAAAAGTTTTTATTTATCAAGGCGTTATAAAGATGAAAATGGGCTCAATCATCAAATTTCACCTCAGTCTGCGCTTGCCGCGAGCCGTAAAAGGCTTCAAAATGGCCTCGTTGACCTATCGAGGGATCGTCGTGGCAGCACGTAAAGCAATCGCAGCAACATTCGCAGGCCGGAACCAAGAAGAAATTCTGGATCTGGTCGTGAATTCTGCGCGTGACAGTGCAAAAAAAGCCGCCGCTGAAAACGAGCAGCTTGGCATCGACTCCCCCGGTAGCAGAGACGGAAAGATTGTTGTCCGTAAGCCCGGAGGAGAGATTACCACGCCTCAACCTTAGAACCGGGGCACCACATGTCAAAATGGATGTGGATTGTCGCGGGGTCTAACGGAGCGGGTAAGTCAACAGCTACTACCGAGATATTGAAAAATCTCGGGGTTACAGACCTCAAAAAACTAAATGCTGACGAGCGTACACTGGAATTGCGCAAGCGTTTTCCTGACGAATCCACCACATCCTTAAATTATCTTGCCGCCAATCAAATCGATGCTGAGGTTATGGCGAGCATTGATGCTGGCGAATCCTTTTTTGTTGAAACGGTTTTATCTTCTCCAAAATATCGCAAGGCTGTAAACAAAGCCAAAAAGAATGGCTACAATATCGGGTTGATTTACGTCTCTTTGCATCCACCCGAACTTTCGCCGATGCGTATTAGTGTTCGCGTCGCCAAGGGTGGGCATGATGTGGAAGAAGCAAAAGCGCTTGCCCGCTATCATCGTTCACACGAGCAACTGAAATGGTTTGCGAAAAAAGCCACAACGTTCATTGCACTCGACAACAGTGATCCCGAAGGAAATCTTGTCTTGGTTGCCGCTAAGCTAGCTGGCAAGGCGCTCGTTCACCACAACGAAGAAGTGAACCCTGCGCTTGATCGCGTCATTTACGCAATCAAAAAGAAAAAGTATCCGGAAGCCAAGGTCGGATAGCAGATTATCGAGGTTAGATTATGTCCAAGGCAGGACGCCCGAAAAAGAACAGCGCAGGTTTGCCGGATTGGTTTGACATCGAAAAGTATCGTCAAACCAAAGCGTTCGGCGCGGCTGAATGGTTCCAGCAGTTATCTTTTCGCTCAACACTCCATGAATTCCTCGCACCGGAAATGCCGTGGCCTTTTGATGAAAAGCCTTGGTGCTTTGGTGCGGACTGGATGAATTTGCTGAAAGCTGATCCCTGCATAACGATTGATCGGGTTGAAGCGGTTCGCCTCAAAGAAGAAGACGGAATTTTTAAACAAGAAAGGGAAAAATCCTGCAAAATCTTCATGATGGATAGAATGGCGATAAGCAAACATTCAGGCGAAGGTGTGAGGACGATTACCTACGGCGACATAAGGCGCGCAGCTTTCCTGTTAAATCTCTTTTTTGATGGAATGGCCGACGACGTTGAAGAACAAGAAAGAGAAAAGCTGTGGCTTGAACAAAACAACAAGCCTTTTAATGACGGCGGTTTTGGCAACCATGCAATATTCACGCGCGTCGATTTATCGCTACCTGACGCCATTCTGAAAAAGAGCTTCGCCGATTATCTGAAAGCCCAAAGAAGCAATGCCAAGGAAGCCGCAAGTCCTTTTTTCAAAAATCAGGACTTCGCCGTTTGGTATAGTTGCGGCGTTCTCCCTTATGTCGATTTATGCCTGTGGGAAGAAGAATCAGGCCAGACGTTCCGAATGTCCGCATTCGCCGATGCGTTGAACACCATCACGGATGAAGATGTTGCCAGCGAAGACGCTTGCCGGAAAACATCAAAAGCCCTTGCTGAAAAGCTTATGGATGAGCGGACAATCCGTATGTTGCATTATCAAGCTGTCAAAGAGCAGTCCGAAAGCCACAAAAAATCCGGAAAGTTATTCGTCCGGTAAATTCCGGATTTTTCCTGCCGCGTCATATTCCGGAATAACGTAGTTGGCCGCCATTCGTGGATAGCGGGCCTTTTTAGGCATACATTGAAGTCATTATCGTTGCTCTATTTTAAAGGAGGACATAGTGGCAGAAATCATTTTAAGCGAACAGAACCAAACAGGTTCTCTGGGTTCCTTTCAGAACCAGCAAGTTCCCCAAAATCCCATGCGTATCTTGCGCTTGCCCGAAGTTGTTGAGCGGGTCGGCCTGAAACGCGCGTCGATTTACCAGCACATGGGCCAAGGCACCTTTCCCAAACAAATCGCCCTTGGCGAACGCGCCGTAGGCTGGATCGAAAGCGAGATCGAGGCTTGGCTGACGGCAAAGGTTCTCGCAAGAAAAACGTCCAATCCGACACAGACCGAAAGCACCGGCTTTCAGAAAGGAGTCGAACCACAAGGTTAAAGCCAATTTAACGAAAGACCGCGCGTCCGCGCGTTCTTTGATTTTAGCGATGAGATTTTTAACGCAAGCATAGGAGAGAACGACATGAAAAGAGATGATAACCTTAAAGACGCTGGCCGCAAGGCCAACACCCATACAACCCGCGAGGGCTGGCTGCAGGATGCGACAAAAGCACTGTGCCCGTATTTTGAATCCCTCGGCTACAAGCTGCCGGAAAATATCCGGCACGCCATAGCTTTCACCTCAGGCGGCAAGCGCGGCATGGAAGGCGAATGCTGGCACCCTGAGTCATCCGCCGATGGACATTATGAAATCTTCATCCGCCCCGACAACGATGCCCCTCTAGACGTGTTAGGCATCCTCGTACATGAGCTAATCCATACGCTCCTGCCGCTCGATGCCAAGCACGGCAAACCGTTTCGGGATGTTGCGCTACGCATCGGCCTTGAAGGCAAGATGACCCACACCAAACCGACAGCACCATTGCTGGAGCGGTTGACGGTCATGGCCGATGCTCTGGGGCCATTGCCGCACGGCGCGTTAAACTTCGCCGGAGGTGCCGACAGGCCAAGAAAATCCGGCGCGAAATACCTGAAAGCCGAATGCGGCGCATCGTGCGGGTACACCATACGCCTCATCGCGAAATGGGCAAAATTCGGAATGCCGTTATGTCAGGTAGACCCTGCACACGGGCCGCTTCACTGCGAGATACCGGAGGAAGGATAAGGAGGAATAATTAACGAATCGTGGCGCTATAGCGCCCTCATTTTGGTGAACGAATTTTAAGGATTTCAACAAAGGGGGTTTTTATGTTCTGGAACGGATATACTGATTTACAATTTTTGCATGAGCAACTTAGTACGGCAAGCCCTGAAGAACAAATACCGACACAGCAAATTGCAGTGGCAGATGCTGTCACGCAAAGAAACTTTGCTGCCACAGAACATTTTTTAAACGACAAACTGGTTACTGTGAGTGTCACACATGGTGCATTTAAAACTAAATTTTCCCCAAAAAGCTCCGCGCAAGTTGAGAGTTGTGTCGCACACTCTGTGCGTCATAACTCCGGCGGGCTAAAGCCCAAGGGAAAAAAGCCTTCGTCGCAGGCTACGCAAGATGTGGGTCGTAACACGTTGTTTAACGACCCCTCACCGTTTAACGAATTAAACGGCGATCACGCAGGAGGCTTCGCCTCCATGCACCTCCAACAAAAACCCATGAGGTTTTTATGACCCATGATGATGCGAGTGTTGGCAACTTACCTAAAGAAAAGTCACGCACCTTGATGATCGGGGTTCGCGTCAATGCGGAGCAAAAGGCGTCTATCGAGATGGCAGCCGAACGCGAAGGGCTCCAAGTCTCCAGCTTCATCATCACGCTGCTGGTGTCACGGAAAGTCCTGCCCGACAGTTGCCTCAGAAAGCTAAAGCGATACCCCGTGCCTCTCTATTGCGCGTTGCACGGGCTTCTTGGCGTTGCCAACAGTATGGGCGAGAGATGCAAGCAACTGACCGCCGCCCTGCCGAACAGCGAGGTATGCGCAGAATTGAACCAGACCCACACCCATATCATTGAAGCCACAGCCGCCATCGCCGACGCGCTGCGAGGCAAGGCGACACCGGAAGGGGTCAATCTCTACCGGCTGCAAACGGATATAGCCAAACTCGGCCAAAAATTTAACCGGCTCGTCAAAAGCGTGAACATCGGCAAGCCCGATCTTTCCGGACTTTCGGCCACCCTTGCCGCTATTGCCAACGCCGCCGATACCATCACCGCCGCCCTAACCGGCCAGACGGTATTGGACGCGACCCCACCGAATATGAAGGCCAAGCCCACTGCCCGTGTTCCGGATGAGGCCGCTCTCGGGAAAATTGCAAAAAGAAAGATTCTAACCGGTCGATGGGCTATCACGGCAAAACAGGCCAAACGGCGAAAGAGAGACACTTAAACCTTGGAGGCATGGGGGCAGACTGACTTTATCTGAAGCAAGCGGCTCGGCTGCAAAGCCTTGAGCGCTACAGTTGGGGACCGGGACCCGTAAGCGCCGGGATCGTGGGAGAAGCTGCACGAGATGCAGATCAAGCACGGTGTGGGAATGGCGGCGAACCCGTACGGAACCTACAAGATCGGCAGTCATAGTGCCGATCCCACTGGCAGACTCATCGGGAGGCTGTCAGCTTCAAAGGGGCGCACACTGGCGAACTTGAACAGCTTCAGGTCAGTTTGCTGGTGTGCTTGAATTGGAGAGTTTCCAATCAAACCTGAAAGGCTAACGGCGCATGAAAATGGAGAATGGGCTACAGCTAAAATATGCGTAGATATCATCTACGCAAAATAATCAATAATATTATAGGAAGAGCTTTGCGCTGTTGTTCCCGCGATTGATGTGCCACCTTTAAAAAGTGATTTCCAACTGACGCCTACGAGGGTGGCTATGTCACAGGCCGTTGTGTCGATATCTTTCATTGTCAGTTTGACTTGTGAGGCGATGTCACCTGATGTTTTTTTAAGCAAAACCCCCACTTGCGAAAGAATCTTGTGTACCGTGTCGAGTGCTGAGGCAATGGAAGCTTGGCTGGATTTGACGTTAGGATCGGCTTGTCCCGCTTTCACAATGCCACCGGCTGATTTCAGCTGACTAACAGCGTCATTGGGGGCTGTGACAACCTGCTTCGTTTGGTTGGTTATATCTTTGACGCGGGCAGGATTCGAATAAAGGGTCGCCGCGTCGGATGATAGCTTAATCGTATTGGCTACCTGCCCAGCATAATAAATCTTTTGCTTGGGTTCGGTCGCCTTGTTGAGAGTGTCCATCGTAGCCAAGCTTTTGCCGTTCTTGGCGCTCGCGTTTGTGAAGTTTGTGCCCAACAAAAGATTTGAGAAATAATTGCGACTCGACCAGTCAGAATTTCTGTTGAAATAATTTGCTAGTCCCAAGCCGTAAAATAGAGCCATAGAATTTCCTCTTGGATACTTTGGGTGGAAATTTTTGCCCAAGCAGGCAAAGGACTTCGTTTGGATAAAAGGAAAATCGCAGTTAAATCAAAGCTTAGTCCACAACCAGCTTTTCCAAAACCAGCGCCTGAGAATAACTAAGCAAAAACCATGCCGTTTCAGCTGGTTAAGCGGGGCGATCATGACCCTGCCTCATGAACATGGAGAGAGGCAAAGTCTTCTTGCGGTACCTTGCTTCGTAGCGACCGTGACTTTGCGGAACGAACGTTTGTCCCAACGCCAGTCAAAATGCTCGTTGCTCGTTGAAGGAGCGAAGCGAAGATGATGAGGACAAAAACGCCGGACAAAACGAGCAGCACGTTTCCCCATGTGCTAGCGTTTCCGCCAATTTGCAACAGGAAATGCATGACGAGAGATAAGCCCGCTCCGGTGCAATAGACCGCCAGAGAATGGCGTCCGCAAAGCGACACAGCTTTGATAGGGCGGCTTTGCCAGAGAGGAGATTGGAGGGGAAAGAGCCGTGCGGCAATGACAGCCAGTGCGAAAAAGTGAACAACCCTAACCCATGACAGGTTCATCTTGTTGTCTATAGCCAGCAATTCGGCTGGTATGAGCCGCCATGTCGTAAACGGTTCAAAATGAGTCCACGGGGCAACGGCAATTACGCTGGACGCAACAATGAACAGCGACAGCCGGAAAAGAAGCTTCGATTTTACCAACGCGTCTAGCTTTTCTCTTTTCTTGCAGGCGACCATCCCCGCGACGAAGAGAAATTGCCATGCCATTGGGTTGAAAAACCACGTCACGCCTTCCGGATAGTTGGCGAAAAACTGGCCTGTTGCATTGACCCATAGCCAAAGCAGGAACGAAATTCCTAAAGCCAAAACGGGAGACAGACTTATCAAAGCCCACGCTACGGGAAACAAGAGAACAAGGACGATATAAAGCGGCAGGATGTCCGTCAAGTTCGGCATATAGCCCAGCTTAAGTAGCTTGACGATGGCAACGTCCGTTTCCACAAAGAACGGCGAAAAATTGAGTTGCTCCATGATCGGCTTGCTGTCGGTGAACTCTCCGGCGACGGCAATGATGGCCGAAAGAGCAAAGACGAGTAGAACATGGGCGCAAAACAACTGCCACGTCCTTTTTAGCGTGCGAAGCATGCCAGCTCCGAAACCTCCAAACTCAAAGTACCGGCCAAACGCAAGCATGGCGCTAAAACCGGAGATAAAGACAAACGGCTCAGCCGAGTCGGCAAATCCCCAGTTGCGAAGAGTTAGCTTTGACAACAGGTTATCGGGAACGTGGTTGATATAAATCATCAACAGAAAAACCCCGCGCCAGAAGTCCAGCAACAGTATGCGTTCGGATTTTGAGGGGATACCTATCGTGCTTTTGACCATGACCGCGCTTATATCAGTTTTGCCTATGCCATCTTGCTACCTGAAGTTTCCGATTCAAGCTATCAAATCCGGAAATAACGATGATAGCTCAAGAAGCAAACAAATGGCTGTTTAAAGCCAAGTGAACCGTGCAAGTCGCGGGCGAAGCGCTTCAAACACGTTACGTTCCACTATCGTGTTGACGAAGCTCATGGCAGACAAAAGGAATAAAAACAGCTCGGCATTCCAAAACAACAATGCGTGTTTCTCAATCCCTGCCTTAAAGCTGTGTTCTGATTTTAGCGTTTTGAAAGTCACCGTTGTTTCTTCAGCCTCGCTTTTAGAGCTACGATCCTGAAAATCCAAGCGTTGGTTCCATTTTTTCAAAGGTGCGATCCATCGCGTAGGCAGAAAAAAGGTGGGGAATTCCAATATGGCCGAAGCGAATGGAGAGTTGGCGTTCCGCAGCCCGCTCGCCTTGATGGGCTACAGCAGCAAGATAGAAGGCCGCCGCCAAGCCGCTTCGATCTGCCCCATGCATGCAATGAACGAGAATAGGTTTTTTTGCATTTTCAAGAATGTGTATCAACGCGGAAACTTGTTCATGGGTAAGGTCCTCTTTGGCGGACATGCGAAAGTTAATAAGCTCAATGCCAAGTTTTTTAGCTGTTTCAACCTCCTTGTCATACCAAGGGCTGCCGCTGTTCTCGCCGCGCAGATTGATGATGGTCTGTATGCCGTAGCCAGTTTTGTATTCGGCAATCTGAGTTTCTGTTGGCTGAGCGGATCGGTAAAGCTCGTCCGCTACAACAATATGAAAATTGTTGGTAAGGCACAGATACCCTGCATAAGCAGCAACGATAACAATTGCCCCGATTAACAGATAAAGCGCTTTGCGGACAAAATTTCCTCGGCGTTTCCGAAACGGCATGATTTTCCTTTCAAATTGCAGCGCAACTTTCACTTAATGACCAGCACCGAACAGGGCGCGAGTTGAACCAGCCGGTTTGTCGTGCCCCCGATCACTCGATTATAGAGCGCAGAATGCCCCATAAAGCCGATGACCAGAAGGTCAAAACTCTTGCGTTCGACAAATTCGACGATGCTTGGCACGACACGGCCAACCATGACCTGCGCATCGAATTTTACCTGTGCTTCCTTGGCCTTCGCACGCGCATGCCCAGTAACGCGATTAAATTGCCCGTTCAAATCTCGTTTTTCCTCGATCACTTCATCAACCGAGGCGGGAAAGTTCGGAAGCTCCTCCACGCAAATCATGGTCAGCTCAGCCTTGTGTTGCTGCGCAAGATCAAGGGCAGCGTCAAAAGCTTTTGCGGCTCCCTCGGAGCCGTCGCTGGCGATAAGGATTTTTTTGTACATGCTACCCCTCCTTCGTGCGTGTTGGCGTGGTTGTGGATTTGTTCTCGATGGATTTGAGACTTGGTTGGAACCAGCGCTGGGCAATAAGCGTCGGCACCACGGCACTGCCGATCACGGCAATAACCAAGATTGTGTATTGCTGCTTGTCGATAATGTTATTGGTGAGACCGAACAAAGCTGAGATCGTGCCGAACGTCAGGCCCGTGGACATCAGCAACGTCGTATACATGCCTTCGCGCTTCTTAAAATGAAAAGCCTTCGTCAGCGGCAAAATGCCAACAAACTTCGTCGCCATTTTGATAGCAAGGAATACGGCGATCAAACCGGCTGCGGTAACAACGGCATGGAAATCGACGAGCGATCCCGCTTTCAGAAAATAGAATGGAGTCAGGATCGTAAAAGCGATGATCCGCATACGATGCGGCAGTTCAGGATCGGCAAGAAACGCCGGTGCCAGAGCCATGCCGACAAGATAAGCCGGTAACACAGCCTCGCTTCCTGCAACGGTCGCCATGCCGCCGAGGCCGAGCAGCACAAGCGCGACAAATTTGGTCTCGGGTTCGCTGACCCGGTGGCCGACCTTACCAAAGAACCATGGCGCGAAACGCGGAAGCAAGAAAAGAGCGCCAGCCGTCAGCGCGCCGAAAATAGCCATAAGGTAGTCGAAGTGAGCGAAGACCAAGCCAAGCGCAAGCACCGTGCCGAGGTCATTGATGAAGCAAGCGGCGAGAATGATCTTGCCCATCTCGGTCTTGTTATAGCCCGTTTCGACCATAACGGCGTAAACGACGGCCACCGAGGTGGTGGAAAGAGAAATCGCGGCAATCTGCGATTGCGGCCAAGCCCAGCCGATGAAGTAGTGAGCGTAAACGAGAATACCAAGGTAAGGGGCGAGGAAACCAACGACCCCAATACTCATGCTCGACCAGAAATGCCTTCGAACGATCCGGCTGTCGATTTCAGTGCCCGCGAGAAAGGTAAGAAGGATCGCGCCAAATCCAGCCAGAAAATTGACCCACTGCGTAATCTCAAGCCCGACGAGATTACCGGCGATGGCCCCCACCATGATCTCGACAAGCGCCACAGACAGGGCGACGCGAATCGAGATGATCGAAGCGAGCAAAGCAAGGCCCAACCAGAGCGATGAGGCCAGCCATACATTATCCATAGAACACTCCTGTGGCGTTTGCTTTCTACGCGGCAGGAGTCATCAGCCACAAAGGGCGGTTTTGGGGAACTCCATCCCCTTGAAAGACTGTCTAATTGATTTTTCTCATCAAGTAAAACTATCCTATAGTGATATCGGCATCTTTCCCAAGAAAACGCATGAGAATCCATTTTTGCCGCTGACCCCAAAAGGCTGTTTTTGCCAAGCAAGCCTCAGTCATCATCAAGCCATTGGGGGCGGCCTACATTGCACGCTTCATAGAGTTGCCGGAACAACGGAGCCAGCACCCGCGCCGGAGATTTATTTTTAAACTCGCCTTCGGCAAAAATACTGTTGACCTCACATTTTCCGATTCCCTCCGAATGCGCATAAAAGCTATAAGGAATGAACGGTACGCATAAAGTTTCCCCTTCAATTCCCTCCATTCCTGCCATCCATCTGTAGGGAGGACGAATGCCCAATCTTTGAAGAAGTGACACATAGGCGCTCAGGCCCTGGCGCATGTGTTTTTCGATGATTGGGGGAATGCCTGATCCCACTAAAATCCTGAGTGAATGGGCGTCGATGCCCCAAATCTCACCAGTGCTAAAGACAAAGGAAACCATGTCCGCAACAAGTATTTTTTCATCCGTATGCCAATTCGGATCATTCATTTTTGCGCTGTAGTTATCATCAATGCGCGGAGCCCTGTTGCTTACGTTTGTGTAAGCTCCATAGCCATCTTCCGCCTTCAGGTGAAAGATTTCCCCAAAGATCGAATTAAAGCTCAGTGGCATCAATAAAGGGTTGCCGTTTGCAAGCGTTCTTAATTTATCTATTTCAAATTTCCGGGCTCTGTTTTCCGAAGGCATAACGCGCAACCACATGGCCGGGCCTTGGCTGAGCAAGACTTCCTTGCCGTTTTTGTCGTAGCGTAAGGGAAGAATGTCATCAAACACGCCCAAAGGTTCGCCCTGCGCTCGAAAACTCGCCCGTGACTTCGGCTCTTTGTATGTAATAGGAGTTGGGAAGAATTGGTTCTCGCTAACAACTTCCATGCCACACCTCCTCCCGGTTTCAACCGGTGACTTTGGAGCGTGAAAACGGCACAAAAAATCCCGCCATGCGTTCTCACGCGGCAGGAGTCATCAGCCCAATTGGGCAATTTAAGGGAACTCCATCCCTTTAACGAATAGAATTTATGTGATTATGCCTCACAAGTCAATTACACAATTAACAAGCTGAACCAATGATCCAGCCCCATTTGGTATTTGACGGAGAAAGAAACGAGCTTTAACTTCAAGTTTGTTCAAAGCTGATGGAGATGGAGTTCTCCGATAACCGCCGCAAGGCTGATGACTCCTGCTGCATGAGAAATGCGGTGGGAATGTGTATGCTTAGGCTGCTGCGATTGCCTGAGGGCGTTTCCCCCGCCGCGCCCTCATAATGGATAAGATTTTTTTAGCGCGGGGATATATGGCGACAACAATCAGACCAAAAACGGCCAAGACCGAAACGACAAAGCCCCATATGCCACGCGCTATTTGGGCGCTTGGTTTCGTCAGTTTGTTTATGGACACGTCCTCGGAGCTTGTGCATAGCCTTTTGCCTGTATTTATGGTGAAGACGCTTGGCGCATCGACACTCTCGCTCGGAATTCTCGAAGGGCTAGCTGAGGCCACGGCCTCAATTACCAAAATGTTCTCCGGCACGTTGAGCGACTGGCTGGGTAAACGCAAAATTCTGGCCGTCATCGGGTATGGGCTGTCCGCCCTTACAAAGCCGCTGTTTCCTCTCGCACATTCCATCGAATGGGTTTTTACCGCGCGTATCATTGACCGTATTGGAAAAGGCATCCGTGGCGCACCGCGCGACGCTTTGGTGGGAGAACTTGCGCCGCAAGAACTGCGTGGCGCTGCCTTTGGCCTGCGGCAAGTGCTTGATACGGTCGGCGCTTTTCTGGGGCCGCTATTAGCGATCCTTCTCATGCTTTTGTTGCAGAACAATATTCGCGCCGTTTACTGGTTCGCCATTCTTCCGGCCCTTCTTGCCGTTGCCTTTTTGATCTTTGGCGTACAGGAGCCCGAACGTAAAAACAACAACAAGCCAACGCACTTTCCGCTGAACCGTAGTGAGCTTGTGAAGCTCGGTAGCGCATACTGGTGGGTGGTTTTAGTTGGAGGTGTTTTGACGCTGGCCCGGTTTAGCGAGGCCTTTCTTGTGCTCCGCGCCCAGAACGTGGGATTGCCGGTCGCTTGGGTTCCCGCCGTTATGGTGGTCATGAGCGTGGTTTACTCCTTGGCAGCGTATCCGGCAGGGATTTTGTCGGATCGAATAAACAGGCGTTTTGTCCTGACGGCAGGCACCGGGATTCTTATCGTCGCCGACCTCGTGCTGGCTTTTGCAAACAACGTATGGGGCGTCATGATCGGCGTCGCGCTTTGGGGTTTGCATATGGGCTTTTCTCAAGGGCTTCTAGCGACGCTCGTCGCCGACACGACGCCCGAAGAACGGCGGGGGACTGCCTTCGGCATGTTTAACCTTGTAAGCGGAATCTTGCTGCTGGCTGCAAGTGCGCTTGCGGGACTTCTGTGGGATAGCATCGGGCCGAATGCGACGTTCCTTGCCGGAGCCGTGTTTACAACAGTAGCTTTTGTAGGACTACTTCTAACTAATTCCCGAAAACATGGTAGCGGTGGTAAGCCCGCATGAAAAGCTTCAACGACGCCTTTTTTGCCAACAGCTTCATGCGCATCAGCATGGCGACCAGTCCCGGCCCGCAGATCAGCAACTGGAATGTGGCAGGAGTCACGTGGTGCCGTGATCGGCACAGTTATTACGGACAAGCCTATTCCTTCCAGTGCGATACACATACGTTGACCTTCACTGGACGTCGCGCGTGGGCAATACTTTACGTCAACGAAACGTGGTGGGACGAAGCGGGAAAAGCTGTGGTGCGCAGCACACACTGGGGGCGCTTGCTGCGCGGAAACAAGACGGATGTCTTTGCATGGTTCAAAGCCCAAGGAGGGGCCTTGCCGACATGAAATCCGAAATCACGCCGACTTACGACATTATGAAAGAGACTCTTTCGGGCACAGTTGCCCGTCTGTCAGGGCTTGCGCGTCCCGAAACCGCAAAAGCTCTTGCGGCGATTGAATCAAAGATCAAGGAAGAAGCCTTCAATCTGGTGGTCTTAGGCCAGTTCAAACGCGGTAAATCCACGTTTATCAACGCGCTCCTTGGAGCCGATGTTCTGCCGACGGCCATCGTGCCGCTCACTTCGGTAGTGACTGTTCTGCGCTATGGCCCTGAAGTAAAGGCAAGGGTGCGTTTTCTGGATGGCCATGAAGAGGAGACCAAAATTGCCAATCTGTCCGCCTATATCACCGAACGTGAGAACCCTCAGAACCAGAAAAGCGTTAAGGATGTCGAAGTTTTCTATCCCTCCGATTACCTGAAAGGCGGCGTCAGGATCATAGACACGCCCGGCGTCGGCTCGGTCTATAGCCACAACACCGATGTTGCGCTTGGTTTTCTGCCATACGTTGACGCGGGAATTTTTGTTGTGACTGCCGACCCGCCTCTTTCCGGCAGCGAACATCAATTTTTGAGCGATGTTCGCGTTTATGCCAACAAGCTTATTTTCATTCTCAACAAGATTGATTTGGTCAACGAGAAGGAACGGCAGGAATCTTTAGAGTTCACGCGGCATATCCTCGAACAGGATTTAGGGACTGGGAACGTCAGGATTCAGCCCCTATCGGCGCGTGTGGCGCTTGAAGCAAAGAAAAACAAGAACGCGGCGGAACTGAAGCGCAGCCTGTTGCCGGATTTTGAAAAGCAGTTACGGAATTTTCTGGTTCGTGAAAAAGGAAAGATTTTTCTCACGGCTATCATCAACAGTCTTTCTCGGCTTGTTGCGGAAGAAACTGTATCGCTTCAGCTTGAAAAGAAAGCCATTGCCTTGCCGCTTGAAGAGCTTAATGCGAAAATAGCGCGTTTTGAGGAAGAAGCCAAAGATATCCAAAAGGATCGCGAACACAGCGGCTATTTGCTTGAAGGCTATTTAAAAAGCATTGTTACCCAACTGGACGACGACATCGGTGTTTTCCAAAAGGAAAAACACAAAATCCTGCACGAAACCCTTGAGGCAGAATATTTACGGCTTATCAAGCAAAACACGAAGAATCTGCGCGAGGAACTTGAACAGTTCGTTTTCACGAGAATACGGGAGACTGTTTCCCTTTGGCGTCATGAACTAACGGAAAAAATCTCTGATCAACTCGAAAACACGCATCGGGCTTTTGCCGACAGAACCAACGAGACCATTGAACGCATCCTTGAGCTAGCGGGCGCACTTTTTGACCTTAAGCTGGAGCCGTTTACGTCCGTGGAAAAACTCGAACGTAAAAGCGACTTTTATTTTCTGCTGAAAGACGATCCGGTAAGTTTGGACATGATAGGTTTGGCGGTAACGTCCGCTTTTCCTCGCTTTATCGCCAAAAAGATCATTCTGAAAAGCATGAAAGCATCGGTTAGCGGCCTTCTAGACCGCCATTGCGGACGCGTTCGCTATGATCTCGTGAGCCGGATCAACGCCACGGTTCGGGACTTCCGGCAAACGCTCGATGAAAAGATCGACCTGACACTCGACGGCATACGCCGTTCCTTGCAGAACGCGCTCGTTCTGAATCAGAAAAGCAAGATCGAGGTGGAAAGAAACACGGCCCTAATCACGCAAAAACTTGAGGCCCTGACGGCCATTCGGAATGAACTAACGGCGCATCGCGCAGCCGTTGAGGAAAACTTGGACAATCATACAAACAACCTGTCTTGAAAGGATATTCCTATGAGCAAAATAGCATCGATTCACGCCCGCGAAATTCTTGATTCTCGTGGCTATCCGACCATTGAAGTCGATATTGTTTTGGCTGATGGAACTAAGGGACGCGCCGCTATACCTTCGGGTGCTTCAACGGGAAGTCGCGAAGCCCTTGAGTTGCGCGATGGCGACAAAAGCCGCTTTGGAGGCAAAGGGGTTCAACACGCTATCGACAACGTAAACACTATCATCGCCCCTGCCCTTGCTGAAGCCGAGGCTGCGGATCAGAAACAAATTGATCAACGCCTCATCGATCTTGATGGAACGGAAAACAAGAACAAGCTGGGCGCGAATGCCATTTTAGGTGTTTCCCTTGCCACTTGTCGTGCAGCGGCAGGACAACTTCCCCTTTATCAATACATTGCCAAGAAAAAGGTTTTTCAGCTTCCCGTGCCCATGTTCAACGTCCTGAATGGCGGCGTTCATGCCGACAACAGCGTCGATCTTCAGGAATTCATGATCGCTCCGATTGGCGCAAAAAGCTTTCGTGAAGCCCTGCGGATGGGTGCGGAAACCTATCAAGCGCTTAAAGCGGTGCTCAAAAAACGCGGCTATGGCACGGCAATTGGTGATGAAGGAGGCTTCGCGCCAAATCTCAAGGCCAATGTTGAAGCTGTAGAGGTCATTCTTCAAGCCATCGAACAGGCTGGATTCAAAGCAGGAACCGATATTGTGCTGGCTCTTGATCCCGCAGCCAGTGAGTTTTTCGAAGACGGGGCCTATATCTTCAAGAAATCCGACAAAAGCCGCAAAACGGCTGCTGAAATGATCGCGTTCTATGAGGACTGGATTCGGCAATACCCCATTCTCTCTATTGAAGACGGCCTTGCCGAAAATGACCGCGACGGTTGGAAATTGCTGACGGAGCGTTTAGGAAAACGGATTCAGCTTGTCGGCGATGACAACTTCGTCACAAATCCCGCACTCATCCGGCAAGCCATTCAAGATAAAATCGCCAACGCCGCGCTTATCAAGCTCAACCAGATCGGCACGTTGACGGAAACCCTGTCGGCCATAGAGGTGGCAAGGTCAGCCGGTTACGGCATCGTCATCAGCCACCGCTCCGGTGAAACAACCGACGATTTCATCGCCGATTTTGCCGTGGCAACGCAAGCAGGCCAGATAAAAACCGGAGCGCCCTGCCGTGGCGAACGCGTCGCCAAATACAACCAACTTATGAGGATCGAAGACGAACTCGGTGCAGAAGCAAAGTACGCAGGGGGCAACCCGTTCCGGGCGTTTGCTGCCAAAGCGTAAGCCTTTCTTCAAGGTCACCAAGAACCTAGGGCGCGAAAAGCTCTCGATTCAATATGAGGTGCACAGCAATACTGGCGGCAAAGCCCAGCAAGATCGCCCATGTCCATTTGAGGTGCGAAAGGAAAGTATAGCTGCCTTTGCCAACGCCCATGAGCGCCACGCCTGCTGCCGAGCCTATCGACAAGAGTGACCCGCCGACGCCTGCCGTAAGCGTGATCAATAGCCATTGCCCAATGTCCATATGAGGGTTCATCGTCAGCACGGCAAACGTCAGGGGAATATTGTCGATAACTGCCGACAGAAGACCAATCAAGACGTTGGCCGTGGTGCTGCCCAAATCCGCGTAGAGGAATTTCGAAAGCCCCTCCAGATAGCCTATGGCACCGATCCCTCCGACGCACAACATAACGCCGTAAAAGAACAGCAGCGTGTCCCATTCTACTTTTTCCAATATGCCGAAAATATCGAACGGTTTACGCAACGCCCACATTGTGTCACCGTTTAACGGCGATGTAGGCTCAACGGGAGCTTGCGCAAACATCCGCATCTCGGCTTTGCCGAGAAAATAACCGTAAAGCTTGAGTGCACCGAAGCCCGTCATCATGCCAAGGAACGGCGGCAAATGCAGGGTATGATCCAGAAAGACCGTCACAGCAATTGTCACAAGAAAAAGCCCCACGATGATAAAACCGCCTTTATGCACATTGGCAACGCTATACGCTGGCATGGCCTTTTCTTTGGGTATCGTAAACGATATGATTACAGCAGGCACGAGCCAGTTGACGAGCGCGGGTAAAAACAGCGCAAAGAATTGCCCGAACGGAACCATCCCTTTTTGCCAGATCATCAGAGTTGTGATGTCGCCAAAAGGTGAGAACGCTCCTCCCGCGTTTACAGCAACAACCACGTTGACCAAAGCCCCCGCCACTATTTTTTTATGCTGCCCAAGCGTAGAAAGAACGGCCGTGCCCAACACCAACGCGGTAGTCAGATTATCGGCAATAGGAGAAAGGAAAAACGCAAACGCGCCTGTGATCCAGAAAATACCGCGTAAAGAAAGCCGCGCGGCAACAAGCTTGGTACGCAAGAATTCGAACACATTGCGCTCGACCATGGCGTTGACAAAACTCATCGCCGACAGCAGGAACAAAAACAGTTCGGCAAATTCCAGTAAAACGCGCCGCAGGCTTTCGGCAACTTCAGGCCCGCGCCCTTCCTGATGAAAGGCAATCGCGACAAGAATCCAAATAATCCCCGCCGCCACCATGACGGGCTTCGATTTACGCAGGTGTAGTTTTTCCTCCGCGAAGACCAACGCGTAGGCAAGTCCGAACACGATCAGAATAGCGGGCCCGATCCATGAAGAAACAACTTGGAACATGAGACCTCATTTCCAGAAACAACAAAAACCGTTTCAATATATAGAGGAATAATGTGCCAGAGCACAACAAACCCGCACAGATAAGATTCGCGTTATTACAATTTTTTCAATTGGGCAAAATTACACCGAACAATTGCTCAAGCCTTGGGCGGATTTCATCGCGGGCACAACGAAAACGGTTCAGCATCGTCTTTTCATCCGTAGCTGGGTCTTGAGACGCAGGGTCGTTTATGGGCCAATGTAATCTCTGTACGTTTCCGGGAAGAATTGGACATGCCTCCTCGGCACAAAGCGTAATGACGAGGCCAAGATCGGTCACGTCAACGCTATTCACTGACTTGCTGGTGTGATAGCTGATGTCGATGCCGAGTTCCGCCATGACCTTCACGGCATAAGGATTGAGCTGGCTGGGGTGTGATCCTGCGCTCATGATAGTCACCTGCTCCGGCAGCATGGCTCGCGCCAGTCCTTCAGCCATCTGGCTGCGTGCTGAATTGGCGACGCAGAGGAACAGGATTTTGCGTGGAATGTTCATGCGAGCGCTTTCTGGAAAAACCGCCGCCGCAGCGAAAGAGCTACACTGACAAGCCCGATAAGCACAGGCACTTCAACCAGTGGGCCGATGACGGCGGCAAAAGCCACAGGAGACGCCAGCCCGAAGGCGGCGATGGCTACAGCAATCGCTAGCTCAAAATTGTTGCTGGCGGCGGTGAACGCGGCAGCCGTGGTCTTGCCATAGGAAGCGCCGATTACGCGCCCCATTGCAAAGCTGACAACGAACATTACGACAAAATAAATCGTCAGGGGAATGGCGATCCGGACGACATCAAACGGCAGCTTCATCACCATATCGCCTTTGAGCGAGAACATCGCCACAATAGTGAACAGAAGAGCAATCAGCGTCACGGGACTGATCTTGGGCAGAAACATTTTCTCATACCAATCGCGGCTTTTGGCTTTAAGCAGAACCTTCCGGGTCACATAGCCGCCGAAGAACGGGATGCCGAGGTAAATGAAAACGCTCTCTGCGATGGTGCGTAAGCTAACATCGACGATGCGCCCTTCAAGCCCGACAAGCGGCGGCAGAACGCTGAGAAAAAACCACGCATACACGCTAAAGAACAGAAGCTGGAAAACGCTGTTGAAGGCTACCAAAGCGGCGGCATACTGGTTGTCGCCCTCTGCCAACTGGTTCCAAACGATGACCATAGCGATGCACCGCGCCAGCCCGATCAAAATAAGACCCGTCATATATTCCGGCTGATCATGGAGGAACAGAACCGCTAGGCCGAACATCAGCGTCGGGCCGATGATCCAGTTTTGAACCAGCGACAGCAGCAGGATTTTCCAGTCTTTGAAGACCAAAGGCAGCTCTTCATATTTCACCCGCGCGAGCGGCGGGTACATCATCAGGATCAAGCCGATGGCTATTGGAATGTTGGTCGAGCCAACAGACAGGCTGTTCAAAAAGCCCGGTGCGCCGGGGAACATAGCCCCGATGCCGACGCCAACGGCCATTGCCATGAAAATCCAGAGCGTCAGATAGCGGTCGAGAAACGAAAGGCGTTTAGCGGGCTGCGACATGGGCTTTCCCTATCAGGTTAGCGAAATTCCAAAAATCAGCGTCAGGCAATAATAGATTCCTACGGCGACAAAGATCGCGCCTGTTCCTTTGCGTGCCCAGCGCTCGAAAACGACGATGCGGTCATAAGCTTTTGCGACCCTGCTTGCGCCCATGGCAACAAGCGCCGCAAAAAGCAGAACGGGAAGACCCGTGGCAATGCCGTATATAACGGGGATGGTTACTCCCGATTCCTGCTTGACTGCCAAGGGCAGCAGGCTTCCAAAAAACAACGCCGCCGAAGTGGGGCAGAACGATAAGGCAAAGACGATGCCCAGCAACCCTGCGCCCCAGAAGCCCGTTGTTTCAAGCTTCTTGCGAAGCCCGTCGCCCATTCCGTTGCCGCCGATGCTGAAGGTAATCATCTCCAGCAGAACCATACCGACGAGGATCAAGAGCGGCCCAAGCGCCAAATTCATGTATTTCTGGAGCGCATTGGACAGCGAAGGAGCTGAAAGCAGGCTGGAAACCAGAACGACGCCCAACAGACCGTAGGTCAGCGCTCGGCCTCCCGTGTAGAGCGACCCGGCCCAGAACACCATTTTTGGATTGCCCACGCGTCGCCCCACAAAGGACATGGCCGCTACATTCGTCGCTAACGGGCACGGGCTTATGGAAGTCAGAACGCCTAGCCAAAAGGCTGATGCTAATGCAAGCGTATAGTCAGCGGTCATTGCTTGCCTTTCAGAAGTGTCGATGTCTGGTCTTGGACAAAACGAATGAATGCGTCCTTGTCTCCGACAAGCTGCCAAACTTCATCAAGCCGTTTCCAGTCTTTTTGGTTACCGCCTTCATATCGGGCAACAACGACCGAGCGGTTAGCAAGTTGATAGTCCTGAACGAAGTGTTCGTTGCCGGGTTCTTCGACGTTGACGACTTTCAGTTCCACACGTCCGTTTTTCACATCGTCAGCAAAACCTGTATCAATCGCTTCTCTTGTGAAGGCCTCGATCTTGCGACATGTGGGACAGCGGTAGTTGCCGTGAAAATAGTAGGCGATGACCTTAGCGGGTGATGCGGCCTCAGGTTGTGTGGACACTTCTGTGGTTTGCGCTGGCGGTAGTGCGAACTGGGCTATCTGCGCCTCGGTGGCTGGCACAGGCTTAGACCTCGTCTCTTTAGCGACGATGGTGCCGATACTGCCTGCGACAAAAAGCAAAAGCAGGACGGAGGCTATTTTCTTGGCGTTCATGGGCAGGTTCCTTGGCGTAAGTGATTTTGAGCAACTTCAACAACCTTGCTGACGGCTTCATCCGTAATGGGGCAGTGCCCCTTCGCAAAGCCAAGCTCGGTAATTTGAATGTGATTGAATTTGGTAAAACCAGCTTGCTCTAGGCATTTCTTGGCGCAGTTGAGAGAACAACCATCAATAACGAGTATGGCCTCCGCGCTTTCCGTTGATTTGACGATACCGCTGACACGACCGCCAATTCCGGCAAGGCAAAACATCTTGCCTTTACCTTCACGAGTTAGTTGCCGCGCGGCGCGATCAGATAGTTCGCCCACATCGGCTGCGCCGGAGCACGAAAAGATCAAGGTCGGAGCCGCCGAACAGCTACAGCCGCATTTAGCACCAGTT
>Ga0272446_1003101_pt1 | contig 21520 bp, 10 predicted proteins | sample YNPCB0061_FD_194587 | JGI IMG/M metagenome (GOLD analysis project Ga0272446, IMG submission 194587) | Hot spring microbial mat communities from Yellowstone National Park, WY, United States - YNP-CB-006-1 | ecosystem: Environmental > Aquatic > Thermal springs > Hot (42-90C) > Sediment | place... | reverse complement strand
GGGGGGCGGGCCCCCCCCCCCCCCCCCCCCCCCCCCAACGCCAACAACATACCTCCCTCTCCCAGGCTGGGAGAGGAGAGGATGGGGTGAGGGCCAGCAGCGCATCAGGACGCTATCTGCCAAAAACCCTCCACCTGAGGGGGCCGGGGGTGAGGGCAGTGACGGCCCACCATCAAGCACGATGTGCGGTCAACTGATCTCCATCAGCAGCTCATGGAGCGTGACGATCTTGCCCGGGCTGACGTTGAGCGTGCTGACCGTCCCGGAGCGGGGGGCCGGGATCTCGTTCTCCATCTTCATCGCCTCGAGCACCAGCACGGGCTGCCCGGCCTCGACCGTCTGGCCGGCTTTGACCAGCACACGGGCGACCAGGCCGGGGATCGGGGCCTTGATCCGTCCGTCGCCGCTCTTGGGGCGGGTGACGGCCGCTTCCAGGTCGCGAACCTGCACCGCGTGACGGCCACGCGGCGAGTCGATCCAGCGCAGGTCGTGATCAACATGGAGCTCGTAGGGGCGGTTCCCCACCACCGCCCACTCGATCGCCTCAGGGCTGGCAAGCGAGGAGAGGCTCACCCGTACCGGCTCACCATCGACGCTGACGACGAGCGGTTCGCCGTGGGGCTGCAGCCCGCTCACCTCGACCACGAAGTCGTGGCCATCGATCGTTACCTGCAACTTGCTCATTGGGGCAGTCTCCTGCTGTCGCGGTGCCAGCCGGTGTTGAAGCCGGGTGGGCTGCTCGGCTGGGCGGCCTGGGCGCGGGCGAGGAAGGCCAGGGCGGCCACTGCGGCGAGGTCGCGCAGATTCTCGCCGATGGGCGGCGCGGCGGCGACCAGGTGGCGCCGGCTGAACTCGGTGTCGTAACTGCCAGCGAAAAACTCGGGCTCGGCGACGATCTGGCGCAGCATGCCCAGGTTGGTGTCAATGCCGCTGATCGCAAACTCGGTTAGCGCCCGCCGCAGACGCCCCAGCGCCTCCTCGCGGTTCGCGCCCCAGACCGAGAGCTTGGCAAACATGGGCTCGTAGTGCACCGGCACCTCGGCGCCACCATAGGCGTAGGTGTCGACGCGCACATTGGGGCCGCCGGGGGCGCGGAAGGCGCTGATCCGGCCGGGGCTCGGCAGATAGTCGCGCCAGGGGTCCTCCGCGTTGATCCGGCAGAGAAAGCTGACCCCGTTGATCCGCACGTCGTCCTGGCTGTAGCCGAGCGGCTGGTCGGCCGCGAGGCGGATCTGCTCGCGCACCGCGTCGATGCCCGTGACCATCTCGTTGACCGGGTGTTCCACCTGCAGCCGCGGCTTCAACTCCGTGAAATAGTAGCGCCCCGCGGTATCGACCAGGAACTCAACGGCGCAGGCACCGCGACAGCCAAACAGCCGTGCCACCTCGACGGCGGCGTCGCGAACCGCGACTCGCTGCGCTGGCGTCAGCCCGGGGGCCGGGATTTCGGCGATCACCTTGCGCTTGTTCCGCTGGATCGAACAGTCACGCTCGCCCAGGTGCACAACGTTGCCGTGGTTGTCGGCGAGCACGAGCACCTCGATGTAGCGCGCCGGCAGGATGGCCGTCTCAAGATAGACTCGCGGGTCACCGTAGACAGCCTGGGCGGCGACCGCCGAATCGCGAACCACCTCGAGCAGCCGCTCCGGCTCGCGTACCACCCGGGTGCCGCGTCCGCGCCCGCCGGCCCAGGCCTTGACGATCACCGGATAGCCCAGGTGCCGGGCCTCGGCATGCAGGGCGTCGCCCTCGTCGACGGTAAAGGCGCGGGTTGAGGCGACGGTGGTGGCGATGCCGGTCTGGCGCACCTGCTCGAGCGCAGCGATCTTGTTGGCGGTGCGCTCCAGGCATGCGCTGCCGGGGCCAATCACCGTGATCCCGGCCTCCTCGCAGTCACGGGTGAAACCCACCTGCTCGGAGAGGAAGCCGTAGCCCGGATGCACGGCGTCGGCGCCGGCCTGGCGGGCAATGGCCACCATGGGCTCGGGGTCCCGGTAGCTGTAGGGCGGTTCCACCGCGTAGGCCTCGTCGGCCAGACGCACGTGGAGCACACCCTCGTCGCCTGGCTCGTAGACGGCCACAGCGGTGATGCCCAGGTCGCGGCAGGTACGCACGATGCGCACGGCGATCTCGCCCCGGTTGGCGATGAGGATTTTTTTGAACATCGCAGTTCCTTCTCATGCGTGCGGGCGTGGGTGGCACGGTGCGCCAGCGTGCGTGTCTGCGGATCACAAGGCAGGGCCTTGCTCCTCACACCCGCACGTCTCACGCCGTCTGGCCTCACATCGGCGAGATCCCGTGTTTCTTCGGCACATGCCGTTCGCGCTTCGAGAGCGTGACGCGGAGTGCGCGCACCAGCACGCGGCGACTGTCACGGGGTTCGATCACGTCATCGATCAGGCCACGGGCCGCCGCGACGTACGGGTTGTTGAACTTCTCCTGGTACTCCTCGATCAGCTCCTTGCGGCGCGCCTCGGGGTTTTCGGCGGCTTTCACCTCGTTGCGGAACAGGATGTTCACCGCGCCCGCCGCGCCCATCACCGCCAGTTCGGCGTTCGGCCAGGCGTAGAGCAGGTCGCCGCGCAGCCCCTTGCTGCTCATCACGCAGTAGGCGCCGCCGTAGCTCTTGCGCAGAATGAGCATCAGCTTCGGCACCGTGGCCTCGGAGTAGGCGTAGATCAGGCGGGCGCCGTTGCGGATGATCCCGCCGTACTCCTGGCTGGTGCCCGGCAGAAAGCCCGGCACGTCCTGCAGGGTGATGATCGGGATGTTGTAGGCGTCGCAGATGCGGATGAAGTGGGTGGCTTTGATGCTGGCCTTGATGTCGATCGTGCCGGCCAGCACCTGGGGCTGGTTGGCCACCAGGCCGACTACGTAGCCATCGAGGCGGGCGAAGCCCACCACCATGTTCTGCGCCCACAGCTCGTGCACCTCGAGGAAGCGCCCGTCGTCGACAATGCTGGCGATCACCTGGCGCACATCGTAGGGCTTCTGCGGGTCCACCGGGACGATCTGCTCCAGTTCGGGGCAGCGGCGCTCCGGGTCGTCCCGCGGGGCCACATAGGGCGGGTCGCTGATGTTGTTCGAGGGCAGGTAGCTGAGCAGTTCGCGCACCTTCAGCAGGCACTCGCGGTCATCGACCGCCAGGAAGTGGGCCACGCCGCTCTCAGTGGCATGGATGCGCCCACCGCCCAGTTCCTCCTGGCTCACATTCTCCTGCATCACCGATCTGACTACCTCGGGACCGGTGATGAACATGTAGCTGTTCTCGGTCATGAAGATGAAGTCGGTGAGGCCGGGGGAGTAGACGGCGCCGCCGGCGCAGGGGCCGAGGATGACCGAGAGCTGGGGGATGACCCCGGATGCCTCGCAGTTGGCGTCGAAGATGCGCGCATAGCCGCCGAGGCTGTCGACCCCTTCCTGGATGCGCGCGCCCCCCGAGTCATTCAGGGCCACAAAGGGGCAGCCGTAGCTCATGGCCATACGCATGGCCTTGACGATCTTGTTGGCGTGCATCTCGCCCAGCGAGCCGCCCATGACGCTGGCGTCCTGGGCGGCGGCGAAGACCTGGCGACCGTTGACCAGGCCAAAGCCACTGACCACGCCATCGCCGTAGCGCGAGCCTTTGCCGCCCATATAGCTCTCGTAACGTGGCGTGACCAGGGTATCGATCTCGTTGAAGCTGTCGGGATCAAAGAGCAGGGCAATGCGCTCGCGGGCGGTCAGCCGGCCCTTCTGATGCTGGGCATCGGCGTCCTTCGGCGTGCCGGTGGCTATCGCCTTGCGCTGGCGCAGCCGGTGCACGTAGTCTTCCATCTCCATCGGGTTCCCCTTTGAACACGGCTACGCGACCGCCGCAACGAGCGTCAGCACATAGCCGTCGGACACACGCCACCAGCCGCACAGCGGTGGGGCTTCCAGGACCGGGTCGCAGTGGATCCTGACGGTGGCCCATGCCTCGGTGGCGCTCGCAGGCGCCAGCTGGCAGTCCACCTGCCGCGTATCAACCGTGAGCCCCAGGCGCAGCGCTTTCAGCGTCGACTCCTTGGCGCTCCAGATCGCCGTCACCAGGGTGTCGTACGCTGCAGCCGGGGCCGCCGCGAGGCTGGCCAGTTCCGCCGCGGTGAAGTAGTCGTGGGCAAAGGTGGGGTGGCGCGGCGTCACCAGTTCGATATCGGCGCCGATGGCGATGCGCTCGGCCACCGCACAGAACGCCCGTCCGTGGCTGTGGCTGATCGCCAGGCGCAGCGGGCCACGGACGGGTCCCGTGCTCGGGAGTTCGGCGACCAGTTCGGGCGCGCCATCGGGGGCGGCGACGATCGCCAGCGCGTCGAGCGCCGGCCCTGCCACCGGCTCGCCGAGGCGGGCCTGCAGCAGCCGCTTGGCCGTCCAGCGCCCGAGCAGCCACTCACGACGACGCTTCTCCACCCGTAGCAGCGCCAGCCGTTCCCGTTCGGGCGGGCTTAGCCAGGCGGCAGGCGGCAGCGCCGGGAGGTCATCTTCGGTCTGGACGAGCCAGGTGATCATGCCTTACGGAGCCGCAGCAGCGACATCGTCGCTGCTGCGGCCTGATTGCGGGGCGGGGTGCCGCGGTGTCGGCGCAAGCCCGTACGTTCCCTGGTAGGGCGGGCGCGCTACGGTGCGCTCGCCCTGCCGACGCGGAGGTTTAGAGCGTCGCCGGGCCGAGCTTTGCCGTGCGGTAGCCCGTCAGGTCGAGGTAGACGTTGCCCGTCTCGTCGATGACCCGCGCGTCGAAGCTGGTGCCGCCGTCCACCGCGGTGACCACGGCGTAGATCTGCGCGCCGTTGGCTGCGTCCGGGTGGCGGTAGACCTCGAGGGTCTCCAGCGAGAGCGGGAGGGCCATCGTGTCGGTGTTGGCGATCTCCCAGATCCCGGCGGTCTGGAAGCAGAGCTCGAGCAGGCGCGGGTCCACCAGTTGTTCGGCCTCGGCGGGCGCGCTGTCGGGCGGCAGGTCGTGGGCAAGCATACCGAAGGCCATGTCGCCAGCGAGCAGCACCTTGTCGAGCACCTGGTAGGCCGGACCGTGGAAGTAGATGCGGTAGATGTCCGACCGTTCCACCACCCGCGCATCCTCGCCCAGCTGTGGTCGCTCGGCGTGGGCCTCCTCGGCCGGGGTCCGGGTCAGGTGGACCTCAGCGTGGAAGTGGAGAATCTCCTGGGGCGGCGGCGGAGTGTGGCCGGGGGCCACGGCGGGCTGGAAGAGCGAGCGCAGTTCGGTGTGCGCCCGCAACTCGCCCTCGCCGCTGGGATGCAGCCAGGCCTTGAGGATGAGCGTGCGGGGCTGGTTGCGGTGGAACTTCACCGGGCTGTCGAGGCGCTCGTGCGCAATGCGCGCCACGCGGTAGCCGGGGACGAGCAGGCTGGCCAGTTCGGCGAAGCCCTCGGTGCCCATCACGCCGGGCAGCAGCGGGGTGCCGTCGATCTTATGGTCGTAGAGGAAGGGCTGCACCGCCGGGTCCAGCGCCGTCTCAACAACGATGCCGCTGTAGAGGCCGGCTGAGCGCACTGTGCCGAGCATCAGGAGCGGGCGCTCACGGGTAGCCAGCGCCGCCGCGACCTTCTCCGGGTCGAGGCCACCGTGCTCGTCGAACTCCTCGACGAGGATGCCCAGGCGCATCCCGACGACGATCTCGCCGCGGGTGCCACCGGCGGTCAGTTCACGGCGGATGGTCGGGATGCCCACCTCGGGCGGGAGCATATCGATCCCCGCCATCTCCATGATTCTGGGGATGGAGCCACGGGTAGCCATCCCGATGCCGCCCCAGGCCGTCCAGTCGATTGCGATGCCGCGCGTCTCCGGGCGCCAGCGGCGCATGCTGCTGCTGAGCTTGCAGAGCAGGTCATTGGCGGCGCTGTAGTCGGTCTGGCCGCTGTTGCCAAAGCGCCCGGCCACCGAGCTAAAGGCGACGGTGGCGCCGATCGGCATGCCCTTCGCCGCCTGCAGCAGGCTGAAGAAGCCGTCGGCCTTGATGTCGAAGACGCGGTAGAACTCGTCGGGCTGCTTATCGGCCAGGCTGCGACTGATCTCGATGCCGCCGGCATGGAGCAGCACGTCGATCCGTCCGAAGCGCTCGCGGATCTCGTTGACCACCGCGCTGACCGCGGGGCCGTCGCGCAGATCCAGGCTGCGGTAGAAGGCTTCACCGCCAGCGGCCTGCACCGTCTCGATCGCGCGCAGCGCCGCCTCGGAGCGCTCGACACCCATGATCGTCCGGTCGATCTGCACCGGAGTGACCTTCTCGCCCTTCGCCTGCGCCTCGGCGATCAACGCCGCCTTGAGCGCATCACGGCCCTGGCGGAAGAGCGCGATCCGCTGGTCGGCAGGGTCGGGCGCCGGGGTCAGGTCGAGCAGGAAGAACTGGCCGCCACCGCCGGCACGGGCCAGGTCGGCCACGATCGCGCTGGTGATACCGCCGGCTGCGCCGGTGACCAGGTAGACCGTCTCGGGGCTGAGTTGCATCCCCGGCTGCCCATCGGCGGCGGGGCGCTCCTCAAAGCCGATGCCGAAGCGCAGGTTGTCGTGGTAGCCGACCTCGACCACGCCGGGGTCGAGCAGGGTCTCGGCGATCAGCGCCTCGGCGGGCTCGACGCTCTTGCGCCCGGGCTCGAAGTCGACCGCCTTGACCAGGGCGGCGGTGCGCTCGCGCTTGAACGCCTTGGCGAAGCCGGTCACGGCGCCGCCAAGTGGCGAACTGGCGCCCTCTGCGCTGTAGCCGTGGAGCCCACCCATCCGTGTGCCGACCACGAGGAAGGGGGTAGCCTCGGGCTGGGCAGCCAGCAGCGTATGCGCCAGCAGATAGAGGTTCTTGACCCGGACGCGGTTCAGTTCGCGCCACTGCTCCAGGTCAAGCTCTTCGATCTCGGGCTCGGCGTCCAGCGCGGGCAGCCAGTAGATGCCGGTGATCGGGCCCTCGGCGAGCCAGCCCTCCACCAGGCCAGCGACGGCCTCCTCGGCGGGTGGGGCTTCGATCCCGAGCACCTGGACGCCGCGCTTCTCCAGGCGCGAGACCAGGGCCTTGCCCACGCCACCCCGGTCGAACATCACCACCACCCGGCCACCCTCGAGCGCCACGCCTGTGGTCTTGCACAGCTCCAGGGGCGGGCGGAGCACCGGCACCGGCACACGACGCGGGGCCCGGTCAGCGTCGGCGACACTGTACGCACCGGGTGCGGCGCTGGCGGCGGCAGCCGGTGCGGGGGCCGCGACTGCGTCCGGGACGGACACAGGCGCGACGGCCGCTGCCAGGTCGGGGCGGTGGGTGCGCACGAAGCCGATCACCGAGCGCAGCGTGGGGTAGTCACGCAGCTTGAGGTCCTCGATGCGTGGAATGTCGAAGGCCTCGCGCACGGCGGCGAAGGTCTCGGCCTGCTTGACGGTATCGACGCCGAGGTCGGCCTCGAGGTCGAGGTCGAGGTCAAGCATCTCGGTGGGGTAGCCAGTCTTGTCGGCGACGATCGCCAGCACCTGGGCCTCCACCGGGTCGCTCACGGCTGGCGGCGCGGCGGCCGCAGCCACGGGCGGCGCGCCGACGGGCGGCACGCTGCCCCCGCCACCGCCGGGCGGGGGCTCCTCGGGCGTCGTGGGCACGGCCAGGTCGGGCCGATGCTCGCGCACGAAGCCGATCACCGAGCGCAGCGTGGGGTAGTCGCGCAGCTTGAGGTCCTCGATGCGTGGAATGTCGAAGGCCTCGCGCACGGCGGCGAAGGTCTCGGCCTGCTTGACGGTATCGACGCCGAGGTCGGCCTCGAGGTCGAGGTCGAGGTCAAGCATCTCGGTGGGGTAGCCAGTCTTGTCGGCGACGATCGCCAGCACCTGGGCCTCCACCGGGTCGAGCGCCGGCGCGGCAGGCGCCGGGGTAGCGACCGGCGTGGCAACCGGCGCGGGCGTGGCGGCGACCGGGGCGGCGGCGACCAGGTCGGGGCGGTGGCTGCGCACGAAGCCGATCACGTCGCGCATGGTCGGGTAGTCGCGCAGCTTGAGGTCGTCGATGCGCGGGATGTTGAAGGCCTCGCGCACGGCGGCGAAGGTCTCGGCCTGCTTGACGGTATCGACGCCCAGGTCAGCCTCGAGGTCGAGGTCGAGGTCAAGCATCTCGGTGGGGTAGCCGGTCTTCTCAGCGACGATCGCCAGCACCTGGGCCTCCACCGGGTCGCTCACGGCTGCCGGGGCGGCGGTGGTGGGCGCCGGGGCGGCCGCAGGCACAGCCGTGGGCGCCGGGGCAGCGGCCACAGGCGCCGGGGCAGCCGCCAGGTCGGGGCGGTAGGTGCGCACGAAGCCGATCACATCGCGCATGGTCGGATAGTCGCGCAGCTTGAGGTCATCGATGCGTGGAATGTCGAAGGCCTCGCGCACGGCGGCGAAGGTCTCGGCCTGCTTGACGGTATCGACGCCGAGGTCGGCCTCGAGATCGAGGTCGAGATCGAGCATCTCCGAGGGATAGCCGGTCTTCTCAGCGACGATCGCCAGCACCTTCGCGGCCACCGGGTCGCCGGCGGGCGCAGGGGCGGGTGCTGCCGCGGGTGCGGGCGCTGCCACGGGGGCCGCTGCAACGGCAACCGGGGCCGCCGCGACCGCCAGGTCGGGGCGGTGGCTACGCACAAAGCCGATCACATCGCGCATAGTCGGGTAGTCGCGCAGCCGGAGGTTGTCGATGCGCGGGATGTCGAAGGCCTCGCGCACGGCGGCGAAGGTCTCGGCCTGCTTGACGGTATCGACGCCGAGGTCAGCCTCGAGGTCGAGGTCGAGATCGAGCATCTCCGAGGGATAGCCGGTCTTCTCAGCCACGAGGGCGAGCACCTTCGCGGCCACCGGGTCGACGGCGGGCGCGGGGGCTGCGGCGGCGGCCACCGGGGCCGGCGCGGGGGCGACGGCCACCGGGGCCGGGGCGACCGGAGCGGGCGCCGGGGCAACGGAGGCCGTGGGCAGCGGCGCGGGGATCCTGCCATTGGTCTCCACCGGCGACGCAGCCGGGCGGGCCGGCTCGCCGGAGGCCGCAGCCGGGCGCGCCGGCAACGCCGGCAACGCCGGGCGGTAGCTGTCGCCAGCTGCGACCGGGCCCCCCTCGGCGGGCGCGGCGGCGCGCACCACCGGGCCGGTGCCAGGCTGCCACATGCTCGGCGCGGGCACGCGCGTGGGCGCGCCCTGGGCCTTCACGCGCAGCACACGCTGGACCACCTCGGTCTCGGCGTGGTCATAGCCGCTGACCTGGGCGAGCCAGTAGTCGTAGCGGTGGCGATTGTCGATCCGGCTGGGGCCGCCCGGCACGCGCCGCAGCAGGGTGATCGCGATCTGTGAGCCGAAGCCGGCCGCGAAGTGAATGGCATAGCGCACCGGGTAGCGCCCGCCGCGGCTGAGGTTCAGCGTGCCGAGCTCAGGGTCAACCTCACGGTAGTTGGGCACGGGCGGCACGATGCCGTGCTCGAGGATCTTCACCGCGATCACATCCTCGATCCCGACGCCCATCGGGTGACCGGTGAAGCCCTTGGTATTGGCCACCACCACCTCGCTGGCCGCGGGGCCGAAGGTGCGGCGCAGCGCGGCCACCTCCGCCGAGGCGCTGCCGCCGCGGGCGGGGGTGTAGGTCTCGTGCGAGACAAAGACCGTATGGGCGGCCATCGCGTAGCGATCGAGGCCGAAGCGGCGCTCGGCGGCGGTGACCAGGCTCTCCAGCACCTCGCTGATATGGTCCACATCGAGGCGCGTGCCGTGGAAGGCGCTGTTGCGGGTCTCACTGGCGAGCAGTTCGACGATGCCGCGCATACCGCGCTCGCGCACCGCGTCTTCGCTCTCGACGACCAGGGCGCAGGCGCCCATACCGAGCAGCGTGCCGTGGCGGCGCCGGTCGAAGGGCAGAGCAGCCTCTTCGACCTTGTCATCGGTGGCGGCGGCGCCGGTGGCCAGAAAGCCCGCGCCGATCCACTCGAGCAGATGGTCGCCGGTGACATCGTCAGCGCCAATCACCAGCACACGGCGGCAGCGACCACTGCGGATCCAGTCCTCAGCGATGGCGACGCCCTGGGCAGTGGAAGCGCACGCCGCATTGACCGACGCATTGGGCCCGCGGGCGCCGATATACTCGGCGAACTGGCTGTGGCCCATGGCGAGGATGCGGAAGAGGAAGCGCCGCTCGAACTGGTACGGTCTGGCGGCGATCTCCTCGCGCAGGGCAGCGATGCGACGGGTGAGCATCGCCAGCGTCGCCTCATCCTGGGAGGTCGTCCGCAGGTTCTCGAGCTCCTCGAGCAGCGCCAGGCGGTTCTCGTGCTCGTAGTAGCGCTGCATCTCGTCGGCCAGCTGGTCGTAGCCGGGGAAGGCGCTGGCGAAGATCACGCCGGTCTCATCGCGCAGCGCCTCGGGCAGCATCCAGCGTTCGGGCAAGAAGGTGCCCTTGCTGGTCTTCTTGTAGGTCTGCACGAGCGGGATGCCGGCTTCGCGCAGCGCATCGAGGCCGGCGGCCATCGCCAGCTGGGAGGTGATATCGAGTGCCTCGACGAGCTTGGCAGGCACGCCATACTCGGCGGTGAGGTCGAAACTTCCCGGGCGGCCAGCCAGGCGGATGACATCATCGGCGTTATCGATCGTCTGGAAGCTGCCGGCGCCGTCCTCACCCTTGACCACGCGGGTCACACCCTTGCGCACCATCTGGCGACGGAAGCGCTCGGGGACGAGGTCAATCAACTGCTCACCGCGCAGGATGCGGGCGGCATTATCCTCGGCCATCACCGGCTTCTCGGCGCCAGGCAGGCCCAGGCCGGTCCCCGAGATGACCACCGAACCGGTGGGCGGAAGGTTGCGGTCGTAGGCCGCGGACTGCGTGCCGCGGGCCCCGGGCTGCGCGCTCGCGCCCTGAAGCGCCTGGGCCAGCAGCCTGCCGAGCTCGTCCAGGTTCGTTGCCCCGGTGGACTGGGCGCCATTGCCGTTCGTGTGTGTCACGGTCGTATCCTCTACTGACGAGGCCTGGGCGTACTCACTGTCGACGGCGGACAGGTGCGCCCGAGCGGGAGCCACATCCTGCGGCTGCGGCTCGCTTGCGCCGAGGCCAGCCGCGTACAGACCACAGAGCGCCTGGTTGAAGCTGGCGATCTCGCCGGTCTTCGGATGGTTGGTGAAGAGCGAGACCACATCAGGCTTGCGGCCGAGCACGTCATCGACGAAGCCCTTGAGCGCCTTCTTGGGCCCGCACTCGACGAAGATGCGGCAGCCCTCGCGGTACATGGTCTCGAGGCCCTTCACCCACTGTACCGGCGAGGCGATCTGCAGCTCAAGGATATCCTTAATGCCCTCAACCGTGGTGGGGTAGAGCTCGCCGGTGACATTGGCCACCAGCGGCAGCTTCGGCTCAGCGATATGCAGCCGGTCGAGCACTTTGCGCAGCGGGCCGGAGGCCGGGGCGACGATGCGCGTGTGGAAGGCGTGGCTCACCGGGATGCGCTGGGCCTGGAAGCCCCTGGCGCCAAACGCGGCGATCGCCTGCTCCACGGCCGTGCTGGCGCCGCCGATGACGGCTTGACTGTAGCTGTTGATGTTGGCGGCGACCACGTAGCCGTTGATCTCTTTGAGCGTAGACTCGACCACGTCCAGCGGTGCCATGACTGCGGCCATCCAGCCGTTGTCCTCGACGCTGACCCTGGTCATCTCGGCGCCGCGGGCGGCGGCGGCCTCAAGCGCCTCGGCGAAGGGCATGATCCCGGCGGCCACCAGGGCGCCGTACTCGCCCAGCGAGTGGCCCATCACCATATCAGGCTTGATACCATACTCGGCGAGCAGGGTCAGCAGCGCGATGTCGAGGGTGAGCATCGCCGGCTGGGTGATCGCCGTCTGCATCAGGGCCTTTTCGGCCTGCTTGATCACGGCAGGGTCATCGCTCTCGACGAAGAGGTAGTCGGTCAGTGGGCGGCCCAGGATGGGCGTCATCACCCGGTCGGCCTCGGCGAAGACCGCGGCCACGGCGGGCGAGACCTGCGCCAGTTCACGGCCCATGTTGAGGTACTGCGAGCCCTGGCCGGGGAAGAGGAAGGCGACCTTGCCGGGGACCGGGCCACTGCCGCGGAACACCCCCTGGGCAGCGAGCGGCTTCCAGGCGGCGGCCGCGTTGAGGCCAGCGGCCTTCTTCGCCTTGCCGAGCTTATCGAGCAGATCGGCGCGATCGGCGAAGTCGATCACCAGCCGCTCAGCCTTGCGCAACTCGGCGGGTTCAGGCGCCGCGACCGGCGGCGTCCAGCCGCCCTCAACCTTGCGCAAGCTCTCCTCGATCCGCGCGGCCAGTTCAGCCGGGCTGTCAGCACCCAGCGCGAGGATGCCGCGCAGGGGCGGCTTCTGGGCCACCTGGGCCGGGGCGCGGTAGTGGCTGACCGTGCCGCCGCTGGCAGGGCTGCCTCCGCTCGGATTGGGCACCTCCACCCCCTGGTAGCGCTGCGGCTCGGTGCGGAGCATCCCCGGCACGTACTCCTCCAGCACCAGGTGGAAGTTGGTGCCGCCGAAGCCATAGGCGCTCACCGCGGCCCGGCGCGGGGCATTGCCGGGCCGCTCCCACTCGCGGGCCTCGTGGAGCAGGTAGAAGGGCGTGGCCGCAAAGTCGATATTCGGGTTCGGCCGCTCGCAGTTGAGCGTTGGCGGCAGGATCTTCTCGTGGAGCGCGAAGACCGCCTTGAGCAGCCCGGCGGCGCCAGCGCCGGCCTTGAGGTGGCCGATGTTGCTCTTGGCCGAGCCGAGGCCGATCCGCCCCCGCTCAGCGCCGTCGAAGACCTTCGCAAGACTCTCGACCTCGACCACGTCGCCGACGCGCGTACTGGTGCCGTGCGCCTCGATCAGGGTCGCGGTGGCCGGGTCAAGCCCGGCGTTCTTCCAGGCCCGCTCAATGGCGAAGACCTGGCCGACCGGGTTGGGTGCGGTGATGCCCTTGCCCTTGCCGTCGGACGAGGCGCCCACGCCGCGGATCACGGCGTAGATCGTATCGCCGTCCCGCTCGGCGTCAGCCAGGCGCTTGAGCACGAACATGGCTGAGCCCTCGCCCATCACGAAGCCGTCGGCGCCATCGCCGAAGGGGCGCGTGCCGGTATCGGAGAGGGCACCGATCTTACAGAACTTGACAAAGGTCGACGGGCCCATGTTGCGGTCAACGCCGCCCGTCACGACCGCATCAACGTGGCCTTCGCTCAGCATCTCCACCGCGGCGTCGACCGCGGCGAAGGTGGAGGCGCAGGCGGCATCGGTGATGAAGCTCGCGCCCCGCAGGTTGAGCACGTTGGCCACGCGCCCGGCCACGATATTAGGCAGCTCGCCCGGCATCGAGTCCTCGGTGACCGGGGGCAGCGTGCGGTCCATCTCGGCGTGGAACTGGGCGAGCATAGCCGCCCGCACGTCGGCGGGCAGCGCCTGGAAGGCCGGCGTATTGCTCAGAAAGCGGGCGTACTCGGGGAAGATGATGCGCTGATTGGTGAGATAGTGCAGCTCACCGCCCATCGCCGTGCCGAGAATGACGCCCGTATTCTCGGTGTTGAGTGGCCGGTCAGGGTAGCCATAATCGGCCAGGGCCTCGGCAGCGACACTGACGGCCCACTGCTGGCCCTCGTCCATTGCCGAGGCGACTCGGGGCGGAATGCGGAAGCGCTGCCAGTCGAACTTGAAGCCCCTGACCCAGCCGCCGATCTTCGAGTAGGTCTTATCGGGGGCGCTGTGGTCAGGGTCGTAATAATCAGAGATCAGCCAGCGCTCGGGCGGCGTCTCGCTGATGCTGTAGCGCTTGTTGAGGATATTCTCCCAGAAGGCCCGGGCGTTGGGCGCATCGGGGAGAATGGCGCCGACACCGACAACGGCAACGGCGCGGTCGGATGTGTCCATGGAAAAGCTCCTTCGCGACCCTCACCCCCGCGCTGCTGCGGCTCCCCCGCTCCCGGCTGGCGGGAGCGGGGGCGGGGGTTGCGGGGGGGTGGTTTACTCCGCCGGGAACGCCGCGATCAGGCGCGCGGCGACCGTGTTCATGTCGTCGATCTGGCCGGCCTGGGTGTTGTAGATCGCCGGCAGGCCAATGCTCGCGGCCAGGTTCGGGTCGGTCTGCCCGGCGCTGATGCACCAGCGCAGCCCATCGGCGGCAACCTTCATGGCGGCCTCCCGGGCGTGGACGCGGGCCATGGTCTTCAGCGTCTCCTGGCTAAAGGGCACCGCGCTGCTGGGCTTGGTGGCCGCGCGCTCGCTGAAGATCGCCGCAGTCTCGGCCCAGGCGATCAGCTCGCCGAGGCGGAAGAGAATGTGCTGGTTGCGGGTGAGCCGGTCGAGGCGGCAGCGCTCGAGGATCACCGCCAGCGCGCGCATGGCCAGGGCGGCCGTAGCCGCACCGCTGTCCGGGTGCTGGCGCGCGACCTGGTCGAGCTGGCTGGCCCAGTCGTTGTAGAAGGCGCCGCGCGTCTTCAGGTGGTGCTGCCAGCGATCGCGGGCGATCGTCCACTCGAGGATCTCCGAGGTGCCCTCGTAGATGCAGGTGATGCGGACGTCGCGCTTGATCTTCTCAACCATGTACTCCTTGGTGTAGCCGTAGCCGCCGTGGGCCTGGATGGCATCCTCGGCTGCCTTATTGCCGCTCTCAGTGGCGAAGTACTTGGCCACGGCGCCCTCGGTCTGCTGCTCGGGGTCGCCGCCGTCGATGCGCTCGGCCACCCACTCGATGTAAGCGCGTGAGGCCTCGAGGTGCACCGCGTTCGGCACGAGCAGCTTGTGGGTGTAGGCCTGCTTGGTGGAGAGCAGCCCGCCGCCCTGCACGCGGGTCTGGCTGTAGCGGATGGCCCGCTCAAGCGCGGCCCAGCCACCGCCGAGGCCGAACGAGCCGACCATCAGGCGCGTGTAGCCGAACACCGCCTGGGCCTGAGCCAGACCCTGGCCCTCGACGCCGCCCACCAGGTTCTCGACCGGAATGAAGACCTCGTCGAGGAAAAGCGCGGCGGTATTCGAGGCGCGAATGCCATGCTTGTCCTCGGGCTTGCCGTAGCTGAAGCCCGGCTGGCCGGCCTCCATCACGAACCAGGTCGGGCCGCCGGGGGCGTTGGCCAGAATGGTGTAGAGCTTCGCAACGCCACCATTGGAGATCCACTGCTTGCGACCGGTGATCTTGTAGCCGATGATCCGGCCGTCCTCTTCCACGGGCACTGCCCGGGTGGTGAGTGTCCCCAGGTCGGAGCCGGCCTGGGGCTCGGTGGCGCCATAGGCGACGAGCAGGCCCTCGGCGGCGATGCGGCCCATCCAGTGGGCCTTCTGCTCCTCGGTGCCACCGACCACGATCGGGTCGGTGCCGAGGAAGGTGGCCAGCACGCCGGTGGCAATGCCCAGATCGATACGGGCCATCTGCTCCGAGACGCGGTAGACATCGTAGGCGCCGCCGCCGAGGCCGCCGTACTCCTCAGGGATAAAGATCAGGTGGAGACCAAACTTCTCCGGATCGTAGAGGTCCTTGAGGACGTCGTGGGGGAACTCGTCGCGTTCGTCCAGCTCACGAAGGTACTCAGGCTTGAGTTGCTTGGCCGCGTAGTCGCGCAGCGTCGTGAGCACCATCTCCAGCGTGTCGGTGTCCAGGGTCGTCATCGGCCTGTTCCTTCCGCTACATACCCGCTGTAATTCCGGGCGCACGCGCGCACCGGATGATGTGTCATCTGAGGGCGGGAGCCTGTACTCGTCCCACGGCGGGGTCATCGTAAGTATAGTTCGTCATGCAATCATATGCAACGGGTAATACCCGGTTAGATGAGGCCTCTTTCTTGTAGGGGGAGGTTTGTTCACTATTGTACGAGGAATTCCTCCGGGTTTGCGGGCAGACCCGGGCAGCGTGGCGGGTGATGGGGGTCAGCCGGGCAGTACTGCGCTGTAACTACGGCGATGGGCCGAGCAGGCTACGGGGCACGCGGTAGGCGCTGAAGAGCACCGCGCCATCCAGCGGTGAGGGTACGGTCTCAAGCGTGCCGCCGGGGAAGCTTGCGCGCACCAGTTCCAGTTCGCCGGCCCGCTCGGGTACGAAGACGAAGACGGCGTCACGGTCGGGCGGGGCCAGGCTGCGCGGCGGTGGCGCGCTCAGTGGTTCGAGCAGATCGACGCGCTCGAGCTGGGGGGCGAGGTAGGGGATGGTACCGAAGTCGGCGCTCATGCGTGGCCAGCCGAAGAAGATCAGCCGGCTCGCCGGGTGGAGCCGCTGGTTGGCGTAGTGGGCCAGTTCGGTTGCCAGGACGGCGTTGGCGTTGCCGTAGACGCGCAGCGGGGTGTAGCTGACGAAGTAGGAGCGCAGACTGAGCGCGATCAACGCGGCCGTCGCCAGGCCGAGCACGGGCACGCACAGGCGCTGGCGCACCGGCCCCAGGCTCTGGCCGAGCCCCTGGACCAGCAGGAGCAGCCCGAGGGCGACGAAGCAGATCGCCGGGATGGCGGTGGTGATCAGCCGCTGGCTTGAGGGCGGGCTCTCGGTGAGCATGCCGCCCATGATCACCGCCCCGCCCCACCAGGCCACCAGGGGGAAGAGCCGGCGGTCGCCCAGCCGGGTGGCAGCGAAGCCGAGGCCGAGGATGAACAGCGCGCCGTGGGCCAGGTCGAAGAGTGGCCAGGGCGCGCCGTACCAGACGGTGCGATCGGGGTAGGCATTGTAGGCCAGCGCCGCGCGCCAGAACTGGTCAAGCAGGATCGGTAGCGCGCCCTGGCCGCGGATCGGTTGCTCGCGCGCCAGCCAGCCACTCTGGAAAATACCAACCTCATTAAGCCGCGCGTTGTACTCCGCGGGAAAGCGTAGCGCGAACTGGATCATCGGCGCCGCGCTGAGCAGGGCCGCGCCGAGCATAGCGGCCACGCCCCAGCCCTGCTCGCGCCAGAAGCGCCGCCCATCGCGCAGCGCGAGGAACAGCACCACTGCCGCGGCGAGCACGGCGACAAAGCGCGCGCCGGCGTAGAAGAACTGCGCGACGCCGATCAGCGTGCCGCAGAGGGCCCAGTCGAACTGGCTGCGCCGGTCGTAGCCCCGGTAGAGGCAGAGCAGGGTCAGGGTGGCGAAGAGGCCATCGGCGATCTGGTTTGAGCCCAGGCGCGAGAAGTGGATGTGATAGTGGTAGCCTGCCAGCAGGGCCGCACTGATCAGTGCCAGGGTGCGCCCGTGCAGCCGCGCGACCAGCGCATAGGCAGCGAGCACGGTGGCCGTGCCCACCAGGGCCCAGGGCAGGCGTAGCGCCGTGGCGGTCGGCCCCAGGACGGCGATGGTTGGCGCGTTGAGGTAGAAGCTGAGCGTCGGTACTCCGAGCCAGCCGGTGCTGAAGGGGTTGCGGATCTGGCCCGCCAGCACTTTCAGCGCCTCGCGGCCCTGCGAGCCCTCGTCGCCGCTCAGGGTGGGCGGGATGGCGTCGAGCTGCCAGACGCGCAGCAACAGGGCGCAACTGCCGAGGGCGAGCGGCACGAGCATGGCGCTGGCCGTAAGCCGCCAGCGGCCCGGCGGCGAGCGGGGCGCGGCCAGGGCCAGTAGATAGCACGCGAGCGCCACCGTCCAGGGCAGCAAGCTCCAGCTGAGATTGGGGGGCGGATCGACGCTCCGGTCGCGCGCGAGGTTGATCAGCACCAGCAGCATGAGCAGGGGCGCGGCGAGCAGCAGCCCGTGTTGCCAGGCGTTGTTGGGCGGCGTGGTCGCCGCCTGGCGGCGCTCGCCGGGCGCCTGGCCTCGCAGGAACCAGGGGCGCTGGCCGTGGAAGGCGGCGCCGACCGTCAGTGTTGCCAGCAGCGCCAGGCCCAGCGCCAACCACGAGAACGCGCCGCGCTGCAGCCACACATACTGGGCCAGTGCGGCGCATACCCCGCTGCTCAGCACCAGTGTGAGCTGGCGCAGGCGCGCCGCGCCCGTCGCCGCCTGCGCTGGCCCCACCAGCGGGGCCGCCGTGGCACAGGGCGTGGCGTCCTCGGGTGCGCTGGCCGCGACGGGAGCTTGCCCGGGTGAAGGTGACATAACGTACGATCTGCTTCCGCGCCGATGGGTTGGCGCTCTTCAGTATAGAGATCCATCCCACGAGCGTCAACCGCTCCGCCCAGTCTCCGGGCGTGTGCGACGGCGTTGGGGCAAGCCCCGCCCATACGCATCACGTTACGGGCTGCGGCCGTGCCGCTCACCCACACGGAAGGATGAACGCTTTGTTGTGTTGGCAGGTTCTGCCAGCTTCGCTGGCAGAACCTGCCAACACAACGACATCTTCGCCTGTCGCGTGGCAGCCGTCGCCCTGCCAGGGGCGTAACGTGATGCGTATGGGCGCAGCCGCCCCACACCAGCGAACAACCACGAGTCTGTGAAGCAATTCCCAAACAGTGTGATCTGTGCTATACTTGGGCTCGCTATTCGCTATTGCCCATTGCTCTTCGATGGGATGAACGAGGCTTGCACAGTGCCGCATCGCTCGATGGGCGGCCTGTGCACAGCGTGGGTGGCTGGCACAGCGTTGGACGGGGGTAGTCATGATCGTTGGCGTTCCGGCGGAGATCTTCCCTGGCGAGCAGCGGGTCGCGCTGATCCCCGGGGACATTCCCGCGCTCACCCGGCTCGGGCTGGAGGTGCTGGTTGAAACGGGGGCGGGGGCCCGCGCCGGGTTTCCCGACGCGCAGTATGTCGAGCGGGGTGCGACGCTGAGCCCATCGCGGGCCGCGCTCTTCGCCGCTGCCGATATTCTCTTGCAGGTGCGGGCCGCCGGTGCGGCGCCTGCGCAAGCCGAGGGCGACCTGGCGCTGCTGCGTCCCGGCCAGGCGCTGCTGGCCTTCCTCGATCCCCTCTGGAAGCCTCGCCAGATCGCGGCCCTGGCCGATCACGGCGTGAGCGCCCTGGCCCTGGAGCTGGTGCCGCGCATCAGCCGTGCCCAGAGCATGGACGCCCTGTCGTCGATGGCGACGCTCTCCGGGTACAAGGCTGCGCTGCTCGCCGCGATGCACCTGCCGCGGATCTTCCCGATGCTGATGACCGCAGCCGGCACGATTACGCCCGCCCGGGTCTTCGTGATCGGCGCTGGCGTGGCCGGTCTGCAGGCATGTGCCCACGCCAAGCGCATGGGCGCCCGCGTCGAGGCCTACGATGTGCGCACCGCGGTCAAGGAGCAGGTGGAGAGCGTCGGCGCCAGGTTCGTCGAACTGCCCCTGGAGACAGGCGCGAGCGAGGATAAGGGAGGCTACGCCACCGCCCAGGGCGAGGAGTTCTACCGCCGCCAGCGCCAGTTGATGGGCGAGGTGGTTGCGCGCAATGACGTGGTGATCACCACCGCGGCCATCCCCGGCAAGCGCTCGCCAGTGCTGGTGACCCGCGAGATGGTCGCCGGGATGCAGCCGGGCTCGGTGATCATCGACCTGGCGGCCGAGCACGGTGGCAACTGCGAGTTGACCCGCGCCGATGAGGTGGTGGTTGAGTATGGCGTCACCATCCTGGGGCCGACCAATCTGCCCGCCACGGTGCCCAACCACGCTAGCCAACTCTACAGCCGGAACCTGGTCAACCTGCTGAAGCTGGCGATCAAGGATGGCCGCCTGGTCCTCGACACCGACGATGAGGTCATCCGCGAGTCGCTGGTGGCCCACGCCGGCGCGGTGACCAACGCTCGCCTCCGCGATCTGCTCGTCCAGGCCGATGCGGTGACGTCGTAAGACGTATCACCCGGCAACCCGCGCACTTGAACTGAGGAAGAAACCCGTGGAATTGCTGGTTGTTTCGCTGACCGTCTTCGTCCTCGCGATCTTCATCGGCTTTGAGATCATCACCAAAGTGCCGCCGACCCTGCACACGCCGCTGATGTCGGGCTCGAACGCGATCTCCGGCATCACGCTCGTCGGCGCGGTCATCTCGGCTGGCGCCCAGGTCTCGTTTCTGACCACCATCCTCGGCTTTCTGGCAGTGGTCTTTGCGACGATCAACGTGGTGGGCGGCTTTATGGTGACCGAGCGCATGCTCGCGATGTTCCGCCGGAAGGACTGACACCATGCGCGAGATCCTGATCAACCTGGCCTACCTGGTGGCTGCGGTGCTCTTCATCCTCGGCATCAAAGGCATGACCCACCCGCGCACGGCGGTGCGGGGCAACCGGCTGGGCGCAATCGGCATGCTGATCGCCGTCGTCGCCGCGCTGCTCGATCGGAACGTGGTGAGCTACGAGTGGGTCATCGCCGGCGTGGTGCTCGGCGCGGGCCTCGGCGCGCTGATGGCCACCCGCGTGCAGATGACCGACATGCCCCAGATGGTCGCGCTGCTCAATGGCTTCGGCGGCATCGCCTCGACGGTGGTCGCCGGCGCGGCGCTGATAGAGGCGCTGATCACTGGCCCGGTGGTGCCACCGCAGTTCACGATCGCCGTCGCCGCCTCAGGATTGATCGGCGCGGTTACCTTCTGGGGCAGCCTGGTCGCCTTCGGCAAGCTGCAGGGGCTGGTGCGCGACATCCGCCTGGGCGGCGCGCAGCTGCTCAACGCCGGGCTGCTCGCGATCACGACTGCGCTTGCGATCTGGCTGGTGATCGACCCCGCTGCTCTCTGGGCCTACTGGGCGCTGGTGGTCAGCGCGAGCCTGCTCGGCCTTTCGCTGGTCTTCCCGATCGGCGGCGCCGATATGCCGGTGGTGATCTCGCTGCTCAACTCCTACTCGGGCCTGGCCGCGGCGGCCACCGGCTTCGTGCTGAACAACAATGCGCTGATCATCACCGGCTCGCTGGTGGGCGCCTCGGGCGTGATCCTGACCAACATCATGTGCAAGGCGATGAACCGCTCGCTCACCAATGTGCTCTTCGGCATCTGGGTGCCCTCTGAAGAGGCGGCGAGCAGCGACGATGTCTATGCCGGCAAGGTCAAGGCGGCCCACGCCGATGAACTGGCCATGCTGATGGAGGGCGCGCGGCGCGTGGTGATCGTGCCCGGCTACGGCATGGCCGTCTCGCAGGCCCAGCACGCCGTGCGCGACCTGGTGATGCTGCTGGAGGAGCGTGGCGTCGAGGTGGAGTTCGCCATCCACCCGGTCGCAGGGCGCATGCCCGGCCATATGAACGTGCTGCTGGCCGAGGCCGATATCCCATACGAGCAGATGAAGGAGATGGACGAGATCAACCCCTCCTTCGAGCAGACCGACGTGGCGATCGTGATCGGGGCGAACGACGTGGTCAACCCGCTGGCGCGCACCAATCCGAGCAGCCCGATCGCCGGTATGCCGATCCTCAACGTGGATAAGGCGCGCAGCGTGATCGTGATCAAGCGCAGTCTCAGCCCCGGCTTTGCCGGCATCCCGAACCCGCTCTTCGCCGCCGACAATACGCTGATGCTCTTCGCCGATGCCAAGAAGGGTGCCCTGGACCTGATGAACGCGCTGAAGGCGGGGTAGCCGTCGAGTCTGCTCCCGCTCCCACTCAGGGAGCGCTCTCAGGTGCAGGGTTTTTGGCGGATAGCGTCCTGATGCGCTGCTTGCCCTCACCCCCCTCCCCCCCTCTCCCAGCCTGGGAGAGGGGGGGATGTTGTTGGCGTTGCGGTGCGCTAGCTTCGCT
>Ga0272446_1003100_pt1 | contig 21523 bp, 21 predicted proteins | sample YNPCB0061_FD_194587 | JGI IMG/M metagenome (GOLD analysis project Ga0272446, IMG submission 194587) | Hot spring microbial mat communities from Yellowstone National Park, WY, United States - YNP-CB-006-1 | ecosystem: Environmental > Aquatic > Thermal springs > Hot (42-90C) > Sediment | place... | reverse complement strand
GCCCCCCCCCCCCCCCCCCCCACGCCACCCCCCTTAGGTCAACCTGAATTTTGAGTCTCCTCATTCCCAAGTTTACCTTGGGAACGAGGAGAAGAATGAGCCCTCATAGACCGGACCTCCAGGTCCGCTGGGCCAGGATATTGCAGATAGTTCGCCGGTCTGGAGACCGGCGCCACGAAATGATTTTTTCCAAACACCACAGGGGACGAAAGGGTCTGCAATGGCAGGCCCGGCCCGCCTTAGAAAACTGCGAACTATGAACTACGAACTACGAACTATGAACTACGAACTATGAACTGCATTTTCCCATTAACTACCCAGATAGTCCAGCAGGCCGAGGGCTGCCTCCCCTGGCCCCCTCCCCCACGCCAGGGCCAGACGATAGAAGGAAAAACTTATGATCAAGACGGTAGAAGGCCATTTATTGGCCGAGGGCATGAAATTTGCGCTGATTGTCAGCCGCTTTAACGATCTCTTCTCCGAACGCCTCCTGGGCGGCGCCCTGGACAGCCTGCGCCGGCGGGGCGCCCGGGATGAAGATCTCACCGTGTTCAAGGTCCCCGGGGCCTTTGAAATCCCCCTGGTGGCCAAACGGGTGGCCCAGACCAAAAAATACGATGCGGTGATCTGTCTGGGGGCCGTCATCCGCGGCTCGACGCCGCATTTTGATTACGTGGCCGCCGAAGTCAGCAAGGGCATCGCCAGCGTCTCCCTCGAGACCGGTGTCCCGGTCCTCTTCGGGGTCATTACCACCGACACCCTGGAGCAGGCCATTGAGCGGGCCGGCAGCAAGGCCGGCAACAAGGGCTTCGCGGCGGCCGAGGCCGCCGTGGAAATGGTCCACCTCCTCCGCCAGATCGAGGCTTAGACACAGGTGGCTCGCTCCAGCAAAAGTCTGGCCCGGGAACGGGCTCTGCAATGCCTGTACCAGTTGGACGTGGGCCGCCATCAGGGTCCGGAAACAGCCACCCTCATTTGGGAGCATTTTCATCCCGACGAAAAACCCTCGGCCTATTGCCACCGCCTGATCCAGGGCGTCTGGAGCCACCGGGAAGAACTGGACGCCTACATCTCCCGCTTTTCCCAGCACTGGCGCCTGGAACGGTTGGCCGCCGTGGACCGGGCCATCCTCCGCCTGGCCCTCTTTGAACTCCTCCATTGCCCGGAAATCCCACCCAAGGTCGCCATCAACGAGGCTGTGGAGTTGGCCAAACGCTTCGGCACGGAACAATCCGGCGCCTTTATCAACGGCATCCTGGACAGCGTCCTGCAGACCCGGCAGGCGCCGGCGGGGCCCCAGGGAGAAGGGCAAAGGCAAGGGGGATAAGGTCTGCGAGGAGTGCTTTTCTCTGCGTGACACCTTCCCCTTGCAGTGATGGGGTGACATAATCATATGGCAATCACAGGGGTCCTCACAAACCTTGACAAATTTGCCTTTTATCTATAAATAGATAATTTTACTCCTTGCTCCAACGCTACCGTCGGAGCTGATCAAGCCAGAAGGAGGACCGATGCATCGGTACGAGACTATTTTTGTCGTCAATCCGGACCTGAGTGACGACGAGACTCAGAATGTCATCAACAAATTCGCCGGAATCATCAGTGCCACAGGTGGCGTCCAATTAAAATTGGATGATTGGGGCCGTCGCCGGCTGGCCTACAAGATCGACAAATTCAGCCAGGGCTATTATGTCCTGGTGGATTTTGCCGGTTCGCCAGCCGGGCTCATGGAGTTGGAGCGCAATCTCAAGATCGACGACCGCATCATCCGCTTCCTGTCGGTGAAAACCGGCATCAACGTCAATGTGGAGGCCTTGCAGCGGGAATTGGCCGCCAAGGCCAAACCGGTCGAGGAAGTTGCTGCCGCCCCGGAGGGGGAGGGTAGCGAAGCCGAGGCTGCGTCCGTCCCGGCAGCAGCCGCGGTGCCAGACCAGGAACCTGAGAAGACTCCGGAGGAATAAGTTATGGCCATCATCCCCAAACGCAAACGCCGCCCCACCTTTCATCGCCGCAAAGTCTGCCGCTTCTGTGTGGACAGCAAGCTGCTCATCGACCATAAAGACGTCAACACCCTGCGCAATTTCATCACGGAAAGAGGGAAAATTATCCCCCGGCGGATTTCTGGCAATTGTGCCCGGCACCAGCGGAAGATCACCACTGCCATAAAACGGGCCCGGCATCTGGCGCTCATGCCCTATGCTGCCAGCATGATCCAGGGGTAAGGTCTCACTTCCCAGACCGGAGGCGCAACCCTATGGCAGCCAGACAGCTCCCGCTGCAGGTTATCGGTGGTCTGGTGGCGCTGTTGTTGCTCTATTACGCCTCCGGGCAGATTCCCGTGGCCGGCCTCTTCGTCAGCCTCCTGCTGCCTCTGCCCATCATCCTCACCATCGATCGGGCCGGCTGGTGGGGGGGGCTGTTAATCGTGGCCGCAGCCCTGGCCATCCTGTTCTATCTGGAGCGGTTCACGGGAGTGTCGGCCGAGCTGCTCCCCTTGCTGCACATGGCCATCCTGGGGGTGACTCTGGCAACCCTGGCCGCCCGCCCCTTGCCGCCGGAATTGGTCATCGGTGGCGCGGCCCTGGGCGGGATGTTGTTCCAGGTGGGTGTCTTTGTCGTCCTGGCCCAGCAGCAGGGGCTCAGCCCCCTGGCTTATCTCGAGCAGACGGTGGCCACGGTCTGGTCCGGATTGTCCCCAATTCTCGATAAGGACCAGATCTTGGAGAAGGAATTCAATCAGGCCGGGCTCACCCTCGCCGAGGTGCTGTCCCTGGTGGCCCGATTGACCCCGGCCCTGCTCCTCATGAACAATACCGTGGTGGCCTTGCTCAACTATCTGCTCAGCCGGACCCTCGGCAGCGAGCGCCGTTGGGCCCCTCCCAAGGTGCCGCTGCCCTGTTGGGAAGCCCCCGGCTGGCTGGTCTTTATCCTGATCGGCGCCGGGTTTCTGCTGCTGGTGCCCTATCAGGTGCTGCAGCTGGCGGCGCTCAATGTTTTGTTGATCTGCCTGTTGCTTTATTTTTTCCAGGGAGTGGCCATCATCGCCTTCGGCTTGCAGCGGTTCCAGGTGCCCCACTTCCTGCGCTGGAGCATCTACCTGCTGCTGATCGTCATAAAACCGGCCATGCTCCTGGTAGTGATCATGGGCTTGGTCGACCTGTGGCTGGATTTTCGCCGCCTGCATCAGCCGCCGCCTTCTGAGGTCTAGGCGAGCCGGCCAAGCCAACCCGGCAATTTTTGAGAACGAGGTATCACAGCGTGAAAGTAATTCTGACCGAAGAAATTCCCAATCTGGGTGCCATCGGCTCCATAGTCGAGGTCGCCCCGGGTTACGGCCGCAATTTCCTCATTCCCCAAGGCAAGGCCCTGGAGGCCACCAAAGGCAATATCGCCCGCTTTGAACAGCAGCGGGCCCGCCTGCTGCAGCAGTACGCCAAAGGCAAAAGTGCGGCCCAAGCCCTGGCCGAACGCCTGGAGCAGATCACCCTGACCATTACCCAACGGGTGGGCGAATCCGAGCGCCTCTACGGCTCCGTGACCAATGTTCACATTGCCGAGGCCCTGGTCAAAGAAGGGGTCGAAATCGATCGCAAAAAGATCGATATGCCCGAACCCATCAAGACCCTGGGCAGCCACACTGCCGTGGTCAAGCTTCACCCCGAAGTCAAGGCCGTGGTCAAGATTGAGGTCGTCCCGGAACAGACTTAGAAAAGGGGCCAGGGATCAGGGGCCAGAAATATTGTCGAGGTCCAGATGCTGGCCAGGTCCAGACGCCCTTAAGAAAATATCCGCTCAGGCAGGACGCCGGTTTCCTGGTCCCCCGCCGCCTCTTTTGGCACCGGTGTCGGCTCCTGCCGCAAGGCGTTGATCCGGCATGCACCTGCAGGTCCAGCCCGACCCCCACCGCGCGGCGCAGGCCGCCGCCAGCATTATTGCCGCCCTAGCCGACGAGGCGGTGGCCCAGCGGGGCCGGTTCCTGCTGGCCGTCAGCGGCGGGCGCTCCCCCTGGGAAATGCTGCGGTATCTCGCGACCCTGCCCCTCCCCTGGCCACAGGTGCATATCTTTCAGGTGGATGAACGCCAGGCCCCCCAAGGCCATGCCGATCGCAACCTCACCCACCTCAGCCGCCACCTGGTGACCGAGGGGTCCCTGCCGGCTCAGAACCTCCATCCCCTGCCCGTGGACCTGCCTGATCTGGACCAGGCCGCCCGGCAATATGCCCACACCCTGCAGGAGTGGGCCGGCGCACCACCGGTGTTGGACCTTGTCCACCTCGGTCTTGGCGCCGACGGCCATACCGCCTCCCTGATCCCCGGTGATCCGGTTCTGCAGGTCCAGACCCGGGACGTCGCCGCCACCAGCGCCTATCAGAGCTACCGGCGCCTCACCCTGACCTTTCCCATGATCAATCGCGCCCGGTCTCTCCTCTGGTTGGTAACCGGTGCAGACAAAGCCGAAGTCCTGGCCCGCCTCCTGGCCGGCGATACCACCCTGCCGGCCGGTCGCCTGCGCCGGGATACCGCCCTGATCCTGGCGGATCAAGCCGCGGCCAGCCGCCTGCCGGCCGGCGCCGCCTGTTAACACCAGCCCAAGGCCTGTGCCCCCATAAATTTCTGTTTTATTTTAGACCAAATGGTGATGAGAAAAAGCTCGCAGCCCCCACCGCCAAAATTTTTGGACTGCCATCTGGGCTGTCGTCAGGGCGGACAGCTTTGCCTAACCCTCAAAAAAGGCGCGGCCCAAAAATGCCATGACCAATTTGCCGAACTTGACATACCCATTTGAAAACTAATTCTTTCTATCCGGCTGGTTGATGGCGCCGCGCGGTTTTTCGCCCCGCACAGCTTGGAGGATGTTATGGGCTGCTTCCAAGGCGATATCCCGGCGGACTTCATCCACGGCTGATCCCAGATGCGGGGTAAACAAGGTCTGGCCAGTGTTTTCTCTCAGTCTCTCGGGAATTTCTCTGGGGCGGTCGGTGCGGGCCCAATCCTCAAATTCGAAAACATCTGCCGCATAACCTCCCAGGTGGCCTGAGGCCAGAGCGGCAGCTACTGCCTCTTCATCGACCACCGAGCCACGGCAGATGTTGATCAAAAAACTGCCGGGCTTCATGAGTCTCAGGGTATCCGCAGCTATGAGGTGAAAGGTAGAGGGATTGAGGGGAACGGCAAGAACAAGAAAGTCGCTGGCTTTGAGCATCTCCAGAAAGGGCAGCCGGGTCAGCTTAAAGGCCTTTTCCCTTTCTTGGGGTAATGGCTGCGGGTCGCAGTAAACTACCTGCAAATCAAAACCCAGCAACCGCCGGGCCAGGACTTGGCCGACGCCGCCCATGCCGACGATGCCCAAGGTCTTGCCGGCAAGTTTAGTACCGTAGAGCCAGGGGCGCCAGCCGGTAAACTCACCGCTGCGAACCAGGCGATCCCCCGCCAGCAGGTTCCGGCTCAAGCCCAGAAGCAGCCCCAGGGCCAGCTCCGCCGTAGGCTCTGACAAGAGGTCCGGCACAATGGTGAACCATACTCCTCGGCGAGTGCAGGCCTCGACATCAAAATTGTCGTAGCCTTTCAGCGCCGCGGCCACTACCTGCAATTCAGGGCAAGCCTCTAAAAAAGAGGCATCGACAGTATCCGGCATAAAGACCATGAGACCCTTGGCTCGCTGACAGCGACGCAGAATTTCCTCCCTGGACAGGCTCTGGCGGGACTCATTGGGGATAACCTCACATTCTTGGCTTAATAACTGGATTACCTCCGGGTGAACCCAGTGGGTTATGACCACTCTCGGTTTGTCTGGCATGGGCCGGTTCTCCGTCGATTATTTGAAACGCCGCCGCAAAAAAGAGCTGAAGGCGTCTACCACCGTGACCATAAGCAGGATAACGATGAGGATGGCAGATACTTCCTGGTATTGCATGATGCGCAGCGAGGCCATCAATTCAAAGCCGATCCCGCCGGCTCCCACCATGCCCATGACGGTGGAGGCGCGGAAATTATATTCCCAGCGGTAGATGGAGACATCGGCGAGCTGGGGCATGACCTGGGCCAGAATGGCATGGAACATCACCTGAACAGGCGTCCCGCCGGCGGCCCTCGCTGCCTCAACTGGTGCCGGGTTGACGTGCTCAATGGCTTCCGCAAAAAATTTCCCCACCATGCCGACGGAATGGAGCCCCAGGGCCAGCACCCCCGGCAGGGCGCCAAAACCCACCGCGGCCACGAAGATAATGCCCATGATCAATTCAGGAACGGCCCGGAGACCGTTAAGCACTCCCCGGGCCAGTTGGTAAACCCATGGATGCGGCGTGGTATTTCTGGCAGCCAAAAAGGCCAATGGCAGGGAAAAGCCCACCGCCAGGGCAGTACCGGCAATGCTCATGGTCAAGGTATCCACCAGCGGCTTAAGCCATTTGGGAGCTTCTCCGAAATCAGGCGGAAACATCTCCTTGAGAAGGCTAAAGATACTGGGAACACCCTCCACCAGGCGGGGAATATCAAATAACCCCACGTGCAACGCCGAAAGCAGAATAACTCCCAGCACTGCCCCAACCCGGACGGAGGAACGCCACCAAGCCCGTGTTTTTTGCTCCAGGAGATGATCGAAAGTCCCTGCCCGCATGGCCTGCATCATCTCAATTATTAAAACTTGGTTAAATCTAACTTAAGAATTTTGGCCAAATTTCGCACTTTATCATAATCCTGGTCGGTTATGGGCGCAAAGCCGTCGGCTTTAAAGGGCTTTAAGATCTCAGGAGCTCGCAGATTAAGGAAGGCCTGGCGGATTTTTTCCTTGAGTTGCGGAGCCAAGTCGGAACGCATGGTCCAGGGATATTCTGGAAAAGGCTCCGATTCAGCCAATACTTTCACTTTGGTGGGATCAATCATACCCCGCTTTACCAAAGATTCAAAAATGGTCTTGCTCAGCCCCCCGGCTTGGGCTTTGTTGTTCTGGACCGATAGCGCCACTGCGTCGTGGCTTCCGAGAAAATGCTCCTGGTAATCTTTCCCTGCTTGCAATCCTTCCTTCACCAACATGGACTTGGGGATTAAATGACTGGAAGTTGAAGCCGTGTCGCCGTAAGCCATGTTCTTGCCGGCAATATCGGCAATTTTGGCCACCTTGGCCTCGACGTTGCCGATAACAACAGCCTGATAAGTGGTCGAACCTTTGCGGCTCAGGGCAGCAAAAGGCTCGATATCACTTTTGGTTTTCGCCAGACAATACGATAACGGGCCAAAAAAAGCCAGATCCAACCGTCCGTGGCGCATCGCCTCGATCATTGAGGAGTAATCGGTAGTAACTACCAGATCCACCTTTTTATTCAGACTTTTTTCCAAGTAGTCTTTTAAACCCTGGTTATTTTTAATAACGGTGGCCGGACTTTCGTCCGGCAACAGCGCCACTTTAAGGGTGTCAGGGTCGGGTTGGCGCGCCGCCTCCCCGGGGGCAGACCAGGTCAATGCCAGCGCCATCAGCATTAAGCAAATAAAAATCTTTTTCATCTTAATCCTCCATTGTTGCGAAGTTCAAGGAAGACCCAAAGATCTCCCGCCTAAACGGACGATCTGGAACCATATAAGTCCCAGCCTGATAAATGGCTTCTAACCGTAGGTGGTCTAATTCGTCAGGGGAACCGTCGAAGACAATCTTCCCCCGGGCCAAAGCCACGATACGGTCAGCGTATTGTAAGGCCAGATCTACCTGATGCAGACTGACAATCGTGGTTATGCCATCGTTTTTACAAACTTCCTGGAGCAGGTCCAGGATCTTGGTCGCGGCGATCGGATCCAAGCTGGCCACCGGTTCATCGGCCAGGATCAATCTGGGCTGCTGGGCCAACGCCCGGGCAATACCTACCCGTTGCTGTTCACCGCCGCTCAAACTGTCCACGCGCTCCAGAGCTTTGTTTAACAAGCCAACCCGGTCCAAACATTCCAAGGCTAAAACCTGGTCCCGCCGGGGCAGGGGGAAGAGGCTGCGCACTGTGGAGTAAAAAGCCAACCGCCCCATGAGGACGTTCTGCCAGGCTGTATGGCGACCGATCAGCTGGTGCTGCTGAAAAATCATGGCCGTTTGGCGGCGATGTCGGAGCACTACCTGGGGTTGGCTCACCTCCCCTAAACCCTCCACCAAGACGACGCCGGTACTAGGTCTTTCGAGAAGATTCAGACAACGAATCAGTGAGGACTTGCCAGCCCCTGAGGCCCCAAGAAGCACGGTAAATTGGCCAGCTTTAAAATCCAAATACGTGGGATGGAGAGCAGTTATCCCACCGGGGAATTGCAAACTGACATTTTCCAACCGGATCATAATCCCCACCATTGTTTTTTTTCTTAATGTAAAGAGCCTTTATTATTTTTCCGTCAAAGTTTGATTAATTTACTTCATATTAAGGAAAATACGTTCTCCATTTTAATAAATTGTTTTTTATTATAAAAATACATCGTTTGTAAGAAGATATACATGCTAATTTAATTAATATTATCAATAATATCAATATTGGGCCTTTCCCTTCTCTCTCCCAAGTTTAACTTGGGAACGAAGAGGGAAATATCTCAACCCACTCGCCCCAGCCTTTGCTGGGTGCGAGCTGCCAAGAAAGGGACCACTCGCTGACGCTCGTGGCTCGGAGAATAGTTATCGCCCTGCAGGCGTGGGCGAGGGAGTCTTTGTAGGGTGGGCATTGCCCACCAATGGCTGCGTCGGGCGGGTGCGAAGGCCCGCCCCACTAGCAAAGATGCAACGGCGGGCACGGCCTGCCCTAGAAAACTAATTTTCCAGAAACCGGAAACTGGAGACCATCTCGGGCTAGTTGCAATAACATCCCGATTTTGCTTCATTCTGTCCGGCCGGCTCAGCCCGCCTGGTTCGTAGTGGCTGTTTTGCTGCCAAAATGCCTGAGATTGCCGTTGCAAAGGTTTAATGAGCAATTGGCTGGATCGAAAAGAGCGGCCCGATTTTTACAGGGTGTAAAAATTCCTGACACAGCCGGTCATACATGTATGGCTTGGGGAGCAATTGCTTGATCCCGCGGCCGGCCCGCCGGCCTGCCGTCTGCCGTGGCATTGTGGTGCCGGGCGGTCGTTTCCCGGCTCATGAGCCGTCTTTTCCTGGCTTTTCCCCGAGACAAAGGTAAGGGCCCGTTGCCGATGCAACTCCGGCAGGAATCTTGCAAAACACCTTGCCAAGGGAAATTTGGCAGCGGGCGGATTGCTGAGTTGACCGCAGCCGGCCAACTAAAGAGATGCCCGCCGTTAAAGCAGGTATATTGAATGGAATAGAGCGATGGCGCCCTTCTGGAATTGGCTGAGAAAAAAATTTGCACGGCAGCCGACTACTTCCTTGCAAGATTGGCGCGCAATGTTCCGGAAAAAATATCACGCCTTTCGGACGTTGCTGGCCGCCAATAATACGGCCCTGCACCTCATGACCGAAATGGAGTTGGCCCTGCATGGCAGTCAACCCTTTGGCATGAATTTCATCCGGTCCCATGCCACCGCGATCAGTGTCAATGTCTTTTCGCTCATCCGCTCCCTCAATGAATTGACCAGGAATAAATATGCCAGTTTGGAGCCGGTCTTTACCGCCATCCAAACCGGGCTGGAAGAAATCCTTTCCAAACGTCGGGCCATTCCGGAGGTCGACCTGGTCCTGCCGCTGTCTCAGGTTACCAGAGAGATGGCGGACCAGGTCGGCGCCAAGATGGCCAACGTCGGGGAGTTGCGCAATAAGGTCCCGGGGCTCACGGTGCCCGATGGCTTTGTCATGACGGTGGCCGCCTATGAGCTCTTCCTGGCCCACAATCAACTGCCCGATGAGATCAATCGACGCATTCAGGCCATGGAGCTGGAGGATATGGCCACCATCTACCGCCTCAGCTCCGAAATCCAGATGCTCATTATCAATGCCGAGATGCCCCCGGCCCTGGCCGAGGCCATGCACCAGGCTTATGAGAATCTTGCCCGGAATCTGGGAGGCAAGGTGACCGTCTCCCTCCGTTCCAGTGCCATCGGCGAAGACAGCAAGAATGTCTCCTTTGCCGGGCAGTACCGCTCGGAGTTGAATGTCAGTCCCGACAACCTGCAGACGGTCTACAAGGAAATTTTGGCCAGCAAATACGCCCCTACGGCCATCACCTACCGGCTGAATAAGGGTATTCGGGATGAAGACGTGGCCATGTGCGTGGGCTGCATGCAGATGGTAGACTCCAAGGCCGGCGGGGTGATGTATTCCCGCCACCCCACCGATAGCCGCCGGGATGAGATTGTCATCAATGCGGTGCATGGTCTGGCCAAACTGGTGGTGGACGGCAGCAGTTCGCCGGATTATTATGCTATCTCCCGGACGGCGCCCCTCGCCATCCTCACAAAAGAAATTGCCGACAAACCCTTACAATATGTCTGTTTACCAGAGGAGGGGGTCTGCCGGGAGGAACTGGATGTGGACGGGAAAACCCCGGCCCTGACCGATGAGCAGGTTTTAACGTTGGCCGGCATTGCCTTGCGCCTGGAAGAGCATTTCCAGGGTCCCCAGGATATTGAGTGGTGTCTCGATCGGCAGGGACGTCTCTTCATCCTGCAATGCCGGCCGTTGCAGCAGATGGCAACGGCGGCGCGCCAGGAGGTCGGTCCCCAGGAACTGGTGTCGCAGCCGCGCTTACTGCAGGGCGGCCAGATGGCCAGCCCTGGGGTGGCGGCCGGGGAAGCCTATCTGGTAGCCACCAATGCCGACCTGCTGAGTTTCCCCAGCGGCGCCGTGCTGGTGACCGCAGTGCCCCATCCCAGTTGGGCCCCCCTGCTTTCCCGGGCCGCGGCGGTGGTCACCGACCGGGGGGGCATCACCGGCCACTTGGCCAATGTGGCCCGGGAATTTCGGGTGCCGGCCCTGTTCAACACCGGGGTGGCCACCCAGAAAATTTCTCCCGGCACCATGATTACCGTGGATGCAGACGGACTCACGGTTTACGAAGGGAAGGTGGAGAGCCTGCTGGCCCAGGCGGCGCAGCGCACCAGCCTGATGGTGGGGACGCCGGTCTATGAAACCCTTCAGGAGGTCCTCAAGCTCATCAGCCCCCTCAATCTGACCAATCCGGACAGCCCCGATTTCAAGCCCAAATCCTGTCGGACCTTTCATGATATCCTGCGATTCGCCCACGAGGTGGCGGTGCGGGAACTCTTTGATTACGATGCCAACAAAGAGCTTTCCAAACATTTTATCAAGCGTCTGGTGGCGGATGTGCCCATGCAATGGTGGGTGCTGGATCTGGAAGACGGTCTGCGCCAGGATACCCCCGGCAAAGAGATTCATATTGACGACATCGCCTCCATCCCCATGCTGGCCCTCTGGCAGGGGATTACTGCGGTTAAATGGGAAGGCCCGCCGCCCGTGGACGCCCGGGGGTTCATGTCCATCCTGGGCCAGGCCGCCAGCCGTCCCGAACTGGACGCCGCCAACGCCGGCTTTTATGGCAATCTGAATTATTTCATGATCTCTAAGAACTTTTGTCACCTGTCCTCCCGCTTCGGCTTCCATTTTTCCACCGTGGAAACCTTGGTGGGGGAAGATCGGCATGAGAATTTCATCCGCTTTGCTTTTAAAGGCGGGGGCGCTGACTTCGGTCGGCGTCTGGGGCGGGCCCGCTTAGTCCAGGAAGTGCTGACCAGATATCATTTTAAGGTGGATATCAAAGGGGATTCCGTCTTTGCCCGGCTGGAAGATGAGCCCCTGGACTTTATGTTGGAACGGCTGCGCATCCTGGGCTACGTCAGCGTTCACACCCGGCAGTTGGATATGGTCATGCTGAACCAGGATCAGGTGGACTATTATTATCAGAAAATCATTGATGATATTGAGAATTTTGTTTTAGGGGGAACCGAGGAGAAAGACGCCCCGGCCATCACCGGGTAGCAGGTTGTTGCAGCAGTGCTGGTCGGAGAGGGGGCCAGGAAGCACAGCCCAGTATCTACCCATAAAAAATTTCCACCTATCCTATCAGGCCGGTTGGCCCTGCCAAAAGACAAGAACCCAGAGGTCGAGTCCCAGGGCTCGGGACATGATTCTTAGTCAAGCGTCTCTCCCCCTGGTCCATCCTGCCCTTGCTACTGTTTTTCCTGGCGGGCCAATTTCCGTTCATACGCCGATTCGATCTTGGCGATAATTTCCTCTAAAGGGCAGGGCTTGAGGAGGAGTTCGAAGCCGCCCAACCGGATGATTTCCGCGGCCGTGTCCACGGAAGCGTGGCCGGTAAGGGCGATAACTTCCGTATCGGGATAATCCTGCCTGATGGCTCTCAAGGTCTCCAGGCCGCTGAGGCCGGGCATCCGCATATCCAGAAGCATGACATCGTAGGGTTGGGCGGCCAATGCGGCCAGGGCTTGCTCGCCGCTGCCGACGGCAGTCACCGTCAGGCCGTGCGCCCGCAGCATTTTCTGCAGATTCTGCCGGAAGCGTTCCTCGTCGTCGACCAACAGGATGCATGGTCCGGTCGGCATAGTCAGATCTCCTTGGGCGTCAAGGTGATGGGCAGTTTCACGGTAAAGGTGGAGCCTTTCCCTACTTCGCTGGTCACCGTGATGGTTCCTCCCAGGCGTTCGATGATCCCGTGGCAGATGGACAGGCCCAGACCGGTGCCTTGGCCCTGCCCCTTCGTGGTGAAAAAGGGATCAAAGATCCGGGCCAAATGTTCCGGGGGGATGCCGCAGCCGGTATCGCGTATCTGGACCGTGAGCTGATCAGGAGCCAACGCCTCGGTGGCCACGGTAATGGTGCCATCCTGGCCGATAGCCTGGATGGCGTTATTCAACAGATTCAGGATAACCTGGCGCAGCAGCGGTCCGTCACTGTTGATGACCGGCAGCTCCGGGGCCAGTTGGCTGACCACGGTAATCCGGCGCTGCTCCACCTCTTTGGCCACCAGGCGCACCATATCGGCCACCAGGCGGTTCAAGTTCACCGCCTGGACGACCGGCTGCTGGCGCCGGGCAAAATTCAGGAGATTTGTGGTAATTTCGCGGCTGCGGTCCACCTGTTGGAGAATCTGGCGCAGACCGTTGGCCGCTTCTGTCATGTCCAGAGGGTCGGACTGCCGGCATAAGAAGAGCAGCCACTCCGCTTCCTGGCGGATGATAGCCAGAGGGTTGTTGATTTCATGGGCCAGACCGGCGGACAGCTGCCCCAAGGCGGCCAGTTTCTGGGATTGCAGCAATTGCTCATCCACCAGGCATTTTGCCTGATCAGCCACAGCTTTCTGCCGGAGCAGGCGCTGCACCGTGAGCCATGTCAGCCCCGCCGCCATGGCGGCCACCAACCCCAGCAACAGGCTGACCTGTACCGCCAGCATAATGGCCAGCCCGAGAACGAGCCAGGTGCTGCCATAGACGGCTACATGCTGCCAAAGACCTGGCCAGCATTGCTGATCAGGTTCAGGAGGGGGGTTGTCGGTCATGTCTCGTCTGGGGGTCTGTCCAATGGCTAAAGGTTTTTGCGGCCATATTCCAACTGCAGCATCCTGCGTTCATAGGCCTGCCGGAGCTTATCCATGAGATCATCCAGGGCTACCGGCTTCATGACATAATCAAAGGCGCCCAGCTGCATCCCCTGGATGCCGGATTCCACCGAGGCATGGCCGGTGAGCATGATCACTTCCACCAACGGTTTTTTCTGCTTGATGGCCCGCAGGGTTTCAATGCCATCCATCCCCGGCATCTTGACATCCAGGACGACGACGTCAAATTCTTGTTCAGCCAGCATCTCCAGGGCCTTGGGTCCGCTGTTGGCGCCGGCCACCTCCATTTTGCGAGCCCGGAGACGCTTCATGATGGCCTCGCGAAAATCATCTTCATCGTCCACAATCAGAATCCGGAATGTCTCCATACCGCGCTCCTTTCCGATTTTTCCCAGGGTGAAGTCAAACCGCAAGCTCTGCCGGGTCGTCATCCTTTCATTGGCAGGGCGATGGTAAAGGTGGTGCCATGGCCCGGTTCGCTGTCCACGGACATGCTGCCGCCCAGCTTGTCAATGATGCTGTGGGAGATGGAGAGACCCAGACCGGTCCCTTTCCCTACCTCTTTGGTGGTAAAAAATGGGTCAAATATTTTCGGCAGCAAATCTTTGGGGATTCCCGGGCCGGTATCGGCGATCTGCACTACTACTTTCTCTCCCTCCGGCTCATGGAAGGTTTTCAGAGTTATGGTACCGTCCTTGCCGATGGCGTCAATGGCATTATTGAGAATATTCAAGAAGACCTGCTGCAACTGGCTGGGGTCGCTGGCAATGGCGGGCAGATCGTCAGCCAGCTGTTTCGCCATGGTGATATTGCGGTAGCGGGCCTCGTTTTCCAGGAAGCCGACGCACTCCTCCAGGACCGCATTGATCATGACCTTTTCCATGGTCGGTTCCATCCGGCGGGCAAAGCCCAAGAGACGGTGGGTGACCTTTTTGACCCGGTTGGCATGATATTCGATCTTCTTGATGGACTCCTGAAACTCCTGCAGATGGGGACTGTGGGCCACATCCTCTTCCTGGAGCAGGTCCTTCATCCAGCCCGCTTCTTCGCCGATAACCGCCAGAGGGTTGTTGATTTCATGGGCCACGCCGGCGGCCAGCTTACCCAAGGCGGCCATTTTACTTTCATGCAGGAGCACTTCATCACTTTTGGCTTTTTCCAGGTCAGCCACGATCAGCCGGTCCAAAACTTTCTTGGTGGTATGGACGGCGCCGATGACGATGAGGCTAATTCCCAGGAGAGAAAAAAGCACCAATAGATATTTGGCCCGCAGCAGAGGCTCCAACGGTTCCCGGGGGTCTTCCCGAATGACCAGAACCCAGCGTTTGGTTTTAATCTGAATGGCTGCAAAAAGAGCCGGCTCGCCCCCCTTGGTTATTTCTTCCACCCTGAGGCCAACAGTTGCGGAAAAATCCGGGCCGGGCGGCTTTTCCAACAGGTTACCACCAAACCGGGGTTTCGTCTGCAATAAATTATCCCGATTGACGAGATAGGCATCCCCGCTTTTGCCGATATGGGCGGCCTGGACAATATTCTCCAACACATTGGAATCAATGGTGGCGCGCAAGATCCAGCTCCGGTTTTTCTCACGTACCAAGACGGCGATGATAAAGTGGGGGACCTTGCGGAACCCTAAAAAGACATCGCTGACAAAAACACCCGAGTTCAGGACTGCGTCAAACCAGGGTTCATTGCGATAATTGACCCCTTTCAAGATGCTGTAATAGGGTCCCACGTAGGCCAGATGGTCGCCTTTTTCGTCAATGATGCCGATATCGATGTAGGACCGGGATGCGGCCTGGACAATATTAAAGACTCTGTTCAAATAATCCTCTTGCGATAGTTGGGCCAGGGTATTGGTATTGGCCAAAGTAATCAGCTGGGCTATCCTCTCCTCCAGGAATAAGTCCAGGGCACCCTGGCGATTGCTGGCCAGGGTCTTCAATGCCTCCATTACCTTGGTAGTATAGGCGTCACTAAAATGGCCATAGAGAACAATGACCAACAGGAGGAGCGGAATGAGCGAGAAGAGAATTTTGGTGAGAGTAATCTGCCACCAAAACCGCCGGTACTTCTCGTCTACCATCCAGAATTTCCTCCAGGACAGTGGTTTGGGATGGCCCGGCTGGAGCCCGCTGCCGACTGACCGTTCTTCTGTCATAATTTCTTTGCCTCGAGAGAGATGGGGGTCCAGAGGTCAAAAAACCTCAAGCAGGCTGACGGAACGCCGTGCCGCCTGGGCAGTATCGTCTCATTCCGGGTTGCCATTTGGGGAGGGTGCCTCGGCCTGCTCTCTTGGCTCCGCTTCCGCCTGCCCGAGTCCGGCCCGATCCAGCCGGTAATTACCGGCCAAAAAATTATTTACCACCAAGGCCACGCTGTATTCACTATTCATGAGCATGTCCATCTGCCGGGTAAAGAGGAGGAGCCGGCCGATCATCTCTAATTTTTCGGCGATGACCGGGCAGGGATATTTTAAAAAGCGGGCATTGACCTGATCCCCCTTGACGGCCACCGCAAAGTCATAATGCTCCAACACCTTGGCAATGGCCCGGACCCGGCGGTTGCGGCGCACGTCGTCGGCCGCCCCCCCTTTGAAAGAGAAGGTGATGTAATTGTTATTGATGGTGTTGCCGCAGTAGGCGTCCAGGACGCTATAATGGTAACCCACCCGGGAGCTGAAATTCAGGTATTTGCCGGAAATCACCGCATAACTGCGATCGCCGAATCTATCCCCCACCGGCGCCAGCATCTGCTCCCGCATGACCGCCAGCAGCCCCGAGACATGGATGGGGCGGGGTTCGATGCCCTGCAGATCCGGATGCAGCATCCCCCGCAGCAGGGCCTGAAAAGGCACGGAGGCGATATTATCTACCGTTACCGTGGCGCCGTAATGCGGACGCTCCCGCAAGCCTTCCCCCAGATCCACAATATAAAGATCCAGAGGGATGGGGGCGGTCAATTTCACCGCCCCGCCTTTCTCATAGGAGACGAGGTCGCTGACCTGAAACATGACTTTATAGGAGTTCTCATGGACAAAGCGAGAAATATCGTGGAGGGTCCGGCAGTTTTCCGCGGTAAAGGTGGGGGCCTGGGGGTCGATCAGATGCAAAGGGATGACCAGGTCCGCCACCCTGCGCAGGGTCTGATAGACCGGCGTGCCTTGCATATGGGTCTCCCGGGGCTGTTGGAAGGCCAGCAGTTCCTGGACCCGGCCCTGGTAGACCCGGCAGGTGTAGGCGTCCACGGTAATTTCCGCCCCTGGCGGGATGGCCTCGCTGGCGCCCTCGGCCCCCAAAATGGTGGGCACCCCGAATTCTCTGGTCAAAGCCGCCATGTGGCCGCTGACACTGCCGTGATCGGCGACGATGCCCGCGGCCCGGCCCATGACGATGACGAATTGCGGGGAGGAATGATTGGCCACCAAAACCGCACCATCGGGAAAATCCTTTAAATCCGCCAGGTCACGGACATGATAAGCCGGACCGCAGCCTACACCGGCGCAGGCCATGGCGCCGCCCTCGACCAACAGGGGATAACCCTCGAGACGGGGGCTGGCCTGGAGGTCTCCCGCAGCCGGCGCTTTCAGGCGCAGCGGTCGGGCCTGCAAAATCAGCAGGCGGTCTTCCTGGTCCAGGGCCCACTCAATATCTTGCGGCACGCCATAATGCTTCTCCAGTCTGACGGCATAAGAGGCCAGGGTTTGCATCTGCTCCGGCGTCAGACAGGGGGCCTCCTGACTTTCCGGCGGAACGGGCTGCTCTGCCACGCCACCGGCAGGATTATTCACCAATTGCACCGGCTTGGCCGTAATCTGAGTTGAAAGAATAGTATGATCAGCATCTTTTGCCACAACGTAAGTATCCGGGGTAAGAATCCCTTCGACCACGTACGGCCCCAGGCCCCAGACCGCATTAATGATAATGTTGTCCTCCAGGAGGCGCACCGGATGGCGGGAATACATGACGCCGCTGGCCTTGGCGTCGATCATCTGCAGACAGGCCACACTCATAGCCGTGTCCTCATCCCGGATCCCTTTCACCAGGCGATAAGAGATAGCCTGAGGGGTATAAAGGCTGGCTATAATGGTTTTATATGTGGAGAGCAGCTTGTCCGCCGTCACATTCAAGGCCGTTAGGTATTGGCCGGCATAGGATAGCTCGCTGTCCTCACCGATGGCGCTGCTGCGTAAGGACACCCGCAAGGTCTCGCCGCGCCCCAGTTGGCGGGCCATGTCCTCATAGGCTGCCACAATGGCCTCCTCCAGAGCCGGAGGCATCCGGGCGGCAAGAATTATGCCCTGGATTTCTGCGCTGGCCTGCCGGATGCTCTCCACATCATTGATATCTATAGCCAACTTCCTCTTGTTGATTTCTTCCACCAGGTCGTTGTGGGCCAGGAAAGCGTCATAGGCGTTGGTCGTGATAGCAAAGCCCAGGGGCACCGGCAGTTGCAGGCGGTTTTGGGCTTCCCCCAGATGGGCGTTCTTGCCTCCCACCACATCCACCATCTCTTTGGTGATAGCAGCATAAGGTAAGACCAGGGCTCCTGCCGTCGTTTCCCTTTTGGCTTCCAGTTCGGCTTTGATTTTCTGGTGAATCTTCTCGAGGATAGGATAGAGTTGGCCGTATTGATGACCGGAGAGGACATCCAGGCTTTTCACCATGCGGAAGGCATGGAAGACCGCCCGGGTGGTGTTGGCACGGATATACGACATGCCGAAGAGTTGGTGCCCTTTGAGCTTTTCCTCCATATCGGTGATGATGTCCAACAATTGGGTATTGGAATTTAAGAGCTCCTTGAACAGGCCGTATTTAAAGCGAAAGACGGCGCCGATATCATCCTCGACAGCCTCCTTTTTCACTAAGGATCGCCATAAAGTCTTGAGGTTGCCCAGAATAGTGCCCACGGCCGCCTTCCTTGAGAAAATAAAACCGGTCAGTGCTGCAAAATGCCTCTGTGGGCAACTATATCATAAATCGTACCAGATCAGAAAGGTGACTGCCAGAACGCATCTCTTCAATATTTCGTGACATTTCACCATATCCGTCAGATTCCTATCTTCTGCCGCCGGTCGCCGCCGCGGTCCTTTTTACACCTTGTAAAAAATCTTGACAAGCGAGGCAGTTGCCGGGAACTTGCCCAAGTCAGATTCCTTTGTAATTCCATGACAATCGCGGTGGCGGCCCTTTTTGTGGCCTTGGCACAGGTATTGCTCTTGCCCTAGCCGAAGTCATCATCTTGCCTGGCAACCGTGTGAGGCGGTTGGGAAAATTTTTTTAAGGAGGGCTGTTTATGAAAGTGTTGATCCCCATCGACGGTTCCGAGCACAGCCGCAAGGCTTTGCAACGGGGTCTGGAGATGGCAGAAAAACAGGGAGCCCAAGTAACCGTTATGACGGTGGCTCCCGCCGCCGGTACCATTTTGGATGAGATGCGCAACATTCAAGACAAGCTCAATGAGGAATACCGAAATTGGCTGGAAGAGGCCAAGGCCATGTTTGCCGCAAAAGGTATCAAAGTGGAAACCGTCTTTGAGATCGGCCTGGTGCCAGGCAACAATATCATCCGGCTGGCCGAGGAGGAAAAATTTGATCGGATTATCATGGGGGCGACCGGAATGAGTGGCCTGGCCCGAATTCTCATGGGCAGTACTGCCAGCAAAGTCGTGGCCCATGCCCCCTGCGAAGTGACCCTGGTACGTTAAAGTGATTGAGGAGGAACAGGATTATGTGGCGGTTTTTAAGAAACTTTTTTAGTCTCACGATTATGGCGGTCCTGCTGGCGCCCAGTATAGCTCTGGCGGCCGGCGAGAAGGCAGCCCCCCTGGTTGTCGTCGCCGATACCCGGAAGTTTACCGGCTGGGAGGCCTGGTGGACCAATCTCTATAACGAAAGCCATTGCTGGTTCACGGTGGTCACCGTCATCACCGTCCCTGTCGTCGGTCTTATCTTCGGACTGATCACGGATTTCATCATGGGCCACATCGGCATAGACCTGACGTCCCGGGAACTGGCGGAACATTAAGAGTATTTGGGAGGATACCATGGAATTTTTCTATGTTTTGATGCCTATTGCCGGGGTGAAGATTTTCTGGCCCGGCCTGATTATTCTGGGGGTTGGCGTCGGCATCATCGGCGGCTTTTTCGGCATGGGCGGCGCCTGGATGGTAACCCCGGGGCTAAATATCCTGGGCTTCCCCATGGCCTTTGCCATCGGCACCGACATCGCCCACATGGCCGGCAAATCCCTCATCTCCACCATGCGCCACGGCAAATTCGGCAACGTCGACTACAAACTCGGCTTCATCATGTTAGTGGGCACCATCATCGGCTTCGAGGTGGGAGCCCAAATGGTCATGTGGCTGGAACGGCTCGGTTCGGTGGAAAAGGTCGTGCGCTACCTTTACCTGATCCTTTTAGCCCTCATCGCCTGGATGGTCTTCGCCGACGTGGCCAAGAAACGGCGCAAAGAGCGGGAAGCCCTGGCCCGGGGTGGGGAAGTGGACAAGCTGGCCACCGGCCTGGAATGGCACAAGACCTTCCATGCCATTAAGATTCCCCCCATGATGCATTTTAAAACGGCCCAGATCTACTGCTCCGCCTGGCTGCCTATCACGGTCAGCTTCCTTACCGGCTGGCTGGCCGGCATCCTGGGCATCGGCGGCGGCCTCATCCGCATGCCGGCCCTCATCTACTTCATCGGCTGTCCCACCCACGTCGCCGTGGGCACCGACCTCTTTGAGGTGATGATCTCCGGTCTCTATGGCACCGCCACCTATACCTACAAAGGCCGGACTGAACTGGTGGCGGCCATTATCATGCTCATCGGTGCCTCTATTGGGGCTCAGATCGGCACGGTGGCTACCAAATACATCAAAGGATATGGTATCCGCATTGTCTTCGGCCTGGCGGTTATCGGCTGCGCCATCTCCATCGTCCTGAAGCTCCTGGCCAGAGAGATGCCTACCTATGCCGCTTATTTGGATGGCGGCGCCACGGTGCTCATCCTCGGTCTGGTGGCGGGCATGTCCCTTTACATTTTCCTGCGCATGGTGGCCGGGGCCAGACGGGAAGTGGCCATGAAGAAGGCCAAGCAGTAAGAGTGCAGGTCACAGGAAGGAGAATCTGATATGGCGAAACGTGCAATCCTGATAATTATCCTGGCCCTCTTGCCTTTGACCCTCATCCTGGGCTGCGGTGAATTGGGACAGGTCGACCAAGGCCGGGTCATTGCGTATGATAAAGAAAAACGCCTCGTCACCCTTATCCAGGATAAAAAAGCGGAACCCGGCAATCCGGATTACAACACCCTGCCGCCGCATACCTATGTCCTCCCCACCGACCCCATGGAAACGGGGCCGGAACCCAGGCCCGGCTTGCGCATGAAGCTGGACCTGGACAAAAAAATCATCACCATCTTTGACCCTCAGACCCAGGGATTTAAAGATATCCCCATCCAGATTGTCGAGAAAAGAACCGGCGTGGGCAAAGATGATCCCCTGGTGGTCGGAAAAAAACTGCCGGCCGTGGATAAGCAGACCAAGACCGTGACCCTCTATTCCGGTCGCCAGAAACTTTACGTGGTCGTCAGTATCCCGGAGGAATATCTGGACTGGCCCCCCGAGACCTGGGAAGGCGGCGACGAGGTCCGCATTTACTACAAAGAACCCGGCAAGGCGGCCCGGTTCATGAACATCACCCGGACTGATATTTTTAAAAAGTAGACAAGCTGACGGGTTCGGAGGGAGAATTATTGGCCGGACCGGGACAGCCCCGGTCCCGGAGTGGTTCTCCCTTTTTTTTCTCGCTTATGGTAGAATGGCATAATCTGATGTCGCTCAGAAAGGATAAACTGTCAGAGACAATGCAGCTGCAACAAGCCATCGCCTGGCGAACCTGGGCCGGCAGGGCCTGTATGTTCTTTTGCCTGCTGGCCACCTTCGCTGTGCTGGACGGCGTTGTCGCCAAATTCTTCGAACCCACGAATGTTTTCCATGTCCTGCCGGGCGAAGCCGCGCCG
>Ga0272446_1003099_pt1 | contig 21524 bp, 16 predicted proteins | sample YNPCB0061_FD_194587 | JGI IMG/M metagenome (GOLD analysis project Ga0272446, IMG submission 194587) | Hot spring microbial mat communities from Yellowstone National Park, WY, United States - YNP-CB-006-1 | ecosystem: Environmental > Aquatic > Thermal springs > Hot (42-90C) > Sediment | place... | reverse complement strand
TCGCGGGCGGGCCGGGTCGTAGCCGGGCGCCGGCAGCTCGTCTGTCCACGCGCCGGTGCAGTGGATCAAACTTTGCGGGCCGCACAGCAAGCCCTGGCTTTCCAACTGGTCGAGCATGGACAGATATCCGTCTGTCATGCCGCCCACCAGTTCGTGCATGTACTCTGGCCGGTCGATCAGCGTGAATAGCGCGTTCTCCACGCCCATCCAGGTGCTGATGGGATCCCACAGCGAGAGGTATGGGTCGGCGCCCCACGCGCGCACCTCGAGCAGGCCGTCGAACAACTCGTGGGCCACCGCCAGCCGGCGGGCGGTCTCGGCCTCGTCGTGGCAGACCACAGGCCGGCGGATTTTGTCCAGGTCATCATCCGTCTGAAACTGATTGATGTAGGCATGCCCGACCACTGAGTTGGTCGGATCGGTGACGGCGGTGTTTTCTTCGACCTGAATGCCGAAGCCGGAGTTGTGGATGGCTTTGTTTACGCGCACGAATGGCTCGACCACCATATCGACCGGGAAGTGCCGCCACTGGTAGAGCGTGCGCCGCAGCTCGTCTTCGTACTGCCGGCATTCAGGGTCTTCACAACGCAGGGTTAGCTCGCCGTTGAAGTCCATCTCGTTCCAGCAGACCTGGTCGATCATCACCATCGGGCGCTCGGGGCGCAGGCCGTTTAATTTGCGCCACAGGGCGCGCTTTTCCTCCTGCGCCGGCAGGGCGGCAATCTCAGCAACCTGGGCGGCCAGCTCACGTATGATGGCCCTGTCCTGTTTGTTCAGCATGGGTGAGTTCTCCTGTCAGCGTGGTGTATATGAGCGCACTGTATCACTCACCCGCGCGAGAGACAAATGCAGGCAACGGCGTTTTCAGAAAAATGTGGCGATCTCCGCGTAGACCTTGTTGATATTGGCGGGATTGCCGTCGTAGTGCTTGCCGCCGGTTGACTCCGCCAGCCGTTTCAACACATCCTTGTCGGCGTCGTCGCCGAAGCCGATCGTGAACAATTTGATGGCCGCACCGCCTTCTTCGCCTATGTCGCTGATGGCGGCAACCGCCTCGTCCAGCGTGGCGGCCGAAGCGGTGTCCATGCCGTCGCTGAGCACGACGATGGCGCGGATGTGGGCCGGATTGCCGTTTGCTCTCAGATCCCGATAGGCCGTGATCACTGCGTCGTTGAGCGATGTGTTGCCGCCCTCGACGATGCCGGAGACCCGGCGCACCAGTTCGGCGCGCTTGTCGCTCAGCGCCGACAAAGGGGTCAGCACGTTTACCTGGCTGGCGAATGTGATGATCTGCAGCCGGTCGCGGTCGCCCAGCAGATCGACGAACTGCGCCAGGCTGGCCCGCGCAGTCGATATCTTGTCGCCCCTCATGCTGCCAGACACGTCGATCAGCGCCACGACGTCGACCGGCTTCTTGGTCTGCCGCCAAAGTTGTTGCGCCGACTGAATCACTTGCGCTGTCGGCGTCTCAAGCACCGTTTTCGGCTGAGCGGGATCTACGCCGTGCTGCGCGTCGAGGGGCGCCCCCAGCGCGATAGATGGATCGGCGGGCCGGAAGCCAAGTTCGATCGCTCGTATCTGCTGGGGCCGGTCGAGCAGAAACCTCTCGAAGGCCTGCGCGGCTGTCCTTTGCTCTTCTGTCACCCAGGGCGCATTGAGCACGACATAGGGATTGTTCGTCCAGAATGTGCCTTCTTTGGGATAGATGGCGACCACCGGCAACTGCGCGCTTTGGCCGGACAGCCGCTTCTTCTCCTGCGCCACGATCAGGTTCTCGTACAGCACGGCCGCGCTCAGATAGGAGGGGCCGCGCTCGAACATGCGCTCGCCAAAGAAGCCGGTGCTAGAACCGTAGTGAATGATGCTGCGCTCCACCTGCTCCATGAATGCGCGCAGTTCGGGCCGGGTCAGATCGTCCTGGCTCAGCCCGCGCTGCTTGCCGGCCCCGGCGTAGGCAATCGCCAGAATCGACACAATCCCGCTGTTGCTGAAGTCGGGGTGGGTGTGGCCGAATTTGAACTGGCCCCACTCAGGATAGCCATACCCGGCCCAGCCCTGGTCCGATGTGGACAGCGCGGCGATGTCGGCCCAGCCAATCGGTTTATCGGGCCAGCCCAGCGCTTCGGCCATCGAACGCCACATGGCGATCACTACCGGGCTGAGCACCAGATCGTTTGGCTCGCCAACCACCAGATCGCTGGAGCGAGTCTTGCGCCACTCGGCATTGGCTACCGGGATGTACACGGACGAGGCAGGGCTCCATACCACTGGTTTCAGGCGCTCCTCCAGGATGCCATACACCGATTCGATTGATCCCATCGGCGTGGCCTCGACCACAATGATTGCGCCGCCTGGCGTGGTATGCCGGGCGGCGTTGTACTCGGCCACCAGCGGCTCCAGCCATTCGCGCTTCTCGGATCCGTACAGGATGCTGACCGTGACGGCGTCTCCGCCAAACAGATTCCCCGGCCCGGACGATCCGCCCTCGCAGGCCGTCAACAACAGACTGGTGGCGATCAGGCCGGCTATCGCTCGTCGTAGTGTGTCTTTCATGGTGCGCTGTCTCCTCGGTGTTCGCGCTTATTTCTGCACATTGCGCGACCAGAAGTCGAGCAGTGTGTTGAGCACATTGCCAGACGGCGTCTCGACCTGTTTGGGCAGGTCGATGCGCAACCCATTGGCCGCGTAGCGTGCAAACGGGCCGCCGGCCTGGTCGAGCGCGATCCCCGCATCGACAGGCCGGTAGCCGTGCTTTTGAAATGCCAGTTCCTGCGCCGGGCGCGACAGCAGAAAGTCTACGAATACCTGGGCGGCGCGCGCCTTCTCCGGCGTCACCCAGTCTGCCGACAGCACGCAAAACGGATGGTCGCTCATCAGCGTGGCCGGCGGGTAATATACGCGCAACGCGCCATAGCGCCCGGCGGCGTTGGCAGCCTGCTCAATGGCCACCGACTCATAAACGGCCACCAGGTCATACATGCTGGGGCCGTACGCCACGATGTCCTTCATGTAATTGCCGGTGCTGTCGCCGAACTGCGAGATGGATTTCTCGATTTCCAGAAACCAGCGTTGGTAGCCGGCGTCAGACAGAATGTCCGCCGAAGCCAGCCCGCTCGTTTTGCCAAAGTAGTCATAGGTCATCAGCACGATGGTTTGCAGGCCGCTGTTGGATCGCCGGGGATCGGTGTGGCCGAATTTGACGTAGCCCCATTCGGGCCGGCCCAGTGCTTCCCAACCCTGTGGATGAGAGACGGCGTCATGCAGCCGTTTCCACAGATCGTCCGACGCCTGGCGCCCCCACAGCGCGTCTGCGCGTTCCTGCCAGGCCACCAGCACCAGCGGCGTGCTGAGCGCAGACCGGCACACGGCTGTGTCCTCTGCGCGCACAATCGGCCGGCCAAATTTGCCCTCCGACATGTCTTCGAGAATCGACACCTGTAATGAGCTGGCCGGGCTGATTAAGTCCGGCTTCTCCGCGCCGTCCAGCACGGCCAGATACATCTCGCGCGATCCCATCTTCTTCAGCACAAGCCGGATCGGCCGGCCATCCACATGCGGGCGGGTGGCCTCGAACAGGGGCGCCAGATCGTTCAGCCAGCCCTCCTTCTCTGTGGAGTACAGGATCGAGATTTCGATGGGGGCGCCGGGCGCCAGCTGTAGATTGCGCACAGCCCACACGCCGATGACGATGAGGATGGCGAGGCCGACGATGGACCCGAAGACCATCGCGCGTTGCCGGTTCATGGTTGCTCCTTGCACAGGCGCTCCGCTGTGACTTGATTGACAGGTTTCAATGCTTCGATGCGCATTTCTGCGTCAGGCCAGAGTGTGGGCCGGGTTGTGCCGGAAAGCCGGTCGCCGGCCTGACATCTGGCAGAGCACTTGCGCCATGCGTTTCTATCCCGGCTTGGTTAACATTTCTTTAACCCGCCGATAACGAAAGGGCCGTCTCAGATCGGGGAATGGCCCTGACGCAGGCGGGCGTTGATCTCATCGACAAGGGGGATGGCATCGAGGAGCGTCTCGGCGGTGTAGTGCGCGCCGGCAGCCAGCAACCGCTCGCGCGCGGCGGTCAGTCTTTGGGCCAGCGTCTCGGCGGGCAGGGCATTGATCTCGGTTTCGGTCAGCCCCAACTCGTTGCCGCAGCGGGTCAGCCCGATCGTCCACATGCCGGCGTTCAATCCTTCCTCGATGTCCAGGGGGGTGTCGCCGATCTTGACGAAAGCGGCCATAGGGTAGACCTGCAAAGCAATCGCATTCTGATAGCACATCCAGGGGTAAGGGCGGCCGGCGTGAACCTCGTCCGGACACACAATCACGTCGGGCGCATAGCCGCGTCGCGCAGCTTCTGGCGCCAGCGCATCCATCATCGCGCGGGTATAGCCGGTGGTCGAACCGATCTTCACCCCTTGCCGGCGCAGACGCCGGATCGCGTCGATGACGCCGGGGATGGGGTCGGCATACTGAACAATGAGCTTCAGTTGCAGCGGCAGAAACGCCTCGAACAGCGCGTCGATGTCGGCTTCGGTGTAAGGGCGGTCGTGCCAGTCCAACCATTGCGCGGCCACTTCAGGCATGCGCAGGATGTCGCGGATGTGGTCTTTCTTGTGCCGGCCCATGGGCCGGCGGGCCTGTTCGGTCGTGACGGTGATGCACTTCGCGGCGAATGCGGCGGTGAGCGCCGCCACCGGCGCGCAACTGCCATAGTCCACCGTAGTCCCGGCCCAATCGAGAATAACCGCCTTGATCGGGCCGCTGTAGCGCCGGCGGGCCGATGCTGCGTTGCTCATCGCTGCGGCGCCTCCACCATCGCCTGGCCCGGCTGAAGCGTGATGTTCATCTCGCGCAACGTCTCGGCAATCGCCGCCAGCAATGCGCGTACATCCTGCTCGCCCAGCCGGCCAATCGTGCCGATGCGGAAGCAGTCGGCGCTGCTGACCTTGCCGGGGTAGATCACGAAGCCCTTGTCACTCAATCGGCGATAGAACTCGTCGAACACAAAGCCGGGGTGATCGGGGTAATGAAATGCCGTGATGACGTAGCTCTGATAGGCCGGGCGCAGATAGGGCCGGAAGCCAAGTTGGATCATGCCCTCCAGCAATATCTGGTGATTGTGGTGGTATCGCTCGCCGCGCCCGAGGATGCCGCCTTCCTGCTCCAGTTCGACCAGCGCCTGATGAAACGCCAGCAGCGCGTGCGTCGGCGGCGTGAAGCGAAACTGGCCGCTGCGTTCGAATTCGCGCCACTGCGCGCATAAATCCAGGCTCAGGCTGCGCGCCCATCCGTCGCACTCGTGCAGCGCGGCTGTGCGCGCAATCACAAACGAAAACCCCGGCACGCCTTCGACGCACTTGTTCGCCGACGAGATCAGGTAGTCGATATTGTGCGAGACCATGCTGAGCGGGATGGCGCCAAAGCTGCTCATGGCATCCACGATGTATCGGCAACTGCGCCGGCGCGCCAGATGGCCGATCTGGCAGATCGGGTTGATGATGCCGGAAGTGGTTTCGCAATGCACTGCCGCGACATGAGTGATGCGCACATCCTCCTCAAGCGCGTCCTCTATCGCGCCGAGATCGGGCAGACTGTTTTCGGCGAACTCCAGCCGCGTGGCGGCAATGCCGAGCGTTTCGGCGATGCGCGCGATGCGATGGCCGTAGGCCCCGTTGATGATGATGAGCAGCTTGCCAGAGGGCGGAAGCGTGGAGGAGATCACAGACTCGACGCCAAATGTTCCACTGCCCTGCATCAGAATGGCGCTGTGCTCGCGCTGCGACCCGCCGGCCAGATCAACCAGCCGGCGGCGGATGTCTTTCACCAGCGTGATGAACTCAGTGTCGCGCGAACCGAGATCGCGCAGCATGGCCTCCTTCACCGTCCGACTGGTGGTCAACGGGCCGGGTGTGAACAGCAATTTGTCGCCGATCGTCGCTTCACAATCGCTCATCTTGTCTTTCCTGGTTTTTGTGTTTTCATGGCTGGGCCTATCCGCCGGGTCAGCCGGAAGCCCTGGCAATCCAGGCGTGCGCCTGGGCGCGCATGGGTTGGGTTAGCGCCTCGTACAGAGCGCGCGCGCCGGTGCTGGCGAGAATGATCAAGGTTGACATCGCCGCGGCAGAAGCAGTATCTCCTGCATCGTCCATGTTGACAATGGCAACTGAGGCCAGCTTCAAGTCTGGCGAGTAGAGAAAGATGACTGCCGACACTGTCACCATGGCATTGACGAAAAAGTAAAGCGCAATGTCGAGCAAGGCGGGCAGGCAGACGGGCAAGGTGACCCGCCAGAAGGTGATATAGAAGGGCACTGACAGCGAAGCCGACACAGCCTCGAACTCCGCGTCCAGTTGCTTCAAGGCCGCGCTTGCGGTGTAGAAACCCGTTGTGTAGAAGTGGATCACATTGCAGATCACCAGGATCCCCAGTGTGCCGTAGAGGGCGTTGAACGGGTTAGGTACGATCGCGTCCCCGATCTGCCAGGCCGCCCTGTTGAAGAAAAAGATGTAAGCAAGCCCGAGAACCAGCCCTGGCAGCGCCATCGGCAATAGCGACGCAAAGTGGATAAACGACCTCAACATGGCCATCCGCTTGAGTTTCTCAACAAGGTAGGCGCTGCCGAAAACCGCCACAGCGCCGGCCAGTGCTGTAAAGCCCGCCACTCTCAGGCTATTCCAGAAGGCCCCCAGGCCGCCGCCGCCGACCCGGCTGAAATCATAGTGGCGCAAGCTGGGCGTTAGTCTGTATGGCCACACATCCACCAGTGAAGCGAAGGCGATGGTTGCCACCATGCTGACAATGCCAAGGCCGATGCAGGCGCAGATGGCCAGCGCCAGCCAGTCCCGAAGTGGTGATGGTTTGGGCTGGAGCGGCGCCGAGCTCGCCGTCAACACTGCGCTCTGGCGCTTTTGCATCAACCGGTCGAGCAGAAAAGCCATTGCGGTCGGCGCCAGCAGCACTACGCTGATGGTCGCTCCCATGGTCAGATTCTGCTGCCCGATGACTTGTTTGTAGATATCGGTCGCCAGAACATTGTATTGCCCTCCGACGACCTTCGGCACGCCAAAGTCTGTAATGGCGAGCGCAAAACAGACGCTGGCTGCGCTGATCAGGCCATATCGGACGCCCGGCAGTGTCACCGTCAGCAATGTCCGCAGCCGCGATGCGCGCAATGATGCGCTGGCTTCATAGAGCCGCGCGTCGGCCAGCGTCAGCGCAACAGTGAGAATCAGAACGGCCTGCGGGAAGCAATATGCGACCTCTCCCAGGATGATGCCGACAGGTCCGTACAAGCCGATGTCTATTCCAGGGACGGCCCCGAAGAAACCAGTTGTCACCAGCCCTTTTTTGCCGAACAAGTAGACCAGGGCTATGCCCTGGGCTACCGAAGGCACGTACAAGGGGAGCAGGCCGATTGCGCGCAACACCGGTTTGACGGCCATGCAGGTGCGCGTCAATGAAAAGGCGTAGATGAAGCCCAACGCGACGGAGATGAGCGTGCTGGCGCTGGCGATAACCAGGCTGTTTGACATTGAAGCGAACAGGCCGGCATTGCTGAAGTAAGCCGCGTAGTTTTGCAGCCCGACAAACTCGCCGCGCGCGTTCTGGACGCTGCGCGCGATCAGATCCACGACTGGAATGGCTACGGTGACCACCAGCCACAGAGCGCAGAGCGATATCAATCCGCGCTCCAGCCACACATTGCTCGCGCCGCGATGGCCAGATGAGAGCCGGCGCGGTGTTAGTCTGCGCAACAATGCGGCAACATGCGCCATTTTAGGTTGCCCCGAAAAGGAGAATGCGGTCCTGTGGCAACTGAATGGTCAGGTCGGCGCCGGGGCGCAGATTCGAGCCAAGGCTGTGCGCATCTTGCGCTGTCACATCGGCCAGCAACTTGACCGGCGGCTGCTCGATGTCGAAGGACAATCGGTGAAATGCGCCGAGGAACTGGACAGCGTTCAACCGGGCGATGATCGTGTTTCTCATCCCCAGGCTTACGCCAGCGACTCGAATGTCCTCCGGACGAATTGCCGCAAGCACCTCTTTTTTGGCAGTCTGATTCGCAGGCGGACCGACAAACAGACGCAACCGTCCCGCGCGCACCTCGTTCTCTGCAGCCAGTGTGCCGGGTAGGAAGTTCATCGTTCCAACAAAGCGGGCGACGAACGGCGTCGCCGGGTGTCTGTAAATCTCGGCTGGCGGGCCGGCCTGGATCACTCTCCCGGCCTGCATGACCACCATTCGATCCGCCATGCACAGCGCTTCTGTCTGATCATGCGTCACCATGATCGTGGTAACGCCCAGCCTGCGCTGCAACTGGACGACTTCCTCGCGCAGGGTCACTCGAACCTGCGCATCCAGGGCCGAAAGCGGTTCGTCGAGCAGCAGCAGCGAAGGCGCCGGCGCCAGCGCCCGCGCAAGGGCGACGCGCTGTTGTTGTCCGCCCGATAATTGCGATGGGTATCTGTCGCGGCATTCCGGCATGCCGACCAGCGACAATAGTTCCTCGACCCGCGCCTTCACCTGGGATCGAGACTGGCGCATGTTCTCCAGCCCATAGGCGATATTCTGCGCAGCCGTCAAGTTGGGAAACAAGGCGTAGGACTGGAAAACGATGCCAAAATTGCGCCGTTCGGTCGGCAGACGGGAGATGTCTTGCCCTTCCTGCATCAGTTGGCCTGAGTCTTGCCTCTCCAAACCGGCCACGATTCGCAACAGCGTCGTCTTCCCACAACCGCTGGGCCCAAGCACGCACACAAACTCGCCGTGGGCAATGTCGAGAGACACGTCATGAAGCGCCTCGAAGCGACCGAAGCGTTTGCTTACATGGCGAATGGACAGATACGCTTGTCGAGCCACAGTAGAAAAAGATGCGCGGGCAACGCCTCGGCGCTGCCCGCGCCAACTCAGAGCGCCACCGCCCTTACTTCGGGGCGGATTTGCCGTCGTATTTCTCAGTCCACAACTTCAAAATATCGTCCCGTTCTGCGGCGGCTTTCACCAGGTCGTATGGAATCAGTTGTTTGAGCGGATCCGCCGGATAACCATCGGGAATGGGCATGCCTGATGGGGCGGCTGTCACTGGGAAGCTTGCCGCATATTCCTTCATGATCTCTTCGCTCAGAGCCCAGTCCAGAAAAAGCCTGGCTGCCGGCTTGATAGTGGCCTTCTTGACCAGCGCGTTGGCTTCGATATCCCAGCCAGAACCCTCAGCCGGGAACACAGCTTCTATGGGTTCGCCGCTTGCCTTCTGCTTGATCGCGCGATAGTCGAACGAGATGCCGATCGTGGCCTCGCCTGCTCCGGCCATTTTGCACGGTTTCGAGCCGGAGTGCACGTACTGCGCGATGTTCTCGTGCAGCTTATCCAGATACTGCCACCCGGCGTCGGCGCCCTTAAGCTGCAGGATGCCTGAAACAGACAGAAAGCCGGTGCCGGACGAACTGGGGTGTGGCATCACGATGTGCCCCTTGAAGGCGGGATTCAGCAGATCTTCCCAGGACGTCGGCATCGGCAGGTTCTTGGCTGCCAACTCCACTGTGTTCACGCAGAACGCTGTGAACCAGGCGTCGATACCCACCCACTTCGGCGGGTTAGCGCTGTCGCGGAACTGTGGTGTGATCTTCTCCAATCCCTTCGGCGCGTATGGCTCCAACATGCCTTGCTCATCGGCCACCAACAGGCTGGTAGCGGCCAGACCCCACACCACATCGGCTTGCGGATTGTCCTTCTCAGCCAGCAACTTGGCCGTGATGATGCCTGTGGAATCGCGCACGATATTCACAGTGATGCCCGGGTGCTTCTGGTTGAACAGCGGCAGATAACGCTGCAACTGGTCGTCTTCGAGGGCTGTGTAGACGGTGATCGCATCGCTTTGAACTGTTGGCGCGGCGGGCTGGGTTGGTTCAGGCGACGGCGCAGGGGCGGGACGCGGCGCAGCGCACCCAGTTACGGCAAACGCAAGCGCCACTGCAAAGGCTCTCGACAGATAGGTTCTCACAATTCCTCCTGAAAGTCCATCGAATAACACGCATCCTAAGTCCCGCACATTAAGCCGGCTTTCAGGCCGTGTTATGCGTTTTTAACCCTGCCTTAAAGCGCGACCCGTACCATTCGCGCGAGTTGACCGTGAAAAGACTTGTACGCACCCTGCGCAGTGTTGGGGCGCGATGCGCAGGCGGCATGGCTGCCTATCGCCGACGGTTGGCCGCCGCCTTCGCCGCGCTGGCCGTCGGGCCGCTTCCCTCTGAAGCCGGCGACCTCTACATCCCGCTCGACGAGATCGTGCTCAAATAGGCGCGCAACCCTGGCGCGCGATCAGCCTGCCAGGAATGGCAACGCCAGCGCAGCTTGCACGTCTGGCTCCAGAAAATGTCCCGCTTCACGAATCACGTGAATGGCTGCCTGCGGGTATTGCGCGAACAGATTTCGTCGCTCGGAAAGCGTGAACATCGGGTCGCGCTCGCCCAACAGGATCAGCACGTCACTTCCCTGCGTCAGCGCGCCGGCCTGGTCTGGCGACTGCCGCAGAAAATCGGCCGCAGCCAGCAGCCGGCACGCCAGGGTGCGCGCGTTGAATGCTGACAACAAATCGCCGGCCGAGGCGGCCAGACAGCCATGGCGCTTTGGTGGCCGGCGCATGGCGGCTTTCAACCCTTCTGTCGAGAGAAAAGCGGTGAAGCGCGCCAGCATGCGCGCGCGCCGCAACGGCTCGCGCCGTGGCGCGGTGGTGGTTGATAAGATCAACCGGCCAACCCGCTCCGGGTATTGCTGCGCCAGGCGCTGGGCAACCATGCCGCCGTAGGAAGAGCCAAAAACATGCGCCTTTTGAATGCGCTCGGCGTTCAGAATCGCAATCACGCCGTCGGCCAGTTGCGACATGCGGCGGGCCGGCGGATAGCTGGGCAGGATGATGCGATGATCTCGCTCGAACGCCTTCGCCAGTTCATACACCAGCTCGCCTCTGCCGTGAATGCCCGGCAGAATCACCATCCACGATTGGCCGGCGCCCACGATGCGATATTCCCAGTTCAGCCCATCGACCGCAATGCGCTTTGGCCTGTGTGTGGCTCGAAAGTGCTCCAGTTGTCGTTGCGCTGTGTTGTCTTGCATGGTCGCGCTCTGTTTGACTGCGTCGCTTGTTGACTGCGCCACTGCGCGATTGGCGCCGCGCTTGACCCTAGCCGGCTTGCGTTAACGCCTATTGGCGCGCCGGTTAACTCAGCGTTAAACGCGGCTGCGTACACTTCCCCTGGTGAGCAAAACGCACCCGCAGCAACCCTCCCGCGGATTGACACAAGCTGAAGCGCAAGCGCGCGCGCAGCGCGGCCAGCGCAACATCTCCCCCGCCGGCGGCGCGCGCAGCGTGTGGGAGATCGTGCGCGACAACGTTTTCACCGTCTTCAACGTCATTCTCTTTGCGACGCTGGCGGCGTTGCTGGCGCTGGGTATGGCTTCCCCACAGACGCGCCAGACTGTGATCGCAGACGCCATCACCTCTGGCGGGGCGGTGTGGCTGAATATGCTCATCGGCCTGGTTCAGGAGCTATACGCCCGGCGCAAGCTCGAACGGCTGGCTGTGCTGCACGCCGGCGCAGCCCGCGTCTATCGAGACGGCCAGTTGCGCGCCGTCCCCTTCGACCAGATCGTCCTCGGCGATGAGATTGAGTTGCAGGCCGGCGATCGTGTGCCGGTGGACGGCGCGCTGCTCGAGACGCATGCGTTGGAGGTCAATGAATCGCTGCTCACCGGCGAGTCAGAGAGCGTCCAGCGCGTCGCCGGCGACACCCTGCTCAGCGGCTCGTTCTGTGTGGCCGGGCGCGGCGTCATGCGCGCCGAACAGGTCGGCGCAGCCAGCTATGCCAATCGTCTGCTGGCAACGGCGCGCCGGCACAAAGACAGCCTGACGCCGCTGCAGCAGGCGCTGAAGCTTGTGATCGAGCTGCTGGTGGTGATGACGGTGCTGATCACGGCGCTGCAACTTGCCGCCGCATCCCTGGGCGGGTTGTCGGCCCTTCAGACCATGCGCCAGGTGACGGTCATCGTCACCAGTTTTGTGCCTTCGGGATTGATTCTGGCCGTGTCGGTGTCGCTCAGTGTCGGCGCGCTGCGCATCAGCCGGCTGAAGACGCTGGTGCAGCGCATCAACGCGGTCGAGAGCATGGGCCATCTCACGGTATTGTGCGTGGACAAGACCGGCACCCTCACCGAGAACCGCCTGGCGGTGCAGGCCATGCTGCCGCTAAATGGAGCGTCCCCGGACGCTGCTCGTGAGTGGCTGGCGCACTATGCGGCGAATGCCTCTTCACAAAACAACACCACGCTTGCATTGGCCCGCTTTGCCGGCGCGGTGTCAGATCCGCGCGCCATTATTGCGGAAGTCCCGTTCAACTCCACGCGCAAGTGGGGCGCGATTGCTCTGGCCGGCCGCGACGCGCAGGATGCGCCCTGCGCGGTGATCGTGGGCGCGCCAGAGGTTGTGCTGCCTGCCCACGCATCCGACCCTGCCGTCTGGCAGCGCGTTGCGCAACTGGCCGGCGACGGGCTGCGCGTGATGGCCCTGGCCGTGCAGCCGGCTGCGTGGCCGGCCTCGTTGAACGGCGCCTCGCCCGGCCTGGATGCTATTGCGCCCGGCCGGCGCGCCCTGGCCCTGCTGGCGATTGAAGATCGCCCCCGCGCAGACATCGCCGCGACCGTGGCCGCTTTTCAGCGCCTGGGCGTGCGCATCGTCGTCATCTCCGGCGATCACGAGGCGACCGTGCGCGCCGTGGCCGCCCGCGCCGGTTTGCCCGCCGGCGAGGTGATCGGCGGACCCGCGCTGGCGGAGATGAACCAGGCTGAATTCGACGCCACGGTGCGACGGGTCAATTTATTCGCGCGCGTCACGCCCGATGTCAAGCGATCCATCGTGGCGTCGTTGCGGCGGCGCGGCGACTATGTGGCCATGGTCGGCGACGGCGTCAACGATGTGCCGGCGCTCAAGGAGGCGCGCCTGGGCATCGCCATGAACGACGGCGCGCAAATCGCCAGGGATGTGTCTGACCTGGTGCTACTGGACAACGCGCTCTCCACATTGCCGCGCGCGCTGGAAGAGGGACAACGCATCACGCAGCGCGTGTACGCAGCCTGCCGCATTTACATGGCCAAGAACGCCGCTACGGTGCTGGCGATTTTGTTTGCCGCGCTGGCCGGCCTGCCGTTCCCCATCGAGCCGAGGCAGATGAGCTGGCTGACCACGTTGATCGTTGGGATTCCCTGCACGGCGCTGGCGTTCAATCTCATTCGTCCCATGCACACCCGCTCGTTTGTGCGCGGGGTGCTGTGGCGGGCGCTCTTGAGCGGCACGATCGCCGCTCTGGCTGCGGTTGCGCCATATCTGCTCAGCTATGCCATCACGCCCGACGCGCGCGCGGCGCGCACGGTGTTCATCGTGTCGGCCATGCACATCTCGGCGCACCTGGTTTGGGATGCGCTGGGCGTGTCGCTTTTCAGCCCGCAGAGTCTGCGCAAGCGTTGGCCGGCGTTTGTGTTCGGGCTGGCGTTGCTGGCGCTGGGAGTGGCCGGCGTGCCGTTCCTGCCTGCGTTTCTTGAGACGGCGCCGCTGGCCGCGTGGCAATGGGCCAGCGCCATCGTCATTCCGCTGGCCGGCGCGCTGGCGTTGCGCCATTGGCCGCGCAGCCGGTTTGCGCGCCGGCTGGCCGCGTTGTTGTTAGCCTGACTCTGCCACCCGCTGGCCCACTGGCGCCGGGACAGGCCGGGCGCGCTGGGCAGTGGCGGCAATCACAGCGGCATAGTCGTCCAACAGCCCGTCCAGCACAACTTCCCAGCGGCGATTTTCAGCCACGGCGCGGGCATGTGCCGCCAGTTGTCGCGCCAGAGGCGCTTGTGTCACCAGAGCGCGCGCCGCCTCCACCAATGAGGACTGGTCTTCGGGGTCGAACAACAGGCCCGACGCGCCGTCGATCACGAAATCCAGCACGCCGCCTGACCGCGCCGCCACCACCGGCAGGCCAGAGGCCATCGCTTCAAGCACCACGTTGCCGAAGGTTTCGTTCGCGCCGGGAAAGATGAACGCATCGGCGGCAGCGTAGGCGCGCGCCAGATCGTCTCCGCGCAGATAGCCGGTGAACACGGTGCGGCCATCGCCAAACAGGCGTTCCAGGTGGGGGCGGCTGGGGCCGTCACCGATGACAGCCAGGCGCGCCGTGGGCAGCGCATCCAGCACAGGGCGCAGCCAGTCGATGCGTTTCTCCGGCGCGAGGCGGCCCGCGAACAGCAACAGCGGCGCGTCGGGATGGCCGTTGGTTAGCCGGTGGCGCCATTCCGCACTGCGCTGGCGTGGGTGGAAGCGTTCGGCGTTCACGCCCCGGCTCCACACTTTGACCCGCCGGAAGCCATGCGCTTCCAGGTCGAGCTGCGTGGCGCGCGACGGGCACAGGTTCAGATCGGCCTGATTGTGAATCCAGCGCAGATAGCCGCGCAGCGGCTCGACGGCGATGCGCAACCCCCAGCGCGCGGCGAAGCCGGGAATGTCGGTGTGATAAGACGCCACGGTGGGCAGACCCAGGCTGCGCGCGCGCCACAGCCCGGCTATCCCCAGCCAGATCGGATTGATGACATGAACGACGTCCGGGGCAAACGCCCGCAATTGGCGCAGCGCGGTTGGCAGCGATGTCACCAGGCGCAGCTCAGGGTAAAGCGGGAATGGCATGGCGCGCAGTCCGATGACCGTGGTGTCGGCGTAGCGGGCAGGCCCGCCGGCCGGCGCCAACAACAGGCTGGTATGCCCCCGGCGCGCCAGATGATCCAGCAAATGACACAGCGTATTGACGATGCCATCGACTTTGGGAAGGAATGTTTCGGTCACGATCGCGATGCGCATGGTTACACCCCAGGAATGAGCAGGAACGCGGCTGAATAGACTACGCCGCCGACCAGCGCGCCGGCAATGGTTTGAGCCAGGTCGTGCCGGCGCAACACGATGCGCGACCAGGCGACCAGCGGCGTCAGCGCCAGAATCAGCAGCGACGCCGGCCCGGCCAGGTGCCAGGCCACCACGCCGGCCCCCGCCACTGTGGCCGAATGCAAGCTGATTTTCCAGACGCGGGTGATGACCGCCAGGATCACCGTTTGCGCCATCAGCGCGCCGACCAACAGCGTGAACAGTCGCGGCGCGCCGAAGGCAAATGACAAACCAACTGCCACCCCCGCAGCCAGGATTGTCACCAGATACGGCCAGGCGCGCTGGTGACGGTGGCGCAAGTCGATGTCAGACACGCGCCCGGTTTGAACCAGCCATGCCACAAACAGCATCGGCAGGCCCACAATCAGGACCATGTCGATCAGCGACCAGCCCCAGGCTTCGGGCGTGGCGAGATAAGCGGCCAGCCCCAGCAGGCTGGCGGCGCACACCAACGGCGGGCTGAAAATGATAGAGACACGCCCGGCCCACCGTTCTCGGCTCGACAAGCCGCTGCTGTGCTCGTTAAGGATGGCCTTGCGCGCCTGAGCGTGATTAACCGTGATTTGCATGGCTTCGATCTCCGAGGCCGGTCGGTGTCCGGGGCAGGCGGAGTTGACCAGGGTTGGACCAGTACCCCCAATCCCGGCTGCGCCAGCGCGAAGGGAGCAGGTTGAAATAGAGCAGTGCGCAGCGGAGCGCCGAATGCGCTGTCTTGGCGAGCGCGCCGCGCTTGAGCCGGCGATGATCGCGCTCGTACACGATCAGGCGCGGGTCAAAGCGCGTGCGGTAGCCGTGTCGCTGGATGCGCCAGACGACTTCAGAATCTTCGTTGCACGCCAGCCGGCGGTCGAATCCCCCCACAGCCTTGAGCGCCAGGCGCCGCATCACCAGATTGGAGCCGGACGCAGCCGGCACGCCCAGCGCCTGGCACACCGCTTGCGCGCGCGCAAACCAGCGGTAGTAATTGCTGAAATCATCCCGTGACAGCTTCGGGCCGTACAGCACATCGCAGCGCCCGATGCGGCTCAGCAGGTCGAAATAGTCCGGCGCGAAGGCGATGTCGGCGTCGCTGAACAACAGCCACGGCGTGCGGGCCAGGTCTGCGCCGACCTGTCGCGCCTCCGATACGTTGCACGGCCGCTCCACGACGGTGGTATTGGTTGGCCGCAGCCGGCGCGCCAGAATGGGCGTCTCGTCCTCGCTGGAGTCAACCACAATGAGCTGAATTGCATCGGGTAGGGAAGCCAGAAAGAAGGGAAGATTGCGCGTCTCATTGCGTGTTGGCAGAATGATGGTGATCTCACAGATGTTCACGGCTGCGCACCTGGATACGATCGCGGGTCCTATCTGCCCGCGCCAAACAGACAGTCAACAACTCTTCAGCGCCCATGCTAGGCGTTGCGCAATAAGCTGATGTTGTGAGGGGGTTAATCAGCGGTTAATGGGACGCGGCGATGGCGGCATTACACATGGACTTAATCCGGCAATAAAGCGTCATTAACGCGCGCCGGTCACAATGCCGCTGATTTCCTGGCGCGCGACGCGCCTGACCGGCGGCGGATCGGCGTTCCAGATCAAGGTGAGGCGCATGAACTTTCTATTGACCAACGACGACGGCGTCACCGCGCCGGGGCTGTGGGCGGCAGCGCGCGCGCTGGCCGACTTTGGAAAAGTGCTCATTGTCGCGCCAGCGGCCAACTGCAGCGGCTTTGGCGCGGCTTATCCTCCCGGCCAGACGCTGGCCTATTTCTCGTATCACAACGGCGCCGATCATCCCGACGGCGTGACGGCGTTTGGCTTGAGCGCAACGCCGGCGACCTGCGTGCATGTGGGGTTGAACGGTTTGCTCGACATTGGCGATGTGGACCTGGTGGTGAGCGGCGTGAACGACGGGGCGAACATGGGGCGCGATGTGCTGTATTCGGGCACGGTCGGCGCTGCGCTGACCGCAACGCTGCTCGGCAAGCCGGCTGTCGCGTTTTCACTGGCGGTCGAGCCGCCGGAGCGCCCCTGCTGGGAGTCCGCTGAGCGCGCCGTCCGCGAGGTGGTGGCGGCCTGGTTGCGTGATGCGCAAAATCCACGGCGCGAGTTGCCGGTGGCGCACAACGTCAATATCCCCAATCGTGCGCCCGGCGCGCTGCGCGGCCAGCATATGACCATCCTGGGCGATCGCTCGTTTCTGTCGCAATATCGCTTCGAGCGCGCCCCCGGCCAGCCGAACATGCTGGTGATCCAGCGCCGGGAAGATCCTGCGCCCGGCCTGCCCGATTTGTGGAGCGATGCCTGGGCGGTCTCGCAGGGCTATATCTCCGTTACGCCGCTGCGGCTTGTCCCCGATGTGCTGCATGTTGACGGGCCGCTGATCGAGATGCCGGCCCCCGAGCGCGTCGCCTTTGCAGCCGGCTGACTTGGCGCTGTGTGCGTTGGCCTGCGCGCCTCCTATTGCGCCGGTTTTACCCGGCTCACCAGCACTGCTCCCAGCGCAAGCAGCACCGCGCCCAGGATAAACACCCACGCCACCGGCACACCCAGGTAAGAAAGCCACACGCCGAGGAAAGGGCCGATCAGGCCGCGTATGCCAATCACGGTTCGTTGGAGGGCGGCATACTCGTACACATGATCGGGGTCGGCAAAGTCAATGGAGGCGCTGGTGAAGCCGAGATCTACAGCGCCTGCCGCCAGACCCTGCGCCAGATAGGCCAGCGCCAGCCACCAGCCCGAATCGGCCAGCAGAAACGCGATCGGCGCGATGGCAGAGATGAGATAGGCCGCGCGCAGCAGCCACAACACGCCTTTGCGGTCCATCGCCCGGCCCCAGATCACCAGGCCCAGAATCCAGGCCACCGACTGGGCCAGGCTCAGCCAGCTCACCTCCGCGTAGGAAAGATGCAGTCGGTCTACCAACACGGCCGGATAGAACGCGATGGCCACCAGGCTGCCCAGACCAAAGCACACCACCGACAGCAGGTGCAACACAAACCTGCTGTCGCGGCGCAGGATGCGCCATAGCTCGCCCAGGGAGTGTTGCGGCGCCTTCATGGCTGGCGCGGGGTCGGCGCCGATGCGCATACGGGTGAAGATCCAGGCGGCCACGATACCGCACGCGCCGGCCAATGGAAACAACACGCCGTGGCCGGCAGTGTCGAGCAGCCATCCCGCCAGCGGCGTGAACGCCAGCATACTCAGCGCCATGCCGGCCCGCACCGCGCTCAGCGCGCGGCCGCGCACTTCGGCCGGATAGGCGCGCCGCACCACTTCGGTGTAGATCGAGCCGGGAAAGCCGTCGGACAGCCAGTAGATCGCCGACAACACCAATAGTCCCACTGCGGTTGGCCACAGTTTGGTGAACAGGAATGCGCCGCGCCCAACCGTCCAGATCACTGCCAGCGCCAACAGCAGCCGCCGGCGGGGCAGAATCATCACGCTGAATGCAGCCAGGAACAGGCCGATGTAGCTTTGCGACTGGTACAGCGCCACCAGGTCGGGCGAGGCGCCCAGCCGTTGCAACACCACCGGGATGAACAACAGCGCCGCATAGAACGGGCCGAAGAAGATCGACGCGACCAGTTCGACGCGCACATTGCGCAGAACGTCGGCCGGCAACGAGCCGGTGATGAATCGCTCGGCGCGCAACAGCCGGTCGCGCAAACCCGGGCCGGCGCGATCGAGCGCAGCAGCGCGCGCAACAGACGACGGAGCGCCGGCGGGAGCGTCGTCGGCGCGGTTGGGTGTCTGGCTCAACACCAAAGCGAAGACCTCGCGGGTCTCGAAGACTCGCAAGGCAATGACTCAGTACAGCATGTGCTCGCGATACACATCGACGATGAAGCGGTAGGTGTCGTAGCGCACAGTGGGCGGGATGGAATGATCGGAGGCGAAGACCAGCCGCGCCCCGCGCGCTTTCATGCCGTCGATACAAGCGGCCACTTCGCGCCGGATCAGATCGCGGTCGTTCGTCTCGAAGATGCGCACGTCCAGCCCGCCGACAAAGCACAGCCGGTCGCCGTGCTTTTCTGCGAACGCAAAGGGGTCATTGCCGTCGGCTTTGCGCTCCATGGGATGCAGTCCGTCAAAGCCGGCTTCGACCACCAGCGGCAACACTTTGGCCGTGCTGCCGCACGAGTGCAACACCACCGGCAGATCGTAGCCGTGGAAGAAGTCCACCATCTCCCGGTAGTACGGGAAGATGAGTTCGGCCAGCACTTTGGGCGAGGCGAACGGGCCATTCTTGTAGCCCAGGTCTTCGTACAGCCACATGCCATCGGGCAAACCCACATGCTCGAAAAGATAAGTGAAGCAGCGCTTGTACAGGTCGGTGTGCACGCGGTTGTAGTCGCGAATCCAATCGGGATCGAGCAGCAGACTGGTGTACAGCGTCACGTCGCCCAGGCTCTGGCGCATCGCTTCCCAGATGAACAGATGGCCGTAATGCGTCCAGGCGTTCGCCGCGCGGGCGGCCTCGAAGTTTTTGCGCGTCTCGTCCAGGTCTCCCAACCGCCTGACATCCCATTCGAGCAGATGAGGCCGGTAGTCGCGCTCCCAGACCGCGCGCGAGGTCATCAGGAAATCGACGTGCTCCGGCGTGCCCGACTTGTGCTTCCAGTATTTGAGCGCGGCGCCGGCGCCGTTGCGCTTGACCTCCCATTCGTCGGTCTCCTCAATCAACTCGGAGTGGCCGCGCAGCGGCATGATGTCGAACCAGCCACCGACGCCGACCATGTCGTAGCCGAAGTGTTCCCAGGCCGGCACAGGCTCCTCGTACTCGCCCGGCTCCGTCACCTCCTCCCAGCGGCCATCATCGCGGCGCCAGCGTTTTTTGCCGGCCTCTTTGTAGACCATCCGGGTGGGGTAGCCCTGCCGCACCCAGGCGGCGATGGTGTCGTCCCAGGGGCCGTCCATCAGGCCGACACGCCAGGTTTTGCGTCCGCGCAACAGGTTGTCGATCACAACGCGGGGCGAGTCCTTTGGAGGGTGTTGAACATCCATGCCGCATGGTATATCACGGCCCCTCAAAACCGCGCGGGCTGATTGCGCTCACACCTCGCACACCAGGAGCGGGATCTCCATCTCCTCGCGGGTCAGGCCGCCGTGATGGCCAGAGAATTTCTGCTCGAACTTGCCGCGCTCATACCAGTACACCGATTCGCCTTTGAAGGGCAGGATGACCAGGTTGCCCACGCGCGCCAGGAATTTGTCTGAGGCCGGCGCCGGCCCGAAGAAACCCTGTGCGATCAGCGTGGAGGTCGGCAAGACCAGCGCCCGCCCTTCCAGGCGCCGGCTCAACAGGCGCTGCGCGGCGTCCAGCATGTCCGGTTTCACATGCAGAAACAGATCGCGCGGCGAGCCGGCTGGCGCCAATGGCAGGCCGTTGCGGTCCACCTGCAGATGCCGGCGCAAACTGCGCAGGCCGGCGTCGCGGTTCAGGTAGACAGTTGTGGCCGGGTTGATCTCAGCCTGGCCGTGGTCTGCGGTGACGATGAGCAGCGCGCGCCGCCGGCCGGCCAGCTCATTGAGCAGGCGCCGTTCCAGCGCGACCAGCAGCAGTTCGATCTCGGCGTCGCTTTCGTCCGAGGCCGGCCCGTAGTCGTGGTTGATCGTGTCCACCTGAGACAGATAGAGCATGTAGCAGGCCGGTTGATCCTGAGCCGCCAGCAGCTTGCTCAAGCGCACCAGCGCTTCGGGCAGGGTCTTCACTGCTGTGACGCGCGCCCCGCGCATCAAATGCTGCGAGGGCGCGCTGTGCGCGTACTGGTGGCTTTGCAAGACGAACGAATTCACGCCCGCCTGAGCCAGCCGCTGATGAATTGTGCGCGCCGGGAAGATGCGCGCAGGCGACAGGCCGGCGGCGGTCAGTGTGTCGCGCGTCCTCTCGCCGGCGAAGGAGAACATCAACGGCGCGATCAGGGCGTTCAGCGACGGCGCGTATTGATGCCACTCGTACACCCCGCTTTGCGCCGGCGCCAGCCCGCTATGCAGGCATGTAATGTGGGCGGCTGTGGTTGAGGGGAACATCGCGGTCAGTTTCGACACCACCCCATGCTGTGCGAAGTGTTGAAGAAAGGGATAGCGCCCGGCGTAGTGCTCGAAGAAGCGCCAGCCAAACCCGTCGATGAAGATCAGCACGACAGTGTCGTAGCGCCGCGCGGGGTTGGGCAGTGTGTCGGCGGGCAGCGTTGGCCCTGCGACTCCGGTCAACACATTCACGATCGTGTGCGGCAGGCGATAGAAATTGTAGGTGTCGTACAAAGGCCGGATGAATGGCGGCGTGAAGGTTGCAGCCGCCACGGCTTCGAGCGAACGCGGGTTGAGCATGGCGCGATTGTACTGACCGCGCGCAGCGCCGGCTGCTTACAATACAAACAACACAAACGGAGGATCACCATGCGCGCCTATATCGGCACTTACACCCGTGGCAATAGCAAAGGCATCTACCTGTGCGAGCAGGATGCGCACAGCGGCGAGTTGCGCATCGTGGATGCGACCTTCACCGAGCACCCTTCATTTCTGGCGTTGCACCCCGGCGGGCATTCTCTGTATGCCGTCAATGAAACGGGCGACGTGAACGCCG
>Ga0272446_1003098_pt1 | contig 21525 bp, 18 predicted proteins | sample YNPCB0061_FD_194587 | JGI IMG/M metagenome (GOLD analysis project Ga0272446, IMG submission 194587) | Hot spring microbial mat communities from Yellowstone National Park, WY, United States - YNP-CB-006-1 | ecosystem: Environmental > Aquatic > Thermal springs > Hot (42-90C) > Sediment | place... | reverse complement strand
GCAGGGCGATCAACTCGTATTCTCCCTCGGGCACCCCCTGCAGTCGTAACCCCTCCAAAATATGGATGTCATGGCGTAAACAGGCCTGATGCACGGGCAACTCTTTGGAGTCCGCCTCATCGACACTGGGCGTATCGACGCCGATGAGCAACACCCCTGCTGAGGCCAACTGCTCGATCAGAGCGACACTCAGAGCAGCAAAATCGCTGCTGAACTGCTCAGGTTCTGGAGCAGTACCCGTGGCCAGCAGGACACGCGGCGCGGTCAACGCAACCGTCAACGGCCCAATAGCCTGTCGCGGCTGAGCGGGCACACGCACCACCTGACAACGGCCGAGGTAACGCTCCAGGGGAACGGCCTCGATACTGCAGCCGGGGCCATAATGACTGGGGGCGTCGGCATGGGAGCCGAGATGGACGGAAGCCCGGAGGGTGGACAGGGTGATGGGGTCACCGCGTGCCCGGTCCAGCAAGACCTCGCGTTGGGGCGGCGTGTCCCCGGGCCAAACCGCTAGGCGAGGCGAAATGCGGGGCGAAAGATCATAAATCATAAACGGTTCCGCACATTCCATAGATCAGGAAAAACCGGATGAAACAGCGATTGCTTCAGAAACTCCACGCCGCGTGAGCCACCCGTGCCCGACCGCGTCCCGATCGTTCGCTCCACCAATTTGATGTGCCGATAACGCCACTCTTGAAACCCCTCGTCAAAATCGGTGAGCAACTCAAACAGAATCACCAGGTCCGGCCGGGTCCGGTGCAGCCGGTACAACACCTCCTCTAGCTGTGGATCGGCCACGTTCGCTTGGCCTAGTTCGCGCGGGGGCAGCACTTCGCCCTGCTGACGCAGAAATTCGCGCAAGGCATCGCCAATGCTCGCTTCTTGCAAACGCTGTTGCAGCCGTTTTTGCTCGGGACCATCCACGGGATAGAGTCGCCGCATCTCAGGACGCTTGTAGCCCAGGAGAAATTCCAACTCGCGGAACTGTAGCGATTGAAAGCCCGAGGCCGTCTCCAACCGGGCACGAAAAGAAGTAAACGACATCGGCGTCAGCGTCTCGACCACATCCACTTGCTCCACCAGCAGCTTCATCACGGTGCGGCAGCGTTTGAAGGTAGCAATGCTGCCGTACAGATCACCCTGGCTGAGGGTCGTGCGTGCCCGCTCCAATTCGTGCAGCAACAACTTGAACCATAACTCGTAGGCCTGATGCACCACGATGAACAGCATCTCGTCGTGTTCGCTGGGTTCTTGTAGACGCAACAACTCGTCCAGATGCAGATATTCGCCGTAGGTCTTAGCCATGATGGGGTGTTCCTTGCTGGCCTGCAGATGGAGTAAGGAACAGACGGTCCGAGCGGCAAGGGCCAGGACAAAGGCTGCTCGTAGCCCATTCCGAGACGAGCAGAAGCAAGAAACGCCCACGGGGCAAATTTTCCGCGAGCGGACGAACCGGGGCTGTTGCTAAGCTCGATCCTGAGGGGTATAGTGATGGAAGAAGTGGTTTGAGTTGACATCGCAATCGTCAGAGGGTCGCAAAGGGGTTTTCCCTTCTGGCTTGATTCCTGTACGATCCGGTTCGGCCCGCCCCATTACGATCGAGGTGGCCCCATGGCCTTGGCACTAAACATCGGCAAATGTACGCTCCTGGGAAATTATCGGGAGAACAATGAAGACTCCATTGATGTTAAAGTTTTCCCGGATATGACCATCTGCCTAGTGGCCGACGGCATGGGGGGCCAGGCCGCAGGCGAGGTGGCCAGCAAACGGGCCATCGAAATCGTGCCGCGGGAATTGAAAAAACATCTCAAAGCCACCTCCACTAACGAAGAAACCAAGAACATTTTGCGCCGCAGCATCGTCCAGGCCAACGAAGAAATCATGGCGATGGCGGCCTTGGACCGCGAATTGAAAAACATGGGCACTACCATCGTCGCCACCCTCTGGCGCAAAGGCAGTGCGGCCATCTATGTCACGGGCATGGGCGACAGCCGCGTCTACCAAGTGCGTGGCAAAAAGATTGAGCAATTGACCATCGATCATTCCATTGCTCAGGCGCTGGTCGAGGCCAAAACCATTTCGCCGGCCGATGCCAAAAACCACCGTTACAAAAATGTACTGTGGAAGTATCTCGGCTCGCCCGAAGTGGGGGACGGGCCGGAGGTCAAATCAGTGCCTTTGCAGGCCGGCGACCGCTATCTGCTCTGCACGGACGGTTTAACAGGTGTCGTCTCCGATGAACAGTTGTTGGCCTTTATGAAGGACAAGCCCGACCCGCAAGAATGTGCCGACGGCCTGGGGCAATTGGCCTTGGATCAAGGCAGCCGCGACAACATCTCGTGCATCGTGGTCGATATCGTCGAACTGAAATAAAATCTGCCGAAACACCACGCGACTCAAACGACGCAACATCATCAGACGTCATCAAACGTCAAAATTGCAACGACGCTCGTATTTGCCAGGACCGGATGCTCGCCTCGCCTCGGTCTAACGGTACGGTCAACCCGCCGGACACTTGCCATTTCTCGGCAGGAATCCAATGCAAGCCCGGCAGGACATCCCAGCTAGCCCAAGTGCCGGGCAAGCCCCGGCTGCGGTCGATCGCTTGAGCCTCCAGGGAAACAAACCACGAACGCAAAAAGTCGCTTGGATTGCTGGCCAGGGGGCAATGCACGCCCAACCCGCATTGCCAACGCTCATCCAGGCGTTGCCGAGTGGGATTCGCCAAGCCCACATGGCGGTTCAGGCAGAATTGCAAGCCGACCCCGTCTTCCGTTATGGCGCGATAGAACGACAAGGCCGGCGTCAGCACCGTCGCTCCGCGCGACTCCGGCAAACCGTCGGCCTCTAGCCCGGAGGGCGTGAACGCTTGAATAATCAGGGTCAGGGCCGTCCGCTCGTCTTGTAGCAACTGCACCTGTGAAAACAATCGGGTATATCCCACTCCGCCTGGATCGTTTTTGCGGCGAAATCCAAAGGCCGGATTATCGTTGCCGATGAGCAGTTGCACCCCTTCGGGTTCCGGCTCGGGAAACTCGAGGCTAAGCCGCCCATCGTGGGGTGAATCTTCCGATTCCAACCAAGGCAGCGAAACTAAAAAGGCCGGCGGCACCCGAAACAGTAGCGGTTTGGCCGACTCGGTGCGTGTGGGCACCGGGCCGATCTCCTGGGCGCTGCCCCAGCCCGCGAACATCCCTAAAACCAGCAGCAACCCCCGCTTCATCGCCGCGCGTATTCTCCACCCTTGTAGCCGGAAGAGGCCCCTTTTGATATCGGCTGAACACCGATGCTACAAGAGCGCTTCTCCTTACTCATTTTGCCGGAGGACCAATCATGCCTGTCGATCCCAAACGCTTACAGGCCGTTTTGACCGAACTGGGCTATCGCCCGCTCTCTCGTCTGTGGGCCAAATGTGAGATTCTTTTGGGACTGGGAGCCGTCTTTGCTGCCTTGGTTCTCGCCGGACCTGCTTCCGGACGCCAGCCGTCTGATTCGCTAACGGTGGTGCTGGCGGCCGCCTTATTTCTTCTCGGAGGCTATTTGACGCTGGCCGGACACCGCAGCCATCTTTATCAATCCAGTAACGAACGGCTTGTGCTGTTGAGGGAAGAGATCCGAGCACTGCAGCAGAAAGATAAACCATCATGAGCATCTTGGTGAACAAAGAAACGCGGGTGATCGTGCAAGGGCTGGGCAAGGCCGGCCTGTTCCACGCTCAGCAGTGCCAAGCCTACGGCACGCAGATCGTCGGCGCGGTCAAGCCGGGCAAGGGCGGCACCACCCAAGAAGGCTTCCCTCTGTTCAACACCGTGGCCGAAGCCGTCGCCAAGACCGGGGCTAATGCCTCGATGATCTTCGTCCCGCCTCCCGGTGCCGCCGACGCCATCCTCGAAGCGGCCGACGCCGGCCTGGGTGTCATCTGCTGCATCACCGAGGGCATTCCCGTGCTGGACATGGCCCGCGTCATGCGCCTGATTGCTGGCAAAGCGGTGCGGCTCATCGGGCCGAACTGCCCTGGCATCATCACGCCCGGCCAGTGCAAGATCGGCATCATGCCCGGCTACATCCACAAGCCCGGCACGATCGGCATCATCAGCCGTTCCGGCACCCTTACTTACGAGGCGGTCTGGCAGTTGACGAATCTGGGCCTGGGCCAATCGACCTGTGTGGGTATCGGCGGCGACCCGATCATCGGCACCACGCAGATCGATCTGCTCAAACTCTTCGAGGCCGACCCCGGCACCGAAGCCATCCTCATGATCGGCGAGATTGGCGGCACGGCTGAGGAACGCGCTGCGGAGTACATCAAAGCCAACGTCAAGAAACCAGTGGCGGCGTTTATTGCCGGCCAGACCGCCCCTCCGGGCCGCCGCATGGGCCACGCCGGCGCGATTATTTCCGGGGGCAGCGGCAGCGCGGCAGACAAGATCAAGGCCCTCACCGCTGCCGGCATCGTCGTGGCGGCCAGTCCGGCAGAGTTGGGCGTGAGCGTGCAGCGAGCGATGGCTCAGAGACGATAAAACCCGGTTGCGCTGAGCTGCCAGCACGAATCGGCGAAAGGGTTCCATCCGCTCGTGGCCGATAACGCCTCTGCTCCACCGCGACAAACAAGCCGAGCAGCCAATCCCGGATCAAAGCCTACCGTCCGGCATCATAGCTTTTCGATAGGTTAAAAAATTAATATTATTGTTTCTTCGATGAAACTTCTCTTCCCTCCGGTTTCCGGTGTGCCAGCGCTAGCCTGGTACGTCGTCAATGATGGCGTCATGGGCGGCATCTCACAGGGCGAATTAGCCATCTCTGCGGCTGGCTCGCTGCTGTTCCGCGGTGAACTCTCGCTGGCCTTCCAGGGCGGCTTCGCCTCGTTCCGTTGCCGACCTACTGTGTTGCACCTGCAGCCTGGCGACGCCTTGCGTTTCGTCGTGCAGGGTGATGGCCGAACCTACAGCGTGAACCTCTACCCCGATCGCGGGCCGATGGCGTTCTCGTTTCGCGCACCGCTGCCCACCGTAGCCCAACAGCAGACGGAGATCATCCTGCCGCTGGCGAACTTTCGTGCCACTCAGTTTGGCCGGGAGGTGCTGGGGGCCGAGTTGCTGCCGGGCCAAATCGTTGCACTGGGGGTGATGCTGGCCGATAAGCAGCCTGGGCCGTTTGCGCTGGAAGTGCGTCGCATCGAAATTCTTCGTCCCGGCGACTCGGCGGTTGTGTCCTGAGACGACCTGCTCGACGCTGGAAAATTCGCGTAATTCTCCTTGGAATGGCCGCCCTCGTTCGTCAAGATAACAGAGTGAACCTACCGAGCGCCCCTGGACGACCTATCATGAGATTTACTTATCCTGCCTGCCTGATTCTCTTGGCATCGAGCGTGGCCTATGCCGCCGCGCCCCCCACCTCCGACAAGATGCCGATCACCAAGCTGAAGCCGGCCGTCCTGGTGCCGGGGCAGTGTGTGTTGCATTATCCGGTGAGTACAAGCTCGGAGAAATGCCAGGCGTATGTCGATCAGGCGTTGGGGTATTTTTATTCGTATGTGTGGATGGAAGCGGCTCGCTCCTTTGAAACCGCCTTGCAACACGATCCGCAGTGTGCCTTTGCCCACTGGGGCCTGGCTCGCGCCCTGGAACGCTGGGGGCGCGGCAACGCCAACCAGCAGTACCAAAAAGCCTGGGAACTACGCCATTCGGCCAACCCGCGCGAGCAGATGCTCTTCAAGGCCAGCATGCAACTCAAGGGCCTCCTGCCGGGTGTCGGCGAGGACGACAAACGCAAGCTGGCCGCCATCGAGACCATCGACCAGCTGATCGCCCAGTATGACGACGATGAGGAAGCCTGGTACTTCCGCGCCCAGTTGGCCGGAGGCGACGGCTTGTTCGGCGGCAAGGCATCAAGCGTGCCGTTTTATAAGGCACTAGTGCGCATCAATGAATTACATCCCGGAGCCAATCACGAGCTGTTGCACTTTTATGAGAGTTTCCGCCGACCCGCTCTGGGCTGGGTGTACGCCGAGAACTACATGAAAAGTTCGCCCGGCTTGCCGCATGCCTTCCACATGCAAGCCCACTTGGCCACCCGCCTGGGCCGCTGGAAACTCACCAGTGACCGCTCGGCCCGGGCTATCGAACTGCAACGCGAGTACCACCGCCGCCAAAACGTCAAACCCAGCGAGGATTGGCAATACTCGCACCATCTAGAAACCCTGCTTACCTCGCTCGTCCACGATGGCCGCTTCACCGAGGCCCGTGCCATCAAGAACGAATGCCTCGATGCCGGCTTCCTGCTGCACGAACCGTTTGTGCGTCTGCATCTGGCCGAGCGGGATTACGCGGCTGCCCAGGCCGAGATAGAGCAAATCGCCCTGGGAGGCAAGCGTGGCAAACGAGTAGCCAACGCCCGCGGCGACAAAGCAACGGCCGCTTATTACTCGGCGGTGTGTTATCTAAAACAGAACGATATTTATCGAGTTCAGCCACACCTCGAAGTGTTACGTCAGGCTTATCGTGAATCGAAAAAAGATGGGAAATTACTCAATCGTTTGCAGGAAGTCCAAGGGTGGTATCTGTGTCTCAGCGGCGAGGCCGACGCCGGCCTGAAACTTCTGGCCAAAGTCGTCGAACGCACCAAGGACGACTACAGCCATCACGCTTGGGGGAATGGGGCCATCTACATGGAGACTTGGGGTATTGCCGCTCTGGCAGCCCAGCGGCTCGATGTGGCCGAGGAGGCGTTCCACGAAGCGTTGGCCCACGATCCGGGTAGCGTGCGAGCCGCCCTGGGGATGCAGATCGTCTGCGAACGCCAAAATCGCACCGACGAAGCCGCACGCTTTGCTGCTTTGGCCCAACGCTGCTGGTCCCGGGCCGATGCCGGCCATCTCGAGAAAGAACGAGCCTGGTTGAGAGGGGAAAAAGGTATCCCTCCCACACCAACGACTAAAGAGATGTCGCGGCGTTAATCACTCCTACGGGTTAGGTGATGCCGGCCTGAAACGAACCAAGGTCGCTTGGCCCCCTGCGATCGTACCCCTGGAACGTGTGGCGGGTAGCGCAGCGCTGCTCTCTCGGGCAACGCAGAAATCACCGACCATCCCCACAACCGCTCACTCGTAAAAGCCCACGCTGTGTCGACAGCGGGGGAACAGGAAGGGAGTTGTCGCCGGCTTCAATCGACGTAGATGAACTCATTCAAGCCGAGTAACACTTGACAGAGATCTTCACGGGGCCGGGGTGAACCCGTGGCCAGGAATTCGCGCATCGCCTGGGCTTCGGTCCGATTGGGCGCGCGGCCCAAGGCCAAACGATAAGCCCGCTCGATGGCTAAGTCGTCCCGAAGGCCCTCAAGGCGGGCGGCGAGGTGGCGGGCGGCCTGACGCACCACGGGACTATTCAGCAGCAGCAAGGCTTGTGGTGCAATGGTAGTCGTCGTGCGAGCTTCAATACCGACTGATGCGTCAGGGGCGTCAAAAATCATCATCATCGGATTCATCTGGCTGCGTTTCTGGAAAAAGTACAATGCCCGACGCGGCATGTCCGGTTGCAGCGTACCCGGCCCGCCCAGGCGGCGATCCAGCGTCCCGGCCACGGCCAACAGGCTATCGCGGATGGCCTCGGCTTCGAGTCGGCGCGGCACCTGCCGCCAGAGCAAAGTATTATTCGGGTCGGCGGCCTGATTGCCCGGCGTGACGGCGTTGCCCTGGCGATAGACGGCACTGCTAACGATCAGCCGATGCACATGCTTGAGCGACCAGCCACTGTCGATAAGTTCACAGGCCAGCCAATCGAGCAACTCGGGATGCGTCGGCCTTTCCCCTTGCTGACCGAAATCGCTGGTGGTGGCGACGATGCCTCGGCCGAAGTGGTGATACCACAGGCGGTTGACCATCACGCGAGCTAGCAGGTGGCCCGCCCCGGCCTGGACATCGGTGAGCCAGTTGGCCAGGCTGCGGCGGTGGTAGGGCGTTTTGGCCCCCGGCGGGGGCGTCTCGCGCCAGCGCTGCTCGTCGCCGCGGCTGAGGATCTGGGCAAAGCCCGGCGTGGCGATGTCGCCTTTCTGATTCGGATCGCCTCGATTCAAAAAGTGAGTATGTTCGAGGAAGTCAGCTCCTTGGCTGTGCAAACGCAGCGGGGGCAAGCCTTCGCTACAGACCATCATTTTGAGCTTTGTGATCTGAGGACCACGCGCGAGTAGCGCTTCGCGCTGGGCGTACAACGCTTTCCACTGGGCATCTTGCGTGCGATACCAGCGTCGCACCATCGCTTCGTCGCTTGCGCCCTTGGCGTTCAGGGCCGCTCGCACCTCGGCGGGGAGGCCCTCGCCCGCCACGGCCGGGGCCTTGGCCTGCGATGACACGGACAGACGCGGCCGGCCGATGTTGTGGCCGGTGTTGTTGTTAAAGTGCAGCGTGAGCGTCAGGGTGGTGCCGGCGGGAAGCGGCTGCTGCAACTGCCAAACAATAGCGTGATCTTTGCCAAACTGTGGGTCGATGGCCCAGGCCGAGACGGGGTCCGCGTCAATGGTGGCTTGGGCAGGGAGTCCCTTCTGCTCGAAGGTTGCGCGGGCCTCGATGAGTTGGATCGGCTTGTTGTTGGCAACCACCTTCACGTCGCTGAGGGCAAAGTTGCCGTTGGCCGCCCGACCCGGGCCACCACGCACCAAGGAGGGATGAGCGAGAGCCTCCAGACGCAGCGCTGCCGTCTCATGAGGCGGTGTAAACGTGAAGACGTACGTATCCTTGGCAGGGTTGGGGCCGCCGGCCAGAAACGAGCCATCGGGTAGAGCCGTCAGCGTCGCCTTGCCCTGGGAGCGTGCCGTGGCCTTCACCACGGTCCACGGCGAAAGCGGCTCCCGCTTGGCCAACCAAGCCCGCAGCCGCTCGGTCACGGGGCCGGCCTCAAGTTGGGCCAACTCGGCGTCGAGGCGTTGGATCTGTTGGGCATGATGTTGCCGGGCCTCTCGCGCTTGCTGGGGGTCGAGTTCGAGCTCCTGATCGCTGCGCACCGTTTTGGTGAACGTGGCCACCAGACGATAGTAGTCTTTCATCGGCACCGGGTCATATTTGTGATCGTGACAGCGGGCACAGCCGATCGTCAATCCGAGAAAGGCGGTGCCCAGGGTGCGGACGATATCGTCCAGTTCGTCGTAGCGTTCCTTCTCGACGGTGGCGGCGGTGATCTGTGTGCTGTGGACGCCCGCGCCCAGAAAGCCGGTGGCCGCCCAGGCCCAGGCATGGTTGGGTTCGTACTCATCGCCGGCTATCTGCCAACGGATGAAGGTATGGTAAGGTAAATCGTCGTTCAATGCCTTTACCACAAAATCGCGATACGGCCAGGCATGCGGTCGATCGTAATCATGCTCAAAGCCATGACTCTCGGCGAAGCGAACGATGTCAAGCCAATGGCGTGCCCAGCGTTCGCCGTGACCCGGATCGCTGAGGTAACGCTCGACGAGACGTTCATAGGCATCAGGGCGGTTGTCCTGCTCGAAGGCGTCGATCTCCTCGGGCGTCGGCGGTAGCCCGACCAGACCAAACTTCAGTCGTCGTAGCAGCGTACGGCGATCAGCCGGCGCGGCGGGGGTGACGCCTTTGGCTTCTTGGGCGACACGAATAAAGCGGTCAATCGGCGTGAGCGCCCAGCTGGCATCACGCGGCGTCGGCACCGTCGGGCGCGTCAGCGGCACAAACGACCAGAAGGCGCGATCCTCGGCACTGATGATCATCTCCTTGGGCTTGGGCGCGGTCCGCTCCAACAGCGGCCTATCATACGGCGCACCCAAATCGATCCACTTCGCCAAGTCGGCCAATTGCTGCTTGGTCAAGGCGTCGTGTCCCTTGGGGGGCATGTGCGGCTCGTCGAGCCGCGCGGCCAGGCGATAGAGCCGCGACGTAGCCGACTTGCGTGGCGTGATGGCCGGACCATTGTCGCCGCCCTTGAGGAGCGCCTCACGGGTGACGAGGTCCAACCCGCCGCGCGTCTTGCTCTGGCCGTGACACTTCAGGCACGACTTGACGAGTGTGTCACGAACGCTGCGGACAAATAACTCGCGCCCCGCCGCCATCTCCGCCGCATGCTCGGGCGGCACCCCATCGGAGCGTTGGGCCAGCTGCTTTGGCTCAGCAGCCCAAAGGAGCGTGGGCATCACAAGCAGCAGACAGAGCAATCGCATGGCTACCTCAGCGGAGAGTCAGACGGAAAGCGCTTGTACCATAAAACACGGGAACGAATCGGACGGCAAAAGAAAACTTAGTTTCAGCATGAGAGCATGAGTGGTCACTTGGTTTCCTTTCAAACCAGCGGACAAGGACATGTTCTCATGCCAAGATCTCCTTGACTACGTTGCCATGAACATCTGTTAGGCGGTAATCGCGGCCTTGGGAGCGATACGTCAAACGTTCGTGATCCAGGCCAAATAGATGCAAGATCGTCGCCTGTAAATCATGGACATGCACCGGCTTCTCGGCGACGTGATAGCCCAAGTCGTCGGTCGCGCCGTGGCTATAACCAGCCTTCACACCGCCGCCCGCCAGCCATATCGTAAACGCATGCTGATGATGGTCACGGCCGATCCATTTGCTGCTCGGGCCGCCGCGCAGTTCATTCATGGGGGTGCGGCCAAACTCGCCGCCCCAGACAACGAGCGTCTTTTCCAGCAGGCCGCGTTGCTTGAGATCCTTGATAAGGGCCGCGATGGGCTGGTCGGTTTCCTTGCAACGATCCACGAAGCCGTAACGCAGGTCGTTGCCCTGATGATCGCCGTGGCTATCCCAGCCCCAGTGGTAGAGTTGCACGAAGCGAACACCCGATTCGACCAGACGACGGGCCAGCAGGCAATTATTGGCAAAGCGGCGCTCGCCTGGTCGGGCCCCGTAGGCTTCCAGGGTCCGGCGAGATTCTTTGTTGATGTCCAGGACGCCCGGCACACTCGTTTGCATGCGATAGGCCAACTCATACTGGCGAATGCGGGTGAGCGTCTCGGGGTCGCCGACCGCCTCCAGATGCCATTCGTTGAGCTGCTTGAGGGTGTCGAGAGAGCGGCGGCGGAGGTCGCGGTCGATGCCCTTGGGATCAGAGAGAAACAGCACCGGATCGCCCTGTGAACGCAAAGGCACCCCTTGATGGATGGTCGGCAGAAAGGCACTACCCCACAGCGACGCCCCGCCATCCGGCGCGGCCGTCCCGCTGATGAGTACCACAAAGCTGGGCAGATTTTGATTCAGCGTGCCCAGGCCGTAGCTCAGCCAGGCCCCCATGCTGGGCCGACCCAGACGCGGCGAGCCAGTATGAACGAACAACTGCGCCGGGGCGTGATTGAACTGATCGGTGTGCATCGAGCGAATCACGCAGATTTCGTCGGCCACCGTGTGCAAATGCGGCAGGACGTCGGAGATCATCTGGCCACATTTACCGCGAGGTGCGAACTGATGCGGTGAGGCGAGCAGGATCGGCTTGCCGCGTAAAAACGCGAACTGCTGACCGCGGACGTACTCCTCGGGGCAGACCTTGCCGTTCATCTCCTGCAGTTTGGGTTTGGGATCGAACAGGTCCAGCGTCGAGGGAGCGCCGGCCATGTGCAGGTAAATGATATGCTCGGCCTTGGCGGCGAAGTGTGGCTTTTTGGGCGCGGTGGGGTCGTCCTGACTGGCCAGCGTGGGCGTTTTGCCAAACAAGTGCGGATGAGTCAGGGAAGTCAACGCCAGGCTACCGACGCCTAGAGCGCATTCCCGAAAGAAGTGGCGTCGAGTGCGAGCGAGCAACCATTCATCACGAAGCGGCATCATGAGGAGGCTCTCCAGGAGGCTCTTACGGCAGGCAAGAATCAGTGTAACCAAACCGGCCTCGGGCCGCAACCTGGGCGAAGAGATGCGACGCAGCGAAGACAAAGAAGAGAAGGGGGCCGCGTCGGTTTTGTCGTTTCTACTCGCTGGCAAAACATTCGACGTGTAAGGATTACAGGCATCAACCCAAAGCGGAGGTGGCACGATGTAGTTTACCCACGTCGTAAGTCACGAACACGCTGCGGGATCGGTCGGTCATCTGGGCAAAAACCATCCGCCGCGCCTTTCTTGGTTCAACTTTTGCCTTCATGCTTTTGCTGTACGGCTCAACGGCTACAAACTCTGGCCGCGTCAGGAGTGAAGGCATGCTCTCCCGTCCCGTGTTTGCAATTGTTTTAGCCCTTTCTACGTTCGGGATTATGGGGGCCAAATGGACCACCCCCAATTTTGTCATCCACGTGCCGGGGGGCAGCGAAGCCTTGGCCGAACGCCTGGGCCAGTGGGCCGAATACTATCGCAAGGTCAAGGCCAAAGAATGGCTCGGCCGCGAGATGCCCAATTGGCCGCAACGCTGCCCCTTGGAGGTGGTGATCAATCTAGGGCAATCGGGCGGCTACACCACATTCAACTTCTTTGGGCAAGGACAGTATCTGCCTACCGAGATGAAGGTCGAAGGCAAGATGGACCGTGTCATCGCTAGTGTTTTGCCTCACGAAATTACCCACACGGTGTTGGCCCACTATTTCGGCCAGCCGGTACCACGTTGGGCCGATGAAGGCGGTGCTGTCTACAGCGAAGATGACCAAGAACGGATGCAGCACGAAGGCGAGATCCGTCGAATCCTGGCGTCGCGGAACCGCTACATTCCCCTGCGGCGCTTGTTTTCTCTCAAACAATATCCCTCTGATCAGATCGTTCTTTACGCCGAAGGTTACTCCGTCAGCCGCCTCTTGATCGAACGCAGCAATCGCCAAGCCTTTCTGGCATTCGTGGCCGACGGGATGCGACCGGAGATCGGCTGGGATAAGGCGTTGCAGGCGCATTACAACATTCGACGCGTGGAGGATCTCGAAGCGCAGTGGCTAGAGACGCTCAAGCAGCCGGCCCGCTTGCCCCAGACCGACGCCACGCTGGCAAGCCAGACGACCAGCGAGGCGAAGCGTAGCGGCGAAGTCGTCTCCCGGGGCGAAACCAGCACTCGCCGCACCCTGCCTCCGGTGACGCCTCTGTTGGGCACGCCACGTCCGGTGGTGCGAGGAGTACGCGGTGAGGAGAAACGTAACCCGGCCAACCACGATCCTGATTGGGCTACCCCCACTCGGGCACCAGCCTCGTTGTCGACACCGATCATCACCTCGCCGGTTGGCATTTCGCTAGGCTCGCCACGGATCAAACCCGTAGGCTATCCGGAATAAATGGGATAGAGGTTCGATTCACGGTTGGCGAGCTATTTAGCCTCACCGTAATCATCGGCCAAGATCGGTGACGCATCTATGTTGATGCTTATTTGGGAATCTTGATATCGAAGCTGTTTTTGCCCTTGTTGACTGTCGTGCGAAGCGAACTCGTCTCGGGATCGTGATATCTCTTGGGTACCTCGACAAACTTGATCTTGGCCTGTCCCGCAACCTTCCCATCGGGACCCGGTTGCGACACCGCCATGACCGCACTCATGTATTCGCCCCGGCCGGCCTCGGTGTTCACCGCGATCTTGACCTCGCCCAGCGGACAGTTGGTGAGAGTATAACTGCCATCGCGCTGCACCATAGCCGTCGCCGACGTTTGACCGACGGCAATGACCATGGCAAAAGGAACCGGTTCGTTGCCGTAGGTGACTTTGCCTTCGAGAGTGGCTCCGGACTCCGGATAGGTCACTCCCGAGGGGCTGCAAGCCGTGGGTAAACTCATCAGCAGCACGGCCAAGAGAGTCCCGGCCAATCCTCGGCGGACATAATATTTGAACATAGGGGAGACTCGCATCGATATTCAAGAGTTTGGAAAAGCGACAAAAGTTTCGTTGGCAAGCAGCAGGTGCGAGATTGCCCGAACACCAACCCGGTGGGTCAGGCAAGCATCGCTCGTGCAGGCGGCACGAGCCACGAACTCCATCCGTTTTGGTCTGCCAAGTGCTCCTTCGAAAGAAATGACGGGCTACCCCAAGTAGGGATAGCCCGACTTCGCTGCAACTCCGTTTAATCCAAATTAGCCACTTCACCTCCGTTGTGCGTGACGGCCGCACTCCAGGCCTCGACACTGATGCCCAGGCGGATGAGACGGACGCTACCATCTCCCATGAGAGCTTGAACGCCGCTGGCATAGAACGGATAAATGTTGGTGAAATGTTGCTGCGTCGGAATCGGACGGGCCACCGGCGGTTGGAAATACTCAAACGGCAGACCGCTAAAGCGACACGACCCCAGCCACCATTGGCCATACTGATCGTCCCAGCTGACGCGGGGATCGTTGCAGTTGCAACCGAAGAAGGTCACGCCTTCGGGGGGAGAGTCGGTGTAGGCCCAGCCATTGACCCCATCATCGTCATTGGTGCGGTTGTGGATGCCCCAATCGCGATAAAAGACGCGTGCATCGCCTGTTACCATCGGCTTTTCGACGACGAAGATCGTGGTCGAAGTGCCGTCGGTGATGGCCGGTATGTTGGTCGCGCCGCCGCCCGCATTGTTCCAGGCCACTTGCCAGATACTCATGCTGCCATTGAGTGGTTGGCCAAAGACCCGAGCGTTGGGAGCATAGCTAACCAGCGTTTGCTGGAAGATGTGGTTCGAGCCAGTGCCCGTATAGGGCCAGGACCAGTTGATCTCCTTGTAGGGGCTAGGATCGGCAGGAGCTTGAAAGATCTTGATGTGTTCGCTACCCACCATCTTGTTGGGATCATCGCGTCGCTGGGCCATGATGTAGTGCGGGGTCCAGCCGGCCATGTTGGCGGGCAAATTGCCTTGCTCGACATAAGGCAACAGGGAATAGAAAAAGGTCGTTTTGTCGCCGCCACGCGTTGCGAAGTTCAACGGCAAATACGGCCCACGGTAGACGACATTGCTCGTGCTGAACGAGCCGTCTCCGTTGAAGGACGACCACTGGTTGACCAGGATGGGCGGGAAGGCTCCCATCTGATCATGGGCATTGTGCAGGGCCAGACCGATCTGCTTGAGGTTGTTGCTGGATTGCATCCGGGCGGCGGCCTCACGCACCTTTTGTACGGCCGGCAACAGCAGACCGATCAGGATGGCGATGATGGCGATGACGACGAGGAGTTCAATGAGAGTGAAACCGCCTCGAAGTCGCAGGCATTTGGGAGAGAGCATATCTCGACTCCAGTAAAGAGGATAGAGAAAGAAACACCGAACAAAACGAAGAGACCAGAACGGAAGTGGAATCTTTTGTACATGATCAACGTTAAACGAGGGCTTAATGAATTCTTCCTAACAAATTCATCGGGAATTGTCAAGGATTCAACCTGGGTTGTGCGAAATACCACCCTCGATAGACCGGCTGCTCTTGCGAAGCTTCCCTTGTTTGCCCAGACGTCTCCTCCTCTCCCGAGATCGGGTAGACATCGGCCAGTCCTTCCCGAAACCGCAACCGAGGAGCTTGTCCGCGGATAGCCACGTCGCTTGTGCCCAGGTGCTGCTCACCGGCACTACCCCAACCGGCGACAAAATCGATGTAACCCGCATGGCCGCCGAGCGACTGTCCAGAATTCGGGTCGTGTCCCACAATAAGAGGCATGAACCGACAACACCAATTGCAACGCATCCTGGACAGCGGCATCGTGGCTGTCGTGCGAGCGCCGGAGGCGACGGCCCTGGTGGAGGTGTGCCGCGCTTTGGCCGAGGGCGGCGTAACTGTCGTCGAGATCACCCTGACGGTGCCCGATGCTCTGGAGGTGGTGCGGGCGGTACGGCGGGAGTTGGGCGACCAGGTCCTTCTCGGTGCGGGGACCATCCTTGACGCGGAAACAGGTCGCTTGGCCCTGCTCGCGGGGGCGGAGTATCTGGTGGCCCCGACGCTCAACCTCGACGTGATTCGCTTATGTCGCCGCTACGACAAACTGGTTATGCCCGGAGCCTTCACGCCAACAGAAATTCTCACCGCCTGGGAAGCGGGCGCGGACATCGTCAAGGTCTTTCCCGCCGAGGTTCTAGGCCCGCCCTTTTTCAAAGCCATGCGTGGGCCTTTGCCACAGCTGCGCCTCATGCCCACCGGCGGAGTCGATCTGAACACGGCGGCAACGTTCCTGTCGGCGGGTGCCTGCTGCTTAGGGGTCGGCAGCCAACTGGTTGATCCGAAACTGGTGGCGGCACGCGATTATGCCGGGTTGCGGCAACGAGCGGCACAATATGTCGAGATCGTGCGACAGCATCGCCAGGGGCAAGGCTCCTGAGCGACGCCCCGGTCAGAGCCGTTTGCGTTGCTGCATCAGGCGACGGTAGAGCTTTTCATAGTCGGCAGCACTGCGGTCCCAACTCCAATCTTGTTTCATGCCGGTGATTTGCACCTGTCGCCATACCTCGGGAGCCGTGCGCCAGAGCCTCTCGGCCCGCTCAACGGTGGCCCACAACTCCTCGGCAGCATAGCGCGTGAAGGAAAAGCCGGTCGCTGTGCCTTCTCGGAGGGTTTGTTCGTTGGTGTCGGTGACGGTGTCGGCCAGTCCGCCCGTGCGGCGGACGATGGGCGGGGTGCCGTAGCGTAAGCTATAGAGTTGGTTGAGTCCCGAGGGTTCAAAAGCCGAGGGCATGAGGAAGGCGTCAGCCCCGGCCTCGATGCGGTGGGCCAGCCCTTCGTGGAAGCCCAGATACAGCCCCAGCCGGTCGGGATAGCGTTGTTTGAGTTGTTCCAAGGCCCGATGGTAGGGGGCGTCACCCTCGCCCAAAATCGCTAGTTGCATGCCGCGTTCCAGCAGACTGGGGGCGATCGCCACGATCAGGTCGATCCCTTTTTGCTCTGTCAGCCGGGCCACCACTCCCAAGAGCATGGCTTCGCCCTCGGCCAAGCCCAACTCGCGCTTTAACGCTTGCTTGCAGATGGCTTTGCCACTTAAATCGTCTGGGCCATAGGAGGTCGGCAAATGGGTATCCTGGCGTGGATCCCAGTGGCGATAATCCACGCCGTTGACGATGCCAAAGATGCGATCGCGTCGGGGGAATAAGGTACTCTGCAGCCCACGGCCATAGTCGGGGGTTTGAATTTCGCGGGCGTAGTTAGGGCTGACCGTGGTGATCAGGTCGCTGTAGACGATGCCTGCTTTCAAGAAGCTGATCGCTCCATAATATTCCAGCTTATCATACGTGAACAACGACCACGGCAAGCCGGTCAGCGGCAGATCATGATGCCAATAGACCCCCTGAAAGGCGATGTTGTGGATGGTGATCAGCGTGCCGATTTGGCCATAACGTGGCTCACGGGCAGCGTATAACTCTCGTAAGTAGACCGGCACCAACCCGGTTTGCCAATCGTTGACATGGACAATGTCGGGCCAACCGCCCAGGTGCGGCAGAAACTCCACGATTGCCCGGTTGAAAAAGACAAAACGCTCACAATTGTCTTCATAGTCGCGCTTGCTGCCATCGGGCAACGTGTACTGGTAGGGGCCACGCCCCTGGCTGGCATCGTCGCGGCCGAAATACTGGTCGTTCTCGATCAGATAGGCGGTGGCTCCGTCGGCCAAGTCAGCCTTCCACAGATGAGCAGGAAGTTGCTGTTGGCCGACCGGGATGGTAGCGCTGAGTCCCGTAGGCAAGACGTTGGCACGACGGGCACTACGATAAAGCGGCAAGACCAAGGAGGTCGCCACACCACGCCGCGCCAAGGCCACGGGTAAAGAGCCAGCTACATCGGCTAAGCCGCCGGTTTTGGCAAAGCCGACCGCTTCGGAAGCAGCGAAAAGAACGCGTAAAGACATAAGCGCCCCGGCCCTCGACAACCACAGCCAGGAGAATCTTCTCCCGAGACGCCTAGTATAACGAGGGGCAAGGGAGAAGGACACTGTGAGTACAAGCCTGTTAGACAAACGCGAAGAGCGGATTCGCAGCATGTTCGCTGCAATCGCTCCGCGTTATGATTTTCTCAATCATCTGCTCAGTCTGAATATCGACCGCTGGTGGCGGCGTCGGGCGGTGCAACTCGTACCGCCTGACCTCAACGATCCGGCCCCGATTTTGGATGTTTGTACCGGCACGGGCGACTTGGCCCTGGAATATCACCGAGCCAGCAAAGGCCAACTCGAAATCCTCGGGACCGATTTTTGCTTGCCCATGCTTTTGCCTGCCGTGCGTAAGTCGGCTCGGGCCAAGGCCCAGGGACGTGTCCACTTTCTCGAGGCCGACACCCAACGCTTACCCTTCCCGGACAATCAGTTTCAGATCGTCAGTGTGGCCTTTGGCCTACGCAACGTGACCGACATGAACCGCGGCCTGGCGGAGATGATCCGCGTCGCCAAGCCCGGTGGTCGCCTCGTCATCTTGGAGTTTTCCCGTCCTAGGGGGATCATCGGCTTTCTCTACACGTTTTATTTCCGACGGATTTTGCCGTTCGTCGGCCAATGGTTTTCGCGAAGCCCTGACAAAGCCTACGAGTATCTGCCCGCTAGTGTGCTTTCTTTTCCCGATGGCGAAGCCCTTGCTACGGTGATGCGGCAACACGGTCTGGAGCAGGTACGGTTTTACCCGTTTACCTTTGGCATCGCCACGCTCTACGTCGGGCACAAAAAAAGCATACTTCAACTGTAAAAGCATGCTTCAGCTGTAATAGCCGATCAACAGTCCGACGAGAAAGAGGAGGCAGCCGAGCAAAAACAGGCCCAAGATCCCACGCAAGAGTTGCTTGCGGGTGAGCAAGAGATCGTTCGGCAGAGGAGGCCGTGCTTTGAGCAGCGAGCCTCCGTCGGGCGTGAACGGAGCAGCTACTTGCCCCTGACAAAAGGGACAACGAACTGGTTTGCCCGCCAAAAGCGGCGGAACTTCCAAAGCGGTCTCACAATACGGACACTCAAACCTCAGGTTCATGAAGCTATTATCTGACTTCGTCGACGTGTCGGCAAAGGGCTACCACTCCCGATCAAAGATGGTAGGATAAAGCAGGGCGAAATGTTGCTAAATTTAACTGTGGAGCAAACCGCGTCGGATTCTCACCATGAGCCACTCGAGACGCTTACCCGTTGGTATTCCCGTGCAGGCCCCGCCCGGCTGGTCGCGTCAGACGCCCAGAGCGTGGCATCTGGTTTGGCAAGCGGCTGCTCTGACCCTGCTGGCTCTGCTGTTCGTGACGGCCGGTTGGGTGTCCGTGGCTCCAGGCTCGGGACGCTCTCCACGTCCGTTGCCCTCTCTGGCGGCATGGTGGAGCCGGCCAGCGACTCCGTCGGTTGAGGAGCCGTCACCCACCGATGAGGCGAAAACTCCGGCCCTCGAAACGCCTCCACCAACTCAAGCCAAGCAGCCAACTGCAGCAGAGAAATCGGCTCCCGAGAAACCAGCCGAAAAAAAAGCGCCCGAGAAGAAGGCGGCTGAAAAAACCGTCGAAAAGCCTGCCGAGAAACCAGCGGTCAAGACACCTCCCCCAGAGACGAAACCGGCGGCCCCGTCGGTCCCGGCCCTGACCTACAAGAAAGACATCGCCCCTATTCTGGAGCGTGCTTGCGTGCGCTGCCACAATCCCAATCGGCAGCAAGGCGGCGTGAATCTGTCCACCTACGAGGCCGTGGCAAACCAAATTATGCCGGGCAAACCCGACGCGAGCGATCTGCTCAATGTCATCGTCAACGGTCAGATGCCGCCCAACATGCCCAACGCGGTCAGTGACGCCGACAAGAAAAAGCTCCGCGACTGGATCATCCAGGGGGCCAAGGAGTAAGACGGCCAAGGAAGGTCCGGCCCGAACCGGCTGCTCTGGGTTGGACGGTAGCGATACCGGTACGGGGAAACGAACCTCCCCAAAGGCTACTACTTGGGTCCAGCATGGTTGCAAACGATCACTTCTTTACTTTTTCGATCCCCGTGATGTTGTAAATCACCGAGTATGGCGATTTCGTGCCCAGCAGCCAAAACGTCGCCTCGTCCTTCTCGGCGATCTTATGAGCCTGACCGTAAGCACCGGTCAAGGGTTTGCTGGGGTTCTTGGTCACGCGGAACCAGGTCACTTGGATGGTGTCGCCGACCTTCACCTCGCCCTTTTTCACTTGTGTCACTTCCACCGTTGCCGTGTAGGTGGTATTGATGCCATCGCCGCCAAAGGTCCGTTCGCTAGTGGCGATTTTTTTGACGACGCCCGTCACGACGACATCGGCGTCCTCGCGTTTCTGGGGCGGACGCTCGGCCCAGACCAGGCCAGCCGACAAGCCGAGCAGTGTCACGGTCCAGAGGATTTCGCGCATGAAAAGACTCCCATTTGACAAGCTTACTCCCACTCGATTGTAGCAGGGGGTTTGCTGCTGATGTCGTAGACGACGCGGTTGACGCCGGCTACCTCGTTGATGATACGCGTCGAAATCCGCGCGAGCAGGTCGTAGGGGAGATGGCTCCAGTCGGCGGTCATGAAATCGTCGGTCTGCACGCTACGGATGGCCACGGTTTCGTCGTAGGTGCGGCCATCGCCCATGACGCCTACGGAACGCACGGGCAGCAGGACGGCAAAGGCTTGCGAGGTGCGAGCATACCAACCGGAACTCTTCAACTCCTCGAGTAAGATACTGTCGGCCTGTCGCAGGATATGGAGGCGAGGCTCGCAGACGGGGCCGAGTACGCGCACGGCCAGTCCCGGCCCGGGGAAGGGATGGCGCGACACCACCGCTTCGGGCAGGCCCAACTCCCGCCCGACCCGCCGCACTTCGTCCTTGAACAGATCACGGAGCGGCTCGATGAGTTCCAGCCCCATCTTTTCCGGCAGGCCCCCCACGTTGTGATGCAGCTTGATGTTGGCTGCCGGGCCATCGGGCGAGCCGCCGCTCTCGATGACGTCGGGGTACAGCGTGCCCTGCGCCAGATACCGAACCCCAGGGATGCGTCGCTTCTCGGCCTCGAACACCTCGATGAATACGTGACCGATGCGGCGGCGTTTTTCCTGGGGGTCGGTGACGCCCTCCAGAGCGCTTAAAAATCGCTCCCGCGCCTCGACGATGTGCAGGTCGGCCTTGAACGCTCCTTCAAAGGTTCGTCGCACGCTGTCCACTTCCCCCAAACGCAACAGCCCATTATCGACGAAAATGCACGAGACTTGTTCGCCTACTGCTCGCACCAGCAAGGCCGCTACCACCGACGAATCGACCCCGCCCGACAGGCCACAGATCACCCGATCCGAGCCGATCTTGGCTCGCAAGGCTTCGACCGTTGCCTGAACAAACGAGTCGATCTTCCAGTCGCCTTTGCACTGGCAGATGTCATACAGAAAATTTCGCAGGATCGTCGTGCCCTGGGGCGTGTGGCTCACCTCGGGATGAAACTGCAAACCATATACCGGCAACCGCGCGTGCCGCACCGCCGCCACAGGGCAGGATTCGGTCGAGGCCAACGGCAGCAAGTCGCCGGTCTGCTGCACCTGATCGCCGTGACTCATCCAGACGACGGCCTCGGTGGGCACACCGCGGAACAGGCCCGTTGCCTCGCGCACTTGGATGACAGCCCGACCATATTCGCGTCGCGCGGCGGGGCGTACCTGGCCTCCTAGCGCTTGGCAGGCCAATTGCATCCCATAGCAGATGCCTAGCACAGGGATGCCCAGACGAAAAATCTCCGGATCACACTGGG
>Ga0272446_1003097_pt1 | contig 21533 bp, 22 predicted proteins | sample YNPCB0061_FD_194587 | JGI IMG/M metagenome (GOLD analysis project Ga0272446, IMG submission 194587) | Hot spring microbial mat communities from Yellowstone National Park, WY, United States - YNP-CB-006-1 | ecosystem: Environmental > Aquatic > Thermal springs > Hot (42-90C) > Sediment | place... | reverse complement strand
GTGCCCTGATGTTTAATGATTTCTATGGGCTCTTGGTAAATCTCAATGCACCGATGAATCTGCAGTTATTGGCCAATCAAATGGCTACCGAAGAGATGAATCATGCAATAACGTGCTTTTCTATTGCCAAACACTTTGGATTTGATGGTAGCTTTCAAATTCGTGCGCTTCAAGGATCAACAGAGGTGTCACATGCGAATCTATGCCATTTTGTAATCTCCACATTCTTGATGGGCGAGTACGTTGCATTCCACCTGCTAGCAGATACAATACGTCAAGTTTCCAGTAACGTTTACAAAGAAGTGCTGCGGCGCATTCTACGGGATGAATCCGTGCATGCACGAATAGGTGTAAAATTTTTTGCGTTTATTCGGTCAAATAATCCGGATTGGTGCCCTTATCCAGGCGATCGGTGGATACAAGAGCAGATTGAATATCATAGAGCATATTTTCTTGATCGGGATGTAATTGAGCCGGCTGAGGTCAGAGCATTTCAATCAGCCGAAGGGCGCAAGTACCTACCAACGGTAGGCATAGGCGATCCAGAAAGAATGAAATCTCTATATATGAAGTTAATGCAGCGTGATTTCTTTACGGATATCAAAACTTTCGAGAACAGTCTTTTAGCAAGAAGGAGATTCCATGTCAATTAAGGACCTAAAAGAGTTGCATGATTTGATGCAGCAAGGTGTAATAACTCCTGAAGAGTTTGAAGAACAAAAAAAGAACATTTTGAAGTCTGGCAAGATTGCGGGCGCTTCGCCAGCGGTAGGTTCGGAAAGGATTTCCATGCTTGATATTTTTTCGCGTATCGAATTCAAAACCATCTTGCCCATCGTAGTCCTTTTCGTATCTTTTGTAGGTTTCTCGATTCTCTTCTTAACTTCGACCCTCGGTTATGACTATAACCCTAAACAAAATTTCTTGGCTAAATTTAGCCTGCTTTGCGCCGCAAGCTCGTTCATAGCCTTCATACTAATGCAATCACTTGTGCATTTCAAGGCATGGGCTCGCCTACCGAATGAATTGCGCACCATCAATCCAGACAAAGCTGTAATTTATCTATTTATCCCGTTCGTGGCGCTCTATTGGGTTTTTCCTTCTTTCTACGGCTTGGCAAAACAAGTTAATAAATTCAGGATTCAGCAAGGACTTCGACTCAAGAGATTCAACGAAGAGCTGTTTCTGCTCTTCGGAGCTCTCACGGTACTCTGCTTTATAGTATTAGTAACCCTCGACGTGAAGTTCATGCTGGCAACATTACGCATCTTTGCCTACAACTTCGAAACACTATTTTATTTCCTTATTTTTTGGGGTTTGGCAGGCCTATATATTACCTTTCAAGAGAATAGTCTGCTACTGAGCACCGCTGGCACCGCTGCGAATAATCAAGAATCTTCACCGCTTACTGCAACAACGCAGCGCGAATCAACTGAAGTGTACGCCGACCTAAGCAGACAGAAGGATTTTTCCGACCTTCTAGATTCGCGGAACGTGACGATAATTGTAGGGATTGCCATTATTGTCCTTACACTGGCTATTTTTTCGCTATCTTCTACACTGAACCCGGTCCATACAGTTACGCGAATCCTGTTATTACTTTATGGTATTCTTCTCATAATACGCCCTTCCCTGGCGCCAATGGTTCTGCTTCTGACAGCGTTAGGCGGGATCGGCATCCTTTTCTATTATCTGATTGCAAACGCATTCACTTCTCTAGAGCCAGAAAAGTACAGACCTATAGATACCTTAATATTGCCGTCGGCCCAATTCGTATGGCTTGTCTTGTTCCACAAAGCTGAGATCACCGGTGCAAATGCAATAGGATTGAAGGCGAAAATCCTGGAACTGAAAGATAGGATAAACCTCAAGAGGTTGACATTGGGCTTAAGTTCGCTCGCTATTCTCGTAGGATCGGCCTATTACCTCATTAACCACGTGAATTGGCGTTCGAACTACTTGCGTATCAATGCATACGCACAGGTCAAGTCCAGTGACGGCATGGTGTTGCGTCTTGGTCCAAGCATCAAGGACAAAGCTGTCATGACTATACGTGATGGCCAGATGGTCTATGTAACTGGTGAAGGCGATGCAGAAGAAGCATTTTACGGCATCAAGAGTAAGTGGTACATGGTTGAATACCGTGGTCGTTCAGGATGGATGTGGGGTGGCTTAACCGTCAATGAGACGATTCGCCAGGAAAACGGCAACCCTTCATTTCAGCGGCCGCCAACAGCCAAAGTCGTTCCTACAGAGGTTACGACTTCAGGCTACCTTGAACAGCCATCAATGAAATATCATCCAATGCGAGTTTTGGACGGTCGGAAAGATACCACATGGGCTGACTCGAAACCGAATGCCCCTGGGATCGGCGAATGGCTCAAATTTCACTTCAAAGGCCCTGCACGCATCACTCACATCGGCATCGTCAATGGATTACACCGCAAGACTAGTCCAGGCAATAATGATGCGTATATCCTGAACGCCTCACCTAAAACTATCCGCATTGAATTTAGTACAGGATATTCCACGACTGTCCAACTGGATCGGACTCGAGAAATGCAGTATATTTCTTTTCCCGAGCAGAATAACGTAGCCTCCGTGACAATGACAATTATCAGCGAATATCCTGGCTTGGCCTATCAGGACACTTGCATATCAGAAGTAGAGTTTTTCTGAGTATGGATTTTTATGGGCGTAAGTCGCGGCGAATCGCGCTGTTAGGCGTTTGCGCAACCGGGCTCGCAACTGTATTCGCCGCCTCGCCCCATAAAAATCTCTGCGCTGAGTCGAATATGCCCCTCTCTTTCGAGCGGGTGGTCGCTCTGGTCTCAATGGAGGCAAACCCTAATTGCCGTTTCCGAAATTACGAAACACCGCTGATGCATATTGCACGGTCAACTGCTATATCACAAGAGCAGGCTGTTAGAGTAATCGAACTGCTCGTAAAGCGAGGTGCCCAACTAGAAGACGTTGAGGAAAATGGTAAGACTGTACGATAGTGTCCTCTCAACTGTGTCTGACAGCGTAACGTCAGTTTAAAAGTGCCCTCCTCAATTGTGCCACCCGGCAACAAAAGAGGAGAACATGGAAAAGAAAACAGATGAATATTTCAGAAGAGAGGTCAAATCTTTTATCAAAGAGTTCTTTGAATCTCTGATGTTGGACGAACGGAAGCAGCACCTGGAATCAAGGCCCGACGACAAGGGTAACGGATTTTATGGTCGTGACCTGACCACCTCGATGGCCCACGTAGAGGGCCTCAAGGTACCAAGGACGCGCTCGGGCGATTTCAATCCGGCGATTCTGCCAGAACGACGCAGGGCCTCATTTGACCTTGAAGAGCTGGTTTTTGCCATGCATGTCGGCGGATCATCCACCCGCGACAAATCGAAATTCATTGAGCGCGTTTACTCCGCGTCGCTGGGACGGGACGCAATTTCACGGCTGACTGACGTCGCGCAAGGCGTCATTGACAAATGGAAAAACAGTCCGCTTGCCAAAGAGTACGCAGTTATCTTCCTCGATGCCACTTATGTGAAGCTGCGGCGCGGTGATGTGCGCAGCGAGCCAGTGTACGTTGCCATGGGCGTTTTACCCAATGGTGACAGGCAAATATTGGGATTTACCATGTTCGGTTCAGAAGGCGAAAGTGCAGGAGCCTGGCATGAATACCTGTTGAAGCTCAAAGAGCGCGGCGTAAAATCTGTGAAACTTTTTGTGACAGATAATCTGCGCGGACTAACAGAAACGACGGCGCGGGTTTTCCCAGAATCGCAACACCAGCTTTGCGTTGTGCATCAGGTACGAAATTGTCTGCGTAACACGCGTGCCAGTGACAAGGCGGAGCTTGCCCACGACATGAAGACGATCTACCGCGCTGACAATCTCCGGGCAGCAAAAGAGAACTATGAAGTATTCAGAGTGAAATGGGAAAAACGGCATCCCAAAGCTGTACGCCGCTGGGAGGCGAATTTGCACCACCTGCTGACATTCTACAACTTCGATCCCGGCTTACGGCGCTACATCTACACCACGAATGTTCTGGAACGTCTCAACAAAGAGATCAGGCGGCGCATCAAGGTGATCAAAGCGTTCAGCACGGAGCACAGTCTGGAGAAAATGTTGTATTTCTTATTGCGGGAAGAAGACGAAAAGCTTTCAAAACGCAAAATGCCGAACGTTGGAATTTAGGAGGGCAAACACAATTGACCGGACACTACCAGAGATTCCATTTCCAGTTGCCAGGAGTGAGGAGTAATTTCCTAAGTGCTTAAGTTACTCACTGGTTTTGATGCACCGAGAAACGCAGTCCTCTATTTAGATAAGCCCCTCAAAGAACACAGTCTTCTACAGGCAATAGCTCGCGTTAATCGCCTTTATGAGAACAAAGACATTGGTTATATCATCGATTATCGAGGGCTACTTGGGGAACTAGACAGCGCTCTGACAACATACACTGCCCTTGAGGGGTCTGAGGCAGAGGATATTGAAGGTACAGTAACACCGATTCAAGAAGAAATAGGTCAGCTGCCACAGCGCCATTCTGTTTTGGTTGCTTTCTTCAGGACTCTTTCAAATCCCAAAGATAAGGAAAGATAATCCTCAATCCTGAACTTACTCATGCACCTCTACAGTGCATTGATTATGTGATAGTGCATGAGATGTGTCATGTCATTGAGCATAGGCACAATAAGAAGTTCTACTCTATTCTCGCATCGGTAATGCCAGACTGGAAGAAGAGGCAGTGAAAATTGAATAGGAGTTTGTAAGGGTTTTTACTCTTCGCCATAGGAAAAGAGTTGAATTCACAAGAGCACGACACCGGGGCTCTTAAGGGTCGAGGATTCAAAAATTCACGGAGACTAATCTTCCGCAAGCTCTTGCTTTTGGATGTCGGATTTCCTGATGAGAAGACGAATTCCATTTTGTAGGAGAATTAGATCAATATCATTTTCGCGGATTATCTCCCCAGCCAGACTAGAGCCGTCTTGCAATTGAATGCGGACCACCCTTCTAGTTGATACTTTTGAATTATCTGTCGTCTGACCAGGCACTTTTTGGATTTCTGATTTGCTGAGCTTCTTGAGCGCTGTTTCGATGTGCGCGATGGCCTCACGATTTCCCGACTTAACTGCCAAGTCTAACGCTGATTCCCCTGAATTGTTCTTCAGACTCGGATTTGCCCCAGCGGCAATTAGCAATTCGACCGTTTTAGAAGCTCCCTTTCGAGCCGCTATCATTAGAGCAGAGTTATGATCCTTGTCGACTATATTCAAATTGGCCTTGGCTTCAATGAGCAGCCGAACGATTTCATTGTTTCCATGGTAAGCCGCTATCATTAGAGCAGAGTTATGATCCTTGTCGACTATATTCAAATTGGCCTTGGCTTCAATGAGCAGCCGAACTATTTCATTGCTTCCATATTGCCCAGCCGCTATCATTAGAGCAGAGTTATGATCCTTGTTGACTATATTCAAATTGGCCTTGGCTTTAATGAGCAGCCGAACGATTTCATTGTTTCTACGCATAGCCGCTATCATTAGAGCAGAGTTATGATCCTTGTTGACTATATTCAAATTGGCCTTGGCTTTAATGAGCAGCCGAACAATTTCATTGTTTCCATCGTCAGCCGCTATCATCAGCGCTGTATCACCCTCGTCATTCCGCTGATTGACCCTTGCTCCCGAACTAATTAATACTTCTACAATTCTTGATGCTTCATCATTTTTGCTAATCATATGCCACAGAAGCGGGGTCCATCCATCCGGAGTTTCTGCATTTACGTTTGCTCCTGCCTTCAGTAGAAACTGAACCGTAGCCAGATCTCTGGCCCTGAAAATGGGGGTCATTCCGTCTTCGTCAGGCACGTTGACATTGGCTCCAGATTTAATCAAAGCCTTTATTGCCGGCAAATCTAGTACCCTGACCGCATATCCAAGTGATGTAAAAGATTCAAAAATCTCTCCATACGGGTACTTGCAAAGTTGATTTAGGTCTATCTTTCGATTTTTAAGCGTCAGGATTTGCCTTTCTGGATTTTCACTGTAAAGCGCCTCTTGAATGATTTCGCAATTGGACTCAGGCGCGGCGTCTTCGCCCAGCACCGTATTCGTTAATGAAAAACTCCAGACGGAAAAAAAGGCCAGAATTACGGTATTTGAGCTCCTTTTGACTCTCATGCTATCATACTCTCCTATTCGAATTCTTAAATATACTCGAGCTTACTTTATTACCTCAACTAGGGCTCCGTGGGAGCTGAATAACCTTACATATTCCTCATTGCTTGTTTGTCTATTGGGGTCAATGTCGAAGCTCACAGTGATAAATTTTTCCTGTAATTGATCATATGCTGATGACGTCAAGGGCGGATTTTTAAGAGCATTGATTTTTACAATCGATCGCGCATTCGCTGGGCTGCATTTCGGGACAATGGTGATTTGATCAGACCTGCTGGCTTGAAACATTAATTGTCTCTGAATCCAAAATTCATCTTGATAAGATACGAAAGGGGAGCGGTATAATTCCGTGCAATATTGACTGACGCTTTCCCATGCAATAATGCGCGTGGATTCAGGTGGCAACGTTGGCTTAAATTTGGGAGACTCACCTTGAATTGATTGTCTTGTGTTTGTAGGTTTGGAGAAACCTCCCCACATCCAGCCTTTAGCATCCCTATAAACAACGCGGTACCATTTACTTCTTATTCCGTAGAGTTCTTCAGGTATTCCTTCAGATTGCACATATACTTCTTTGCCGTTTGGTACAAGGTAAACCTTGGTTGAATTGATATTCGGTTCGGTTCGCAAATACATACCCCCCTCAACGGAAATAATTGCATACTTTCCGGGGAGGAGAAAATTGGATTTCGTACAGCCAGAACTGGCCATGAAGAAAAAGCCTAAGTACGCGAATAGCAAGCGAGTGCGTTTGTCGGTATATGTCCCGATGAAGACACCATTAAGAATCCACAGAGGCTTATTCATGCGGCGACTCCTGGTACTTTGATTCCTTGAATTCGTTTATGATTCGCCTAGTGGATTCATAATCAGGTTCAGCGCCTCTCCCGCCAACAGCACACCATTTATAGAGATAACAATTATCATGTGGGCTGCCAGGTGCATCTATAGCTTCCTCGGCGGTTATGCCGCACTTATTCCTGTGAGCCAAATCCGCACCAGCCGAAAGAAGTTGCCTAACTATATCCGACTGCCCGCAGACTGCAGCGGCAATCAGAGCAGTATCACCGCTTGAATTTGAGGCATTGACATCAGCTTTGGCCGCTAGCAATACTCTAACTGTTTCTGGCATTCCCCCTGATGCGTTCATTAGGGCAGTATCCCCATTACGGTCTGCCAAATTTACATCGGCTCCTGCTTCGATCAGTTTTTGTGCAGCAGTTCCGTATGGCAATGCCATAAGCGGCGTCTGTCCTAATCCGTTCATAATATTTGGGTTAGCCCCAAGTGCCAATAAGCGGTCAATGAATCGCTCATCGTTGTTATTAACTGCAGAGTGGAGTGGGGAAAATCCATGAGCGTCTTGAAGATTTACATCTGCTTTAAATGTTAAGAGCAAATCAAAAATATCATAATTATTCTTTGATATGGCCTCTTCAAGGGGCGTTCGTATTAAGCCTTTCGGGTTTGGGTTGGCTTTGTTTTCTAGAAGGTATCTGACGATTTCAAGTTGTTGGTTTTCTACAGCAACTATGAGTAAGGTGCTTTCGGAGTATTTGTCAATGAAGTTAATGTTGATTTTCCCCTTGAGAGCTGCCTTCAGTTTTTCTAGACTGCCGCTTTCTATGGCCCTTTTTGCGGCTAAGTAATTTCTTGGGGATTTGGCGATACCCGGGTTGGAATTAAGAAAGCAAAAGAGGAATAAGCTCGAAAATCGTAGGATTTGCACGCCTGTTTTAATGTACATTGTTGATATTGCTCATTATTGGGAAGTCCATTGTGGAAGATAAGCTTAATATGCCAATGTTCTCACATTTTCGCACCCTTTGTTCGTAACAAATCTGCGATATCATAATATTTTGCCTGGATGGCGATTTTCAGAGCAGTCCAGCCGGTCGATGTTTTGAGGTTTACATTGGCCTTATGTGAGAGCAATAAACGGACTACTTCAATCCTACCGTTCAAAGCGGCATGCATTAAGGCGGTAAATCCAGAACCATACTGTTCTGATTCGGCAGAGGCCTCTTGAGCATCGATGGGAATCTTGTGCTTAAGCAGCAACTCTGCGACTTGCTTGCTGCCAGTTGTCGAGGCCCACATAAGGAGTGTATATCCTTCATGTGGATTACTCAAATCTGCGCCTGCGGCTATCAGAAGCTTTACCACTTCTGCGTGGTCATTACCTATTGCCTCCCAAAGAGGCGTACGTCCAGCAACATCTTGTGCCTGAATATTGGCGCCTGCCTTAAGCAACAATTTTACTACTTTCACTGCACCATGATTTGAAGCAGTGTGGAGTGGCGTCACATTGTTTATTGGCGCATAATTGACATCTGCACCATCTGTTAGGGCCTTCGCAGTTGCTGCTACATCGTCTCGGTACACTGCTTGCTGTAAGTCTTCATTTGGGCCAGCATAAAGCCCTATGGTAAAGAGCTGTAGGAAAACAAGGGTCTTGATCGGTCTAAACATAAAACCAGATAATCTAAGCCAAAATTAAGCGTCAAGCCAAAAACCCGACATATATGTCGTGGTGAATCATCATCAAAACAGCTAAGGATGTGGATGACACTTACCCCGGCAGCTGTTCAAAAGATTGAGCACCTGATCGCTGAAAGATTTCTGAATTTAAGGAAGGAGCGCGGACTGACGCAGGAAGACTTTGACCAAGAACCAATCGGGATTCCAGCGAGAACAATTCAGCGATTAGAATCAAAAGATGTTACAAATCTTGAATTGAAAACAATCATAAAGCTCGCATTTTATCTAGCAGGGTGTTGAAAAAGCTGCGAAACTAAGGTTCTCTTCACTCATCTCTGGATACCCGAACAGGTTGATGTTTCCTGCGATGTGCATTTCACTCTCTGATGTCATCAGATTCATAGCTTGCCAGCCAGGATAATCAGATTGGCCGCCGCCATCGTAAAATATAGCTCTTTAAGGTCCTGACTGCCCATAGCTTGTCATTTTGTCACACTGAAAAGAGACTTTACCTCTGAGAGATTCCATTTCCAGTTGCCAGGTGTGAGACGTAATTTCCTAAGTGCTAAGAAATTCGAATTTAGATTACGAAGCGGCAGGCAAGCTATATGGTCGGGCCTAGCTAAAAGAGGTACGGCATTGACTTGAAGATCAGGTAAAAATTCAGGCGAGCTGCTTTAATGAATGAATACGCAAGGATTGCACCATAAGGCGCCAGACAAATTGATGAGACGCTGCGATTCATCTAAGCCCCTTTGGCAATAGCTTTTATGTGCATAGATTCGGCAATATACTTAATGTGGCCAATATTATTGCTTTATGCAAGAAAGTGTTACGTCCTCAGGGACGCGACATGCCCAATCGCTTTGTCCTTTTCCGCACGCAGCTCTCCTAAGGTTGACTTCCTTTTGTAATAAGATTTGCCGGTAAGTCTCATTAGAAATAATTCTTTCACATTCACTCTTTGAGAAGCGGTTTGCTCCCAGCTTTGTGTAACTTCTGTCTTCAATATCGTTTGCTACTCCGATATATCTTTCAGAAATTAGCCATTCGTCTTGGTTATCCCTTTGCACAGGATTGCTGGGAATTAGTAATCCTCCAAAGACAAAACAATTTTTCTCTGGCACTTCATGCCAAACATCCGTCGTGTTCATAAAGGTGAATTCAACGCTTGTCGGCTTCGTTTTTAGTACCGTACCTTTGCTAAATATATGAACAGTCTTCGAATTCCTGTCGGGTTTGATTCGGCACATTACGTTGTTCATATTCACGACCCGGGTTTCGGCGCGTTTGCAACCGGGGATTACGATGAGTGTCAGAATTATGCTACAGATTAATCTTTCAAATATCATATGCTTCTTCTCCTTGCGATAAGAAAATATTAGGGCATCAGGAAATGAGCAAGCGTCTCAGCTCATTATCACCTGCAAGCTCGGCTGCGGTTTTGCCCTCCTTGTTTCTGATATTCCGCTTTGCTCCAGCTCTCATTAATTCTTTGATGATTTGTATTGCTTCGTTACTGCCGCTAGTCGCATGCCACATTAGCGGGGTCCACCCATTTTCATCCTGCCTATTAACATCAACTCTCGATTTAAGCAAGAACTGAACAGTCGCCAAATCCCTAGCCGCCATAATTGGAGTCATACCATATTCGTCCGGTAGATTGGCATCTGCACCAGATTCCACTATGGCTTTGATTGTTGAAAATCCAAGGGTCCTAACAGCGTAAACAAGCGGTGGGAATGCTGCAAAGCTACCACCCCATGGGTAGTCGCAGAGTTGATTTAAATCTATCTTTCGTTTCTCAAGGAGCAAAAATTGTTTGGCAGGTGATTCACTGTAAAGCGCCTCTCGAATGATTTCACACTGGGTTTCATTTGTCAGGTTTGCAGCGAATAATGGTGTTTGTATCCAGAGAATCAGTGCCACTATAGAGATTAAACTGGTCAGTTTTTGTGAAAGTTTGTTTATCTGATGCTCACTCATTTCGGCTTACCGTGCATTTATGGTGGCAGATAAAACCATATTCAACGAGTTTCACATATTGAATTTAAGTTAAGCATCCGTGCGGCCTTTCTCCGTCCAACCTTCTTTTCTGAATTTATTGGCCATCCGCCTATTCCAGTAGAATCCATCTATAAGACACACAATCGCATACAAAGGGAAAAAAATGCATAGGTGATGAGCGCTTCGGTTTTGTTAGTCGCAAACTTGCGTTCGTATAAAAAAAACATCCAAAACATGCCTACCAAGGCATAAAAACCATTAAGAAATCGTTTCTTGATGAAGCAAAAGATAGAATATGCTAGCAATGCAAACTCCAAATGAATTAAAGAGATTATTGCGACACCTAAAAGTGGCCAAGCGTATCCGTTAGCAATTTTAACTTCCTTTCCGTTTTTAGTTAGAATCGTTGCTCCGGAATTCCCTGGCAGCTGACGAGCTGCGCCTATGGTATCATTACTCTGGTCCTCAGGGTTGGCTGATGCTTTATCAGCTACATGCTCCTGAATGATTGCAATATTCTTCAGGATTTTCTTTTGATTGCCCCCAGAATCGACAACTAACCAATATTCTGCTTCCTCTGCAATAATCTTACCTACGACTTTATCAGTATGTGCGTTTATTGCGTATTTGCCTATCATGGTTCCCCCGCGTCAATCCATATCACCAATGTGTTCGGTCAACAGCAAAAACCCAACATATATGTCGTCACTACTGTTCGGCAGGAATCAGGGGAAAACCGGGCAACCAGTCATAGGGCGGCAATTTAGGACTGCTCTGTTTGGGGTACTGGCTTTCAGGGAGTAACAGCCGGGAACGAAAATGCCGCAAGAATTCCAGGAACCCAGAGGCGTTCTCTTTGGCTATGGCGTACATGCGCCAGAGCAACAGATCGAAGATCAGCGAAATCCAGATCTGCAACTGCACCGCATTTTCCGAAAAACCAAGCATGCGTCGCATCTTCAGATTTTGCTTCAGCCATTTGAAGAAGCGACTGTCTGAAAATGCGATCGTCGTCGAATCGATGATGCGTAGCGCGCCGCGCATCCTGCGGGGTAAATTGCGCCGATATTTTTCCAGCATCAGGAAAAAGAGCTCGCAGTACATCGCCGGATTTCGCTTGGAGTTTGCTTCGGAAACGGTGCTGAGCCGTACCGACTTCAGGCCAGCATGGTAAAACTTTTCCGGAACGGCGGCCATGGCTGTAACTGCGTCGCGCAGGCTTGTGGCCTGCCTTGCCAGCGCGAAAAGCCAGAAGCTAAAATGCGCCCAATGCGACAGTCGCCGGCCCGAATTTGCCGGAAAATGCACTTTTTCCAGCGCCCGGAATTCATGTCTGTCAATTTTTTGTTGCAGTCTTAAGAAATGGATTTTTTGGTGTGCCATCGCTGTTTGACCCCCGGTTTTATTGAGTGTTTTGCAATTCCCAAAAAATATCGGACACGGGCCAAACAGCGATTTTTTTACTCTCTACCGAACAGTAATGCAGAAATACGGTGGGATGTAGATCAGTATGTCACTACACCGAGTGAACTTACTGATATTCCAGTAATGAGTTACGAGAAGGCGCTAACATATCCTGTCTGTAAGAAGAAGCTGGTTACAGTGGTCAATCTGCTGTTGCTAGCCTACAACTACAAGGACAACAGGTTGTACCATGAGGCAGGTATGGCCTTTGGTGCCCAAATAAACTACACGCTAATGCCCGGAGATGAAGAAGTGACAAAGGCCAAACTGAGAGAACTTCAGGGTCTTTTGTCTGCTTTCAAGACCGGGCGCCTCTACCACTGGTGCTTGCATGAGTATCCACGAACTATGAAATACCTACCTCACGAAGGGACACGGTTCTTCATGGCTGGTCTGAAAGAGGCCTATGAAAGGCGCTGGATTTTCATACCTAGAATAAATTCAGTAATGTACCAGGTAGAACCTAAGTAACGGGTTTGGGGCGGTCTAGCAGGCCGCCCAATCTGTCTGAATCAATAGGTCTCCAGGCACCTAACTTGTCACCCTTCAGCTAATTTGAGTTAAGATTCTTTGTTGTTATCTCTTCCCTTGGTTCTCGTAAGTAGTGCTGGGCAAGCTCTTGGGTTGTTTTTGGGGTTTAACCTCAAAAAGTAAGAAAAGGAACGAAATATGATTAAGAAGGTAATACGTGTAATTGGGGGCCTACGGGTCAACACAGGTTTTGACCTGAATTTGGGTCAACTGTTCTCAGCAAAGAGGGGTCAACGCCTCGGATACATATCACTTGGTGAAAGGCATCTACCTGATATGGTCTGGCAGCTGTTGGAACATAATCCATCGCTTAGCATTGCAGTCGTTACTGGTACGCAAACTGCAAGAAACTTTGCAATGGAAATGCTTGCCCACAAAACCGGCAAGACTGTGCAGCAAATCAAGGATGTTGCAACTGCAATGGGGAAAATAATGCCAGCCTGGTACCTACAGGTGGACTATCTGATAGAGCGCCTGGTAGCCTCAGGCCGTTTAAGCATTCTGGGCTTGAACGACCTTGCAAGAAACCAGATCTTTAAGAGCAGTGATTTCGCCCAGAAGGGAAGCATATTCAGCCAAGCTTTAGAAACGTGTTTTGAACCTGCAAACGATAAGCTAACAATCGTCAAAGATGCAGACTTGCTCTTCGGCTTAGAAAAAGGTCAGAAGTCAAGCTTGCCCACAGAGTACGTAGAAATGTTGCGCAACCTGTTTCTCAGTCGTCCAGGCTACACTCTGGTCAATTCTGAGAAGATTGCCGACCGTATGGGGTTCATCATGGCCAAGAACTTGGTTACCGACTGATCTATGAAGCCGGTAAGTCTGGAGGCAGAGGAGGTGAACCAATAAACCCAGGAGAAGCATCTAGGGGCCAGCCGAAAGGCTGGCCCTGAGTTGCCCTACCCTTCATATCTCCATTGCATCTCTATATAATATACGTATATCTCTACAATTATTGTAGAGGTCCGGATGAAATCGCAGCTTTTCGGAGGTTATAGGCTTCAGCTGCTTCTTCGGCAGTGGAATAGGTTCCTAAATGGAGCCTTTGTCCATCTACCCTTATTTGGGCCTGAAATCGTGCACCATTACGGCTGACGCCAGTAGGTAGCTTGGTCCGCTGAGGATGCCTAGAGTTTAGCAGTGCAGAGGTTAGTTCCATATTGGACTCAAGTACCTCTTTCATCTGTAGTACTCTACTATCCTGATCTGTAAAATTGCGTTTATAAGCACTATCCAGCAGGCTGGCTGCCGCATCATACATTGCTGCAGCTTCTACGTCAGTGGCAAAGGTACCAAGATCGAACTTTTGGTACCCAAAATTGATTACAGAACGAAATCTCCCATTGGACTTGAATACGCCTTTGTAGGCGCTGAAGCCATTGGGCTTCTTTGACCTGTTACGGGCATTCTGCTCAACGGTTAATACCCTAAGATTGCTGCTGCAAACATTGCAGCGATTTCCATCAATATGGTCAGTGATGCAACCCTTTGGGGCATCCAACACTAGCTTATGCAGAAACACCTTACGTTTACGCTTTAAGCTTAGATATCTGTAGTAGAACGGATAGCCACGGCTATCAATACGCAACTTCACAGAACCGAGCTTCTGGTGAAGCTCGTTATCCATGTGAATTTGCTTTCCATCTTCAAGGGTAACGGTCATGATAAATCATAACCCGAATACCATGAAGATGAGATATAGCGGTGACTCGCACCTGGAAGTGCATCGTCCCCGCTGCGCCCGTTGCCCAATTACCCAGCGGTAAATTGTACCTCTAAAAAGGGTATGGCCACCGGGCGTAGCGGTAAACCGCTATATCTCACGAAGCTGTTAGCTTACGTGGAGCAGGGAATTGTCAGGCTTAATAACCTGCTGCTCATATCGAGCAACAAGATAATCCATGGCCTGACGTGCCTTCCCTGCAACCCTGAAGATCTCTCTTGGGTCTGCCTTGAGAACTGAAAGCCAGCTCGCAAGGTATTGTGGGTGTTGAAGATTGGTTTCTAAACCCAAATGTGATGCCAGGAATGCAGACCCTAGTTCCGCAATCAATTCTTCCTTGGCATAAGCAGGTGAGCCGAACTCACCTGTAAGGTCTCTGTCCAACCTTGAACCGTGACCAGTTGCATGGCATAGCTCATGCAGAAGGGCAGCATAATAAGCCTCATCTGACATGAATGCTTCCTGAATGGGCATCTTCACCTGATCTCTCCCAGGAACATAACTTGCCTGATCGAAACCGTAGGTGATACGAACACCAGACGCCAGAATGAAAGCTTCAATCTGTTCAATTGAAGCAGTCTCCCGCAGCCTGATATTTGACCTGGCACATACTTCCTGCACATCCAGATCAGTCTGAACCAGATTGAAGACATGGTAATACTGCAGGTAGAGAAAGGTTCTTTTACGATCCTTATCATCTACTTCAGTGGCCATCTCCTCTGATTCAATATCAGGCTTCTTGCCCTTGGCTGGCAATGGTTTGAAAAAGACCACCTGGGTAGCCCTTTCACCGTGCTTCACCTGACCTCCCATTTCAGAAATCTGCTTATAGGTCGCCCACAGCGGAAAAGCATAACCTTTCTCAGCCATGGTCGCAGCCAGTAACATCTGGTTAACAAACCCTGAATATGGTCTTTGATTGCTCATATTCCTGGGAGCACCAAATGAAACCCATGGCTTAATCCATGAGCCCAGGTTACCACCCTCCAGCAGTTTCACGATACGCTCAGTCACATCCCACGCAATCTCAGCACTGTTTTTCATAGAAATCTCCAGATTCCTCCGTAATCCGTCCGGTTTCCCAGATCGGTGTCATGGAATCGGAGACAAAAAAAAAGAAAGGCAGTACCCATGAGGGAAACTGCCGGAATCATGTAACAGATAGATTGGCTGGTATTATTAATAACCGATGAGACTGCATAATTAGGTTATCAGAGTAACCTTGGCATACAGATATATGGTGGAATAGCAGACAAGATCAAGGATGGCCGTGACCATCAGGAACCTATTGTAATACTCTATATCCATACTCAATTCAGACACCTCATGTCTGTTAGGATGAACAAGAAGCTACACTAACCTTCTGTTTCAGATTTATGTATATCCATACACTATTAAGACATCATCTGTCTGCAGATGGAGGTCCAAACCGAAATCTGCAGACATTGCAGACTTAGGCCCTAGAAGATGAACAAGAAGCTTTTCTAAGATTATATAGAAAATCTATTATCTGGTCTCTACTAGCCTCTTGTTCAGAGCTTATCCTTAGAAGAGGTAAAAGTTTCTATTAAACCAAATGTGCCAGACCTGAACCAAGAAGCAAGCTTTGCTGGCTTTCTTGTTAGGTTATGTTAGATACAATACACTTCTACAACAAAGTGAAACAAGATCAAGAGCCCACAGGCCTTGGTGAACCCGGCTATGAAGAATACGACGAAGTATTTATTGAGAAGAACCCCAGTGGAACAAGCTCAAAGAAAAAGAGATACCTGTTGGATCGCAAGATCAATGTAAACGAATCTTACATAAAGGACAAATCGGGCTCACAACGCGTGAGTAACTGTTTTGTAAACGTTTCTTCACTTTCATACGTTCTGAACGCTGAAACCAATTTGGCTACTGTAGGGCCCCGATCACTCAAAAGGGCACTCAAAGAACTTGACTCTCTCCTGAAAAACAAAGGCATCCAGATAGACGTCTACAACGCGTTATTATCAAGGCTGGACTTGACAGTAACTATCAAAGTCAGCAGGCCAATGGCTTTCTATTTTCCCCTGCTCAGAACTCTGCAACCAAAGGGGTATGAAAAACATGAACATGACGGCACGAGTTTAACCTTTAGCCAAAGCGATTCACACAGCTTAATCATCTACGACAAAGTCAAAGAGATGACTAAAAGGTGCAAAATTGGCACCAAGAATGCACTGGCTCAACATGGCATCGGTAAAGACGAACACTTAATGCGGTTTGAGTTTCAGTATCGCAGCAGTTACCAAATCCATAAACACTTGGGTATAAAGACAGTTTCAGAGCTTATTGAACAACCTTTTCATATTGAGAAAGCTCTCAAGGCTCAAATTGAAGGCCTATTTGGTAGGGTGGACCAATCGAGCAAAGCCACTACTAACACCCTTTTGGCGTACCACAAATTTCTCTCTCAAAAAGGCAAATGGGATGAGTCTCTTGTTTGTCATTATCATATTCTTCGAAACTGCAATGAGAATATTGAAGAAGCATTGCAGTTAATCTGCACCATCAAGGGAAAACATAGCCAAAGATTCAAGCTGCGAACAAGACAGAAGTTGCATCGTACTTTGGAGTTTTTTAAACAGGATATCCTTAGCCAGAAAAAAGACCAGTATGCTGAAATCCTTAAGGCCATCGAGACGCCAATTTGGCTATGACCCTGAGTCTTATATTAATGTTTGTTTCTGGCTTCTTGAACTCATGCAACAGAATATTGCAGGATATCAGAAATTATGAACTGGTATCAATGGGAAGCAATTCTGTTGCAAGGGAGAAAGATGACAATTAATGATAAAAACAAGAAGGACTTCAACGAACCGATGCAGGGCAGAGAGAGCGCATTGGATCACCAGGCTGTGTTGGCTGAAGTTCAGCCTGAATCAAAGATCCTCGGCCATTCTCAAGGTACCCCATTTGCTACAAAGAGCCATAGCAAATCGAAAAGTCTGCTAATTGATGATCCGGTATTCTGGAGTCAGTATGAAATCTGACAGACTTGCTGATCTCAATGGGTTTGCTGATAACAGCCTCAAGAATTCACTCGTGAATAAACCAATTGTCTCCAAAGGAAATCCCATGGTAGACAATTCTATTCATCATGGTTTAAGAAAGAGTAGCATCGAATGGACTGAATACTCATGGAACCCGATGATCGGGTGCTCTCATGCCTCTGAGGAGTGCCAATACTGTTATGCAGAGAAACTGGCCTTAAAGATGCAGGAAGACGGGATCAGAAAGTACGCCGATGGCTTCACGCCAAAGTTTCTGCCTCAGATGCTCGATGCACCTAAGAACTTGCTCAATCCCACTGTGATATTCGTTAACTCCATGGGAGACCTTTTCCACAAGGCATTCACTATTGAGCAGATTCTGAGGGTGATTCAGGTCATGCACGAAACACCAGGCCATGTCTATATTTGCCTCACCAAACGCCATGAGAGACTTCTCGAGCTAAACCCGGATATCAACTGGCCAGGTAACCTGATCATGGGGGTTTCCATAGGAACCAACCGTTGGGTCAAACGAGCTGACTATCTGAGGCAATGTAATTCAAGACATAAGGTAATCTCTGCAGAACCCCTGCTTGAGGCATTGCCAGACCTCAACCTTGAGGGTATTGACTGGGTAATATCGAGTGGGGAGTCAGGGTCTGGTGCCAGACCTTTTGACCCTCAATGGGCAGAAGACATAAGGCTTCTGGCTCAGAAGTCAGGCACTGCTTTTTTCCACAAGCAAAATGGAGGAGTGCACAAGCGCAAGACTGGCAGAAAGCTTTTCGGTCAAATTTACGACGAATACCCAGCGGTTATCAGAAACATGAAGCGTTGATCCAAACTAGGAGCCTGTGACCCTGCGTTGGCAAGTCACAGGCAAAATTTTCGCACAACGGATTGCCATTGAGCTGAAATTATATAATGAGAGTACATCTCATCAATTATTGCTTTCCCTTATATTGATTTCATCTACCTCTGCTATGGAATTCAGCACCTGGAGTATGTCTACCATACAATGACTGTCCAATTGGCAATAATCAATTAGCTTTTGCTGCAGAATCTTTATACGATTTTCAGAATGAATTGATTGTTCCTGGGTACGGCGCATCCAAGCTAGTAGGGTATATCCCCGAACTGAAGCCATTCCACCTTTGATGGCCAGTTCACTGTAATTCTTGGAAATCAAGCGCTTCGCATGTCTTGGCCAGAGGATCATTAATGGAGCAAGAATAGCCTTGAGACTATAGCTCCCTAGCTGGCCAGGTAGATACACATAGAACCGCCTGAACGGCTCAGCCAAATCCACTAAAGCTGCAGATATTCTGGTTAATGAATCGGAACTATCGGGAAACCTTTCACCTAGTTCTTTTAATCGTTGATCCTCGAAAGACTTGTTATACACCACAACCTTGCCTTGCCGATTTACTGCTGGCATGATATCCCTTAACAGTTGGTCGCAGAACTGTCTACGGATGTCATGACTGAAATCCGTAAAAATTCTATCTGCTGATTCTGCGCTTTTAGTGCCGGGATACTGAATGTAGTAAGAGTATTGGAACGGCAAGTAACCATGCCCATCAGACTCAGGTGCGATTCGATACGGGAAATTATAGGCCTCAAAGTCCAAGAATATCAATGGGGTCTTTAAATCTTTGAGGCGGAGGCCTTGCTTCTCAAGCCAAGCTCGAACTTTCGCAGGCTCGATATGTCTGCGGTTCTTTCCTTCACAGTCGTGTACAATTTGCTCATTACGCTTAAGTTGCAGAGATAACGGCAACTCATCCGCAAACCAGATATCACGCTTGATGAGGTCATATTTATCGCGGCTTGCCAAGGTCTTGAATCTTAAGAGATTATTCCTCTGGATAGGCACTTGCTTCACATCTTCTTTCAAACAAGGAATGGAATATGGACATTCATCCTCTGAATGTATGCGACATTGGCCTCCAGGAATTATTGGGAGCAATTGCCGCAACTTGCCTATCTTCTGGGCTTGCTCGACCAAGGGTCGTATTTTATTTCGTAAATGAAACTCAATTCGCTTGTTTATGGATTCTTCATGAAAACCTGAGTAATCATCGGACTTTGATGTAACCAAGTGAAAATGATCCAACTGCTCTACGTCCTGAAGCTGAAGGATTTTGTACTCACTTGGAGCCAGAAATGAATCCAGTTTTGTTACTCGTTCCCTCTTGTGCAGATAGAATAGTTTTAAGCTCTTAATGCCATTCGTGACCAAGATACCATCGAATGTCAACCATCGATTCTGTGCTTTGATTCGAACAAACGGATAGAATCCTGATCGCTGAAAGCCGTCCTCCTCTTTGGCAGCATTTATCCACTGATGCCTAAGAATCGGAATATCCTTTAGCGATTGGACATAATCTCGAATCATTAGCTTGCGAAAGAGAGACTCCAATTTAAGCTCTGGAGAAAATCTGCTCCCGTTCCCAGGCCCGAATTTCTTCAGCGTGAATTGAAATGCCTTGCTGCATCTAAGCAACAATACAATTTGGTCTACTGATACCTCATCCAAGGATGCCATTATAGCCTCAGGACTTTACAAATGGTCGATACGATACACCTTGAAACTGAAAATTTTGAGATTTCAAATATCAGCCATTTTAGGGTGCAAACTGATCCAATTCACGACTCCAATAATCTATTCTTGGGACACAATAGTCAGGGCCAAAAAGTCTTTGGTTACGCGGCATTTGCTACTCATAAGCCTAAAGATAGCCACCTAACCCAGGTTAATTTTAAGGTTTCTACTACTCACAATCGAAAGTTTCTGACAATAGAAATCGCAAGTCTACCGCGTATCTTATATGTTCATAATTTGTTCGCATTTGATACCCAGTGGGAGTTTGAGGCGGCTGGTCAGGAGCTCATCAGAATTCTGGAGAAAAAATGCATCTCAGTACTGGACCTAGAAGAGCTACGGGTTACACGAATGGATCTCTGCTATACTATATTAACTAATCGGGAAGCCAGAGAGTACATACAGAAACTCCAGAACACCACGGTGACGGCTTATAGCAAGACCGTTTACCGCTCTGGTGCCGAATTTAAGTCCAGAAGTAAGGTATTTGCCTTTTATGACAAGCGACTAAGGCTGAAGAATATCCGGGAGTACTTTGGTAAATCATATGATCCATTTGCAGGTATGGATTCAAAGGATAATCAGAGAAGAAGACCAATGGAACAATGTCTAATGAGAATGGAAATTCAATTGAATAGTGCTGAAATCATCAGGAAATCCTTTGGTCATCATTTATTTTGGGGTTCATTTTTAAGCAACACTACAATTCAGAACCTCAGGCAATTTTTTCACGTGAGCACGACTAAGTTCTTAGATAAGATACTTAATGAAAGAGAATCTAAACCGAATAGAGTATCGATATCCAGGGAAACTATTCAGGATTTTATTGTTCAATTAAAACAAAAATATGGAAGCAATTGGTATAGCAGGACGGTAAAGATTTTTGGTGAAATGTACTTGCACGAATTCTTTAAGGGGAAATTCCTGGAAGAGGTAAAGAACCTGAATCTTCTAACCCTAAACGATGGTGGAAACCGAGGATCGATTGATAATGCAAACTATCGAATCACAAAGTCGAATAAGGATGGTTGCGAAGAGTTCAAAGAGCTCACTTCCCATTTTGTGGAATCCTCAGAACTTGATTCACTAATACAGGAATTGCGCGAACAACTGTCACAATATTCATGGGTTATTTTTGAGCAGTGGAAAAATACGATAGAAGTCCAAAATTCGATTCATTTTGAATCTATGATGATCTCGGAGCCTATTCAGATCCACCTCGGACACTACAATCCGGATCGAGCTAGCGAATACCCAGATTTTGGCGAAACTAACCGCAAAGACGACATACTAACTTCAATTGCAGAATCTATGCAGCAGCAGATTGAAGCCTACCGAACGAGAGCCAAACTCTTGCATTCCGAGGGTGCAAGGTTATTAACAGAGAAGACGGAAGCTTGGAAGCGCATGAAAGGCAAAACAGCTAAATTAAGTAATACTTCCGGATGATTTTCAGGAGTAGTCTTTTCCTAACAAAATATATACACCTGCGGCAAAAAAGGAAGCCTCCCAATTGGGAGGCTTGA